>JABAOG010004189.1_pt1 | contig 25691 bp, 26 predicted proteins | sample 7062131 | NCBI WGS metagenome assembly JABAOG01 (sample SAMN14538629, study PRJNA623070) | marine sediment metagenome | biome: marine biome [ENVO:00000428]; feature: marine pelagic biome [ENVO:01000023]; material: deep marine sediment [ENVO:00002113] | place: India: Arabian Sea | collected... | reverse complement strand
AGATCCGCTCGTCGACGTTCTTGCCGGTCACCACGACCACCGTGGCCGCTCCGGGAGCGGCCGGAGTCGCCATCAGGTACGCCAGCCCAACGGCCGCGCTGCCCTCGACCCGCAGACCGAGCTCCCGGGAAGCGAAGCGCATCGCCTCGGCGATGGCGGCCTCCTCGACCAGGTGCATCTGCACGCCAGCCGCTCTCGCGCGCTCGACCGAGCCGGCGGCCACCCCGCCCTCGAGCCCTTCGGCGAAGGTCGGGGCCGAATCCCAGGTCTCGTAGGCCTTCCCCTCCTCGAGCGACCGCGTCATCGCCGGGGAGGCGACGGACTGCACACCGATGAGCGACGCCTTCTCGCCCATGTGGCCGGCGGCCGCGGCGATGCCGGCGAGGAGCCCGCCGCCGCCGACGGGCAGGACGAACGCGCCCACCTGGGTCAGCTGGTCGAAGACCTCCGCGGCGATCGTCCCGCCGTTGCCCGCGGCGACCCACGGGTCGTCGTAGGGCGACACGAAGACCTCGCCCGTGTTGGCCACCGCCGCGCGCGCTCGGGCCTCGGCGGCGTCGTAGCCCGGCTCGTCCATCACCTCCACGCGGGCGCCGTGGCGGGCGATGCCCTCCCGCTTCACCATCGGCGCGTCGCGGGGCACGAAGACCCGGGCCTCGACACCCAGCGCCTTGGCGGCGAAGGCGACGCCGAGGCCGTGATTGCCCGCGGACGCCGCGACGACTCCCTTCGACCGCTCCTCCGGGGAGAGCGCCGCCAACCGGGCGAGCGCCCCGCGGACCTTGAACGAGCCGGTCTTCTGCTCGGTCTCGAGCTTCAGCCAGACGTTGGGCCCCAGCTGAGGCGCGGGCACCAAGGGCGTCCGCAGCGCGTGGGCGCCCACGGCTCGGCTCGCTTCCTCGAGATGCGCTCGTTCGATCGTCCAGCTCATGCGGCCAGGCTACCGCGGGGCTCGCCGGAATCGGCACCCCTGAGCGAGGACGGCCGAGACAGTTTTCATTTTGTTCTCGGAGCCCTTTGGAAAATAGGGGGATCCGGGAGGGGGGAGTGTCCCCCTCGCCGGGCTCCCTGGGCGGCCGGGAGGGCTAGGCGGCGGCGGGGAGGTAGCCTTCCTCGATGGCGTAGTCGCGGAGCTGGGCGCCGAGGAGACGGCGGCCGCGGTGCAGGCGGCTCATGATGGTGCCGACCGGGCAGCCGACGACCTTGGCGGCGTCCTTGTAGGACTGACCGCCGATGTCCACGAGCTCGATGGCCTGGCGGAAGGTGTCCGGGAGAGTCGCCAGCGCCTCCTTCACCTCGTCGCCGAGGGCGGTCTCGGCCGAGGCGTGCTCGCGGCGGGCCCAGAAGGGATCGGGCACCCGCTCGCGGTGCACCTGGGTCAGGATCTCGCGCTCACGCTTCCTCCGGCGGTAGCCGTTGACGAAGGTGTTGAAGAGGATCCGGTGCATCCAGGCGCGGACGTTGGTGCCCTCCTCGAAGCGGTCCCAGAAGGCCCAGGCGCGGGCCATCGCCTCCTGGAGCACGTCGTCCGCGTCGGCGGGGCTGCGGGTCAGGCGCATGGCGGCGCCGTAGAGCTCGTCCAGGTGGGGGGCGAGCGTGCGTTCGAATCTCATGCGGGCGGCGTGTGTATGCATCGAAACGGGACCTCCGAAGCTCCCCGGCTCCAGCGCCGGTCGGCTTCTACCCATCGTTCGAAGCAAGGCGGGTGCCAGGACCCGGTTCTTCCGCTTTTGCTTGGTTTTCCGTCGCTTTTGGCGCTTCGTCGTTCGCTTCGCTGTCAAGTTGTCCTCCGTGAGCCACGGCGCCGTGTCAGGCTGTCGGCACCACGGAATCGAGCATCCCGGCCGGATGTGGCGATCCCATGGCAGACCCGAGGAGACCTCACCGCTCGCCCGCGACGATCCCCAACCGGTCCCCGGCCCTCGGGAGCGGCTCAGCTCAGCTCAGAGCGGCTCAGCGCAGCGAAGCGAGGGTCGCCGGCAGCGCGTCGGCCACCTCCCGGGCGAAGAGGCCCCGGTCGGCCGTCGCGGCTCGCTCGCCGGCTCGGGCGTGCAGATGCACCGCGGCCCACGCCGCGTCGAAGGGGTCGCGCCCCTCGCAGAGCAGCGCGCCACAGACGCCGGCCAACACGTCACCGGTGCCGCCGACCCCGAGCGCCGGCGTCCCCGCCGGACAGACCCGGAAGCGCTCCCCGTCGCTCACCACGGTCCGGGCGCCCTTGAGGACCACCACCTGCCCCGACGTCTTCGCCAGCTCCGCCGCCGCGCCGTAGCGATCGGACTGCACCTCGCCGCTGGACACGCCGAGCAGCCGCCCGGCCTCGCCCGGATGGGGCGTGAGCACTCGCGGCCCCGCCGCGTCCTTCAGCGCCTGCAGATCGCCGGCGAAGGCCGTCAGCGCGTCGGCGTCCAGCACCATCGGCCGCTCCGACTCCAGCGCCAGCGCCCGCGCGAGCTCGAGTCCCTCGTCGTCCGTGCCGAGCCCCGGCCCGACCACCGCCGCGGTCGCCTTCTCGGCGACCAGCGCCACCGCGTCCGAGGGCTCCTCCCCGAGCGACGCGCTCATGATCTCCCAGACGCGCGCGTCGATGTTCGGGGAGCGCGTGGCCAGCGTCACCAGCCCCGCACCGGCGCGCATGGCGGCTCGCGAGCAGAGCAGCGCCGCCCCGGCCGTGCCCGGCGCGCCGGCGACCACCACCACGTGACCAGCGGTCCCCTTGTGTGCGTCGCGGGCGCGCCGCTTCACCACCCGAGCGACGTCCGAGTCCTCGATCAGCCCCGCGTCCGCGTCCGACGGAGGCGCCACGCCGATGGTCCCCAGCACCACCTCGCCCGCGTGCTCCACCGCCGGGAACTGGTGCAGCCCCCGCTTGTGCGCGCCGAAGGTCACCGTCAGCGCCGCGCGGGGCGCCACCCCCAGCACCTGACCGGTGTCGGCGTCGATGCCGCTGGGCAGGTCGAGCGAGACCAGCGGCGCACGCACCTCGTCGAGGCGCCGCACCACGTCCGCGTACCCGCCCTCGATCGGCCGATCGAGCCCCGTGCCGAAGAGCCCCTCGACCACGAGCGACGCCTCCAGCTCGAGGGCTGCGAAGGCATCCGGCGCGATCTTCTCCAGGGTCGCTCCGTCGACCTGCGACACGAGGCCGTCCAGCGCGTCGAGATTCACCTTGGCATCACCGCCGATACCCAGCGTATCACTCGACACCACGATCGTCCGCGGAGCGAAGCCGCGGACGATCAGCTGCCTGGCGACCACCCAAACGTCGCCGCCGTTCTGACCTCCCCCACCGACGAGGACCACCCGGTCGAGCCGGTCGCCGAAGCGGCGCACGATGGCCTCGGTCGCCGCGATCCCGGCGTTCTCCATCAGCACCAGCCCCGGCACCCCGCGCGCGACGGCCTGCTCGTCGAGGGCCCGGACCGCCGCTCGGCTCAGCAGCGGGATCATCGGCGGCCCTCCCCGTCGTCGATGGCCTGCCGATAGGCGGCGACGCTGGCCTCCATGCCACGGAAGACCGCGTCCGCCACGAGCGCGTGCCCGATGTTGAGCTCGACGATCTCCGGCACGAGACGCACCAGATCGGCGACGTTGGTCAGCGTCAGCCCGTGGCCGGCCGCGACCCGGAGCTGCGGGTGCGCCTGTCCGGCGTGCGTCCCCGCGGCCATCAGGCGGTCGAGCTCTGCCTGCGGATCGCTCGCGTTCGCGTAGTCACCGGTGTGCAGCTCGATCACCGTCGCCCCGACGGCCACCGAGGCGTCGATCTGCGCCGGGTCGGGGTCGATGAACATCGACACCTCGATGCCCGCTTCCGTCAGCTCGCCCACCAGCGCCTTCAGCCGGTCCTGACCACCCGCCACGTCGAGGCCGCCCTCGGTGGTCCGTTCCTCGCGCTTCTCGGGCACGAGCGTCACCAGATCCGGCTTCACCTCGAGGGCGATGCCCTTCATCTCCTCGGTGGCCGCCATCTCCAGGTTGAGCACGGTCTTCACCGTCTCCCGCAGCACCCGCACGTCCCGGTCGACGATGTGACGCCGGTCCTCGCGCAGGTGCACGGTGATTCCGTCCGCGCCCGCGAGCTCGCAGAGCACCGCCGCGTGCACCGGATCCGGGTAGTCGACACCACGGGCCTGCCGAAGGGTCGCGACGTGGTCGACGTTGACTTGGAGGGCGACTCGCATGGCTCACCCATACACGATCGGGTGGGCGACCGCCCAGCCGTCGCGTCGTGCGGCGCTCGCCCCTCGGCAGGCCCTCCGCCCCAGGGGATGGATCCCCGAAGGCGCGGGGCCGGCCGGGGGCCGTGGTCCCGTCGCGCATTGCCACGGGGTCCGGAAGCCCTAGATCGGGGACCTTCGATGCACGCCCCCACCTTCGTCGCCGACCTCGGCATCGTTCTGCTGGTCGCGTCGGGCACGGGCCTGCTCTTCCGCAAGCTCGGCCAGCCCAGCGTGCTCGGCTACCTGCTCGCGGGGCTCATCGTCGGCCCCTACATCCCCATCCCCATCTTCGCCGACCCGGAGCGCACGCACGCGCTCTCGGAGCTGGGAGTGGTGCTGGTCATGTTCGTGGTGGGCCTCGAGCTCCGGCTGGACCGGCTCGCCCGGGTGCTGCCGACCGCCGGCCCGACGACCCTGGTGGAGGTGACGGCGCTGCTGGGCACGGGCTACGGCATCGGCCGAGCGCTCGGCTGGGACACGAAGGCCGCGGTCTTCCTCGGTGCCTCCATCGCGATCTCGAGCACCATGCTCGTCTCGAGCGTCTTCGAGGACCGCGAGGTCGAGCGAGACGTGCGGGAGCACGTGATGAGCATGCTGGTGATCCAGGACGTGCTGGCCATCGTGCTCGCCGCCATCCTCACCGCGGTCGCGGCCGGCAAGGGGCTGAGCGCCGGAGCGATCGGGTGGGTGGTCGGCAAGCTCGCCCTGGTGCTCGCGGTGATCCTGGTCGCCGGCCTGCTCATCGTGCCCCGGCTGGTGCGCTTCGTCGCGGCGCTGCGGAGCCCGGAGTTGCTCATCGTGGTGTGCATGGGCCTGTGCTTCGGGCTCGCGCTGGGCGCGGAGGCCGCCGGCTTCTCGGTGGCTCTCGGCGCGTTCTTCGCGGGCACCTTGGTGGCCGAGTCCGGGAAAGGCGCGGNNGCGCGGCCATCGAGCACCTCGCCAGCCCGCTCCGCGACACCTTCGCGGCCGTCTTCTTCGTCGCCATCGGCATGACCGTCGATCCGCGGGTCGCCATCGCCCACCTGGGGACGTCCCTCTTGGTCTTCGTCGCCGTCGTCGTCGCCCAGCTCGTCGCCGTGTCGGTCGCTGGGGTGCTCTCCGGCAACGGGCCCCGGCTCTCGGTCACCGCCGGGCTCTCGCTCGGCCAGGTGGGCGAGTTCGGCTTCATCCTCTCGGCGATCGGCATCAACGCGGGCCTGGCCCCGCCCGAGCTCGGCCCGATCGTCGTCACGGTGGCGGTGCTCACCGCCTTCTCCACGCCGCTCGCGGTCCGCGCCGCAGATGGGATGGTGCGCGCCATCGACCACGCCCTGCCCCGGCCGCTGCAGAACGTCTCCAGCCTCTACGAGCAGTGGCTCGAGACCTTTCGGTCGCGACGGCCCCCGGAACGGAAGAGCCCCGTCGTGCGGGCCGCCAGCATCGCGGCCCTCGACGGGCTCGCGGCCACGGCGTTGGTCGTCGCCGCCGCGAGCTTTCGCGAGGAGCTCCAGACGCTCGCCCGCGCGCAGCTGGCCGTCGAGCCTCCGTGGGACACCACCGTGGTCTGGGCGGCGACGAGCCTGGTGGCACTCCTGCCCGCGATCGCTTTCGTGGCCGCCGCCCGCTCGCTGGGCTTCCACACCGCAAAGCGGGTCTTCGGTCCGCGACCCGCCGGGCCGCGGCGGGGGCGACCGCGGCGCCTGCTCGAGGTGGCGATCCAGCTGCTGGTGGTCCTTGTGGTCGGAATCCCGTGCGCGGTGATCGCCCTGCCCTTCGCCGGTGGCGGGCTCGCGCTGGCGATCGGAATCCTGGCGCTGGGCACCTTCGCGATGCTCTGGCGCACCGCAGGCAAGGTGGCGCCCCAGGTCCAGTTCAGCGCCGAGCGGCTGGTCGACCTGCTCTCGCGGCAGCGAGCGTTCGAGAGCGGGGGCGCCACGAGCTCGAAGAGCGACGGCATCCTCGGCCTCGAAGTGGCCCACGGCGTGGCCCTCGACGACGCGTCGTACGCGGTCGGCAAGACCCTCGCCGAGCTGGACCTACGCGCGGTGACCGGGGCGACCGTGGTCGCCATCCGGAGCGCCGACGACGAGCATCGACTCCCGACGGGGCAGGAACCGCTGCGTGTCGGCGACGTGCTCGCGCTCGCTGGGACCGCGGCCTCCATCGCCCAGGCGCGCACGCTCCTGCTTCAGGGACCGACGACCGGCGGGACGGACGACCAGCGTCAACGGTAGACGATCCAGGCGCCCGCCTTCCGGACACCTCGAGCGAGGCCCTCCACGCGCAGCTCGGTGGTCGGCGGATCGTCGAAGCCCTCGAGGGTGCAGCCGACCGGCGTCCCTGCCCGCACCTCGACCGCGGCGTCGGGCCACTCGCGTTCGAGCGCGCCCTGCAGCACCGCCCGGAAGCGCTCGCCGCTCGCGTCGGGGTCGATGCCCAGGTTGGCGCCCATCAGCTTCAGTGGGTCGAAGCGGTAGACGATGCGCATCAGCCGACCTCCAACCAGAGCCCGTCGGTGGCGAGGGTCAGCTCCCCTTCGTAGCCGGCCTCACGGATCTGAGCGGCCAGGTCCACCTGGTCAGCCTCCGGGTAGATGTGGGTGAGCACCAGGCGCTCCACCCCCGCCTCGGCGGCGACCTGGGCGACGGTGGTCGCGTTCAGGTGCCGCTCGCTCTCCCGCCCGGCCGGGTAGCTGCACTCGAGCAGCGCCAGGTCCACACCACGGCAGAGCTCCACCAGCGCCTCGCAGGGGCCGCTGTCGCCGCTGAAGGCCAACCGCCGCCCTCCCCGCTCGATGCGGAAGCCGAGCGCCGGCGTCTCGTCCGCGTCCCGGCGCGGATGCGCCATCGCCCGGGCCTCCACCGCGAAGCCGGCCAGCGTGCGCACGTCTCCGTCCGCGATTTCGAGCACCGACAGATCGTCGTGATGGACGGCGGCCCCGAAGGCCTCGCCGAGGTGCCGGACCAGCGCCCGGTGACCGGGCGGCCCGGCGAAGACCAAGCCCTCGTGCACCTCGTCGGCGACGTTCCGGCCGAAGAGCAGCGCCGCCAGGTCCCCGCAGTGATCCACGTGATGGTGACTGCAGAGCACCGCCCCCACCCGGGCGAAGTCGAGCCCCATCGAGGGCCAACGGCGCGTCGAGCCCGGACCGCATTCGAGGAGCAGCACCTCGCCCTCCCACTCGAGCACGTAGCCGGAGGCGCCGCGGTGCGGACTGGGGATGGCCGTGCCGGTGCCCAGGAAGCCGAGGCGCATCCGCTAGTCCTCGTAGCGAGCCCTGAGCAGCTCGTCGAGGGCGGTCTGCAGGCTCGCGGCGGCGTAGCCGTGCTCGTCCTCGAGGGTCGAGCGGGCCGCCTCGGCGACCGTGCGCCGCTCCCCTTCGAGCTCTTCGTCCTGGGCCGGATCGACCAGCGAGAGGATGTCCCGGGCGATGGCCTCGATCTGCTTCTTGTGCTGCTCGAAGTAGGCCTCTTCGAGCTTCTCCATGTAGCGCGGGAAGAGCTCCTGATAGTCGACGGAGGAATCCGGGTTCTCGATGGCCCAGTTCGCCACCGCGCTCATCAGGTCGCGGCGGAAGGAGTCGTGGTCCTTGGCGCCGAGCATCCGCTCGACGTTCTCCATCAGGTCCTCGTCCGGCTCCTCGTGCTTGCCGGTCACCGGGTTGTAGAGCTGCTCGCCCTTGAGCGCGTGGGAGGCGTGGGAGACGTAGCGGTCGAAGAGCTCCAGGTACTGGGTCTCCTCGACCAAGCCGGTGGCGCCCCGGAGCTCGTCGTCCACGAGATCCAGCCAGTGCTCCCGCACCAGCGAGACGAAGCCGCTGGCGTCGTGATAGCCGCGGTCGCTCTCCATCTGGGTGAAGGCGTACTCGCCCCGCTCGCAGAGCGAGGTGAGCCGGTCGAAGAGCGCGACCGGGCTCAGCGAGCGCTCCTCCGGATCGCTGGCCGCGTCGAGGAGCACCATGCGCATCTCCCGCGGCGAGGCGCCGAAGCCGCCCTCGTAGTCGCTCGGCCCGCTCCGCTCCGAGTAGATGGCGTCGATGCCCTCGGCGAGGGTCTTCGACTCCTCTCCGTCGAGCCGTCGGGGCACGGTGCCGTCGGCGTAGAGCGCCGCCTTCTCCGTCGGCGTCAGGTCGGCGGCGAGCTTCCCCAGCTCCCGGTCGGCGTAGTGGGGCGCCTGCGCGCGCTTGAGGCGCGTGAGCACCGCCCAGAGCGCCGCCAGGTGGGTCACGTGCGGGGCGACGTGGCGCCGCACCTGCGGGACGATCTGCGCGTCGTAGATGCCCTGCTCCTGCCGGTGGTCCCGCAGGTAGGGCACCCGCAAGAGCACCAGCCGCCCACGGAAGGAGTGGTACTCCGGATGCTGCCGGAACGCTTCGAGGTGCAGCTCGTTGGAGCTGGCGACCATCACCGCGTTGATCGGCAGGTTGGACATGGGCAGCGCCACCTCCCCCGACTCGATGGCCAGCAGCAGGTACTTCCAGGCGTCCAGCGGCCGCTTGAGCAGGTCGCTGTACTCGATGACCCCGCTCTCCGCGTCGACGAGCTCGCCGAAGGTCTCGAAGAGGGTCAGCGCGCTCAGGCTCGCGGGCAGCGCACCGAGCGAGCGGTCGGCGGTGATCTGCCGCTCGCGCGCGTCCACCGCCATCTGCGGGCCGATGGTCACGGCGCCCAGCCGGTAGCGGCGCGAGATGTAGAAGCGCTCCACCTGCACGTGGGCGAGCGCGCGCCCGAGATCGCCTCGGTAGGCGGTCAGCAAGGCCTCGTAGACCTGCCGGTTCTTGTGCCCGAGCTCGCCGTTCCACAGCCAGTCGGGGGGCGCGGTCTCGATGTCCGCGTAGAGCTTCCGGAGCAGCACCCGTCGCTCTTCCAGCGGTACGAGCAGCAGCGGGTGCTCGCGAAGCTCGCTCGGGAGCTTCGCGTCGATGCGCTCCTCGGGCAGATGGGCGTAGGTGTCGCCCGGCGGCGGCGCGCCCTCGCCGGTCGTGAAGCCGATCCCCTTGCCGTCCGTGCCCCGGGGGAAGACCCACGAGAAGCGGTAGAGCGCGCCCTCGTCGGTCTCCGAGTAGGCCTCGAGGCCCGCCATCAGGCAGGCGGCGAAGGTCGACTTGGCGCTGCCGTTCGGACCGTGGAGCAGGAGCAGCCGGTTGGCGCGCCCCTCCCGCTGGAAGCCTGCCAGCGCTCGGTAGACCCGTCGCTGCAGCTCCTCGTGACCGACCAGCCGGTCGTTGCGCCGGCCGTCGGTGTCCGCGAAGGGCAGGTCGAAGAGCTTGAAGCGAGTGACCTCGCCCCAGGGGCGCCGCACCTTCTCGGTGCCCCAGTGATCGAAGCAGTCGCGCAGGTAGCGCGCCGCGTCTCGGGTGTGCCGCCAGGGGTTCGCGCCCAAGAGCTCGAGGTACTCGGCGAAACCGAGCACTCGCTTCTGCGCATCGAAACGGCGCGAGACCGCCTCGCCCACACGGGCGAGCTCCGCCTCCAAGTCCAGCTCGTTCATGCCGCCCGGCAGCTCACTCGACCTGCAACGCCAGGGCGACGGTCTCCGTCTTCGGGATGCACGACTGCGGGTTGCAGATCGCGAAGCGGACCTCCGCCTGCACGGTGTGCTCGCCCGCCGCCGTCGGCGTCAGCGGCACGTCGACCCGTGCCCCCTCGTCGGCGAAGGAGGCGGCGTCCGTCTTGCCGAAGCTGGCCTTGGGCAGCTGCACGCCCTCGGGCGCCTGCACGTCGACGCCAAAGGGGAAATCCTGGTTCAGGTGCCACTCGCCCTGCCCTTCGATGACCAGGGCCAGCTGAGTGAGCTCGCCGGCGGTGACCGCGCCTTCGGCGCCGCTCAGCTCCACCGTGTAGCCCTCCTGGGCCACCCGCGGGCCCGCGGGCTCCGCCGGCGCTTCCGCTTCGGCCTCGGCTTCCGGCTCGGGGCTCTCGGCCTCCGCCTCCGTCTCGTCGGTCTCCGGGGTCTCGGCCGGCTCCTCCTCACAGCCCATCAGCGGGGCCGTGGCCAGAGCCAGCACGAGCAGGGGTGTCTTCCACGAGTGCATCGCGCGAAGTGTATGCTCCCCGGAGCGTGGAGGAAACCACGCCGATCATATGCTCGACCTCTTCGCCGCCCAGACGCACGTCGACGCCGACGTCTACCGCTCGGCCGCCAGCTTCCGTGCCCTCGTCGACCGTTTCGCCGGCATGGCGGCCGCCCAGCGCGGGGACGGATCGGCGCTGCTGGTCTATCCGGAGAACCTGGGGACCTTCCTCCCCTTCGCCTTGGCCGGCGGCGCCGGCACCCCGGCGCTCGCGGCGGCGCGGGCGGCCCTGCGGGAGCCGAAGGCCTTCGTCCGTGCGCTCCGGCAGCTCCGCAAGCCGGTGCTGGCGGCGCTGGCCTCGGTCGCGGACGAGGTGCGCGCGATCTACGAGGAGACCCTCGCGAACGCCGCTCGCCGTGAGGGCATCGCCATCGTGGGCGGTAGCGCGCTGCTCCCGGGCGACGACGGCCGGGTCCACAACGTGAGCCCCTTCTTCGACGCGGACGGCACGCTCCTCGGCCACACCCGAAAGGTGAATCTGGTCCCCAAGATGGAGGACACTCTCGGCCTCGCCCCCGGTCCGAGCGCCGCCATCGGCCCGGTCCAGAGCGCCGCCGGCGCGGTGGCCACGCTCATCTGCTACGACGGTTTCTCGGTGCCCCACACCCGCTCGGAGCCGCTCTTCACCCCCGTGGTGTCCCGCGTGGCGGACGCGCTCATCGTGGCTCACCCCGCGGCCAACCCCTGGCCCTGGGACGGTCCCTGGGTGCACGGCCGCGCGGGCGACGAGAGCGCTCATTGGCTCCGCCGCGAGCAGTGGCGCCTCGAGGGCATCGAGCGAAGCCTGAGCGAGCTCCCGGCGGACGCGCGCCTCCGCTACGCCATCACCGCCCACCTGCTCGGCGAGGTCGCCGGCGAGCGCTTCGAGGGGCGGAGCGTGATCCTCGAGCGCCTGCCCCGAGGGGAGCGCTCCCGGGTGCGGCGGCTCGCCGAAGCGCCCGAGTACGGGCCCCGCCGCGCGTGCGAGGCCCTCGTCCATGCGCGGGTGCCGGCCCCGTGAAGCGCGCCGCCCTGCTCCTCGCGCTCGCGGGCTGCGTGCGAGGACCCGTCTGCGCCGAGGACGGCTGCCCGGCGGAGACCGTCTGCGACCTGGACGGCACCTGCCGTCCGCTCGCCACCCGGCCCATGCGCACTCGGGACCGGCACCTGCGAGCGGCGGACTTCGGGGGCACCCGGGCCGACCGGCCGGGCGAGAGCGGCGCCGATCTCGACGAGCTCTTGCTGGGCGGCGAGCCGGGCGGCTCGGTCTACCTCGCCTTCGACCTGCCGGCCGGCGAGGTCCGGGAAGCGGTGCTCGTCCTCCACCCCGCCGAGGGCGCGAGCGGCGGCGATCGGCAGACCATCCGCGTCTCCCGGGTGCGTGCGTTCGAGGGCGAGGAGCTGAGTCACCGGAGCCAGCCGGTGGTCAGCCGGATCGGCCCCGGTCGCTCGCTCGCCGCGGTCCCGGACCGGCCGTTGCGCCTCGACGTCACCGCGCTGCTCCGGGACGAGCCGGCCGAGCGGGTGTATCTGATGGCCAGCGGAGGCGGCGATGGCGCTCCCTGGCGGATCGCGTCGCCGGTGGCCCTCGACCTCGAACGCACGCCGCGCCTCGAGCTGCGCCTCGCGCGCGACTGAGCGACTTGCTCGCGCCTTCGCTCCTCGGGCAAGCTCGCCGGACCCATGCGCCGTACGCGACGGCTCGGCCGCTACCACCTCGTCCATCGAATCGCCTTCGGTGGCATGGCCGAGGTCTTTCGCGGCTTCACCTTCTCGGCCGATGGGGAGCGCCACGACGTGGCGGTCAAGAAGCTCCTGCCCCACTACCTCGAGGACCAGCGCTTCGTCACGATGCTCACCGACGAGTACCGCCTCGTCAGCCGCCTCGAGCACCCGAACGTGGCGCGCTTCTTCGAGCTCACGCGCGTCGGCCGGGATCTGCTGATCTCCATGGAGTTCGTCGACGGACGGGACNNGGCGAAGAAGCACGGCGAGCACCTGCGCTTCGATGACGCCGCCTACGTGCTCGCCTCTGCGCTGAGCGGCTTGCACCACGCCCACGAGGCGACCGACGAGACCGGCGACGAGCTGCAGGTCGTCCACCGAGACCTGAGCCCCTCCAACGTGCTGATCGGCTACGACGGCGAGGTGAAGATCTGCGACTTCGGCATCGCCAAGGCCAAGCTGAACCGCATCGAGACCAAGACCGGGATCATCAAGGGGAAGGTCCGCTACATGTCGCCGGAGCAAGCCTTCGGTCGCCCGCTCGACCGGCGCAGCGACGTCTTCAGCGCCGGGAGCATCCTCTACGAGCTCTGCACCGGCCAGCCGCCCTTTCGGGCTCGCACCGAGATGGAGCTGATCTTCGCCGTGCGCGACGCGACGCCGATCCCCTGCCGGGAGCTCGCGCCGGACATCCCGGATGGGCTGGCGGCGATCATCGAGCGGTCCATGGAGCGCTCGCGTTCGAAACGCTTCCAGACCTCCCGGGCGATGCGCGACGCGCTCGTTCGGTGGCTGCAGGGCCACGCCCCGCACTATCGCCGCACGCGCCTCGCCCGATTCATGAAGCGCATCTGGGCCGACGAAATCGACGCGGACCTGCGAGCGCTCGAAGACTTCGTCCTCGACCTGAGCCCGGAGCAGGCGCTCGGCACCAACCTGCTGGCCGCGGAGCTCGGACCCCACGCGCCCTACGCGAGCTTCTCGCCGATGCCCACCTCCGTCGGCGCCGACCCCGCGGCCAACCACCCGCCGCTCGCGCCCGGCGAGACCGAGGTCGACCCGCGACGCGAGTAACGACACCGAATGGTCGCCGACCCCCGAGGGCGATGGCGAGCCTCTCCGATCCGATGACCCTCCCCTGCGGTCTGGTGCTCCCCAACCGGCTGGCGAAGGCCGCGATGACCGAGGACCTCGCCGACCCGCGCACCGGTCGACCCAACGCGAGCCACGAGCGTCTCTACCGGCGCTGGGCCGACGGAGGGATCGGCCTGTCGATCACGGGCAACGTGATGGTCGACCGACGCTACCTCGAGCGCTCGGGCAACGTCGTCGTCGACGAACGGACCCTCGCCGACGATCTCGAGCGCTACGCCGAGGCCGCGAAGGCCGCCGGCAACGCGGCGCTGGTGCAGATCAATCACCCCGGTCGGCAGACGAGCCGCTTCATCACCCGTGAGCCGGTGGCGCCCTCCCCGGTGCAGGTGAAGGTGCTCGGCTCCTTCGCCGCCCCGCGCGCCCTCGAGGACTCGGAGATCGAAGCGCTCGTCGATCGCTACGTCTCCGTCGCCGTCCGCGTGACGCGCGCCGGCTTCGACGGAGCGCAGATCCACGCCGCTCACGGCTACCTCGCGAGCCAGTTCCTCTCGCCGCTCACCAATCGGCGGACCGACCGCTGGGGCGGCGACCTCGAGGGTCGCGCGCGTTTCCTGCTCACCATCGTGCGCCGCTGCCGCGAGCGGCTACCCGCGGGCGCCGCCCTCTCGGTCAAGCTCAACAGCGCCGACTTCCAGCGCGGCGGCTTCGACGAGGACGAGTCCCTGCAGGTGGCCCGCTGGCTCGCGGCCGAGGGCGTCGACCTGCTGGAGATCAGCGGTGGCAACTACGAATCGCCGCGCTTGCTGGGCGTGAGCGACGAGCGGAGCGAACGAACCAAGGCGCGCGAGGCCTATTTCCTGACCTTCGCCGAGCGGCTCCGCGCCGAGGTCGACGTGCCGCTGATGCTCACCGGCGGGCTCCGCACGCGGGAGACGATGGCGTCCATCCTCGCCGACGGCTCGGTGGACGTCATCGGTCTCGCGCGGCCGCTGGCCCTCGAGCCGGAGCTGCCCCGCGGGCTCCTCGACGGAAGCGTGACCCGCTCGCAGGCGGCCGAGCGCCGGGTGGGCGTGCGCGCGATCGACGCCATGGCCGAGGCCGGCTGGTACGGCCGCCAGCTGATCCGACTCGGCGACGGACTGGACCCCGACCCGTCGCTGAAGCCGCTCTGCGCAGCGGTGACCTATCTCGGACGAGAGATCCGCGCCGCCACCCGGCGACCCCGCTCCTGAGCCTCGGCGACGGCCGCCTACATCAGGAAGTAGGCCGCCGCTCCGCCGAGCAAGCCGAGCACCAGCAGCGCGCCGACCACGATGAGCATCGCGTTCGCTCCCGACGAGGGGACCGGGGCGGGCCCGTGGTCCATCGACCGTGGCGACGGAGCCTGCCCGCTCGAGGAGAGCGGGCTCGAGGGCAACGAGCCCCCGCTGGCGGCCGCCGGCGCTCCGTAGGCCTTCGGCGCGGGCGGCGTGGCGCTGGCGAGGGCGGCCGCGATCTCGGTCTGCGGCGTCTGTCCCCACTGCGCGTGGGTGCCCTGCAGGCCGAAGGAGGCGACGAGGGAGTCGGCGAGCGCGCCGGCGCTCTTCGGCCGCTGGGTCTTGTCCTTGGCCAGCCCGGTGAGCACCGCGTCGTCGAAGGCGGGCGGCCAGCCGGAGTTCGGCGCCTGCTGGCTCGGCGGCGGCGGATCCTGGTTGACGATCTGCATCAGGATCGCGGCGACGTTCTCGCCCTCGAAGCAAACCCGGCCGACGGCCATCTCCCACGCGATCGCGGCCACGGCGAAGACGTCGGTCCGCTGGTCCACGTCCAGCTTCCCCATCGCCTGCTCCGGGCTCATGTAATAGGGGGAGCCGAGGGTGGTGCCGAAGGCGGTCAGCTTCGGACCGGTCTCCATCTGCAGCTTCACCGAGCCGAAGTCGAGGATCTTCACCACGTCGCCCTCGTCGGTCTGGGTGAGGAAGACGTGTTGTCCGGCTTCAGGTCACGGTGGATGACCCCGAAGGAGTGCGCGTAGTCCAGGCCCGCGCAGAGCTGGGAGAGGATGCGGACCGCGCGCTCGGGCGGGATGTCGCCGTCGCGCCGGAGGAGGTCGCCGAGCTCCTCGCCGTAGAGGTACTCCATCGTCATGAAGTAGGAGCCGTCACCGGTCTCGCCGAACTCGATGACGTCGACGATGTGCGGATGGTCCATCTCCTCCGCCGTCTCGAACTCCCGCTTGAAGCGCTCGACCGCGACGTCGTCGCGAGCGACGTCCTCGTGGAGGACCTTGACCGCTACGCGCGCCTTGGTCTGCGGGTGCCGTCCCTCGTAGACGCGGCCCATGGCGCCATCGGCCACCCGAGCCACCACGAGGTACTCACCGAGCTGCGCGCCGACCCGCGGATCGTGGTCCGACGGGTCCTGCGGCTGGATGGTGATCGTCCCGTCATGACCACAGAACGCGATGGAGTCGTCGTACTCCGTTCCGCACGAGGGACACTTCCTCACGAGCGGATGGTAGCGGAAGTCACCGTACTCTCAAGGCGTTTCACGGACTCGCTCCTTCACCAGCGCATCCAGAGGTCCTCGACCTCGTCGTAGGCCAGCGTCTCCTCCTGGCCATCCTCGAGACGCACGCGGAAGCAGGTGAGCTGCGAGCCGGCCAGGCCGCCGTGCTCCTCCCAGCGTCCGAGGACGTCGACGATGCGGATCGGGTGCTGGTCCCCCCAGGCGAAGCTCACCGGAGCGAAGGGCCAGCCAATCGCCTCACGGGTCTCCACCCGGAGCCCGGGCTCCTCCGAATCCCAGCTCGGCAGGGGCAGCCCGGCCTCCTCGCAGATGGCGGCGCCCACCCGGCTCATCGCGGTCATCAGGTCCTGGTCGCAGCCGTGCGGCTCGGTCACGATGACGATGCTGTAGCCCTCGCCGAGGTTGCGGGCGGCGAGATCGTGGTCGGTGCCGTGCACCTCGATGGTCGCCACCTCCCCGATGTCGGTCGCCTCCGCGAAACGCCGCACCTGCCTGAGCGTGAGGCTCAAGATGGCCCCCGAGACCTTCGCCTCGTAGGGGTCCACCTGCGAGCAGTAGTCGACGCACTCCCCATCGGTGTCCACCAAGACCGCCGAGAGCACCCGCGGGCTGATGATGAGCAGCTGCCGCAGGAGCACCGTGAGCGGCCCCTCCACCTGGTCGCGCGGCGCCTCGGGGACCAGGCTCAAGGGCCGTCCTCCAGCTGGAGCGGCAACGTCAGCAGCTGCTCGATCGCGGCCGGGTCGCGCTCGACCCCGTGACGCTGCTCGAGCTCCGCCACGAGCTCGACGAGCGCCTGGGTGCGGGCACGGGCCGCGAGCTCCTCCCGCAGCTCGGCCTCGACGGACTCGAGGGGCACCCGCGCGGGCAAGGGCTGGCCGGCGACGCGGCTCTCCCAGAGCTGCCGAACGTCCTCGTCGGTCACGTCCTCGGGGCCGTGGCTGGCGGCGATCTCGTCGAGGAGCGCGCGCACCATCGCTCGCTTGGCCGGCGAGCCGGCGGCGAGGGGATCGGCCGGCGCCTCGCTCGGGGGCGGCTCCCCGCAGGCCGAGAGCCCGAGGGCCAAGAGCAGACAGCAGCGACCCGAGACCCGCACCCTACTCCCCGAGCGTCGGTCGCAGCAGCTCGACGGAGGCCCCGAGCAGCGCCAAGCCCACGACGACCAGGACGATGGCGGAGACGAAGTCGTGGCCCCGGAGCGCGGTCACTGCGTAGAAGAGGACCGCCAGCGCCAACAAGAGGAGCAAGAGGCCCGAGCCCTCTCGCACCCGCTTCATCGGGCGTCGCCCTTCATGTCATCCCGTAGCCCTTGAGCTTCTTGTGGAGCCCTTCACGGGTGATGCCCAGGGTCTTGGCGGTGGCGGTCTTGTTGTTGTCGTGCTCGGCGAGGGCCTCGGCCAGGATCTGCTTCTCGACCTGCTCGACCATCTCCTTGAGCGTGCCCTTGTTCGGCTTGAAGCGGCCGACCACGGCCTCCGCCTTGCGGATCTTCGGGCTCAGGTGCTGCGGCTGGACGAACTCCTCGTCCCCGACCTGGATGATCAGGCGCTGCACCTCGTTCTCGAGCTCGCGGACGTTGCCCGGCCACTCGTAGGCCTGCAGCTGCTCCATCGCCTGCTGGCTGATGCCCGACACCTGCCGGCCGAACTCCTCCGCGTAGCGCTTCAGGAAGTGGCCGGCGAGCAGCGGCACGTCCTCGCGCCGTTCGCGGAGCGGCGGCAGGCGGAGCGGGAAGACGTTCAGCCGGTAGAAGAGATCCTCGCGGAAGCGCCCCTCGGCGACCTCCTTCTCGAGGTCCCGGTTGGTCGCCGCGACGATGCGCACGTCGACCCGCTTGGTGCGGTTGCTGCCGACCGGGCGCACCTCGCCCTCCTGCAGCACGCGCAGCAGCTTCGCCTGGAGCGCCAGCGGCATCTCGCCGACCTCGTCGAGGAAGAGCGTGCCCCCGTCGGCCAGCTCGAAGAGCCCCTTCTTGTCGTCGGTCGCGCCGGTGAAGGCGCCCTTCTCGTGGCCGAAGAGCTCGCTCTCGAGCAGGTTCTCCGGCATCGCCGCGCAGTTCTGGGCCACGAAGAGCTTCTCGCGCCGCTCGGACCAGTAGTGGACCGCGCTGGCCACCAGCTCCTTGCCGGTGCCGGTCTCGCCCTCGATGAGCACGGTGGACGCGGTCGGCGCAACCCGGTGTACGACCGCGCATACCTCGGACATTGCCGCGCTGGTGCCGACGATACCCTCGATGCCGTGCGACGCAAGCTCGCGCCTGAGCAGGAAATTCTCGCGCGCCATGCGCCGCCGCTCCAGGCACAGGCGCACCGCCGTCAGCATCTGCTCGATGCGGAAGGGCTTGAGCAGAAAGTCCGACGCGCCGCTGCGCAGCGCCGCGACGGCGGTCTCCAGATCCGCATAGGCGGTCATGACGATGACGTCGGTGGTGACGTCGTCGCTGCGCAGCTCCTGAAGCCACTCGATCCCGGATCGGCCGGGCAGGCGGATGTCGACGATGAGCAGATCGAAATGGTAGCGCCGGCGCAGCGCCTCGGCGCTCTCCGCGCTGTCGGCGATCTCCACCAGCGCGCATTCCGGCGCCAGAGCCTTGTGCAGGAAATTGCGCATGCCCGGCTCGTCGTCGACGACCAGCACGGCCGACGCGCGGCCGGCGGGGATGGCCTGCTCGGCGAGGGCTTCCGCCCACTGGGTTGCATCGCTGACGCTGGACATCTGGCTTGCTCTCCCGCGCGGGGCGAGGCCCGGGGGCTCACACGGTCACGGATTGCGCACGGCGCAGGATGATGACCGGGGCACCGGGAAATGGTCCAATCTGACGGGGACTGTCGGCCTCATTGGGTCAAATTGCACCACTTGTTGGTGGTCAAATCGGGTCAGAACGGCCAGTTTATGCCACAAGCGCCGCAATCTGCAAAACCCCCGCTGCCGTGGCACCCTTCTTGCGTGGCTCGACCCGGGGGCGCGAGCGGCGCCGGCATGCGAGGGCGGTTTCTGGCACTATTCGTGGGTTCCGCAGGTGGATCGAGTCGACCTCAGTGACAGCTTCCATGGACGCAGCGCCGATCTCATCGGACTATCCGCGCGACGCCATCACCGGCGTGGTGCTCGCCGGCGGCCGCGCCCTGCGCATGGGCGGCGAGGACAAGGGCCTGATCTCCGTGGCCGGTGAAGCGATGGTCGCCCACGCCCTCGACCGGCTCAGACCCCAGGTGGGCGCCGTGCTCATCAACGCCAACCGCAACGCGCGACGCTATGCCGCCCTCGGCGGGTGCGACGTGGTCGCCGATTGCGAAGGCGACTTCGCGGGACCGCTGGCCGGCATGGCGAGCGCCATGCAGCGCGCCGAAACGCCCTACATCCTCACGGTTCCCTGCGATTCCCCGCTGCTGGCGCCGGATCTGGCCGCGTGCCTTTTCGCCGCGCTCGCCGGGGAGCGCGCCGAGATCAGCGTTGCCCACGACGGCGATCGCTTACAGCCTGTGTTCGCGCTCCTCGACTGCGCGCTGCACGGCGCTATCATGGACTACCTGGCGACGGGCGGGCGCAAGATCGATACCTGGTACGCGCAAAGGCGCGTGGCGCTCGCCGACTTCGGCCACCGGCCGGATATGTTCCTGAACATCAACACACCCGAGGACCGGGATCGTCTCGAGGCGCGGCTCGCCGCGCACCAGCGATGTTGAGCAACGCGCACCTGCCCATCGTCGGCATCGCCGCCTGGAGCGGCACCGGCAAGACCACGCTTCTGAAAGAGCTGTTACCGCTGCTCGGCGCACGCGGCCTGCGGGTCGGCGTGGTCAAGCACGCGCACCACAGCTTCGAGGTGGATTACCCCGGCAAGGACAGCTACGAGCTGCGCAAGTCGGGGGCTGCGCAGATGCTCATCGCTTCGCGTTCGCGCTGGGCGCTGGTGGTCGAGCAGGAGCGCGGACGCGAGCCGCGACTCGACGAGGTGCTGCTCGAGCTCGACCAGGGCGCCCTCGATCTGATCCTCGTGGAAGGCTTCAAGGAGGAGGCTTTTCCGAAAATCGAGCTGCATCGGCCGAGCCTGGGCTACCCGCTGCTTTTCCGCGACGACAAAGCCATCGTCGCCGTGGCGACCGACGCGCCCCTCGAGGACACGGGCGATTTGCCGCAGCTCGATCTGAACAGTCCGGCGGACATCGCCGCATTCATCTTCCACCACGTGACGCGCGGACACCCGAGCGACGGGCAGGCGCACGACACGCGCGAGCGCGCACCGCGATCGGATTCAGCGCGCGGCGCCACCACCAAGCCATGAGCGAGACGCAGCGCAAAGCCCCCGTCGATTGCTACACCGGCGATCCGGAGCTTCTGCCGGTGGTCGAGGCGCGTGCGCGCATCGACGCGCTGCTCACGGTCGTATCGGGCGAGGAGCGGGTGACGCTGCGCGAGGCGCTCGGCAGAATCCTGGCCGAGCCCATCGTCTCCAGCGTCAACGTGCCCGGGCACACCAACTCGGCCATGGACGGCTTCGCGCTCGCCTCAACCGATCTGCCGCGCGACGGCACCTGCCGCCTGCGGGTGCTCGGCACCGCCTGGGCCGGCCGGCCCTTCGGAGGCCGGGTCGCACCCGGCTCCGCGGTGCGCGTCATGACCGGCGCGGTCATGCCCGACGGCACCGATACGGTGATCATGAAGGAGCAGGTCGAGGAGCAGGCCGACGCCAAGGGCGAGCTCATTGTCATCGGCGGCGGCCACCGCGCCGGGCAGAACGTGCGCGAAGCGGGTGAGGACATCGCCCTCGGTGCACGCCTGCTCGACACCGGCACGCGCATCATGCCCGCCGAGCTCGGCCTGATCGCATCGCTCGGAATCGGTGAGGTGCGCGTCTTGCGCCGTCCGCGCGTGGCGTTTTTCTCCACCGGTGACGAGCTTCGCTGCGCGGGCGAGACGCTCGCGCCCGGAGAGATCTACGACAGCAACCGCTACACCCTCTTTGCCATGCTCGCCCGGCTCGGCGTCGAGCCCATCGACATGGGCGTCGTTCGAGACGACGCCGAGGCGGTGCGCAACGCCTTTCGCGAGGCTTGCGCCGCCGCCGACGTCGTCATCAGCACCGGCGGCGCCTCCACCGGTGAAGCCGATTACATCGCCGAGACCCTCGGCGAGCTCGGCGAGGTGCGTTTCTGGCGCATCGCCATCAGGCCGGGCCGGCCGCTGGCGTTCGGCCGCGTGGGCGATGCGCTGTTCTTCGGTCTACCCGGCAACCCGGTCGCTGTGATGGTGACCTTCTACCAGTTCGTGCAGCCAGCGTTGCTGCGTATGATGGGCAGCCGCGAAGCGGCTGCAAACCCCGTCATCCGCGCCACCTGCGTGTCGCGTCTGCGCAAGAAACCGGGGCGGGTGGAAGTCTACCGGGCCATTCTCGAACGCGACGCCGACGGCCGGGTCACGGTGCGCAGCACCGGCAAGACCGGATCGGGGCTGCTGCACACCATGAGCGACGCGAACTGCTTCATACTACTGCCGGAGGATGGCGAGACCGTCGAGCCGGGCGCCGAAGTCGACGTGCAGCCGTTCTACGGGCTCGTCTGACAGGAGATCACCGAAACGATCATGAACGACCAGACCAGAGAGCGCGAGCTGATTCCGCTCAACATCGCCGTGCTGACCATCTCCGATACGCGCACCGAAGCCACCGACAAATCCGGCGCCCTGCTGGTCTCGAGGCTGGAGGCAGCGGGCCATCGCCTGGCTGAGAAACGCATCGTCGCCGACGATATCTACGCCATCCGCGCCATCGTCTCCGGCTGGATTGCCGATACCGACGTCAACGTGGTCATCAGCACCGGAGGCACCGGCGTCACCGGACGCGATGGCACACCGGAAGCGGTGCAGCCGCTGCTCGACAAGGAGATCGAGGGCTTCGGGGAGATCTTCCGCGCCGTCTCCTACGAGGAGATCAAGACATCCACCCTGCAGTCCCGGGCCCTCGCCGGCGTCGCCAACGCCACCTACATCTTCTGCCTGCCGGGCTCCTCCGGCGCCTGCAAAACGGCCTGGGACACCATCATCGCCGCCCAGCTCGACTACCGCACCCGTCCCTGCAACCTGGTCGAGCTCATGCCTCGACTGCTCGAGACCTGACCCGCGCGAAGCAGGCGCTCGCCGCCTCGCGCGCGGGCGCCGAGATGTAGTCGCGGCTGCGCGCGAAGGCGCGCGAGTAGAACTCGACCGCGCGCAGCGCCTTGCTCCTCGAGCGACGGGGAATCTGCTCGACCGTATTGGCGACCTCGATCTCGATGAGCGCTGCCAGCGTCTCCCGGTCGAGCTCGAGATCGCAATCGTGAACGCCATCGCGCAGCCGCAACCGCGGCTCACCCAGATGATCGTAGAAGCAGCGGCGGTCTGTGACACAGAAAACGTAAACGAGCCACTCCGCGTCGCGTCCGAGAACCTCGGCGATTCGCTCGCGCATGCTCATGTCGGCGGACTGCTTGTCGAAGACGTACGTGCCGTAGATGCTGTGAAACAGACCGGCGGTGCAAACGTGCGGCGGATTGCCCCATTCGTCGAGCAGATCGCGCGTGCCGCGAAGGTGCTCGAGCAGCGTGCGCCGCGAATGCGACGTGGCGTGCGCGCCCAGCTCTTCGAGCAAAGCCATGTGTCGCGCATCGAGCGGCTTGGTCTTCATCTCTTCCATTAACGGTGCTCAATCCTGCAGTGAAGCGATGTGGCGGTACAGCTCGAGCGCTTCCGGATTGGCGAGCGCCTCCCTGTTCTTGACCTCTCTGCCGTGGACGATGTCACGCACGGCCAGCTCTACGATTTTGCCGTTCTTGGTGCGTGGTATGTCGGTCACCTGCACGATTCTGGCAGGCACGTGCCGCGGCGTGGCGTTGGTCCGAATCTGAGTCTTTATCTTCTCGCGCAGCGCGTCGTCGAGCGTGATGCCGTCGCGAAGAATCACGAACAGCACGACGCGCACGTCGCCCTGCCAGTCCTGGCCGATGACGAGCGCTTCGAGGACCTCGTCGAGCTGCTCCACCTGACGGTAGATCTCGGCGGTGCCGATGCGCACGCCGCCGGGATTCAGCACGGCGTCGGAGCGCCCGTAGATGATCATGCCGCCGTGCTCGGTAATCGCCACGTAGTCGCCATGACACCAGACACCCGGATACTTCTCGAAGTACGCCGCCTGGTACCTGGCCCCGTCGGGGTCGTTCCAGAAGCCGATGGGCATGGACGGAAACGGCGAACGACACACGAGCTCACCCTTGGCGCCGGTGACGGCATTGCCGCTCTCGTCGAATGCGACCACGTCCATTCCCAGCCCGATGCACTGAATCTCGCCCCGGTAGACCGGCAGGGTCGGATTGCCGAGGGCGAAGCACGAGATGATGTCGGTGCCGCCGGTGATCGAGGAGAGGCACAAGTCGCTCTTGACGTGCTCGTAGACGAAATCGAAGCTCTCCGGCGCAAGCGGTGAGCCGGTCGAGAGCATCGTGCGCAGCGTGGCCAGCGAGTGGCTGCGCGCCGGCTCGAGTCCCGACTTCTTCAACGCGTCGATGAACTTGGCCGAGGTTCCGAAATGGGTCATTCCGGTCTCGTCGGCGAAGTCGAAAAGGGCGTTGCCGTCCGGATAGAAAGGCGCGCCATCGTAGAGCAGCAAGGTGGCCTCCGATGCCAGCGCCGAGGCGAGCCAGTTCCACATCATCCATCCGCAGGTGGTGAAGTACATGAGACGATCGCCGCTGCGAATGTCGGACTGGAGCTGGTGCTCCTTGAGATGCTGGATGAGCGTGCCGCCGGCGCCGTGCACGATGCACTTGGGCACGCCGGTGGTGCCCGAGGAGTACATGATGAACAGGGGGTGATCGAAAGGCAGGCGCTCGAAGGGGATAACCCCGGGCCCGGCCCCCGAGGTGAAGGCTTCCAGCGTGACGGCCCCGGGAACCGCGTCGAGGTTCGGCTCCGCCTCGGTGTAGGGCACCACGACGACGTGCTCCACGCTCGGCAGCGCCTTCATGATCTCAGCGACGCGATGCAGCGAATCGTGCCGTTTACCGTTGTAGAAGTACCCGTCGGCGGTGAACAGCACCCTGGGACCGATCTGACCGAAGCGATCGACGACGCCGCGCACGCCGAAATCCGGCGAGCAGGACGACCACACGGCGCCGAGGCTGGCGGCGGCGAGCATGGCGATGATCGCCTCGGGCATGTTGGGCAGATAGGCGGCTACCCGATCGCCGCGGGCGACACCGGCATCGGCGAGCGCCCGCGCGAGCACGGACACCGCGTCGTAGAGCTCGGCGTAGGTGAGGCTGCGGCGCACCCGGTCTTCGCCGCGGAACTCGATGGCGGGAGCGTCGTCCCGACGCAGCAGCAGATTCTCCGCGTAGTTGAGCCAGGCCTCGGGAAACCAGCGTGCCCCGGGCATGCGATCGCCGTTCTCGAGCACCGTCTCGCCCATGGTGTCGCAGACGACCTCGCCGAATCCCCACATGGCTTCCCAGAACTGCTCCGGGCGTTGGACCGACCAGCGGTGCAGCGACGGGTAATCCGGCGCCTCGACGCCCCAGCGCTCCCTCACGAAGGTCGTGAAGCGCGTGATCTCCGCCGCGGCGATGCGCTCGGCGCTGGGCGTCCAGATTGGCTGTGACATCTCGGTCAGGCCTCCTTCGCTTCCCGCGGCATGGGGCGCTTGCTGCCGTCCTCGTTGAGCGCCACGAACGTGAAGTTCCCTTCGGTCACCTTGATGCTCTCGCCGAAGTGGCCGCGCAGTCGGCGGCGCGCCCAGGTTTCCACGTGCACCGTAATGGAAGTATTGCCCACCGAGCGGGTGCTGCAGAAGCAGCTGACCTGATCGCCCACGTACACAGGGCGGTGGAAGCTCATGGCCTCGATGCCGACGGTGGCGACGCGCCCGTGGGCCTGCATCATCGCGTAGCTGCCGCCCGCCAGGTCCATCTGCGCCAGCAACCAGCCGCCGAAGATGTCGCCGTAGGCATTGGTATCGGCGGGCATGGCGACGGTGCGCAGCTCCGCCTCGCGGTTCGGGGGACTCTCGTCTGTCGGCATGTGCTGTCTCCTCGACGGGAACCTGGGACCCGCGGGGTATTGTAATCGGGGTTCTTTGCCTCTAGCGTGGCGGATGCCGGCTCAAGGCCATCGCGACCCGGAGAACACGAGAAAAATGTCGCACCAGCGCTCCGATGACAATCCCTACGAGCAGGGGCTGGCGCCGACACCCGCGAACTACGCGCCGCTGACCCCAATCAGCTTTCTGGCACGCACCGCCGGCGTGTATCCCGACTATGCGTCGGTCGTGCACGGCGATTTGCGCTACACCTGGGCCGAAACGTACGCCCGCTGCCGACGCCTGGCATCGGCGCTGGCGAGACGCGGCGTCGCACCCGGCGATACGGTTTCCATTATCGCGCCAAACGTGCCGGCCATCTACGAGGCGAGCTTCGGGGTGCCGATGCTGGGCGCGGTGCTGAACACCATCAACACGCGCCTGGACGCCCGCACCATCGCATTCATCCTGCGCCACTGCGAAGCCAAGGTGCTGATCACGGACCGCGAGTTCTCGACGACGGTGGCCGCGGCCCTCGCCGAGCTCGAGCGTGCGCCGCTCGTCATCGATATCGACGACCCCCTCGCGCCTCCCGGTGAGCTGCTCGGCGAGCAGACCTACGAAGCCTTTCTCGACGAGGGCGACGCGGATTTCGACTGGCACGGGCCCGACGACGAATGGCAGGCGATCTCGCTCAACTACACCTCCGGCACCACCGGCGACCCCAAGGGCGTCGTCTACCATCACCGCGGCGCGTATCTGAACGCGCTCAGCAACGCCATCGGCTGGAACATGCGCCATCACCCGGTGTACCTGTGGACGCTGCCGATGTTCCACTGCAACGGCTGGTGCTTCCCCTGGACGGTGGCGGCGATGGCCGGCACCAACGTCTGCCTGCGCAGGGTCGAGGCCGGCGCCATCTTCGATGCCATCGCCGATCGCGGTGTCACCCATTTCTGTGGCGCGCCCATCGTGCTCGGCATGATCCTCAACGCGAGCGCCGATGAGCGGCGCAGCTTCGATCGCACCGTCGAGGTCATGACCGCGGCGGCACCTCCGCCGGCGG
>JABAOG010001457.1_pt2 | contig 25695 bp, 25 predicted proteins | sample 7062131 | NCBI WGS metagenome assembly JABAOG01 (sample SAMN14538629, study PRJNA623070) | marine sediment metagenome | biome: marine biome [ENVO:00000428]; feature: marine pelagic biome [ENVO:01000023]; material: deep marine sediment [ENVO:00002113] | place: India: Arabian Sea | collected... | reverse complement strand
GAAATTTTCGGCTAGACCAACCAGGGCTTGCATCACACACTGCACATCCACAACCATCGCTTCCACGGCGCCGGTTAAGATAGATAATTCCTGGTGGAGGAAATTGCCCGCGGCGGGAATCCCCTGGCGCATGAGAATTTCGTTGGCCGTGCAGCAGATACCGGCCAGGTTAACGCCATTAGAACCGGCAGCACGGGCATAGGCGATAATCTCTGGGTCTTGAGAAGCAGCGACAATCATCTGGCTAAGTGTTGGTTCGTGGCCATGGACGACGACATTGACCATATCCTCCTTTAGGACACCTAGATTGGCTTCGCCCAATATCGGAGCAGGGGTGCCGAAAAGAATGTCAGAGATGTCCGTTGCCATCATGCTGCCCCCCCAACCATCGGCCAGTGCAGTCCGTACCGCATGACTTAGGATATGTTCTGGGTCCTGGTCATCACCGATATGTGTGCGGTGCAGGGCTTCAACAACTTCCCGGTCAATTCCTCGGGGGGCAACCTTAAGCTCTCTCCATAGCTTCAGCCGCTTTTCTGGCGCTCGTTTGAGAACAACCACTTCCCCTTTCTGCTGACCGAATTGGGCAAGGTAAAGGTCTGCAAGGTCGTTAGCAATGGCAGCCGGTTCTCGCCCTTCGATGGGAATGTTATAGAAACGGGCTACCCTGCGTAATTTTGCCAGATCCCGAATGATGTACCCTTCAGCCTCGCCATTGGCGACTGCCTTTAAAGTAAAGGCCATGTCTCGGCCGTGGTCGGAATGGGCGGCAGAACCGGCGGCAATAGCCCGGATGAGATTTCGGGCTTGAATCGTGTCAATGGTTGCCCCACAAATTCCCGTGTCTCCTTCTTTGGTCAAGCGACAAGGACCCATTCCACAAATTTTGCAACACATGCCTGTCGCCCCAATGTTGCAGGGCGACATTTTATCGGCCCGACTAAAAGCAGTACCGATCTTTAGCTCATCAGCCCGAATTAACATCTGTTGAGCGGCCGGATCAATGGTTCGCTCTTCGGGTGTACGCATTTTCTTGGCCATATGAAATCTCCTGCGATTTCAGACGGTGATGCCTAAACCAGCACCCCGCCCGAAAATCCTTAAATAATTCGTTGCTTAAGACTTATCTACCAACGCGCCAAGGTTGGGGCATGGCCACAATGGTCTACCCTGGTAAGGCGCCGTTTGATTAAAACTTACCGTTGGGCCGGCTTGTTCGATAACGGCCGTATGCCGGAAAAAGACCGGCTCGCCATTTTGTTTCTCGGCCATAGTGCCAGATTCGACCGGCAACTCAAACTCGCCTAAATACCCTGATTTTTCCAATTTATCTTTTATTGTTGTGTCATTTACCTCATTTTCATCGTAATTGATTTCCACAACCTGAAAACAACTGCTTGCATATATTTCAGTCACTCCAGGCAGTTCCAGGAGCAATCGTCGTACCTCTTGCACGTGATGATCGCCAAACATTATGGGAAGTTCGAATGTGATAGTTTCCATGTATACGCTCCAGTCCCACCACGATGGGCTAATTAGAATATAGACACACAAACCCTACTCTTATGATGCAACAGAGTGGGCTTAAAACAAGTGAAAATTGTACGGGTTTTTTGGTGATATAGATCACCTAATACGTCTATCACCTGGATCAACTCCTGGTAACAGCCAATCTTATTCACAGGGTCAAACAATCGCTGCAGATTTTGCTGGAGGCCATGCTGTTCATTCAGGTCTCGCGGCCTGCACGGGCGCCGTCAATTGGGGCGTTGATTTCTAATAGTTTATCCAGCCTGCCCAACCGTTCAGCACGTTCGTAAATTGTGTACCATGTACAGGGTCGGGACGGATCGACTTCGCAATGATCAGGTGAAGCGCCGCCGCATAACCCGTTACGCAGCCCCTTAGGACAGGTCATCGGACACACAAAGGCCGTTTCCTGCAAAATGCAGTTGCCGCACATACAACAACCAAACAGAGCGCCTTTAATTGTGCGCTCAACGGCCGTAAATACACGCACAGGTATAGATTGTCGCTCCATCGGTGCAAAGGGTGGCTGGAACTTTGGTGGATATAATAAGGACATTGGAGAAAACCTCCTTGGAGAAAACCTCCTAAAATCCTCCGACGAAAACACCCTATTTTTCTAACTTCACTATATAAAAGAACACCGACCTCGGACAGTGACATTTATCGTGAAAAATTATGGCGTTTATCATTACTGTTGTTTTGGGTACACCTTAGACGATGTTCAGCGATTCTTGGAATCGGTATCGCCAAACGAATTGCCTTAAAATATTCGCCGGACGTTGGCAGAGTAGGCCGCCCATCATGACCGAATCGTTTTCCGGCGTGGTGTCACCCTGTTGCAAGATGCGGATAAATCCCTGTTGGAACTTTTGCTTGATAATGAGGAAATCGGCAAACTACTGGCCCGTCCGGTGGGAACTGCCGTTGCCTTGGTAAAGACCAAACAACAAACCAGTTTGATTCAGGTGCTGCAAACCGCTGGACTACTTCCGGTGGTGTCTGGCACTGACCCGGAAGCAGCGTGTAAGAGTGTGTTAGTCGATGAAAACAGCCGAATCCAACCCATCTATGCCGTTCCCGGTCTGCATTTGCGTGGCCGAATATCCCGACTCGCGGAAGAAACGGCCGAGGGCTGGCCCCTGACTGAACGGAGCATTTCTCATGCTGGTGGCAGCAAAAAGAAAATGCAAAACCTCATTGATGAGCTAGGCAAATTAAACCGAGGGCAGCTATCGGAGAACCTGGTGACCAGGATAAGAGCCTGGGGTGGCTATTACGGCAAAGCTTCTGTCGAAATGTTAACGCTTTTTGAATTTTGGAATTTACCTCAATTTTGATTGTCAACACTTCTTCATCTCTTATATTCTACTCTAGATACACCCCCGCAATTTCGTCGCGATCGGGGCGACGGAGTTCCTCATATCCGGATTCTATTTGACGCTGTACCGAAGGTGCTCCACTCGCAACAATACCGATGTCGGTACAGCTGATTCCTTCCCTCTCTAAAGCGCGTTGGATGTGTGGCGCGTCATTGACTGGCGACGTCAGAAGCAAAGCCCCGGAAGCAATGGTCGCTAACGGATCCAGGTTAAAGACGCTGCAAATACGGCCGGAAAGTGGTGGAATAGGCACGGCCGTTAAATCAACGATGAGCCGCCGGTTACTCGCCTCAGCCAACTCCCAGAGTGCGGCTGCCAGACCTCCCTCGGTTGGATCATGCATTGCCGTAACGCTGCCGGCTTGCATAGCAATTTGGGCGTCCCGCAAAACACTAATACCGGGACTGGTTAGAAAAGCCGCCGCCTGCTCAATTTCAGCTTCAGATAAAACTAGACGGAGCCTGTCCGGGAATTCTCGCGCTAAAATGGCGGTTGCTTCAATAGGCACGCCTTTGGTCAACAAAATCCGGTCACCGGGGTTGGCGCCACGCGGCGTGACCAGATGATCCGGCTCTACTTCGCCGATCATCGTGCCTACAATAAGCGGCCGTTCCAGCCCAACCGTAATTTCCGTGTGTCCGCCAACAAGCGACACACCTATCTNNGTTGTTTTTCTCTCCGGCAGCAGCAGCGTTACCAGAAACCAGCGTAGTGTTGCTCCGGTGGTGGCAATATCGTTGGCGTTTATCTGAACGGCGTACCAGCCAAGCTCCTCAGCGGTAAAGGTAATCGGGTCAGATTTATAGACCAACAGGGAGCCGCTCGCTTTAATAACAGCACAATCCAGCCCGACGCCCGGTCCCACTATCACGTGCGGGTCTAGAACAGGCGCCTCTGCCAGAAATTTTGCCAATAGTTCAGAAGGCAGTTTCCCAACGGGCAGCGGTTCCTCCATCAAGGCCACCGTTACGCCGCTTATTCCGTCATTACCTGGAAGGACTCTTCCAATTCGGCCAGAGAAGTACGGAAAGCGCTGTACTCCAACTCCTGAATGGGTAACATCGCCGGGCCGACGAAACCTTGCTGGCGCAGGTCGGCCGCTTTGCGCTGGGCCTTCAGCCGGGTTGCATCCCAGACGACGTTGCCAAACATGTCCATGCCTTCTGACAATCGGCCGTCAGGGGTAACGGAATATGCCATACAGGCCACCAGTGGCAGGCAGTAAGGGCCGGCAACGGCCGTATTAATCGCCACCGGCATCAAGGGCATGTGATGGCTGCCGCGTGCATCCCCGGCCACGAAGTGGGCTGTCAGGTAAGGACTGACGATTTCCTCCGGGGCGGGAAAAATACCCTGGGAACGTACTATGGCGACCGGGTCGTCTTTCCCCTTATATACGCCGGCAATAGTGTGGAGCCGGTCGGTAGACACCGCCACAACCTGCTGCTGCGGATAACTGCGCGAGTGGATGGCCTGGATACCAAAACGATTTTCATCCCGTAAGAGGACAGCCAGGTCAATATGCTGCTCCGGCGTATTCAGGTCAATCACCCGGTCGGCTCCGGCGTGTTCCATGTCAATGACGGTGAATCGGAAACCCGTTTTCATCTTGGGCAGCATCAGCCCGGCGCAATACATGGGGCTGGTAAATACGGCCCACAGGGGAAAATTGAAGACACCCGGCCCGCATTTGTCAGCTGTGAACACCAAAAACGGTTCAGCCGGTCGTTCCTTGGCGCTGGGGTCGAAACTGATTTCGGCCACACCTGGCCCGGCCCCACGCACATTGCCTGACGGCGCATCCTTGAGCAAGTCCTGCCCCGCACCATACAATCCTTCCTCTTTGGCAATCTGCGTGGCCGCTTCAAACACCTGCCAGGCTAGATCGTGGATGCCGGGGTGGCTGCTGCCATGACCATGGGTCATTAACAAACAGATGTCATCACCCGTGTGGGTTACGTCAAAATCATTTATGAGTTTTTGCTCGACTGCTTGTTGGAGCTGCGTTCGAGCCGTTTCTAACATCCTGGTAGACGGCCGTGTATGACCACCCACACTGCCAATATCAGCTTTGATAGCGCTTAAGGTAAGCATGTTTATACTCCTTGTGTCATGAAAAAAAGTTATCCGATTGCTAGAGTGATATGCTGGTTGATCATCAAGGATTTCCCTAAAAACTCAATACGTTTGGTGATGACGCCAAAGTATTGATGGCCTCTCCTAAGCAAGCAGCCAACAATAAAAACTGGTATCCAGTAGCCGCTTACGCCTGAACTATCGGTACAGATAGTCGCCCGCACAATACCGAAAACTTATTTGCGGACGGTCAATAACAGCAGGATACCATATGAAAAATAGGTATGTCAATTTCGCCCAGCTTGCTTTATCATCTCTGGCAGGCGATTGTTCGGGTAGGCCAAATTAACGCGGAATTGTGCTCATGTAGGTTTGTTAGGCAGCACCGTATTGTGCCAGGATGTCCGCCAACTGTTTCGCGACTTCTTCCACTGTTCTTGGCAGAATTATTCTTGAGTAGCGTCAGACAATGATTATGATAAAATAAGACTCATCCAGTAATAAAAAGTAGGGATCGCGGAAATTACATTGGGGTCGATGGATAGCTGACTTTGAGGAATAAGAGGGTATAATGGCTGCCGGAAAAGTAAGTTACAATCAATTAACCCATGATGTTTTATCAGGTTCTCCTGAACCGCTGTCGGTTTATGATATCTTGCAGAGGGTCCATAGTATCAGACCTGTAACCACCAGGAATCCCAAACAGACTATTCGAGGTTCTATACGCGAACAGCTGCATGAATAGTATGGCATGCAGATGGACAATCTGGATTCTTCCCGTCTGTCGCTGGAGGCCAAAAACGAGTGGTTAGGGGAATGAGATGAGCTGTCCGCATACAGATAACTGATCGCAGAATTAATAGATTCGGAAACAGATGATATTTGTAAAGCCGATATCTTCACCTCCAATAAATCGCCAATCTATTAGCGATTTTTATTACAAAAAATGGCAATTCCAACTGTTCATACAAATGAAGAAATAGTTTATCATTCTTAGAGGCCAATTTAGATTATCGTAGTTTCATGGAAACCGGGAATGAAGGAGGCCGTTATATGAAACGAAAATTACTGCTTATTAGTTTAATATTGTTAACCTTGCTTTTTCTAGCGTCATGTGCTGGAGAGGCAGGCCCGCCTGGTCCGGAAGGTCCGCAAGGCCCCGCTGGTCCGGCAGGTCCAGAAGGTCCGGCAGGCCCAGAAGGCCCAGAAGGCCCGGCAGGTCCACCAGGTCCGGAAGGTCCGGCAGGCCCGGCAGGAGAAGCGGCAGAGATTGCGGCTGCTGATCTGTCCTNNGGCCCGGCAGGAGAGGTCGCAGAGATTGCGGCTGCTGATCTATCCTGCACCGAATGTCATAACGACACCACACTGATCGCTGGCAAAAAAGCTGTATGGAGTACGACCCAGCATGGAATGGGTACCGCCTTCTTACGCGGCACCCGTTCATCATGTGCCGGCTGTCACTCCGGTGGGGCTTTTAGTGAGCGGATTGCTGCGGGTCTAAGTCCGGACGAAGTTGAAGCGGGTGATCCCAATCCGACACGTCAGGATTGCCGCGCCTGCCACCAGATTCACACCACTTACACAGGGGACGACTTCGCTTTGGAGACGACTGACCCGGTTGCTCTCTACGCTGTTGAAGGCGCAACCTATGATGGCGGTGAAGGCAACTTGTGTGTCAGCTGCCACCAACCTCGGCGCATTTATCCCGGGGCAGAAGATGGTGTCGTTACCGATATCACCACGCACTGGGGTCCCCACCACGGTGGGCAGGGTTCAATGCTGCTTGGTGTTGCTGGTGCCGGTGTTGAAGGTAGCCCAAGCGACCATTACGATGTTGATGACACTTGTGTAGGTTGCCACATGGGAGAGAATGATAGCCATACATTCGAGCCTGAAGTAGCAACCTGCCAGGAATGCCATGGCGACGAGGTTGAAGACTTTGACATCGAAGGTGTACAAACCGAAGTTCAGGCGATGCTGGATGAGTTGGGAGATCTTCTGGTTGCTGAAGGTGTACTTAGTGAGAACGGCCCAGATGGACATCCAATCGTAACGGAAGCCCCTGAAAACGTTGCTCTTGCCCTTTACAATTGGATTTATGTCGCCCATGAAGACGGGAGTCTGGGTGTGCATAACCCAGAATATACTATGGCTTTGCTCCAGGCTGCGCTTGACGCTTTGAATCAGTAAAAAACACGGCTCTCGGAGTACCCTGAACACTTTCCCGATGTTGGTTGATGGGAGAGGTGGTCAGGGCGCTGAAAAACGAATATATCACTTAGCATTGTCCTTGTTGGGTTTTGGGTCCACTTGGCAAGGTCAATAATAAAAAGGACTGGGAAGATTTCCCCAGTCCTTTTTGTGTATATGGGGGGGTCGGTTCATCCTCTCGATCATTGTAATGGTAAAAAGGTGACATTTGTTACTCGATTTCGTGAAATTCTTCACCTAACATGGTAATAAGGAAGGTTGAATAAACCCGACAGGCGGATTGAGGTAACTTTGCACAAGGGATCTTTCGATTTTTCAATACAAAGTAGATCAATTCATCGAGATGGTTCAGAGGATGATCATAATATAATATTACTATAGCAGGTAAGTTATCGTGTTCAGAGCGACCGACCAACTGAAAGGAAAAAGTTCTGGTAATGAAAACGCAAGATTTGCAGGAGCCGGTTTGCGTGCGCGAGTAACTATCGCTGTTGTTGTTCCATTGGTAATTATTCTGGGGTTGTTTACGGCCGTCCAATATCAACGCCAACGAACAATGATGCTTACAAATCTATCTGCGGTGGCTGATTATTCGGCGCGGGTTGTTGAGGAAAACCTTCTGTACCAAATGCAAAGGGCCGATTTCGGCGGTTTGCAGATATTGCTGGATACGATTAATGATCGGGAAGAGTTGGAATCTGTATTTATCCTGTCGACCGATCGCAGGGTTGTTTTTTCTTCGGAGGATACCGTCTTAAACATCCGGCTGGACGATGACGCGCCTGCTTGCCGCCCCTGTCACCAATTATCAATTGAGGAACGGCCGAAAAGCGTTGTGGTAAACAATGCTGCAGGACTGCCTGTTTTTCGCAGCATGAATCTCCTGGAAAATAGTGCTGACTGCGTTGAGTGTCATGAGGATAACGACCGCTTTCTTGGCGTGCTTCTAACAGATATTGGTATGGGGCCGGTTCCTAAGTCACTAAATGCCCAACTGCGAGAAAGTCTGTTATGGTCTGCTGCCACTATTTTGATAACAATTCTGGTTGTCAACTTGGTCTTAGACCGGTTTGTTCTGGGACGATTGTTAATGCTTACGAAAGCGGTTGACAGTATTGACGGTAATCGACAACTGTCTCTCCCTGTTGACACCAGAGCAGATGAGATTGGTAAATTGACAGCAGCCTTTCGAGATATGGCCCATCGAATCGAGAAAAGGCAGCAGGAAAATCAACTCCTATCGGAACGTTTGCAAACTCAAAGCACCCAACGTGGCGAACTTCTTAAAAGAGTCATTCAAGCTCAGGAAGCTGAACGTAAACGTATTGCCCGGGAATTACACGATGACCTGGGTCAGACAATGGGGGGGCTGGCACTTAGAACTGAAGTGCTTGGCCGCTCACTTCAAGCAAGTGAAAATGGTACTGCTTTCCAAATCAGAGAGATAAAGTTGCTTATTTCCTCAATCACTGAGCGAATGTATGACATAATACTGGATCTTCGACCTTCAACCCTGGATGACCTCGGCCTGGTTCCGGCGCTGAGGGCACATGCCCAACGCCTTCTAGAACATTATGAATTGGATTTCATGATTGATGGAAGCGCTTTGAACAGTCGTTTGCCTATCGAGGTTGAAACGGCCNNGCTTGCGAGGACGGTATCTTCACCGGTGAATTTGTGGACGATGGACGGGGTTTTGATCCGGAAACGGTTTGCGTGAATGGCAATAACGGCCGTGGTCTGGGCCTGTTAGGAATGCAGGAACGAGTCTTGCAATGTGGTGGGAGATTGGATGTTAATTCAGAACCTGGCCATGGCACCCGTATCACAATGTGGATTCCATTGCCGGAGGTGTGTTATGACTAAGCCAATTCGCTTGTTGCTTGCCGATGACCATACAATTTTTCGGGCCGGCGTCCGCATGTTGCTCGATCTGGAGCCTGATATAGAGGTTGTGGGCGAAGCCCTGGAGGGTAGTCAGGCTGTAGATTTGACTGCGAAATTAAGGCCGGACGTCGTCTTGATGGATATTGCCATGCCGCTTATGGATGGTTTGGAAGCCACTCGCCACATTAAAGCTGAGTGTCCCAATACGCATGTGTTAGTACTTACAATGCATCGTTCCGACGAATATCTTTTTGAGATGCTTAAAGCAGGCGCATCCGGGTACGTAATTAAGGGAGCCGAGACAGAGGAATTAATTAATGCCATTCGGGTGGTAGCCAGAGGGCAGGTATTTCTTTATCCCAGCATTGCTGGTAAGCTGGTTAGCGAATACCTTGAACTATCCGGCACTGGGGATGATCCAAGGCCATCTTTGACTCCTCGCGAAAAAGAGATCATGCTCCTGTTAGCTGAGGGATATGGAAACAAAGAAATTGCTGATAAACTTGTCATCAGTACAAGTACAGTTTATACGCATCGCAGTAAGCTGATGGAAAAACTTGGACTTACAAGCCGCCACGAGCTAATCCAATACGCACGTCGCAAAGGCTTGGTTCGTGGTTTGTGAACATATCATGATAGTGTCGTCGGAAAGACGTTGAGGATCCAGCAACGAATAATTTAGCCCAGTTGTGGGGGAGAGCAATTTTACCCAAACGTCACAATTCTATAAGGGTTCGCAAAAATCGCTAGATTTTTTAGCAATTATTTTTCAAGGATGGCATTTTCATCTATTTCGAAAGCGAACAATCTTCATTAGTATTAAGTTGTAGAAATCTATCAGCTGTGAGGTTTTGGAATGTCCCGACGGCTTTTTATGGTTTGGTCGAGCCCCCTCTTTCGGGACTCGATTTATTTGTTGCTAGACCATCCAGATGTGGAATGGTTAGGCACAGCCTCGGACTATGCGGCCGCCCAGGAAGAAATCCATCGTCTGCGCCCAGACACAATTGTTGTTGAAGAAGTTGAGGGTGGTCTTCCAGCCAAGATGATTGAACTTTTAGAAAATGAAAATTCAGTTTTGCAGTTAGTCTGTGTCAGCCTGGAGGATAACCGGTTAAGAATATTTACGCGTGAGAATAGAGCTGTAGCTGAAGCGGATGACTTGTTGCAGTTAATCCTACAGCAACATTTTTCATCGAAACCTTGATAATATTCGAATATGCGAGCGGCAGAGGAGGCGTTTAATGAGTAACGTTTCTAGAAAAAGAAGGCAATTGTTTGGTCTGATAATAATTATTTTTTTGGGGATTGCGACCATACTTGTTGCCTGCCAGGGTCAAGAAGGTGCAGAAGGACCGCCAGGCCCGGCTGGACCTGCAGGCCCCGTTGGGCCTCCTGGTCCGCCTGGAGAGCAAGGCCCTGAAGGGCCGCCAGGACCACCGGGTTCAGCAGGGTCACCAGGATCGACCTTTTTTGTTATCGGCCCGGGGCTAAAAGCGGAAATTACAAACGTTAACTTATCTTCAGGCAAACCCGCCGTGACAGTCATGCTGTCCGATGATGCAGGTCGTCCCCTTACGCCGGCCGATTTGGAAGGTTACGGCTTCACAATTGCGCAGATCATCCAGGAAGAAGAATCAGGCATCACCCGATATCAAAGTCTTTTGCTCCGTGATGTTGAAGGAGAACCCTTTACAGTTGGTGGCGAAACGATGCAACCTGCGATGGCATCGGCTACGCAGGCATTCGCAGATAGTGACGGCGAATGGACTGAGGGTGAGGGCGGCGCTTACATTTATACATTTGGCAACGAACTTTCGGCCGAAATCAATCCAGAGTTGACCACCAGTGTGGGAGCGTATCTTTACAAAGACGGCCGTGCCAGCGTAGCCAATGACGTTTTCACATTCGTACCGGCCGGTGGGGAGCCGGATCTGACACGAGAAGTCGTTCTGACAGAAAACTGTAATAGTTGCCATGATCAGTTAGCCTTTCACGGGGGAACAAGACGAGAAGTCGGTTTGTGTATTACCTGCCATACCAATCAAACGATTGATCCGGAAACGGGTAACGTGGTCGACTTCCGCGTCATGATCCACAAGATACACCGTGGAGAATTTTTACCCAGTGTGGAAGCAGGCGAGCCATATCAAATAATCGGCTACCGTCAGTCCAGTCACGACTATTCTACCAGCGCCTGGCCCCAGGATGTACGAAACTGCACAACCTGCCATTCAGGCGGGATGGATAGTGATAACTACAAGACGATGCCCCAATCTTCGGCCTGTACTTCATGCCATGATGACNNAATCTTCGGCCTGTACTTCATGCCATGATGACGTCAATCTGGTTACCGGGGACAATCATGGAGGCGGCCGTAGAGATGATTCCGAATGTAGCAGGTGTCATGAACCAGAAGTGGACGAGTTTGATGCCTCGGTTGTTGGCGCCCACGTAATCCCACGTTATTCAGAACAAATCGCGGGTGTTAACATTGAAATACTCTCAGTTGATAATGTGGCGGCAGGCGAGTCTCCTACGATTACATTCCGAGTCACAGATGATGCCGGTAACGTCATTGAACCGGGGAATATGGATTATCTCGCAGTTACCATTGCCGGCCCAACAGCCGACTATACGACTCGCGAAACTGAAACCATCTTCCGTTCCTCGGCCGAAACACCCCCGGATGTGGAGGAAGTAGGTGACGGTACCTTTTCCTACAATTTGGCCTTTTCCTTTCCAGCTGAAGACGCCAACAGCTATGCACTTGGCATGGAAGGATACGTCAACGAAACAATCGACGATTTGGATGAGCCGGTGCGGGTAACTGCATTTAATCCGGTGACTTATGTTTCGTTGGACGGCAGCGACCCGAACCCCCGCCGCCAGGTTGTTGATCGCGAGGCATGTAATGCCTGCCACAATGATCTGGCAATTCATGGCGGCATCCGTAAGAACACGGAATATTGCGTCCTTTGTCACAATACGACAGCCACCGATGAAGAGGTTCGACCGGCCGAGGCAATGCCCCCAACAAGTATAAACTTCCGTGTGTTGATTCATCGACTCCATCGAGGCGAAGAACTTTCACAACAACCCTATATCGTTTACGGATTCAACAGTTCTGTACACGATTTCAGCAATTTGGTCTTCCCTGGGAATCTGGAAAATTGCCAAAACTGCCACGTGGCCGGCACTTATGCTTTGCCGCTTCCCTCTGGCGCGCAACCGACAGTTGTTACCCAGGACGGCTCCATAGTCAGTAGTGTGCCGCCTGTTACCTCAGTCTGTACAGCTTGCCATGACACCCCTGCCGTCAGCGGTCACGCCGAACTACAGACGACACCGTCAGGTGTTGAAACTTGCAATGTCTGCCATGGGACCGGTAGTGAATTCGATGTTCTTACCGTGCATGATTGACTTTATCTGGTTGCTCCTTCCAGGGAGATTTTCAAAAGGTTCTCCTAAGAAGATGTAGCCATCAAATTATTGCTATGAAAGCATTATTCTATCGATTGCCAATAGTACGTTTGCTCCAGGTATTTTTGATATCTATCGTAACCCTGGCAGCGTATATCAGCATCAGCTTGTGGTTGGGTGGTGATAAGACGGTCCATGCGTTGCCTGAATTCTCTGACCGAACCGGAGAATCATGCGCAGCTTGTCATGTAAATCCAGGCGGTGGTGGACCGCGCACATTGCGAGGATTACTTTGGGCAGCTCAAGGACGGCCGAGCGAAGTTCCTGAACTACCTGGTCAATTGATTTCACCATCAATCACTGATGGGCTTGAACTCTATGATTTTGGCTGCGCCGGATGCCATGGGATCAGTGGTGAAGGGAATTCAGCGATTGGATTGGCTGGAAAAGAGATTTCAAAGGCAGCTGCCCGTTCATTTATTCGGGATGGAATTCCTGAACTTGGCATGCCGGCCTATGGTGATCAACTTACGACTGAGCAGATTGAGTCGCTGGCAGAATTTGTGGCTGAGATTAGTGTGGGGCCGCCATTGCCGGTCGAATACCAACTCCCACCCCCGCAATTCAGCTGTCAGCCTGCTGAACCGGCATCTTGTGGAGGTGATTAGGCACTATGTCATCTCATTTAAGCCGCCGCCAATTCTTACAAATGGGTGCTGCATCCGTGAGTGCAGCAACAATCATGGCCGGCATGCAAAGTTTGTTATCGCCACGAGCCTCCATAGATACAGCAACAATGCTCCAGACCAACTTGGAGGAGAAAATTGTCCCAGGGGTTTGCCTGTTATGTCCAAGCGGATGTGGTATTTTAACCCGCGTCGCAGACGGCCGAGCCGTCAAGTTAGAAGGCAACCCGATGCACCCGATTAACGTTGGTGCACTTTGTCCCAAAGGGCAGGCTGCGCCGGAGTTGCTGTACAATCCCGATCGGTTGACCGGCCCTCTACGCCGGACTGGGGCAAGGGGTGAAGGCGAATGGGAATCAATTAGTTGGGAGGAAGCGATTGAACTCGTTTCTGACCGTTTGCTGGATCTGCGTGAAAATGGGAATCCCGAACGGGCCGTTCTTATGCATGGTGAAGCCCGCGGTCAACTCTGGGATTTCTTTCGCCGCTTTATGAGCGCCGTTGGTTCGCCCAACGTGGTTTCCAGAGAAAGCCTCAATACGGCCGCAGCCAAATTAGCAAACTATCTAACTCAGGGCATTTACGACACACCCAATTATGACCTCGAAAACGCCAACTACGTCCTGGCCTTTGGCGCCAGTTTGTTGGAAGCAGGGCCTGTACCTCAACGTATAGTCTCAGGATACTCCTTCATGCGTCAAGGCCGGTCCACCAGGGGTAAAGTCGTCGTCATCGATCCGAGACAGGGTGTCAGTGGCGCCAAGGCGGATGAATGGATCCCCATTGTGCCCGGGACAGACGCCGCTCTGGCGTTGGGGATGGCAAACGTCATTATCCGATCCGGTCTGGTCGACGGTAGCTTCGTCAACAACTACAGCTTTGGCTATGAAGATTTTCCCGATGAAACAGGAACCCGGCTGATACAGGGATTTAAGAGCTTTGTACTTGAGAATTACGCTCCAGAGAAAGTTGCCGAGATTACCGGCATAACTTCAACAACGATTGCCCGGCTGGCGGGTGAATTTGCTGGAAACAAACCCGCGATTGCCATATTGCCCGGTAAGGGAGGGCTATTGAACGGCAATTTCGGCGGCGTATATGCCGCCATGGCCGTCCACTGCCTAAACGCTCTGGTCGGCAGCATTGAATCGCCGGGCGGCGTGATGACCCAACGATATCCACTCCAACGATCGTGGCCGAGATTGCCCTCCGATCCAATTACTGAACAGGGTTGCCGTGCGGAACGGATTGATGGAGCAGGTACAAACTTACCATTAGCAAGAGATTCTTATCAGGCAGTAGCCGATCGCATACTTGATGGTTATCCGGTCGAATTGTTGCTGCTTTATGACGCGAATCCGGTCTTTGAAGCCCCTGGCGGCTCTCGATTCATTGAGGCATTTGAAAAGGTGCCATTCGTTGTTGCTTATTCTTCGTTTATGGACGAGACCGCCAGTTATGCTGATCTGGTATTACCCGAACCGACCTACCTTGAGCGTTACGAAGATCACTTTATTGAAGGACTGGGATATCCTGGGGTTGGTTTACGCCAACCGGTCATTATTCCTCGCCACGACACCCTCAATATTGGTGATTTTCTCTTAAAAGTTTCGGACGCAATGGGCGAGCCATTATCCAACGCATTTCCATGGCAAACGTACCAGGGCTTGCTTCAATACCGCCTCCTGGATGTGGGAACGGATTGGGATACATTACAAGAATTAGGGGTGTGGTTGACGCCAGGTTATCGTTTTGCCCGTCGAGGCAGCGAGAAGTGGGTGAACGAGGTGGTTGGGGCCGACCGCCGTAATGCGCCGCGAGATGGTTACTTTGATTTTTACAGCCGTGAATTGAAATGCCTGATGGGAGATATGGATTCTGAACAATTAGCCGCTCTGGGTTTCCATGAAACTGGGGAAATGATGTATCTGCCCCAATATTTGCCAACAGAGTTTGTAGGCGATGAGGATGAATATCCGTTTATGCTCAATGTCATTACCCTGATGAGCCTTGGTCCTTACAGCGCCGCAGCCAATTTACCGACCCTGCAGGAGATTAGCGGCATGACGGTTGAGGAAACCTGGGGGTCATGGGTGGAGCTGAACCCGGAAACAGCGCATGAGCTTGGTATCGAGGATAAAGATGAGGTCTGGGTTGAAAGCGAATTTGGTAGAGTGCGGGTCAAGTTACGAACTGTGGTCGCCCTTCGACCGGACGTGGTGAATGTGCCCTTTAACCAGGGACATACGGCCGTTGGAAGGTGGGCCAGAGACCGGGGCGTAAACGGGCTTGATCTGCTTAATCCGTCCACAGAACCGGTTAGCGGTCTGGCTTCATTCACCAATACCCGAGTGAAAGTTTACAAGGCGTAGTGAGGTTGAATAATGCCGAAATGGTCTATGGTTATTGATCTGGATAAATGTGTTGCCTGTCAGGGTTGCAGTATCGCCTGCCGCTTTGAGAACAACACCCCGGTCGTAAAACCGAATGAGGCGCTAAAAGGCCGTGCCATTCGCTGGAATGACGTTTTTGCGTTACCCGTAAACCCAGAAGCGGAAGAGGAAGAGTATCCAAATGTCAAAACCCGCTATCTGACTCGCCCTTGTATGCACTGTGATAACCCACCTTGTATCAAAGTTTGCCCGGTAAAAGCAACTTATATTGATGAAGAAGGGCTTGTGCGCCAGAACTACCAGCGCTGTATCGGCTGCCGGTTTTGCACTGTTGCCTGTCCATACGGTGTGCGTTATTTCAACTGGTATGAACCGGAGTGGGAAGAGTCCTTGGATGAATATCACAACCCTGACAAGGTGGTTGGCGACGACTCGCTCGAGGGGCCGGCAATACGGCCGAAAGGCGTCGTCGAGAAATGCACCTTCTGCATTCAGCGGCTGCATAAAGAGCGCGCTCGAGCAGAGGCAGAGGAACGGGAGTTCCGGCAAGAGGATTACGTACCGGCCTGTGTTCAGACCTGCACCGGAAAAGCCAGATTCTTCGGCGATCTCGAGGACCCAAACAGCACCGTCTTTCTTTTGTCTAAAAGTCCTCGGGCATTTCGGCTCCTGGAAGACCTGGGGACCCATCCCAAGGTCATTTATCTACGTGAAGGCTAATCATGCTCAAAGTCGATGCGCAAGACAAAGAGAAACTGATTGATCCGCTTTTTCGCACGAGGCCAAGTTTCTGGATAGCGTTACTTGCACTCCTGGCCGTTATCGCCTGGGGCGTATACCATTATGTACGCCAATTAACTCTCGGTTTGGGGGAAACAGGTATGGATCGTCCCTCGTACTGGGGTGTATACATGGTGAATTTCATCTTCTTTATCGGCATTAGCCATGCCGGCACATTGATTTCAGCCATATTGCGCGTTACAGGGGCTGAATGGCGACGGCCGATTACGCGGGTAGCCGAGGCGATTACAGCTTTCGCCTTAATTGTGGGTACATTGCAAATCATCATCGATATGGGCCGGCCAGACAGGCTGCTGTTCGTTATTCAGCACGGCCGTTTGCAATCGCCCATCTTATGGGACGTCATCTCCGTCACTGTTTACTTTCTTGCCTCCGTCACCTATTTATATCTGCCATTGATCCCCGACATGGCCCTGGTGCGGGATAACATGCCGGCTAGTGCGGCGGCCTGGCAGCGCCGTATGTATCACATCCTTGCCTTGGGTTGGCGAGGCAACCGTGAACAATGGCGACGATTGGAAAAAGCCGTCTCGATTATGGCCATATTCATCATTCCGGTTGCCGTCTCCGTTCACACCATTATTTCCTGGATTCTGGCAACCACCGTTCAGCCAGGCTGGCACTCTTCAATATTTGGCCCTTATTTTGTAGTCGGCGCCATTTTCTCCGGCATTGGCGCCCTGTTCATCGCCATGACCGCCATCCGGAAAGCGATGGGCCTCAAGAATTACATAACCGAGAAGCAATATTTCTACCTGGGGATGTTGTTCATCGCCATGACTGCAATTTGGGCATATTTCACTTATGCCGAACAACTCGGTATCGCTGCCAGCCAGCAAAGTGAGGAGTTTCCAGTGTTGGCCAGCAAATTGTGGGGTGAATTCGCTCTTTCGTTTTGGGGAATGATTGGCCTCATGATTGTCGCATTTTTGGTGCAGGTTGTTCCCCGGCTACTTCCAAAACGGACAAGTAGTTTGACAATCTTTCAACCACGGTATGCCCTGGCATCTGCGGGAGCCGCGGTCTTGATGATAATCCTGGTATACGCACCGGAGGTTATTTTTACAGATATTGCCTCAGTCGATCCCGTTTTGCGCGGTATAGGATTGACACTAATGATTATCTTTTTCGGGGTAGCGATGCTGGCATTTTTGGCCTGGTTAAAACAGCGTCCAATAACTGCTACAGTTATTGCCGCTACACTTGTCGTGATTGGTATGTGGCTGGAACGTTGGAACATCATTGTTCCGACAATGACCCACCCACGGCTGATAGATTATTCAATTTATCTGCCTACAGTTACGGAAGCCGCTTTAACGGCCGCTTCAATCGCCCTATTCGTCTTTATGTTCCTTGTCTTTTTCAAACTGTTCCCTGCTATCTCCATTTGGGAGATAGCCGAAGGTCGCGTTATTTCCGAAGCTCAAGCCAGTGTTGATATACCGGAACCGGAGCCATCTGAAATGGCGCGGCGCTTACGTCGTTGGGGGCTGAGAGGTTAGAGGTAAAAATGTTGAATGAAACAATTGTTACAATCATTGCCATTGTCATTGCGCTCGCGATTATAATTCCAGCCATCAAAATTGTCTGGCAATATGAACGAGGCGTCGTTTTTCGTTTCGGGAAATTTCGTAGTGAACGCAGTCCCGGCCTGAATTTCATCATCCCATACCTGGATCGAATGGTAAAAGTGGATATGCGCGTCGAAACGCTGGTCGTTGAACCGCAGGAAGTCATCACAAGAGATAATGTGACTGCCCAAGTAGATGCGGTAGTCTATTTCCGGGTTGTGAATGCGGAGGATGCTATCATCAAGGTCAGGGATTTCGAAAAGGCAACCGGACAGATAGCGCTCACCACTCTGCGAAGTGTCTTAGGCCAATCGGATCTGGATGAGTTATTGTCCCACCGGGAACGCATCAACGATCGGCTGCGCCAATACATCGATGACCATACGGAACCGTGGGGTGTTGAAGTAGGCATCGTCGAGGTAAAGGATGTTCTGCTGCCCGAACGCCTGCAACGCACCATGGCACGACAGGCCGAGGCTGAACGAGAAAAGCGGGCCAAAGTTATCCATGCTGAGGGTGAAAAACTGGCAGCCGAGGCGCTGTCTGATGCGGCCGATCGGCTGACAGCATCCCCAAACAGTATGCAGCTACGCTATTTGCAAACACTCGTTGAAGTAGCCAGTGAGCAAAATGCAACAATTTTGCCCATTCCGCTGGATATTATTCGTGATGCGGCCGCGGCGCTCCGTGGCAACGGGCATCAATAAGATATTCACCCAAGGTTCTATCATGATGGATAGTACCCCCGGCCTGGCAGAAAAACGCGCCGAGTTATATTACGCTCTGGCGGAAGCGCTGGCTGGCTTGCCATCCTGGATGATGCTGCCGGGCGAGGAGTGGCCGCTTACGAGGGCTATAGACGGACTGGCAGCCCATTCAAATGCAGCTAAAAAGGCCTTGGATGGATTGATTAATATTCCGGCAGAGACTGAGGCAACTCGCCGCGGCCGTTATAAGCGTCTATTTGGCGGATCCGGCCGTCCCAGATTTTGGTTGTACGAATCCATGTGGCGCACAGGCCGGTTTCTGGGTCCGGAAATGATAGCTCTGGAAAGACTTTATCGAGTGATGGGCCTGGAGGTGGTGGGTGCTGAAGCTGCGGACCATGTCTCTGTAGAATTGGCATTTCTGGCACATCTGTCTGAACGTCAGGCTGCGGAGCCGTCTCTTGCCTCGAAATGGAAACGGTTGGAACGGATGTTTATAAAAAGGCATGCGGGCCAATGGCTGCCAGCGCTCGGCCGTTTACTGGCTGCATCTGGCGATGAAGTATATGGTCCTGTAGGCGCTTTGGTGGCCGACTGGACATTGGAATCCCAACTGCCAAAACGACGTCAAGGGAAACAGAACAGCAAAATTCACCGGCCCTTCATAGGCCGTGAAGAGTTGTGCACGTTATGTGGTTTTTGTGTTCAAGTTTGTCCAACAGGCGTGCTGAAGATTCATGAGACAACCCAAGACACAATGTTGCAAGTGACCGCTTCCCCGTGTAATGGTTGTCGAAAATGTATAACAGCCTGTCCTCCGGAAGTCCTGACGGTCCGTCGTATTAACAGTGAATACTCCTTATTGGATGAATCAGTCGTTTTGCGGCGCTCACCGCGCGTATACTGTCCGGGCTGCCGTGAGGCTACCGTCAGCCAGGCTGAGTTAGATTTCGTATCCGAGCAACTGGGGCAGCCGGAATGGTTACCATATTGTCTCCCCTGTCGTTCGGAATTGATAAAGGAAATGCGATGAATATCCCCCTTGACAATCCAATTATACAATTTCTTTATTGGCTATTACATACTCCTGGATTAGGTGGCATCGCTGTCCTTTTGGTTGGCTCAGGCTCAATCTTTGCCTATACCTTGACACTGCGCTGGATCAAAGCGGGAGGGGAAGTTGGAGAAAAAGAGACATATGCGTACCCTACACCGGCGTTGGTTCATACACAGGAGGTTGAATCCTAAAAAGGAAACGCGGGAGTTAGATAAGCAGTTCCAACAACTTCTTGACGCCCCGATATTCGCTTTGCTTATAGTTATTATAGCGTCGTTCGCTCCCGCGAAAATCCCACCGTTGACGCAAAAAGATGGTATATTTTCGGTGATTTCGATTCGACAAAATCGCCTGTCATTGCACAATCTTTAGACTAGTTTTGCAGCACCTGAATAGCCATCAATTTTGGAGCATACCATATTGAAATTGTTGAAATGAAGATGGCGATGGCGGCGATAGTGAAGGGTAAAAGATAAGAGCCAAACTGATCAAATAAGGTTCCAGCCAGCCAGGGGAAAACGGCCGCCCCGAACCCAAATGCTGACCCAACTGCTCCATTGACCGCCCCAAGAGCGGGGCCGGGAAACATATCACTGACCACGGCTGTAATCAAGGAAGCCCTGGACCCTTCTCCAAGCCCAAGAAAAAGCGCGTAGAGAACCAGCCAATTGGAAGAAGGCAGCAAGTTCAGGTTGGCCAGCAAGCCCACTGCGATGAGCAGGCAGAAAGAGCCGATCGCATAAGCGCCCCGGCGCCCGAAGCGATCTGACAGGGAGCCGAAGAAGACAAACGAAACGGCCGTGACAGCCCCGGCCAACCCGATGACTGTCGCCCCAAACAGCCGTTCAAAACCCGCGTCGACAATGACGGCCAGTTGGTGGACGGTCAACATTCGCAGCGGCCCAATGGACCCCAGCCCGGCCAGGATAACTAGCCAGAAGGCAGGCGTCCGAACAATTCTGGACATCTGCCACCCTTCGGCCGTTTGGGAGGGTGCTTGCTTTAATGAAGCGTCAGGCAGCACGGTATCGCCATCGGGCAGCAAGCCCATCGCTGCCGGGGACATTCTGAGAAAAATGACGATAACCGGAATAATAGCCAGGGACAGCCCCGCCAATACAAGATAAGCGCCCCGCCAACTGATTTGACTGACCAGATACTCCGTCCCAGGTGTCAGGAGCAGGGTTCCCAAACCTGTCCCGGCAAAGGTGATACCGATAGCCAGCCCCCGCCGCCGCCGAAACCAACGCGCAATCAGGCTGGCCTGGGGACCTAATCCTAGGATTGTAATGCCTATCCCGGCAACCACACCGTAGGCCAATGCCAGTTGAGTTAAGGAGTTGATGCGACTGCTTAGGAACAGGCCCAGAGCCAATATGCCCGCTCCCATCCCAAATACCCGGCGCGCCCCCCATCTATCCAATGCCATTCCAGCCGGTGTTGAGAAGACGGTAAAAACAATCATGCTGGTCGAGAATATTAAGGAGGTGCTCCCTCTCGGCCAGCTAAAATCCTCAATCAGGGCAACGAAAAATACGGTGAAGGAAAGCCTGATGCCAAACGCGATGAGTAAACTCAGACTGCAAACGGCGACGATGACCCAGCCGTAAAACAGGCGGGGACGAGGTGGTTTTTTCAGCATTTCAAATTTTACAAGATGATATCGCTATAGCGAGCTCCTATGTCTTTTATTCGGATGAAATGGATGGGATCACTATCTTCTGGTAACAGCTTAATGCAAATATCCAATGTAAATATAANNCCCAGTGGGATGGTCAAGCTGCTTGAGGGTATGTTCAATCCAATCCGCAGCATCCTCAAATGTACGAAGAGGAGGGCATCGTAACGTAGCTCCGGTACTATGTTTAATTAAAGGTTTATAGCTGTATGCACCACCGTAATATCGAGTCTTCACACCATGCTTCTCAAGAATGATAGCTGTACCATGCCGGGTAGCCGCAGAATAACCATTGGCGATTTCTTGCCAGACAATCTTTTCCGTCTTGCTTGGCTTAGTGGCTTCAGGTTTCTTCGGTAATTGGAATTTTGTCAACTTTAAAGTCTGGGCTATAAACCTAAGTCGTTGCAGATGAGTTGGATTAACTTTTTCCCTGGATAGTAGGTCGGCACAGTATTGTAGTGTTTGAGAAAGCTCATCTTTGGAAGAAAGGGCGGCCAACTCATAATAAAGGAGATAGTTTTCTGCAGATTCAAAGTCATCGAATTGACGAAACCCTGAGGGCTTTCGAACAGTTCCATCCTTTAGCTCAAGACGAGGTAAATATTTGTATTTATTGGCTCCAATAACTCTCGATTTTGTCTTGTCTGCAACCACAGCAATAATGGCCTTCCCATAGATTGTTTCCAGTAAATATTCGTGGCCATTGAAAGTCCAGTTGAGCATCTCCATTATTTTACTACTCTTATCAATTTATACTCGCTGTGGTCGGTTTCCGACCGTGCCACCTCCTACAAAAATGTCAGATTATGCCCTTTGCGAGTATAACCTGTTGGGTGGGCTATTCGTTAACCGATCACTTTCAATTTATTGCCAGGGGAGTGGGGTTACGGNNCCCTTTGCGATTATAGTAGTCCAACCAACAAGGTTTGCCGGGTTCTTGTAGAACGATTTGGCAAATCGTTCACGCGATTTGCCAAATCGCGTTACAGTCTATCCGTCGATAGATGATTGTCGAACCACTAGATGCTCAATTACACTTTTTCGTTTCTTTTCTAAATGTTTTTTATCTTCCACCCAAAAATGCCCGGCGCACCTCATCGTTTCGTAGTAATTCTCTGCCGGTCCCTTCGTAGCTGTTTTGTCCAAGCTCCAGGACATACCCCCGGTCGCTGATTTCCAAACCCTGACGGGCATTTTGCTCAATCATTAACACGGTTAAGCCAATTTCATCATTTAACCGCCTGATATTGCTAAAAATCGTCTTTGTGATTAAGGGCGCCAGCCCGGCCGACGGCTCATCCATCAACACCAGTTTCGGTTCCCACATCAGCGCCCGGCCAATTTCCAGCATCCGTTGTTCGCCGCCGCTCATTGTCCCGGCGTTTTGCTTGGCCCGCTCGCCAAGGCGGGGAAATAAGTCTAGAATGTAGTCAATTCGCTGCTTAATACGGTCGTTATCATTTTCCAGATACATGCCCATTTCCAGATTTTCATAGACCGTCATCTGAGGAAAGATACTCCGGAGTTGGGGAACGATGGTGATGCCGGCTTTGAGGGCGTTTTGCGGCCGAATATTGGTTATGTCCCGATCGTCAAACAAGACCCGACCCTGCCGAATCTCTAGAAAGCCATAGAGCGCCTTGAAAACAGTCGATTTTCCGGCCCCATTTGGCCCGATGACACAAACAATTTCGCCCGGCTTAACATGCAGGCTAACCCCCTTCAGAATGTCGAAATCCTGGACATAACCGGAGTAAATGTCCTGTACCTCTAGAAGCGGCCGTCCGTTGCTATTCGTCGCTTTCATCGTTAATTTCTCCATCGGCGCCGAAATAGGCTGCTATCACCGATTCATCTTCCATAATTTCAGTGGGCGTTCCCTCTGCAAGTTTTTGTCCATAGTTCAAAACAAACACCCGGCTACATAAGTCAGCTATGAAATGAATGTTGTGTTCAATCAGCAAAAAAGTCTTGTTTTCTTTTTGGTTCAGCTCCCGGATGCGGTCCTTGATCGTTTCTATCAGCGTCGGATTGATCCCCGACGTCGCTTCATCTAACAGGATCAGGTCAGGGTCCGGCATCAGAGCCATGCCAATCTCCAGAAGCCGTCGTTGTCCGCCCGACAAGTTACCGGCTTTCTCATAGATAACTTGTTCCAAGAGCAAAAATTCAGCCAGTTCCTGAGCCCGGTGAGCGGTTTCCTCCTGGCTGGGCCGGAATTTTTCGAACATGCTCAAGTCGCCCCAATCACGGCTTAAAAGCAGATTTTCTAAAACCGTTAAATCCCGATAGACACGGATAACCTGGAAAGTTCGGGCCAACCCCATATGGGCTACCTGGTATGGTTTCTTTTGGGTAATGTCCTGACCTTTGAAAAAGACCTGGCCTTGGCTGATATTTTGGACCCGGCTCAAACAGTCAAACAAGGTTGTTTTGCCGCTGCCGTTTGGCCCAATCAGGCCCATGACTTCGCCAGGATACACTTTGAAGTCTACATCACTTAATGCAGCCAACCCGCCGAAGTATTTACTTACACCGCGTCCTTCCAATAGGGGTTGCAGATTGTTGTTGCTCATGGTGTTGCCTCTGCCTTACTGGTATCGGTATCCGAACTAGTATCAAAATAGCGTCCCCAAAGACGGCCGAGACTGGTGCTGGATCGGTCGCCCAATGTTCCCATAATGCCTTCTGGCAAAAACAAGACGATTAATATTAACAGCAGCCCCTGGACAATCAGGTGATAATCAAGGAAATTAGCCCAAACCACATCTCGCAGCCAGTAAATGGAAGAGGCGCCGATAACAGGGCCGGCGACGGTTCCCAGGCCACCCAACATCGTCATCATCACCAACTCCACCGTTCGCTCCTCAAAAAAGACGATGTCCGGGTCTATAAAGGTGTTTTGATAGGCCCATAGACCGCCAACAATGCCCGTCAGGAAAGCGGCAAGCCAGAAAATAGTTATCTTGTGCAAAGTGGTATTGATGCCGCGCATTTCCGCTCCGACCTCATCCTCCCGGATGGCGATCAGGCTTGCCCCAAATTCGGTTCTTCGTATCCACCAGGCAAACGCGACGACCAGGATGGCTAGAATCATTGTTATGTAGAAGAAAAGCGGCCGGTTCAAATAGGGCGGCAAGGTCAGTCCGGCGCCGCCACCGGTAAGGGGCTTCATGACCCGGATAATTTCCCGCATGGCGACGAAGGTGCCCAACATCGCAATTGAAAAATAAGGGCCTTTTAAGCGTAGTGTCGCTCCACCAATCAGAACGGCAAAGACGGCCGACACGACCGCCCCGATGAACAATGCCGGAACGAAAGACCATCCGACCTTGGTCATCATAATACCTGTGCCATAAGCGCCGAGACCAAAGAAAACGGCATGTCCGAAGTCGACATAGCCGGTAAAACCGCCGGTCAAATTCCAATTACTGGCTAACGTCACCAGCATAAACATCTGGGTAAATGAGAACAAAAGTGAATTCGATATGAGATTTGCATCCAGGGTCAGGCGCTGAACGATAGGCAATGCAAACAGCACTATCACGATGACCAACAACAGCCAACGGGTCAAGTTTAAGCGCTGCCATGTTTGTGCAATCGTAGTCATCATCAAGTTACCTCCGCAGCAGCCTTCAAGCCTCCGAATAAGCCTTGTGGCCGTGTTACCAATACCACAACCAGAATGACAAACGAGGAAACGATGCCCAAGTTAGTGCCAACACCCGGCACATACGTGGCTATAAAGACCTCGATCAAACCCAAGACCACCCCACCCATCAACGCACCAGGAATACTACCCAGACCAGACATTGCTGTGATAGCGAATGCTTTCAGGGTTAGAGGACCGCCCATGAAGGGGAATATGGCCTGCGTAGGACTGAGGAGCATCCCCGCTGCACCCGTAAGGGCAATACAGATCGCAAATGTAATCGCGTAGACGCTGTGAATTTCAATACCAACAATTCGAGCTGCTTCTCGATTTTGGGCCGCGGCCCGAATACTTTTTCCAAGGCGGGTGTATTGGAGAAATAGGTAGAGGGCGGCCATCATTATCAAGGCGGAAATTAAAACAAACGTTTTTGTGACGGGAATAGTGACATTTCCAACCGGCCAAAATCCACTAAAAACGGTATTGACTGTACGGGGGGTGCCAGTGTAGAGGAGTTTGTATATGTTGGCGATAATGATTGATAAGCCAAAGGTTACCAGTAATGAAATGAGATGCGGCCGTTCGATAATGCGGTTAATCAATATTCGCTGCAAGATATAACCTGCCACAAAAAACACTGG
>JABAOG010008602.1_pt1 | contig 25733 bp, 26 predicted proteins | sample 7062131 | NCBI WGS metagenome assembly JABAOG01 (sample SAMN14538629, study PRJNA623070) | marine sediment metagenome | biome: marine biome [ENVO:00000428]; feature: marine pelagic biome [ENVO:01000023]; material: deep marine sediment [ENVO:00002113] | place: India: Arabian Sea | collected... | reverse complement strand
GTCGAGTAGTACCTTGGTGGCAGGTACTACCTAAGATGTCAACCCTTTTGTTTTAATTCTTCAAGGTCTTTATTCAAGTGATCTGTCAATTCGTGCCAATTAACCTCCGACCAACACCTATTGATAAAGTCAGATAACAGACCCGCTGGCAGTTGTGACAAAGCTTCACATTCTTCACTGATATACTTGACAGAATCTTCCAATTCTATAGGGTCGACCTCATATTGTTCCATCTCTGCGAAGTACTCAGGCATCTCCGACATATACCAAATGTTTACAAGCCAAGTTTCTTTATTTGTCCATCCGTTATATGACATAGTGTTTCCTTCCACTGATTTAGGTTAGTCTTATGAGGTAGCACCTTAGCGCTACCCTGTAAGGTTAACCTTTCAAGTTTAACTGTTGTAGAAGTATTTTAATAGTAAGGGACGCTTGGACTAAATCACTAGCTGTCTGTTTCATATCATCAGACTTCAGGTCTTTAGCTACTTCGCTTAGGTGAAATGCTAGCTCTCTCGCTTCCTTTTCAAATTGGTCTTTCATCGTGTTTCCTTTCGGTGCTTAAGTTTGTTTCGATGACTGAGAGGATAGAAGTCAGTTTTCAGGATTACAATACGTAAAATGACAAATAACATTAATTATTTTATAAACCATTGAAAACAAAGGAAAACAAATAGGTTCTTAAGTGTTGCATAAGGGTAGTTAAAGACCGACCAATCGGTCGATTAATAGTTTACTAGTATAATGACAAAGACAGTGGGCAATGTGTCATTACTTAGGACAGCTTCGGTATGCATTGGTATACAAAGAATATGTTATGTTACAAAGGTTTAACGTTGGAGTACATTTGTGTAACGTATTTCCCCTAGGAAACACATCAGCACACAAGTGTATCACTTATGCAACACCTAAGCAAAACAAAGGGGTGGGGGCTTAAGTTTTGCTTGTGTTTGCGAGGGGAGGCCAGGGGGTGCTCGGGGGTTCCTTCTGTATGTACAATGCACATTCTCATGATCCTAATATTTTTCTGAGGATGCAAGGGGGTAGGGGTATAGACAAGGGGGTACATGTGTGATACACTAGTACACCTAACCCAACAAAGGAGTCTACTATGCCAGCTAAATCCCCTGAGGCTATCAAACGTAAACTTGACAACAGAAAGTCAGCTAAGGATATAGGTAAGGAAAAGAAGATTGCTGACTTAGGTGGTACCCCTATCTGTGTCGAGTATGGACAACCTTTGTCTTCTGAGCAAAGGAAAGAACGTACAGAGTACCTCTACGATTTGATGTACCCTAAGAGACATGTGTTTAAGAGTTCTGGGAAACCTAGGTTAACAGAGGCCGAGGCTAAGGCAAGAGCAAGACAATACAGACAGGAAAGGTATAGAAAGGAGAAGAAAGCTAGAGGTGAACTGGTAAGAGGATACACTAAACGAGGACTAGCTCAGAGTCAGACCCCTTGGTACAAACTTTGGATTGGAGCTAAGAGTAGAGCAAAACAGAAGGGTGTGCCCTTTAGTATTGACCAAGAAGATGTGAGAGAACTTGTCATTGATCTTCTGGTTTGTCCTGTCTTAGGCACTGAGCTAAACTGGTGTTCTGACAAACTAGAGGACAACTCACCTACTCTTGACAGGATTGTCCCTGAGTTTGGTTACGTCAAAGGCAACATAGCTGTTATCTCTAATAAGGCTAACAGGATAAAGACAGATGCTTCAGCAGAAGAACTAGGTAAGGTCTACTCTTGGCTAAAGAAACAAGAGCACCCCTAAACAACAAAGGACACCAAGGCAAAAGCCGAGGTGTCCTCACGTGTCCCTAAGAATGACACAACCTTACATGGGTGAATCCTGACGATTACTTAAGTACTCCCTAGTTTATTATACTACTAGGAGAATATGCACTAGAGCTTAGTATTGATATCCTACTAGTACTAGTTCTTATAGTCTAGTACCTAAGCTCCTTAAGCTCAGTACCTCGGCAGTACCTTAGTATACTAAGAGGTATATACTATAGGAACCCCCAGGGTTTTTTAAATTATACTAATTAACTTAAGGTCTGTCTATAGTGACGTAACGTCACTTTAGTAATAAAGTGTACTTAAGCTTGTCATCCTCTAAAAGTACATTTTTCTTAAAGAAACTTGTTGACATCCTAAAATCTACCTGATACACTTAGGACTACACACTTACTTTTAGGATCATTCGTAAACCATGGCAATGTTCTCACCAGATACCTTTAAGGCAGAAACAGGTAAGCCCCGTACTCAAGCTCTCTTCATTGAACTGAGTTATGACAAACCTACTCATGCTGTCTTTACTCTTAAGGAAGACGATCACGAGCACAACGGTACTCTGTACTTGTCCCTCCACAAGCTCTTTGTGTCAATGGTACCTAACGATCCTTCTGAGTACGAGTTTGCCATGACAGTCTTTGGTTCATGGGACATCTGGGAAAACCTGTGTAAGTCTCCTCGTGTCAAGGCTCACATTGCCAAGTGGAGAGCAGAGGCACACNNNCTCGAAAAGGGTTGGTTGGATAAAGACACAGCCTCTCAAGCTAAAAAGAAACTTCAGGCTAAAGAACGAGAAGACGAAGACAAACAAGCACTGGCTATGTTGTCTGACGATGCTGCCCGCCTAGGAATTAAGGTGAACTAAGTATGTCTTACCAACAGACTCGTCAAGACAAGTTGCACACTCTCTTTGCTGATGCTGGCTATGATGGGAGTGTAGACGACCAGAAACTTAAAATTCTTTCGGAAGCCTACCCTACTATTACGGGGTCTGTGGCTGACCGAGAATTTGAAATTCTTGGTAGTCTAGGTTTTGAAGGTAGCCTGAGTGACAGGTGGAACAAGTACTACATTTCTCTTGGAGGCAGTGGTCTAGAGACCTTAGACGTTCTGGATCAAACCTTCTTCCTTGGAGCCGATGCTATTTCTCCGAGTGATGTAACCTCCGGATACTGGTTCGATGCTAACAACTTAAACTACATGTACAGAGACGGACTACAAATACAGAACATCACTACCAGTGGTCAGACTATCGGTTATATGATCGACGTTGCAGAACCCGGTATTGAGTAAGGAGACTAGAAAAGATGACTATCCTATTTGTTGCTAACACCATTGCTGACTTCGACTCAAGTTCAGAACGTACACAGGATGAACTTAGTTATACCTCAGGCTCCGGGGTTTCTTATTCGTTTGCGTTGGACGGTTATGCAGGGACTCTAACCGGCGGATTAGTTAAAACACTTGACTCTCTTCAGACCGGAACGGTATGGTGTGGGTTCTTCCGCCAAGGAGAGATCGGTGATGCGGCTGGTGCGAACTGGGACTTGACCAAAGGTCCGGATACGGGTCTGATGACCTTTTGGGATGGCGAAGGCAACCCAATTATTTATTGGAACTACAACATTAGTATTGCTGACCCATATAAAATTCAAGCCCGTGTTTACCTAAGAGATGGGACGACTCAAGACATTACAGATATTCCTATCTATAATATTCCCGAAATTATTGCCTCCAGCCTAACCCCTGACCGTTGGGACATGTCTGTAACCCCGGGAACAGGTTTCAAACTTTACTACAACCGTGCGCTAGTTTACGAATATACTGGCAACGTAGGCAACAGCCTTTCGACGACCAATGGTATTGGAAAGATTTCAGTAGGGAGGGGTGATGACTGGGCCACCGACTTGGTTGTTTCTCAGTTTGCCGTAGCCACTACAGACACGAGGTTTATGAGATCTGAACCAGTTGTACTTAGTACTACCGCCTCAAGTGACACTAGTAGTGCTGCTGGGTCCCTTCCTATTACAACCGTTACAGATAACCAAAGTATAACTTATTACACAACTAATGCCTACAACCTATTCGATGCTAATGGTGAGAGTATTGTCTTTCCTGAGAACGATACGATCACTCTTCAGGATGGTTATGCAATCGCCGGAGTCGTACTTTCGTATCAAGCTTTTGAAACAGGTTCCTCTCCTGTTGCGACCCTTACTCCTACGTTAAATATCTCGTCTACAAATTACACGGGTACGGGTATGGCAGTTACTACTGGACTTAAGAATCACCAGTACGTATTCACTACTAACCCTGCGACATCAAATGCTTGGACGGAGTCTGACTTGGAAGGTCTTGGCTACGGTGTAACTGCTAATACCTAGTAGGGGGCTACTTAATGGCTAACTCAGCACGATACTGGCGTATCAACCACCTTTCGGTTGGTTCTACTCTTGGTGAGCAGGGTGAAACAAATACTGCTGACATTAGATTTCCAGAACTTTACTTTTATGCTCTGTCTACCGACACTGTCCCACTTTCTGGTACATATACTCTAGAACCTGATCGTACATCATCATGGAGTTTTGTCGGGTCTGACCCCACCTCTGTTCTTACAGACGGAGTCCTTAGTACTATTTCATATGTTGCCCACGTTGACAGCGGTTTCAACATCGGCGTCACGTTTGATGCTGGGTCTTCTACGACTGTTGGTAAAATCCGTATTAGTTCACTTGACCATAGGAGTCGGTTTGCCGACACCCCTATCCGTTGGGTTCTGGAAGCATCGGAGAATGGTACTGATTGGTTCGACACTGGTGTACTGACTGCTGATGGAACCGCTTGGACACGGGCAGAAACCAGAGACTACACTGTTAGCCCAAGCTGGGCAGCAGGAAGTATGAAGGTAATTACCCAAAGGGCTTCTGTTGTCAGTGAGCCTCCCTCTCCAGACGTTCTTGCTGTACAGACTGTCAGGGCTTCTGTTGTCAGCGAACCCCCTTCGTCAGAAAACCTTGTTGTCAACACCCTCCGGGCTAGTGTCGTAATAGATGAAATGTCTCAAGGTGGCTTAGGTCAAGGTAACAACACCTACAGCCCAGAGTTTATTCAAGACACCACCAACTACGTTAAGTTCGAACCTAATACGAACAACAAGAAACTTCTGTTCAAGGCTGAAACTTCGGGTGTCCACACCATCATTGCACTGCGCCCCAACCTACTAGACTTCTTTGAGTCTACACAAACTTTGACGGCAGATACTTGGGAGCAGATTCGAGTTCCTCATTTCAACCAACTGTTTATTCACCCGAATCCTGTAAGTGCTGACACTATTGACGGCGTTAAGTCTGGCATGTTGGAGAGAGCCACGGGCACTGGTATTGATATTGACGCTGGCACCGAAAACTCCGTCCCGGGTGGTCTTCAAGACCCCTTACTAGTCTAGTAATCTAAGGATAGTTGTAACACATGGCCAAAAAACCCAACATAAAAACTATCACTTCTGGGTATACATCCTCGACTGCCTTGAATGAAAACTTCGAGGCACTTCGAGATGCACTAGACAACACTGTGTCTCGGGATGGGTCCGTACCTAACTCCATGTCTGCTGACTTGGATATGAACGGTAACGACATCCTCAATGCTAATAACGTTGTAACTGAAGTAGCTATTGGTACTGTGACTACCCTTCCCGAAGGTTCTAGTGCTACTGCTTCTTCGACTACAACTGGTAACACGGTTACCTTTAACTTAGGTATTCCTGTTGGTGCAACTGGAGAAACCGGCCCTGCTGGAGCAACTGGCACAGGGACTGGCGATCTTGTCTCGACCAACAACCTGTCGGACCTTGCAGATGCTGCAACTGCCCGTACCAACCTTGGACTAGGAACTTTAGCTACTCAGGACATTACTTATGTTAACACTAATGTCCAAATTAATAATGACAACTGGAGTGGGTCTGACCTAGAGATTGTCAATGGAGGTACAGGGGCCTCCTCTGCAGGAGCAGCACGTAACAACTTAGGTTTAGGTTCTGCAGCTACTACGGACATCCTAGACGAAGATGACATGGTGTCTAACAGTGATACCGATGTTCCTTCACAACAATCTGTCAAATCGTATGTGGATGGTAAGGTAGGTAACCTGTTTGTTGTCCGTGAGCAGCACGCATCAGGAACAACCGGAGGAGCCTTAACTGCAGGCGGTTGGACGACTTACGCCATAAACACCTCTCAGTACAACAACATCTCTGGTGCGTCTATTGCGTCCAATCAGATTACACTCCCTGCTGGAACCTATAAGGTGTCAGGTTATGGTGGAGCTAGTACTACTTTTAACACAACAACAAAGAGCAACAATTTCAAACCACGTCTCCGCAATATCACTGATACATCTACCACACTTGTGGGTGCAGGTGGACGACCTTCAGGTTATAGTGGTACTCTGTCTGACGAGATGCAGATGCCTATGAGTGGTGTATTTACAATAGCTGCGCCTAAGACATTTGAGCTTCAGTGTTATGCCAACGCTGGTGGGAACGCCAACACAGGGCGACCTATTTCTTCTGGTGAGGTTGAAGTCTACGCAGAGTTGGTCTTTGAGAAACTAAGTTAAACTATGGCAACCCTAGAGCAAATTCGTTTAGCAGCAGAGAGTGATCTTGTCACTTTCATCAAGCTGGTAGCACCAGATCAAGTACTTGGTCAGTGTCATGAGGACGTCTGTAACTGGTGGACTCGTCCAGATTCTAAGTCTCACCAGCTTCTTTTGTTTCCACGAGACCATGGTAAGTCAAGATTAATTGCATACCGTGTAGCTTGGGAGTTGACAAAAGACCCAACATTGCGTATACTGTATATATCTGCTACTGCTAACCTTGCAGAAAAGCAGTTAGGTTTCATTAAGGGTATCCTCACCTCAGACACTTATCAACGTTACTGGCCCGAACATGTCAATCCGGACGAGGGTAAACGTACTAGGTGGACAAACTCAGAGATTGCCCTAGACCATCCCTCTCGTAAGAAAGAGAACGTACGTGACCCTTCTGTCTTCACTGGTGGTCTCACTACTTCCCTTACCGGAATGCACTGTGACATTGCAGTACTTGATGACGTGGTTGTCTACGAGAATGCATACACTGGTGAAGGCCGTAACAAAGTAAAAAGTCAATACTCTCTATTGTCATCTATCGAAGGTGCAGACGCAAGGGAGTGGGTCGTAGGTACACGTTACCATCCTGCGGACCTCTACAATGATCTTCTTCAAATGACAGAGGACCTCTTCAATGACGATGGAGAGAAGACAGGTGAAGAGAACATCTACGAAATCTTCGAGAGACCAGTAGAAGATCGTGGGGATGGTACAGGTCAGATGCTCTGGCCCCGTAGTCAACGTAAGGATGGTAAGTGGTTCGGGTTTGACATTAAGGTTCTTGCTAAGAAACGTGGGCAGTACCTTGACAAGGGCCAGTTCCGAGCACAGTACTACAACGATCCTTCGGACCCTGACAACGTACCTGTAGCCTCTGACCGTTTCCAATACTACGAACAGAAGTTTGTCCGTCAAGAGAATGGTTACTGGTACTATAAGGACAACAAGCTTAACGTATTCGCCGCAGTAGACTTTGCGTTCTCTTTGTCTAAGAAGGCTGACTATACAGCGATAGTGGTTATTGGAATTGACGCAGACAACAACATCTATGTCTTGGACATCGACCGATTCAGGACTGACAGAATCTCTGATTACTTTGAACACATCCTCCACTTGTCAAACAGGTGGTCCTTCAAGAAACTCAGAGCAGAAACCACAGTTGCACAAATGGCAATCGTCAAGCAACTCAAAGAACTAATCAAGCAGCATGGTTTGTCAATCAAGATAGACGAGTACCGTCCTAACAAGAACCAAGGTAACAAGCAGGAACGTATCGCTGCAATCCTTGAGCCTCGTTACGATAACTTGAGTATCTGGCACTACCGTGGTGGTAACACTCAAGTCCTTGAGGAAGAGCTACAGTCTCGCAACCCTCCTCATGATGACGTCATCGACGCACTCGCTTCTGTAGTAGACATGGCTGTCAAACCTACTCGTCAAGTTCGTAGACAGAAAGACAACGTAGTGCAGTTTAACAAAAGATTTGGTGGAGTTAGCTTCTAATGGCTGGAACAACTATTGACATTGATAGTATCCTCGACCCGCATATGCTTGCAGTCGATATCTCTAGCCGTTGGGCTACTTGGAATAACTCTCGGCAGAAGAAGATAGATGAGTGGAAAGAACTTCGTAACTATCTGTATGCCACAGACACACGATCTACTTCTAACAATAAGCTTCCTTGGACCAACTCTACGACTACCCCGAAGCTTACTCAGATTGCTGACAACCTTCACGCCAACTACTTCTCTGCTCTGTTCCCTCAACAGTCTTGGTTCAAGTTTGAAGCTAAGGATCAGGCTTCTGACGTTAAGTCTAAGCGTAATGTTATCCAAGCGTATATGGAGAACAAACTCCGTCAGTCAGACTTCGAGAATACTGTCAGTCGTCTGATCAATGACTACATCCAGTATGGCAACTGCTTTGCCACCGTAGACTTTACTCGGGACATCACTGAGTATGAGGACCAGTCGAGAGTTGTCAATTACGTAGGACCACGTCTTGTCCGTATATCTCCCTTTGACATTTGCTTTAACCCTTTAGCTCCTTCCTTTGCTGAAAGCCCTAAGATCATCCGCACTGTCTTTACCTTAGGTGAGATCGCACGTATGGTCGATGAGACTGTAGACAATTCTCACATGAAGGAAGTGCTTAACCGCATGGTTGACAACCGTCAAGCAGGCTGGGGCAGTGACACAGACCAGAACAAGTCTGAGGGTTTTGTAGCTGATGGTTTCTCAAGCCTGAAGGAATACTATGAGTCAGACTACGTAGAAGTCCTAACCTTCTATGGTGACATGTATGACTCAGACACAGGAAAGTTCCTACGCAATCGTGTCATCACTGTAGTTGACCGTGCGTATGTACTTAAGAACGAACAGAACCCTAACTGGTTAGGTAAGTCAGCTATCTTCCATGCGGGATGGAGAGAACGTCCTGACAACCTATACGCAATGGGACCTCTAGATAACCTTGTAGGTATGCAGTACCGCATTGATCATCTAGAAAACCTCAAGGCTGATGTCTTTGACCAGATTGCCTACCCTATCCTTAAGATCAGAGGTGACGTAGAGGACTTCGACTTCGAGCCTAACGCACGTATCTACATGGGCGAAGAAGGTGACGTAGGGTACTTGGCACCAGACGCCACAGCACTCAACGCAGACTTCCAAATCCAAAACCTTGAGGCAAAGATGGAAATGCTAGCAGGTGCCCCTCGTGAGGCGATGGGTATCCGTAGTGCAGGGGAGAAGACAGCCTTCGAAGTCAACCAGCTTATGACAGCCGCAGGGCGTATCTTCCAGCATAAGACGGCCCACTTTGAACGTGTGTTCCTTGAGCCTATCCTGAATGCAATGCTTGAGGCTGCTCGTCGTAATATGGACTATGCAGACACAGTACGAGTTCTTAACGCAGACACAGGACTACACTTTTTTGAAAAGGTGTCAAAGGAAGACATCGCTGCTAACGGTAAGATCGTACCAATGGGTGCCCGTCACTTTGCTGAACGAGCCAATCGTATCCAAAGTATTACCCAACTGTACCAGCTTAAGCTTGCTGACCCATCTGTCGCAGCCCACTTGTCAGGTAAAGAGTTTGCCCGTCTGTTGTCAGAAGAACTAGGTGAGGCACGTCTCTTCGGAGAGAACATATCTGTCAATGAACAGCTTGAGACCCAGCGTGTGGCTACCGAGGCACAGGTCCAGTTCGAAGAAGAACAGATGAACGCAATAGACCAAGGACTCTAAATGAAAGCCCAGTGGTTCAAAGAATGTAAGACGAAAGAGGACAAGGATAAAGTCAAGCAGACTATCCTGTCAAACCGAGAGAGCCTTGATCGTCTCAAAGAAATCCTAGAGCCTATGCTCAAGGACACCCCACCTACAGCCGACTACGACAGCCCCTCGTGGGCTTACAAGCAGGCTGATAGGATCGGGTTTAACAGAGCACTCAACCAAGTGCTTGAACTTATCAACTTAGACAAGGATTAAACTATGTCACTATTCACTGACGGAAGCTCAACCGAAGGCACCGATCAGACTAAACAAGCTGAAGGTACTACTGAAACCCAGACGTCGTTCCTAGAACAGCTTGTACAGGCCAAGGGTGAAAACTGGCGAGACACTGAAACTCTAGCAAAAGGTAAGCTCCAAGCGGATACTTACATTCAAGAACTAGAGAACCAGCTCAACCAGATGCGTGAGGACATCGCTAAGAATGACTACGCAGCCCAAGTTCTAGAAGAACTCCGAGGCAAGGCCGCAGACACCAGCACTGCGAAAACCTCAGAGGCCAACCATAAAGATACTGCTGGCGTTGATGAGACCGAAACACCATCGTCTCTAAACGAGGATACCCTGAAGAGCCTTGTAGAGAAGACACTCGCAGACCGTGAAGCACAGACTAAAGTGCAGACCAACCTGCAACAAGTACAGACACAGCTAAGCCAAAGGTTCGGAGAGCAAGCTGGAGACGCTGTGAAGGCCAAAGCAGAAGAGTTAGGTATGTCCCTCCAGAAATTGGAAGAGGTCGCCTCTGAGTCTCCTGCGGCGTTTATGGCGATGTTTGGTCCTGCTCCTCAGTCTCAGGCTAACAGCCTACTGAATGGCTCTGTCAATACTGAGGGTGTCAATATGCAAGCCTCGACGCAACGTAACTGGAACTACTACCAGAAGATGCGTCGGGAGAATCCCAACCAATACTACTCACCCAAAGTTCAGCAACAGCTTATGGCTGACAAGATGAAAATGGGAGACAGTTTTGGTAACACCTAACGCCATAAAGAAGGAATTATAAAATGGCTGGTATGACTACTACTGCTTCGGCAAACCTAATCCGTTCGGACGTCTGGTCGTCTGAACTTAAAGAAATCCTCCGTGACGAAATGCAGGCACAACGGTACGTCCGTATGCTTGACGGTTTCCCTGACGGTGACACCTTCCACATCCCGACCATCGGTGAGACCACCGTATCGGACTACACTGAAGATAACTCAGTGTCGTACGTTCCGATGGATACTGCAGAGTTTACTTTCACCATTGACAAGTATCTGCAGTCGGCATCGTACATCACCAAGAAGGCACAACAGGATGCGTTCTACTCGGCACAGCTTGAGGCACGTTTTGTTCCTGAGCAGGCCCGTGCAATCATGGAGCACTTCGAAGCTACTTCGTTTGCTGCACCTGAAGTTGGTGTTGCTGCTAACTCGGCAGAAGCACAGGACGGTATTGCACACCGTATCTCTGGCGGTAACTCTGGTGTCATGGAACTGGCTGACTTCGCATACGCACGTTATGCCCTGAAGAAAGCAAACGTTCCTGACCGTAACATGGTTGCTATCGTTGACCCGTCGGTTGAGTTCCAGTTGAACACTCTGACCAACTTGGTTAACGTTTCGAACAACCCGATGTGGGAAGGTATCGTACGTGACGGTATCGCAACTGGTATGCGTTTCGTTGCTAACGTCTATGGCTTCGACGTATACACCTCGAACTACCTGAAGACCACTGTGTCTGACTCGGCTCTGGCTGAACGTGACGGTTCGACCACCAACGCATTCAACGTAACCAACGGTGTTGCCAACCTGTTCTTCTCGACTGATGGTAATGCTAACCCGTTCGTTGGTGCATGGCGTCAGATGCCTGAGGTGGACTACGAGTACAACAAAGACTACCAGCGTCACGAGTATGTCACGACTGCTCGTTATGGTGTCAAGAAGTACCGCCCCGAAGGTATCGTCACTGTTGTGACCAACCCGAACGTATAAGTTCTCTTGGGTGTCCCTTAACGTAGGGGCACCCTTCCTTTTGTAGTTGACAGAACTAGAAACAGGGTGTATACTCTAATAACCCTTTGAGGGGTTCCTATAGTATACATCTTATAAGGAGTACTCCTATGGCTAACGTAAACCATTCTAATCTTACAGACCCATACATCCATGAGCCTAAGGGTATTGCTAGTGCAGCCTCTGGAGGTGTCTATGTGTCTGATGGGTTAGGTAGTGGTGCTTGGACTAAGGCTCATGCTCATGTAAATGGTTATGTGTCATTTAACTCTACTACTCCTGCAACTGAGTCCATAGGTATTTCATTCTCAGAGATCAATCCTACTTTCTTGTCTAGTCATGTAGATGGATTTACTGGAGGTACTTCTCCCTCTCGTCTAATCTATACTGGTACTGCTTCTATCACAGCCTTCTGTACCTTTACCTTTAACTTCCGTAATAACTCAGGCACCTCTCGTGACCTAGAGCTTCTCTTCTATAAGAATGGAGTTACGGTAGCTAATGGTGGTCATATCATTGTAACTGCTTCATCTGGTGACTGGAGATCAGCTACTCTGTCAGACACAATTAGTCTGTCTACTAATGACTACATTACTATTGCAGCTAAGGCTGATGCCTCCTTTATTCTAGACATTGCTGCTGCTTCTCTTATCATTAATGGAGTACCTGCGTAATGCGTACTACTCTTCTTGACATAGTACAGTCTATCCTCAACGATATGGACTCTGAAGCTGTCAACAGTATCTCTGATACCTTTGAAGCCCAACAGATTGCTAATGTTGTAGAAGACACTTACTACAACATCATTGCTGCCCGTGAGATTCCTGAACACAACAAGCTGTTGTCTCTGACTTCCCTGTCGGACAGCAACCGTCCTACGCACTTTAAGTACCCAACCAACACCAAGCACATTGAACGTGTACAATATAATGCAGGCTCTACTGCTGAACCTGACTGGGTTATTGTAGACTTCGTAGACCCTATCGTCTTTCTTGGCCGTATGAACGAAGATGGTCTTCTTGTTGAAACTCTGGATGGCAACCTGCCCATCTATGTCAATACTAGTGTTGCACCTACCTACTACACTTCGTTTGACGATGAACATATGATCTTCGACAGTTACGACAGCAGTGTTGAGTCCATCCTTCAAGAAAGTAAAACTCGTTGTCTTGGTTCGACCTATCCGACCTTCACTCAGGACGACAACTTCGAACCTGACCTTGACAACACCCTCCTGCCTCTCCTGTTGGCAGAAGCCAAGTCTACCTGTTTCTCTCTGTTCAAGGGTGGTCCTGATGCAAAGATTGAACAGGCTGCACGTCGGCTTAAGTCTTACGTACAGAATGACCTACACAAATCTAAACGAGCTAACAAGCGTAACAACTACGGAAGATAACAATGATTGAGTATGACCACGACACAGAGAACCAACGCTGTGTCTGTAAGTCTGACAAGATGCTTACAGAGGTTTACATTGAGAAAGAGGAAGGCCCCTTTAGGTTCTTTATCTTTCGCTTTGAAAAGGGTCAGGTACCTCATAAACTAGCCGGACGTTACTCTTCCATACCAGCAGCCCAACGTGACCTAGAGCACTACCTTCGTACCAAGCCTGTGACAAAGAACAAGCGGGTCAAGGAAAGAGCAGATAGACGAGAGAAAGAACGCAATGCCGCAAAGCTTGAATCAAAAGGCAGTTAACAACTTTGTCAAAGGGCTTATCACAGAGTCTGGTGAGCTTACGTTTCCTGATGGGGCTTCTGTTGACGAATTGAACTGTGATCTCCGTCGTGACGGCACTCGCCGTAGACGTTTAGGTGTTGCCTTAGAAGACAACTACCAGCTATCCACTGACCTCTTAGGTGACTCCGAAGTAACTGCTACGGGTACTTGGATAAACGTAGGTGGTAACTCAGAACTAGAGTTTCTTGTCTTTCAAAAGGGAACTACTCTTTACTTCTACAACAAGGCTTCTCTCCCTTACTCTGCTCAAATAGAGACAAACACTGTCAACCTTCTGGACCACGAGTTTACAGGATCAGCGGGAGCAGGTTCTGTTAGGTGTCAGTTCACAACTATCCAAGGCAAGCTTGTTGTCTCCTCTCCAGCTATCAACACTATTGTTATTGAGTATAACGCAGGTACTTTTACTCCTACTGAAATTAGTTTCAAGGTCCGTGATTTCGATTGGCAGGGTGACACGTCTACTTACTATGAGGATGACTCGACACCCTCGCAGGACCGTAAGTACGACGCACAGAACACCGGATGGAACACAGGTAATGGATCACCTACAGACCTAACGAAGCGTCTTACGCACCCGTGGTACTCTGGTAAAGACAGCAATGATGTCTACTCTGCCACTGAGTTCGATAAGGTTTACGGTGGTACTACTTTAGCAGGTAATGGTCACTACATCCTAGACTTCTTTACTAAGGACCGTGCAACGGCCTCAGGTCTCACAGGTCTTACCAATGCTACTGAAACAGAGACTACTAGGTTCCGTTGTGCAGAGGCGTTCTCAGGACGTGTCTTCTATGCTGGTCTAGACAGTGAAGACAACGCAGGTACCATCCTATTCTCTCCTATTGTAGAGACCAAGGATGACCTAGGAGTTTGTCACCAGCAGAATGACCCTACATCGGAGTACCTCCCTGACCTATTGGATACCGATGGTGGTGAGATTAAGATTCCTGATGCTGTCAAAATCCTAAAGCTTTACTCGTATCAGAACTCTCTCTTTGTCTTTGCTGACAATGGTGTCTGGCAGATCACAGGTATCGACGGTTACTTCAAGGCTTCCTCCTATGTAGTCGGTCGTGTCAGTCGAATAGGTATCCTGAACCCTGAGTCCTTCGTAGAGGCAGAAGGTATTCCTTTCTGGTGGTCACGCTTTGGTATTCATACTCTTACTGCCGACCAAGTCTCAGGTACAGCTAAAGAACAGAACCTGAGTATCTCTACGATCCAGACCTTCTGGGATAACATTGACGGAGATGCTAAGGCTAAGGCCACTGGTGTATACGATAGTATTAACAAACGTATCTTCTGGGGTTACCCTGATGCTGGTGAAACTGTAGAGTCTAAGATCAACAACTTCCTTATTCTAGACATCCCACTACAAGCCTTCTATCCTTGGCGAGTAGAAGATCAAGCTTCATCCACTAATGCAATCGTAGGTCTCACCTTTTACTCCGGCTTTGGTGCAGAGGAACTTGAGCTTGACGTTACGTCAAACAGTGGTGTAGACGATGTGGTTACATCCGCTGGTGACGATGTTGTCTCTACACAGGTGTCCACCTTCAACACAGGTGACCCCGCTATCGTTCTCATCTGTCGTGACGGAGCTACCAACAAGTTTACCCTAGGTGGCTTCACCAGCAAAGACTTCGTAGACTGGGGTGACACAAACTACTCGTCTTATGCTGTGACAGGTTACGACTTTGCGGGAGACCTAGTGCTCAAGAAGACTGCTCCTTATGTTGTCACCTACAATCGTCTGACAGAAGAAGGTTTCGAACTGGACGGTCAGGGTGACTATACAGCCATCCGTCCCTCCTCTATGCTTGTGTCAGTCGCATGGGACTTCAAGGAGACCTTTAGTCAAACACAACAAGCTTATCGTCTTAAGTATCCTGTAGTGGTTGACCCAAACAATCTTTCGGTGTATGATTACCCTGAAGATGTGATTACGTCACGTCTAAAGGTTCGTGGTAAGGGACGATCACTTCGTCTCAAATATGAATCTGAGGAAGGTAAGGACTTCATCCTTCTCGGTTGGGGCCTTATCACTGGCTCTAACCCGAGGTTCTAATGTCCAACATTATCATTCGTAAGGCAACTGAAGACGATCTACTAGAGTGCCTTATGCTCTTCAAACAGTTTCATAAGGAAGCCAAACTTCCTTATAGTTTTGATCCAGTAAAGACACAAGCAATCTTCCTTGAGACTCTAGCGATTGACCAGTTTGAAATCTTTGTAGCAGAGATGGATGATGACCTAGTAGGTTTTGTTTGCTGTACTTATATGGAACCACTATTCTCAAGTGACAAGGTGTCAACAGAGATAGCATGGTACGTCAACAAAGAGTACAGAAACTCTCGGGCTGGCTTCAAGTTACTAAAGCAGTACGAGGACTGGGCAGTCGAACAAGGTATCAAGTACGTAGGTATTGCCTACCTCGAAAGAGTGACAGACTTATCTAAGGTCTACGAGAAAAAGGGTTACGTGAAAGCCGAGACCCACTACATGAAGGAGTTCTAGTATGGCTATCTTTACCGCAATAGGTACAGCCCTTGGCGCTACAGCAGCCACAGCAGCTATGACAGGAATTGCAGCCGTTGGTACAGTAGGTAGTCTAGCTATGTCAGCTAAGTCTGTGGCCTCCCAAAGGCAAGCTGCAGCTACACAACAGCGCATTCAAAAGCAGCAGGTAGCTCGTCAACGTCGATCTGCTATTCGAGCTAATCTTATCAGACTCTCTCAGATGAGAGCACAGGCACAACAACTAGGTGTCACAGGTTCCTCTGCCTTCGCAGGTGGTGCTGCCTCTATGCAGTCTCAGTTAGGTTCTAACCTAGGCTTCGGTAGTATGATGTCTGGTCTCGGTCAACAGTACACAGCACAAACGGCACAGGCTGCTCAGTTTGCTAGTATGGCTAATCTGTTTGGTCAGATAGGTAAAACTGATTTTAGCTCCTTCGGTAATCTGTTTGGCTCTGGTGGACAAGCAACACCAGTGTACAACCAAACAAACCTTAACCGAGCTTCGTCTGGTCTTAACCTCGCAGGTGGTTTCTAATGGCTAACCTTCTTACTCTTGAGGACGAACTGTATAACCAGAAGGCTCTAGAGGATGCCTCCGGTACCGAGACAGTTAGTCCTGAGTTAAACCCTAGTGGTGACACACAGTTGTCACAGGACCAAGGGGTGGCCTTAGGTTCTGGCAACCCTCTTGACCAAGTACAGATGGAACGTAGCCAAGGAACCCGTGAGTCTGAAACTGTGGCTCGTACCGCCGGACATGCTGACATCCAAGGTTTCATCGATGAAGCTTACGAGGAAGGCTTGAGTGTTGACGATGTGTCCGAGTACATACGTCAACGCACAGAGAAGGGTGATGATCTGTCACTAAGGGAGTACAACTTCCTTCAGAGCCTTATGCTTGTCGATGGTGAGATCAATCCTTACACTGCTCGTTCATTGACAAACCTTGACATCTTCTCGAATATCATTAACAGAGAGATTGAAGCTAATGATGACTCTACGTTCAGGAGCATCATGAAGTTTCTTGACGTCAACATAGTACGTTATCTCTTCATGGGAGCCTTTGAGGACCTGACCTTCCGTACCAACCGTGAGGGTTTGGACATTAGTGAGGCTGTAGGTTCTATGTCTCCTGATGAGTTCCGTGAGTGGGCTGAAGGTTACATCGACGACCGTAAGTCTGAGGGTATATTCTCTAGTGACTACATTGGTAACCTGACAAGCACTGCCGAAGATGCTTACTGGCTAGGGGACAACCCTATGGCTGGTGTCAATTCTGCTCTGGCTCTTATCGATGTTATCCCGATTCTTAAGGGTATCAAAGGTGTTGCTAAGACCCGCCAACTAGCAGAACTAGCTCGTGTCCGTAAGCCTGTTGACGCAGTCACTGTTGTCAAAGGCGAAGTAGAAGGAGCAGAGGCTGCAGCTAAACTTGTTGATGACGTAGAAGTACAGGTTGACGAGGTCGGTTCAGGCCGTACCCTACCGAAGGATTTTGATCCTGTCACAGGACCTGAGAGCCGTGTAGCTGCACCTACGTTCCGAGAGAAGACACGTAAGAACATCATCGTAGAGAAACTAGAGGAACTGAACCGTAAGGGTTCCTTTGGTGAGTACATCCCTAAGGCTGTCCTAGATAATGCTGCAGTAGACCTTGCTGTACGTGTAGCAAGTCGTGTCAATGATGTAGCCCTTACGACCTACCGTCGCATTGACGAGGGTTCAGGAGACTACAGGGTTGTCGTTCGTATGGGTAAGGATGGCACAGGTGAACCCTTCCGTCTTAAGTCGGATGCAGAAGCTATCGCTGCTCAAGACCCCAGCCTTCGTGTCGTTGAGTCTCCTCGTGTCATCAATACAAAGACAAATGATGAGGTTGTACGCCTAAGTGATATTGAGGACGGTGGCTCCTACAAGGTCCAGCCTGCGGGGTGGTACATTGAAACTGACACACGTCTGAACACTCTCGGTCTAGCCCCTGAGCTTGAACGTCTTGAGTACGGTACCTTTGTTGGCAATGCTGTCAACAAGGTCTTTGGTGCTTCTACGGTTCGCCTAGGGCACACCTTAGGAGCTAAGTTCCTACAGGCAGAGGCAGGTCAAGGTCTCGTAGCTGATATTGTCAGACCATTCCAGAAGACAATCAGATCGGTCAAGGGTGAGGAACTAAAGAACCTCGACGAGTTTATGACAGCCCTTCGTGATGGTGACTACTCACACTATAGGGAAGCCCCTGACCTTGTGTCATTTGAGGCTATGTATAACGAACGGTATGGTAAGCTTCCTAGTCAGAAGGTTAAGGATGCCTACATTGCTCTTCTGGATATCAACGATGCAAGCTGGCACATCAAGGCAACCAACCGTCTAGACCGTGTAGTTGCAGAAGGTGGTGTTGTTGCTGAGATCACCGAAGGTTTTGAGACCCTAGCCTACCGTATGAAAACCCAAGTACCTGAGGGTGAGTACGTACTTGACCTTGCTACAGGACGTAGTCTTAAGCGCTCGGATATGACAGGGGATGAGATTGTCTTTAAGGTACCTGATACAGTAGACTCACACCTCTATGTCACTAACGTAAAGAGTACCCGAGTAGCTGAACGGGTAGACGTGATGCCTTATAACGTCGGTGGTCCTCGTCTTAACGATGACTTCCGTTGGTTCATTGGTTCTACTCTTGAACAGACGCTGGCCTCAGGTAATAAAATCTCGTCAGGCTTCCGTACCCTTATGGGTTCCTTCGGTAAGCAGGACGCAGTGAAAGCCGTAGACGAACTAAATGCTATCACTCGTTCTGTTAAGGGTTTTATGGAGAAGTACGGTGTAGAAGACATTCTAGACCTAAACCTGTCTAAGGCAGATGCAGACGAACTAGGTAGTGTTATCCGAGCAAATAACAACTGGAGTAAACACGTCACTGACCTAGAGGACCTTAAGAAACTTGCGGCCACCTATGGCTTCCGTTTCAAGGAAGAGTTTGTAGCCAAGGCTCGTGATGAGAAGGTGTCTATCCGAGAGGCTGGTCAGGATGCTACTCTCAATGGTTCTTCCTTTGGTGAGTTGACAAACACTCGGGTCAACATGAAGCGTGGTGACACCCCTCTGCTTGAGTATGGTGGTAAGAAGGCTGCTAATGCAAGTCCTATCAAGAACATCGCAGATCAGTTCAGTTCTGAGGTCTTCGGTTACGCCAACAAGAACGCCACCCAGAGTGCTATTGTAGGCTGGGTCAAACTGGCAGAGAAGGCAGAAGGTGTTGTCAAGTTCCCTGATGGTGTCCCTGAGAATGACTTCCTCAATCGTTTCCTAGGTGCAGAAGTCTCTACCTCCGGTCGGTTTGACGACCTAGCAGCACAGCTACGTGAACAACAGGCAATCATCAAACGTCGTATGAACGTACAGACAGAGTTGTCTAGTCGTTGGGAAAGCTTTACCAAGTCTGCTACGGAGGCTATCTTCGAGATGACAGGCAGGAAACTTGACCTGACCAAAGGCGATCCTTCTGGTGAGCTTATGAAGGTTGGTTTCTACTCTAAGTTTGGTTTCTTTAACCCAGACCAGTTTGTCCTTCAAGCCTTCCACTCCTTGACTATTGCAGGTATCTCACCTAAGCACGGCTCTAAGGGTGCAGCCTTAGCACTGCCTTTGGCTATGCTGTCAAGTGGACGTCTGACACCTGCGGCACGTAAGCTTGCCCTTCAGCGTCTGTCTAACGTCAAGGGTGTTGACATAGAAGAGATCGAAGGCATACTCAAGTATATCGACGACAGTGGTCGTGGTATTGTTGACATGGAGGTCATCGAACTTCAGACACCACAGAAGTTTAGTTCGGCTAGTTCCCTGTCAGGCAAGGCCCGTGAGAAGGTTGGTCAGTTTCTTGACACATCTACTCTGTTCTTTAAGGAAGGTGAACGTGTCACTCGTATGACAGGTATTGCTACAGCATACCTAGAACACAAGGCCAAGCGTCCTAACATTGACCCTACGTCACCTGAAGGTATGCGTTGGATCATGAACCGTGAGCAGGACCTATCTTTCCGTATGACAAGTCAGTCCCGTAGTTATGCTCAGAGTGGTTGGAGACGTCTTCCTACTCAGTGGTTGTCATTTACCATTCGTGCAATGGAGAACATTGCGATAGGTAAGAACTTCACAGCGGGTGAACGTATTAGAATGTTCCTTGTCATGGGACCTATGTTCGGTCTGACAGGTGTAGGTCTCGGTAAGTCGGCAGGGTACCTGACGGCAGCTATGGGTCTCGACCCTGACGATCCTAACACTGTTGAAATCCACAACCGTATCAAGTACGGTCTGGTAGATGCTCTCTTGTCAGAACTACTGGATACCGAGACTGCCTACGCACAGCGTGTAGCCCCTGCAGGACAGCTAGAGGACACCTTTGAGAAACTCTTTAACGAACCTTTGTTTGCTACTCTTCTCGGCCCATCAGGTGAGATCGGTAACGACATGCTGTCCGTTGCCCTGAGTGCAGTCAAGAGTGCCTTTGGTGGACGTCCTGAGATGGTACGGGATGACTTGACCCAGTTGGTTCGTAACCTGTCTACCGTCGATAAGGTTGTCAAGGTTAATGAACTGATTGAGTCAGGTAACTACCGTAGCCGTACAAGCAAGCTTACTGTCACAGGTCTAGACGAAAATGCTGCAGCCGCAGTAATCTTCGGTGCTACCCCTGCTCCTGTACAGAACTTCTACGATTATCAGGAGATGTCTTACAAAGCCTCTGACAAAGAGAAGAAGATGCGTAAGGACCTTGAGGGTAAAGCCGCCCTTGCTCTTTCATTATTGACAGAAGGGGATCAGGCTGATATACTGAGAGGCAAACGTCTATGGGACGAGATCATCGACCAGATCGACAGTTCTTCATTCTCACGTCAGATCAAGATGAGCCTCAAGCGAGGTCTCCTTGACTCTAATAGTATCCCTGACATCCTAAGAAATGCCCTAAGAGTGGGCGGTCAGCAGTTCTTTGAAGCAGAACTTCTGGAACAACAAAGACGATAAGGAAACACTATGACTGGTTTTGCCGTTGACATTGGTACAGAAGGTTCAGCCTATGTACAGGGTGTAGCTGCCCCAAGCTCCACAGGGATTGATGTACTTACTGCAGGTTTGTCACTCTTTGAGAAGAAACCTGAGACTAAGATGACAGACAGTGCTATCCAACGCAAGGCTTTTGGTGCCTTGTCAGAGGGTGTTGCAAGTCTCAAAGGCTCCAACCCTCTGCAGGTACGTAGTCAGTTGTCATCTCTTATCTCGGAGTACAATGCCCAAGGCTTTGACATAGGTGAAGCTGAAGCGTCCATGATCAAGATGCAGACGGGTATTGATGTAGACTATTTGACTATTGATACACAACAGGAGGAACTAAACGCTTCAGTCAAGTTTCTCCAAGAGAACCCTTCGTTTGTCTTTGCTGCCCGTCGTAAGCTAGAGGAAAGCGGTAAGGACTTCACAGAAGAAGATGTACTTGTCACTGCTATTCAGTCAAGCCAACGCCATCAAGCAAACCTTGCGTATCTCAGTTCGTCTACTACGGTGGACCGAGTGGAGTTCCGTAAGACTTGGGTACCTACAGCCAACGCCGTCCTAGACACTATTGTAGAAGAGGCTAACCTACTCTTCGACGTAGAGAAGGCAGGTCGTGACGCAAGCCCTGAGGACATCATGGCTTTGTCAACACAGTGGTCTCGGTTCAAGGTTCAGTTTGCACGTCCAGAGGGTATCACAAGTGAAGACTGGAAGTCCTTTGAATCTAAGATCAAAGCAGTAGATGACCTCATTACACAGCTTAAGTCTTATGATCAGGATCAGNNCTGACAGAAGAAGACCCTCTGGCTGGTCTTGCTCTTCACAAGAATCCAGAGTTCTTCAATGAACAGTATATGCTTAACAACTACGACGACGTTTATACGTTTCTCACCTCAGATGAAGTTAGAGATGGTTTCACTAAGGACGCCCGAGGTACTCTGCCTGAGGAAACTACAACTACAGAAACAGGGGTAGGTGCACCTGAGACTCCGGTAGAGGAAAACCTAGGTGTCTTTGAACCAGACTTTATTGACACAGTCTCTGACAAATCTCCTACAGAGAAGATGGACTTGTACTACGATGTTGTACATAATCGTGTCAACTTGTCAACTGTAGCCTCAATGAATGATCCAACCCACAGGGACAACTTCCTTATGGGTATCTCCCAAGCAGCAGGTGTCTTGTCACAGCAGGGACGTGTCATCGCCCAAGACAACCTTAACCTACTCTTTAGTGAAGAGACCTTCAAGAAGATTGAGGCTGTCCGTAAACTAGACCCTGAGGCTGCAGACCTAGCTGTAGAACAACTTAAGCAAGCCCTGTTCACTCAGTGGAACACAACCCGTCAGGGTGTAGCAGGTTCCTTGAGTAATAGTCCCTTCAAGATTGTAGGTATGGGTGAGATTGAGTACGACCTAGACAAGAAGTTCAGTAAGGATGGTGTCTTCTCGTACACTGACAAAGCCCTAGACCTTGTCAAGATTGCTGCAGCTAAATACTACAATGGTGACGTAACCCGTATGATCGTTGAACGTGGCCGTAGACTAGACAGTATGGATCGTTCTGCTATTGAGACCGAAGGATTCAAGTTCAACAACGCTTACCAAGAGTATCGTCGTGTTCTACGAGTAGCAGAGCAGGGTAAGTTCCTTGTGGACTACGCCAAGAAACTAGGTCTGTCATCAGAGGCCCTTGAGCAGTCCATGATCCAACCTATGGATGAGGGACGTACTGCGAGTGGACGTATAGACCCAGAGGCAGACTATGGTACAAAGAACAATCCGTTCCCTATTGCTTGGTCAGACAATACTGACACCGACGAGAAGCTTTTCGAAAGCCTTGCTGATGGTCAGTACTTCATTGGCCCTGATGGTAACACCTACATCAAAGGTCAACAGTGAAATGGCTATTGATCTAACCGGAAGAGCAAAGCTAGTCGTAGAGGAGGAGAGAGCACAGGTTGTCTCCACCTTAGCTGACATGTTAGAACTATCTCGACAGTCGTCTGAGCAAATAGAACTCATGAGACAAGAGACAGGAACTAAAGAATCTCTAGCCGAACCAGCTAGGTTTCCTAAAGCTGACCTGTCTAAAGGTGAGTCCCTTGTGCCTCCCTTACGTCCTGAGCAGGCCCAAGTGGACACAAGTGTTATCCAAAAGGCAGTAGACCAGACCCTTATTTTAGGAGAACCTACGTTTGATCCAACCAGTCAAGTCAGTCAAGACAGTATTCAAGTAGACCGAGAGGACACAGAAGGGTTTGATCTTATCACCGCTGCAACAGAGCAACTGAAGGTGCACGAAGGATACAAGCCTTACCCCTATAAGGACAGTGTAGGTAAGTGGACTATTGGTATAGGACATCTAATAGGTGACGGAAGTGACGAGGCTCTTGCCTCAAGCCCCTACGCCGACTTCTCTGAAGAAAACCCTATGTCTGACGAAGAAGTACAAAGTCTCTTTAATAAGGATTTTGAAGAACACGAAAGAATTGCTAGGGAATACCCTGCTTTTGAGAAGATGAATGAAACAGGCCGTCTTGCTCTTATTGACATGACCTTTAATATGGGAGACCTGAGGGTTGGGTGGCCTAACACACTCAAGCTTCTTGAAGAGGGTCGTTACGAAGAAGCTGCTACTGTCATTGAAAACAGTAAGTATGCACGTCAGGTAGGGAACAGAGCAAAGAAGGTTGCCTCCCAGATTAGAGCCGCTGGGAGTTAACCCATGCGTACTTTAGCCTCCATACTCCTCGTACTTCTTCTATCCGGTTGTGTCAATCCTGTGTCTTTCCTAACAGGAGGTGGACCTAACGTAGCTGCCAATGTACAGGCTGGACAGGAGAACAATCAGTCTGTAGTAGACACAAGTTCAGATGTATCCGGTGAGACAGTCACCATAGACAACTCTCAGGTTAAACCATCAGGGTACACTGAGTCTATTTCTGTCATGAACCAAGACATACCCTTCTGGGTTATCCTTCTTCTCATCCTTGGATGGGTCCTACCGTCTCCTAGGGAAATCTGGAGAGGCTTCTTAAAAACAATAACATTAGGAAAGTACAATGGATGATAATGAAAGCTGGCACCTATCCAAGAGTGTACCCTTGACCCTAATCTTCGCCATATTCTGTCAGACGGTAGCTCTGATCTGGTTTGTGGCACAGCTTAGTGGTGACGTAGATGAAGCTAAGAAGGACCTCATTCGCCTTGAGGCTCGTACGGACAGCCTTGAGGGTATAGTACAAACACAGGCGGTTACCATGGCTCGTATGGACGAGAACATAAAAGCCATTCGTGATGCCGTAGAGAAAATGTCAGAAGGTAAGTAATATGGCCGAGAAGAAGAAGAAAGACTCACGTCTAGAACGTGCTGGTGTCAGTGGATATAATAAACCTAAGCGTACACCTAATCACCCAACCAAGTCTCACGTAGTTGTAGCTAAAGAGGGTGACAAGATTAAGACAATCAGGTTCGGTCAACAGGGTGTCAAGGGTAGTCCTGATGGGTCCAAGAGGAACAAAGCTTTCAAGGCTAGACACGCCAAGAACATAGCCAAGGGTAAGATGAGTGCAGCTTACTGGGCCAACCGCACCAAGTGGTGAGTTGACTTAAACGGTGGTGCCTGCTAGACTTCTTTTCAACAACCAAAAGGAGATGCTGTGGTTACTAAAGGAGCAGACGGACGCTACTATAAAGACTGTCCTCAATGCGGAGAAAGTCAGAGTTATTTACGAAAGAATTACGCAGAAGAATCCTTACGTCTTAACAAAGTCTGTAGGAAGTGTTCAAATAGAAACACAGACAACTGTCATAGGGGTTGGCACAGGGGTATCAGAATATCTTGGTTTAACCAGTTTAAATCTTCTGCCGAAGTAAGACGGATACCTTGGTCACTTACTCTTGATGATGTAGCAGACATCATGGAAAAGCAGTCCAGTGTTTGCGCTTTAACTGGATGGGGTATCGAGTTTCCAGAATGTGGTTTACCTCATAAGGCACCAGCTTCAATAGACCGTATTGACAATAGTCTTGGTTACACCAAAGACAACATTCAGTTAGTTGTGAGGAAAGTCAATATGATGAAGCAACACTATACTCAAGAAGAGTTTGTTGAAGTCTGTAGAGCCATTGCAGATAAGGCTAACCAGTAGAACGAAAGAGGGGTCCCGTTGAGGACCCCTTTGTTTTTCTATAGACCTTCTTCCATGAAGACCCTGACCCACTGGGCACATATGTCAGATCGTATGATATCCTCTAGACCAAACTCAATGATAGGCACAGGTAGCTGGTGCTTCTTAGCTAGGTGAATAACCTTTGACAAACCATCAGCTTCCCTTAGGTCAGACTGTTGGATGTCCCCGTTCAGTACGATGGTTGTCCCTTCACCCACTCGTGTCAACAACATCTTCAACTCATGTGTGGTGATGTTCTGTGTCTCATCTACAATGATAAAGGCATTGTCAAAACTACGGCCACGCATAAGAGCCAGAGGTGCCATCTCAATGTTACCGTTCTTGATACCAGTCTCTACTGCTCCTTTGCCTAAGTGCTTCTCTAGGACGTCTAGGACAGGCAAGGCCCATGGCATTGTCTTCTCGTGTAGGTCACCCTTAAGAAACCCTAACTCCTTTCCTACGGCTACGTGAGGACGTGTGATGACAATCTTGTCGATCTCCTTAAGTGTGTACAG
>JABAOG010001316.1_pt1 | contig 25746 bp, 21 predicted proteins | sample 7062131 | NCBI WGS metagenome assembly JABAOG01 (sample SAMN14538629, study PRJNA623070) | marine sediment metagenome | biome: marine biome [ENVO:00000428]; feature: marine pelagic biome [ENVO:01000023]; material: deep marine sediment [ENVO:00002113] | place: India: Arabian Sea | collected... | reverse complement strand
ACGGCCGAGCGCTTCTGCGACTGGGCGACGACGGCGCGGATCTCGTCCTCGCTCGCGTCGGCGTCGATGTCGAAGCGCACGCGGATGGCGCTGAAGCCGTTGCGCACGTCCGCGTCGATGCCGAGGATCCCGTGCAGATCCATGTCGCCTTCCAGGGTCGCCTTGACGGACCGCAGCTGGATGCCGCGGTGCTGCGCCACCGCCGCGACGCCGGCCGTCAGGCAGCTCGCCAGCCCGGAGAGCACGATCTCGACGGGCGTGGCCGCCTGGTCCTCGGCGGCGAAGACCTCAGGGTGGTCGGCTTCGATCATGAACGTCTTCTGACGTTGCTGATCCTGGCCGAGGCCGAAGAACGTGTTGAGCGTCGAGCGGCTGTGCACGCCGCCCATCCACTCGCAGGTCGCGCGCCAGTTGAACTGGGCCGCCTCGGGCGCGTCGGTCAGCGCCTCGCGCGCGCCCAGCAGGGCTTCGACGTTGACGCCGTTGTCGGCGGTCTTGGCTTGGGTGTCGGCGGTCATCATGGCGGGTCTTCCTTCCTCGATCGCGTGCGCCGCGCTTTCGTGCGTCGGCTTGACGAGGGGGACCATGACGGCCGCTTGTATCGGCTTGATTTCAGCCGACGGCCAAAAAGGTTTCAATTGTTGAGGACGCTAACCCGCGACGGACGCGGCGCTCTTGAGACGCTGAAGGCGGCGCTTGCCGAAGCCTGCGATCTCGGTCTCCCCGAGATCTTCGAGCACGAAGCCCGCGCTCGGCGCCGCGTCGAACAGGAACAGGCCGCACGCGACGATCTCCATCGGCCCGGCGTGATCGCGCACCCGCGTGGCCAAGTTCACCGCCGGACCGAACACGTCGTAGACGTACTTCTGGATGCCCACGACGGAGCCGATCACCGATCCGCTGGCCAAGCCGATGCGGCAGCGCCAGGCGTGGGGATGGTTCTCGTTGCGGCGAGAGAGATAGCGCACGAAGCGAAGCGCGGCCTCGCAGACCGCCTTGGCGTGATCGTCGATGGGCTCGGGCAGCCCGGAGACGGCGATGTAGGAATCCCCGACGGTCTTGATGCGCTCGCACCCGAATTGCTCGCCGATCCGGTCGAGGGCGGCGTAGATGTCGTTCATCTCGCTGACCATCACCGCGGCGCCGACGGCGGCCGCGGTCTCGTCGAAGCCCACGAAGTCGAGGGTGAGGACGGAGACCGGGGAATAGTCCTGCGGCGTCACCGTGCCGAAGGTCTTGTACTCCTCGTAGACCGAGCGCGGCATGATGTTCAGGAGCAGCTTCTCGACGCGCTCCTTCTCGCGCTGCAGCTCGCGCGTGTTGCGCTCGACCATGGCCGAGTAGCTCTCGATCATCGTCTCGAGCTCGCGCATGCGCGTGATGTTCTGACACTCCAGCAGCACGACCCCCATGTCGGTGCGCGTGAAGGTGAGCGCGATGACGAGCGTGCGCCGCCCGCGCCTGAAGTTTCCTTCCACGGTATACCGACCATCGCGAGCCAGCGCCGCGGCGACCGCGTCGGCGTCCACGTCGGGCAGCACGGCGCCGAGCGACGAGCCGTTGCAGGCCGACTCGAACCAGTCGGCGAAGACCTGATTGAAGAAGCGGAAGGTGAGAGTCTCCGGGTCGAGGATCGCGACTCCCACGCCGATGGCCCGCAGGAGCTGCTCGTTGATCGCCTCGATCCTCATGACGCGGTGACGATGATGCTTCGCCTCGCCTCGATCCCATCGAGCACGGCGGCGCGATCGTTCGGCTCGATGCCGTGCGCCGTCAGGGCCTCGTCGAGCAGACGCTTCATCTCGTCGAAGGCGGCTCCGTCGATGCCGAGATGGCGGTGGGCCATCTCGAGCCGCTCGTCGGTGTACTCCGCGGGGCCGCCGAGCAGCGAGGCGATGAACTTGGTCTGGTGGTCGATCAGGCGCTTCATGTCGACATCGTCGAAGAACGGCCCGACGGCGTCGGAGTCCAGCAGCTTGTCGTAGAACGCCATGACCATGCGACTGATCGAACCGAAGCCGCCGTACTTCTCATAGAGTGTCGCGGACATGCCCGGTCCCTTCTGCAAAACACGCCGGTCGCTGGAGTGAAATCGCGAAACGCCCGCGCGATCAAGTGCGCTGGCCGCCGCGGGCGGCGTCCTGGTTGAAACAATTGAAACACCGGCGCGCGGGCCGGACAATCAACTGAAACGGAGGCGATCTAGAGTGACGCCATGAGCGCGCAACCTGTCCGGGCCGAGAGCGCCCCCCACTACGCCGAGCTCGACGCGAGCGGCGCGCTGATCGCAGCGAGCCGCGCGTTCGGCGACGACGAGGATGCGTCGGTCGCGATCCGCTCCTACTTGGACCGCTTCGTCGAGATCGGCGGCGAGGGATCGCCGGTGCGGCGTCCTGACGCCGCCGCGCGCTGGCGCGCCTCCGACGCCGTGTTGGAGGCGCGCACGGCCGAGGGAGAGTGGCGGCTCCTCACCTCGCACCCGACGGCCGCGGGCGGGCGCTGTCTCGTGTCGATCGACATCACCGCGATCAAGGCCGGCGGTCGCCTCGCGCGCGCGATGATGGAGAATCATCCGCTCCCGGTGTGGGCCAACGATGCGGAGACCGGCGAGATCGTCTTCCACAACCAGCGCACCCGTGAGCTGTTCGACCTCGAGGAGGGCGACGCGCGCGTGTGGCGGATCGGAGACTTCTTCGTCACGCCCGGCGACAGCCGACAGGTGCTCGACGAGCTGAAGGCCCGCGGTCGGATCGAGAACCACGCGATGCGGGCGCGATCCGCGAAGGGGCGGGAGTTCTGGATCAGCGGGGCGGCGACGTTGGTCGAGAGCGAGGGACGGGCGATCGCGCTCGCCGCGATCCAGGACGTCACCACGCTGAAGGAGCACGAGCGCGAGAGCCGCCGGAGCCTCGACCTCCTGAGCGACGCGCTCCGCTCCCTTCCGATCGGGCTCGCGCTGTTCGACGAGGACGCCCGGCTCGTGCTTTGCAACGACATGTTCCGCGACATCAACGCCGGCGTCGGCGAGTTCATCGCGCCCGGCGTCCACTGGGAGACGCTGGTGCGCGAGACCGCGGGGCGGCGCCTCGCCCGCCACGCGGCGGGGCGGGAAAGCGCCTGGGTCAACGACGTCCTGGGCCTGAGCGACGGCTTCAAGTCGTTCGAGATCGAGCGCACGGACGGGGCGCAGATCGCCGTCTCGGTCCGGCCCACCTCTCTCGGCGGCTTCATCGTGACCGAGGCCGACATCTCCGACCGCAAGGCTGCGGAGAGGCTCGCCCGAGACTCCGAGGAGATGCTGTCGAAGATCCTCGAGGCGAGCCCGGCCAATCTCTGCATGTCCCGGATCGGCGACGGCGAGGTGATCTACCAGTCGCCGTCGTGCGCGGCGACGTTCGGGGCCGACGCTTCGGCCAAGGATCAGTTCGCGGACCGAGGCGACCGCGCGGACTTTCTCACCGAGCTTCTTCCGGCGGGACGCGTGGACAACCATCCCGCGTTGGCGCGCGGCGCGGACGGGGGAGCCTTTCCCGCGCTCTTCTCGGCCCGCGTGGTCGACCTCAAGGGAGAGGAGGTGATGGTCTCCGCCGTCACCGACCTGACCGAGCAGCAGAAGGCGCAGCGCGCGCTGGAGGAGGCGGGAACACGTCTGCGCGACGCCATCGAGGCCCTCGACGAGGGCTTCGCCGACTTCGACGCGGAGGGACGCCTGCGTCTGTGGAACCGCCGATACGCGGAGCTCAACGCGCCGCTGGCGGGCCGCATTCGCGAGGGCGCATCGTGCGCGGAGCTGGCGGAGGCCATGGCCGCAGCCGGCGCGGTGGACCGAGAGCAGCTCGAGGACATGCTCCGCACCGGGCCGGATCGTGAACGGCGGGCGCGGCTCGATGTCGGCTTCGCCGACGGAACGTGGCGCACGGTGTCGCGCTACCCGACGTCGGAGGGGGGCTTCGTCGTCACGGTCGTCGACATCACCGAGCGGAAGAGGGCCGAAGCCGCCGAGCGCGCGGCCGACGAGGTCATGCGCTGCGTGCTCGAGACGTGCCCCATCTCGGTGACGATGGCGAATTTCGAGAGCGACGAGGTCGTGTTCCGCGGCGGCGCCGCGGACGAGCTCCACGGCCGGCGCGACCGGGCGGTCGAGTACTGGGCGGACCTGGCGGAGCGGCGCGGGTTCCGAGAGAGCCTGGCGCGCACAGGACGCGTCGACGACATGCAGGTCCGTCTGCGGCGCGCGGACGGCTCGGAGGCGCCCGCGCTGTTGTCCGCGCGGCTCATCGAGTTCCGCGGCGAGCCGATGATCGTCACGTTCGCCTTCGACCTGACCGAGCGGGCCGCGCTGGAGGCGGAGCTCGAGAAGCAGCGCGAGCTGCTGCACCAGAGCGAGAAGCTCTCCGCGCTCGGCGAGCTGCTGGCGGGCGTGGCGCACGAGCTGAACAACCCGCTCTCGGTCGTCGTCGGCCACGCGCTCATGCTGCAGGAGGAGGCCCGCGACGAGACGTTCCGCCGGCGCGCCGACAAGATCGGCGTGGCCGCCGAGCGCTGCGCGCGGATCGTCAAGACATTCCTGGCCATGGCGCGCCAGCGCCCCGCCAAGCTCGAGCGCGTGGACGTGAACGGCGTCGTGGAGACCGCGCTGGACGTCGCCGGTCACGGCTTGCGGGCGTCCGGCGCGGCGGTGATCCTCAACCTCGAGGAGAGCCTGCCCGCCGTGAGCGCCGACGCCGACCAGCTCGCCCAGGTCTTCGCCAACCTCATCGTCAACGCGGAGCACGCCTTGGCCGGCATGGGCGCAGAGGCAATCCTCTCCATCGAGACGAAGGCGAGCGCCGGGCGCGACGAGATCGTGATCACCGTCGCCGACAACGGACCGGGCATCCCTCGAGCGCTGCGCGCGCGCATCTTCGAGCCGTTCTTCACCACCAAGGCCGTCGGGCAGGGGACCGGCCTCGGCCTCGCTCTGTGCCACCGCATCATCGAAGCTCATCACGGCCGCATCACAGTCGACGAGGCCCCCGGCGGGGGCGCGCGGTTCGCCATCCGCCTCGCCGCCCTCGCCGACGCGGTCGGCCGCCGGGACGACTCGCCGGAAGCCGACGCCGCCGTGCGCGGGAGGGCGCTCGTCGTCGACGACGAGCCGGACGTCGCCGACCTGATCGCTCAAGTGCTCACATCCGACGGGTTCGACGTCCAGACGGCCGCGTCCGCGGAAGAGGCGCTCGATCTGCTGCCGCGCGGCTTCGACCTGATCCTGAGCGACTTGAGCATGCCGGGGCTGGGCGGCCGCGCGTTTCTGTCCAAGCTGCGCGAGACGTGGCCGATCCTCGAAGCGCGCCTCGGCTTCATCACGGGGGACACGATGAGCCCCGGCGTCGGGGAGTTCCTGCGCTCCGCCGGCCGCCCCTATCTGGAGAAGCCTGCCGTGCCCTCCGACATCCGACGACTGGCCAACGAGCTCTCGCGGCACCTTCTCGAGGAGACCTCGAATGGCGCCGCGTGAGCGTCCGTCGCCCAAGACGCACATCCTGGTTTGCGACGACGAGCTGGATGTTCGCGAGATGCTGGGCGAGTACCTGGAGCGGCGCGGGTTCGAGGTGACGATGGCGGTCGATGCAGACTCGATGCGCGCCGCCGTCGAGGCTCATGCGCCCGATGCCATCATCCTGGACATCAACATGCCGGGCGAGGACGGCTTGAGCGCGCTCCGGCGCTTGAGGTCCGAGCTCGACATTCCCGTGCTCATGCTGACGGCGACGGCCGAGGTGGTCGATCGGATCCTGGGGCTGGAGATGGGAGCGGACGACTATCTCGCCAAGCCGGTCGACCTGCGCGAGCTCGAAGCCCGCGTGAAGACCGTCCTGCGCCGGCGCTCGAGCGCGTCGGCGGGGTCCGCGCAGCGCAAGCAGGGGCGGATCGCCTTCGGACGCTGCGAGCTGGATCTGGAGTCGGCGACCCTTCACGATGCGGACGGCGTAGAGATCCCGATAACCGCGATGGAGTTCAGCCTACTGAAGGTCTTCGCCGAGAATCGCGGTCGCGTCCTGACGCGCGATCATCTGCTCGAGCAGGCGCACGACCGCAGCTGGGACCCCTTCGACCGCTCCATCGACATCCGCATCTCGCGGCTGCGCCGCAAGATCGAGGCCAATCCCGCCAAGCCGGAGCTGATCCGCACGGTGCGCGGCGTGGGGTACATCTTCGGCGGGAAGGACTAGGCGATCCCTCAGGCGCCGGAGCGTCCGCTCGATGGGAGCGGCCGGTCCTTCTCGCCGGGACGTGGCCGACAACCGAGACGATGGCTCCCACCGCCATGGCCCCCGCAGGCGCCGCGGACAAGATTTGCGCGAGACCCATCGCGACCTCCGATCGCTTTGGGGAAGGAGCTCGATTTGGCGACCGATGCAGCGGACGCTGGCTCGCGAGAGTGAGGCGCGGAGAGCGCTTTCGAGAAGCGCGGGCTCGCGCGGCGTGACAGGGCGCCGCCGCAGCGAAGCGGGCATGGCCCCATGCAGCGGCGTTCGCCTCGCCCCCGGAGCAGGCGCGGCCGTCAGGCCGCCGACCTGCGCCGGCCGTCATGCCACGCACGTCCGGCGGGCGCGATCCACGGCGGCGGCGAGCGTGTCGAGATTGAACGGCTTGGGAAGGACGGTGAGGCCGACGGTCTCCGCGTCCCGCTTGACCGCCGCCGAATAGCCGCTCGTGAGCACCATCGGGAGGTCCGGCCTCTTGGCCTGGAGCTCGTAGGCGAGGTCGAGGCCGCTCCGGCCCCCGGGCATCATGACGTCGGAGAGCACGAGATCCAACTGGCGGCCGGAAGCGATGATGACGAGCGCGGCTTCGGCGCTTCTCGCGCGGGTCACGCGCCAGCCCAGGTGCTCGAGCATGACCTCGATCATCGCCGCGACGTCGTCGTCGTCCTCGACCAGGAGCGCATGGGAGGCGGCGGGCGTCGCGGTCGCCGCGCTGGCTGCGGCGTCCGGCTTCGCCTCGACGCCCTCGACCTCGCTTTTCGGCAGGACGAGCGTGATCGTGGAGCCGCCTCCGAGCGCCGATTCGACGTCGACCCGGCCGCCCGACTGCTGCGCGAAGCCGTGCACCTGCGCCAGACCCAGGCCGGATCCCTTGCCGGTCGTTTTGGTCGTGAAGAACGGCTCGAAGATGCGCGACTGGGTCTCCCGGCTCATGCCCACGCCCTTGTCGACGACCGAGATGCTGACGCTTGGCGCGTCGGGATCGTCGGGCGCTCCGTTGCGCGCCCGGATCACGATCGTGCCTCCTTGCGGCATCGCATCCCGGGCGTTCACCGCCAGGTTCAAGATCGCCAGCTGAAGCGCGGTCTGGTCGACGTAGATCGGCGCCAGATCATTCGGCACGTCGGTCTCGACACGAACGTTGCCTCCCAGACNNCGCCAGGTCCTTCGGCACGTCGGTCTCGATGCGGGTGTTGCCGCCCAGACTGCGGCACAAGAGATCGCCCATGCCCGCCAAGTGGTCCGCGAATGCGACGACTTCCGGCTTGAGGTCCTGCTTGCGGCTGAACGCGAGGAGCTGCTGGGTGAGGGTCGCGCCGCGCTTGACGGCCTCGTGCATGCGCGCCATCAACACCTCGCGTTGGTCCGGATCGTCGCTGCGCTCGAGCACGTTGAGACCGGCCGACACGACCATCAGCAGGTTGTTGAAGTCGTGCGCGACCCCGCCCGCCAGCTGGCCCACCGCTTCGAGCTTCTGCGCCTGGTGCAGCAGCCCTTCCGCTTTGAGCCGGTCGCTGACCTCCGCGGCGACGCGCTGCTCGAGGTTGGCGTTGAGCGCCTTCAGGTCGCGCACGAGGCGCGCGTTGTCGATCGCGGTGGCGGCGTGGCCGGCGGTGCCGCGCAGCAGCTCTTGGTGCTCGGGCTGGAAGACGCCGGGCTCGCCGTGCCCGAAGACCAGCGCTCCGTGCACATCGCCCGAGCGGGACGCCACCGGCACCGCGAGCAGGGAGCGGATTGGCTGCTCTCCCTCGAGCGCGTCGACGTGCATCTCGCCGCACCGCGGATCCGTGACGATGTCGTCGGAGCGCATGGAGCCGCCCTCGTTGAGGGCGGTCATGATCCAACGCGAGTTGCGGCGCATGAATCCCGTCGGGCAGGACGCGCAGTAGAGCGTCTGGATCTGCTCATGGGCGACCCGGGACTCGCTAATGAACACGCCGCATTGCGCGCCGGTGAGCTCGACGCCGGCGTCGGTGACGGCTTGCACGATCGTGTCCAGGTCGAGCTCCGCGGCGACGGCGGCGCCGACGCGGCTGACGATCTCGAGACGGCGTGCGGCGCGCTTGCTCTGTGTGATGTCGGTCACCGTGCCGACGAAGCGCACAGGCTTGCCGTCGTCGTAGAACGCGTGCCCTAAAGCTTTGAGCCAGCGCTCGACACCGTCCTCGATCCCGATGGTCCGGTATTCGGCGTCATAGGTCCCCGAGCCGCCGGGCGCGAGCGCGGCCTTCACCGAGGCGTCGACGCTCTCGCGATCGTCGGGGTGCAGCCCGGCGAGAAAGGTCTCGTATGTCACCTCAGCATCGTGCGGCAGGCCGAACAGCTCCTTGCAGCGAGGGCCCCAACGCAGCTCGCCCGTGACGAGGTTGCGGTCCCACGTGCCGATGGCGGACGCCTGGACCGCCAGACGGTACAGGCTCTGGCTTTCGAGCAACGCGTCTTCCGCCGCGCGCGCTTCGGTCACGTCGAAGCCGAGGCAGAAGACGCCGCACGCGGCGCCGTCCTCACCGATCCAGGGCGCGAACGTGAAGGTGAGATAGAGGGTCTGCTCGGGGCCCTCGGAGCGCTTGATGCGCATCCTGGCGTTGCGCGTAGAGAACGGCTCGCCGGTCGCGTACACCTCGTCGAGCTGGGCGGCGAAGCCGTCGCCCTCGAGGGCGACGCAGGCGTCGCGCATCGGCCGGCCGACCCAGTCCGCGCTCTCGAACAGCGTTCGGTGGGCCTGGTTGACGAACTCGACGACATGCTCGGGCCCGCGCGTGAGGCAAATGAACGCCGGCGCGCTCTCGAACAGGCGCTGCTGGCGCTGGCTCTGCTCGACGAGCCGCTGCTCCGCCATCACCGACCGGGTGGTCTCGATCAAGTAGACCAAGGCGCCGCCGATGCCGTTTGGCGCCCCCTCGTCATAGATCGGGCCATAGGCGTAGGTCCAGTAGGCGTCCTCCCGCTGGCCATACCGTGTGATGGGAACGAGCGCGTCGACCTCGAGGGGCGCGTCGCCGCCCGACATCACCAAGCGAATCTTGGGCCCGATGACGTCCCAGATCTCCCACCACGTCTCTCGCGCCGGGCGCGCGAGGGAGCTCGGGTGTCGCTCGGGGCCGATGGCCGCTCGGACCGCGTCGTTGTAGAAGCAGTAGAGCTCGGGCCCCCACAGCAGGCACAGCGGAAAGTCGCTCTTGAGCAGCAGGCGGATGCCGGTTCTCAGCGACTGCGGCCAAGCCTCCGGACGTCCTAGAGGGTGGCTGGCCCAGTCATGAGTGCGAATGAGCTCGCCCATCTCCCCGCCGCCGGCGAGGAAGCCGACTTCCTTGGTGGCATCCACGAGCGCCTGCCTTCCGGCCGCCTGCCTACTTCGCGAACGGGAGCCGGTTGCCAATCCGAGAATAACATACGACTAACGCTTGGCGGCGTTCAGGGTTTCGGCCCGGGCGCTCGCTGCGAAGAGAACGATCTGATCTCGTCTCAAGTCGCAGCCGCGCGCCGGCCCTCGTCTCAGAAGCATTCGAAATCGCGAGCGCCGCGGGGCCGGCACATGTCCGCCCAGTCTCCCGAAGCGCGCCAGTAGTCGACGAGGCCGAGCCCGCGCACGAGGTCTTTGAAGCCATCCGTACGCCGTACGTCGCGCATCGCGGGATGCCACATATGCACCGTCGCCCCGCCGCGGCGCTCGAAGAGCTCCTCGCGAAAGAGGTCGAGCGCCAGCTCCTCGTCGCCGTAGTGCGCCGCCAGGACGCCCAGCGCGTCGAGCCGGTGGGGGCCTTGAATGTCGGGGTCGTGCTGCGCCGCGCGCAAGAGCGCCAGCGCCTCCTGCGGCGATCGCCACACCTCCGAGAGCCGCCGCACGAGCGCGCCCGAGCCGTCGCCCTGGTAGGGGTAGCGCGCGAAATACGCATCGATCGCGGCCGCGTCGCCCTGCCGAAGCAAGCGAACGAGCTGCTGGTACGCCCAATCCGTGTCGTCGCCGGGCAGGGTCTCGGCATGCGCGTACTCGCGCAGCGCCGCCTCGGGCTCGCCGGCCAGGTCCAGCGCCCACGCGGTCGACGCCGCGATCGTGAAGGAGAGGGGATCGCTCGCCCGCGCCGCCTCGAACAGGGCGCGCGCCTCCGCCACGCGCCCCGTCTGCATGAGGAACACGCCCTGGATCTCGGCCGCCTCGACCGGCGTCGGGCGCGCGATCCGGTCGGCCTTCTCCAGCGCGTTCGCCGCGCCGCGCCAATCCCACGTGCGCATCAACAGGCGCGCATCGAGCGCGACCGTCTCCCAATCCGCCGGCGCGGCTTCGCGCGCCCGCCGCGTCGCTTCCTGCTGCAGCGCGCGATAGCGCTCCGCCTGCATGGGCGCGTTGACCGCCATGAAGTCGGCGGCGCGCGCCATCGACGCCCAGGCTGCGCCGTAATCGGGATCGATCTCGGTCGCCTGGCGGAACTCGTCGATGGCCGCGCGCAGGGCCTGCGCCCCCGACTGGGCGAAGTAGGCGCGCCCGCGCAGATAGTGGTCGTACGCCTGCACGCTCCCGGAGCCGTAGCGCGCCGGCGGCGCGGGCGCGCCGAGCCGGACGCTCAGCGCCTCGGCCACCGACGCCGCGATCTCGTCCTGGATCGCGAACACGTCGTCGAGCTCGCGGTCATAGGTCAGCGACCAGATCTCGAAGCCGTCCGCCGTGCTCACGAGCTGCGCGGACACGCGGAGACGGTCGCCCTCCAGGCGCACGCCGCCGGCGAGCACGTGGGCCACCCCGAGCCTGCGCCCGATCGCGCGGGGGTCCTCGTCCTCCCGCGCGGCCGCCGCCGCGGACAAGCGTCCCGCCACGCGCACGCCCGCGAGCTGCGCGAGCTCGTGGCGGATCTGCTCGGCGACCCCGTCGGCGAAGTAGGCCTGCTCGCCCGAGGCGCTCATGTCCCGGAACGGCAGCACGGCGATCGACGCCGCCGGCGCTGCGGACGGCTCGGTCACGGCCCGGCTGCGAAGCACGAGAAGGGTGAGGGCCGCCGCGACGAGCGCGAGGGCCGCGACGGCGAGCCCGAGCCGCCGCCCCGACCACGTGCGGCCCCAGAGCCGGACGGCCGCCGCGCGCGCGCCGGCGGCCGCGACGCGCTCGACCGGCACGATGAGCTGGTATCCGCGCCGCGGCACGGTGGCGATGATCCGCGGATCGCCCCGCTCCTCGCCCAGCGCGCGGCGCAAGACCGAGACCGCCTGATTGAGGTTGTTCTCGTCCACCACGGTGTCCGGCCAGACGGCGTCCATGATCCGCTGCTTGCTCAGGAGCTCGCCGGGATGCTCGACGAGCAGCGCGAGCAGATCGAAGACCCGCGGCTGGAGAGCGACCGCGCGGCCGTCCGGCCCGGTCAGCCGGCGCCGGGCTCGATCCAGACGATATCCCGCGAAGGCGAAGACGTGCGCCTCGGAGGAAGCGCTCGTGCTCATCGTCTCGGGACCAACCCGGGTTGGATCGGACACGCCTCTCCCCGATGCAGGCGACGCCGCGCTATTCCGTCAGCACGTCCGCCACGCCCATCCGCACGAATGCGCCGGACCCCTCGGCGAACCGGTTGAGCAGGTAAGCATGGTCCGCTCCGTAGATGATGACGACCCGGTCGTCCGGGCTGTCGGCCGGATCGACCAGACGGTCGAAGATGCGCAGAGCATCTGCGGCGCGCTTGCGCAGGAGCTCCACCTCCCGCCGCGCCGAAGCCGGAAGCGCCGTCGGCGCGAGCGTGACGGCGCCGGCGAGGGCGAGGGCGTGAGCCGGCTTGGCCATGTCGCGCGCTCCGCGTCGGTTCTGCGTGCTGGTCACGGGTGTTATTGTTATTCGATAAGGACGACGGCTTCAACTCCCGTGGGGGCCCGCGACGCGGCGCCCGCTCAGGCCGCTCCCTCAGACGAATTCAGAGTCTTTAAGGCGCGCCGCCGCGCGAATTCAGACGGCGTCGGCGAAGGTGTCCCCGGCGGACGTCCTTCGGGCGTCGCCGCGACAGGGGAGGGCTTCATGACGCCACGACCGGATGCGCTCGAGAGCGCGATCGCAGCCGCGGCTTTCGGCGCGCGGCGGCCGGCCGGCGTGAGCGGATTCCCGCCCGCGCCCCGCTTCGGAGAGACGCCGATGACACATCTCACGCCCCGCATCCCGCGCGCGCTTGCGCTCGCGGCGCCGGTCGCCTGCCTGCTCGCCATGGGAGCCCTCGGGGCCGCCGCCGACGAGGACGCCCCGCGGTATCGCCTTCTCGCCGAAGAGGCGCTGTCGCCGACGGCGAGGCTGAGGGCGAGCGAGATCGTGATGACGCCGGGCGAGACCGTGCCGAGCCACCGCCACGCGGGATCGGTGTTCGTCTATGTGATCGACGGCGCTGTCCGGTCTCAGATCGACGACGGGCCCGTCGTCCTCTACCACGCCGGCGACGGCTGGTTCGAGCCGGAGGGCGTGGTCCACACGCTCGCGCAGAACGCCAGCGACGCCGAGCCGGCGCGGCTGCTCCTCGTGCTCGTGGGACCGCCCGACGCCGAGTCCGCCGTCCGCGAGGAGTAGGCCTCGAGGAGCCGGCGTCGACCCAACAGACGGGCGCGTCTGCGTCTCACGGCGTCGCCGGATGCGGCCAATGCAGAGCCCGCACGCGCCCGAGGCGCTCGAGCGGCGCGTGCGCGAGAACGGGGCCGACCCCTTCGCCTGCCCGGCGGGCCGCGGCGGCGCGGCGCGCCCGTGCTTTGCGCCATCGATCGGCTCGAGGAGGTCCCGATCGTGAGCCCGCCCCGGTCACACGAGACGGCCCCATCGCGTCTCACGGCGTCGCGGGATCGGCGCCAAGCCCACGGAAATACCTCGGTAAGGGTATTTCAGGGGTGTTCCAACGCGCCGGCACGGCGGTCGGACGGTCGAACACGAACGTCCGTGTACCGCTATGACCGACGGCACACGCTCCCGAACGTCACTCTGAGATCAAACCGCTCTGTATCCGCCGCACCCGCCTGGCGAGGGAGGGCTCTCGAGCCTATGTNNAACCGGAGAGCGCGGAACACATGGGCGGGCTCGGAAGCGGTCGACCCGCGGGGTGGGGGCGCCGGACGACGGAGGCGAGCAAGCGGATCGAGGTGCGCCATCTGATGGCGCGAGGCTTTCTGCGATCCGACGATCCCAGCTTGCCGACGTGGGGATCCTGGGGCTGGTCGCGGGGAGGGGGCCGTCCGGCTCGTGCATGGTCTCGGGCTGGCGCGGCGGGATCGAGGTCTCGGGCANNGTGACGAATGATCAAGCCGCCTGGCCCGCGATCGAGGCGTTCGAGAGAACGTCCGATGGCGTACGGATGGTCTATGCGCGCCGCACGGGGACCGGTCGTGGCGCGGCGGCCGGCGCCGCTTTGCGGCGGGAAGTGATCGTCGCACGCTTGGCGGCACGGCGGCGTGTGCGCCCGCGCCGCGCGCCTGAGCGCTCTTCTGCTCGCGAAGCGGCGCGTCCGAGGGCGGCCGAAGACGGCTGTCCCACGTCGCGCTCGGTCCAGTGGGACCGTCTCAGGGATTCTGCGGGTGGCGCCCGTCGCGACATCGACATATCCGAGACCCTCGAGGGGCGCGATAGGCCTGGATAGGGACATGGTTCGGGACTTGAGCTCGGGCGCATCCGTCAGAGTCCGGATCGTAGCCGCCGCCTCGCTCGCGTGCCTTCTCGTGGCCCCCGCGGCGCTCTCACAGGGCGAGACCGTCCCTGACGCCCCTCCCCAGAGCGCCGAGGCGGAACAGGCGGACGCGGCGACGCCCGCGCTCGAGCCGGCCGCGCTCGAGGCGCTCGATCGGATGAGCGCCTTCCTGCAGTCGCTCGATCAGTTCGAGATCGCCGCCGACACGTCGACCGAGTACGTGCTCGCGGACGGACAGAAGGTGATGCTGTCGGGCACGGCGACCATCCGGGCGCGTCGGCCGGACCGCTTCATGATCGAGGTCTCGAGCGATCGGAAGGTGCGCCGGTTCTATTACGACGGCGCGACGCTGACCGTCGTCGCGCCGCGGATGGGCTTCTACGCCCAGGTCGACGCCCCGCCGACGATCCCCGAGACCCTCGACATGGCCTACCAGCGCCACGGGATCGCGATGCCGCTGCAGGACGTGTTCAATTGGGGCGATCCGCACAGCGAGACCGGCGACTTCGAGTCCGCCATCTGGGTGGGCCCGGCGACGGTCGGCGAGGCCGTGTGCGATCATTACGCCTACCGAACGGCCGACGCGGATCTCCAGCTCTGGATCGCGCGCGGCGAGCAGCCGACGGTTCGCAAGATGGTCATAACGAGCCGGCGCGACGAAGCGCTGCCGCAGTACGTCGCCACGCTCGCGTGGCGCCTCGACGGCGAGCTCGGCGACGAGACATTCATCTTTCAGCCTCCGGACGACGCCGAGCGGATCACCATCGCGTCGCACGAGCCCTGAGGAGACGCGCCATGGAGACTGGCCACCATCGCACGGCCGCGCTGGTGACCGCAGCGGCGGCCGCGGTCATGATCTTCGAGCTCGCGATCCCCGAGCCGGCCGAGGCGCGAGGCGCGCGGGCGCGCGCGGCGTCGAGCATGGCGCGGTCCGGCGGCTTCTCCCGTCCCGCCCCCCGCCCGACGCGCGACATCCCGGCGAGTCGGGACTTCGATCGGCAGGCCCGCGACGTCAATCGCGACATCAACCGGGACCTCAGTCGCGAGTTCGACGGGGACGTCGGCCGCAGCATCGACCGCGACCGCGACATCAACCGCGAGCTCGACCGGAGCATCGATCGGGACATCGACATGCACAGGGACATCGACATCGACGTCGACGACGGCTGGGACGACGGCTGGGGCGACCATCCCGTCGCCGCGGGCGCGGCCTTCGGCACGGCGGCGGCCGCCACCTCGGCCGCGATCGGATCGTGGGTCTATGCGCTGCCGCCGTCGTGCGCCCACTCCCCGTACTACGGCTACAGCTACTATCAATGCGGCGGCGTCTGGTACGAGCCTCAATACTCGGGCACTCAGATCACCTACGTCGTCGTCGACGACCCGACCTACGCCGGCGGCAGCTCGGACGGTCCGAGCTGCCCGGATCCCTATACAGATGATCCGCGCTGCGTCGACGCGGACGAGCCGACCGGCCGNNGCAAGGGAGGCCCGCCATGCGCACCGGCCCCGGCATCGCAGCGATCGCGCTCGCGACGCTGCTGTGCGCAGGATGCGAGAGCGCGCCGAGCCCGCCTGCGACCGACGACGGGTACGCGGGCGAGTCGAACTGCGCAGATCCCTTCAGCGACGATCCCCTCTGCACCGACTGGGACGACTCGACCGCCCGCCCTTAGGGGATCGAACACCCCGGTCGGAGCAGCGGGGGATGCTCTCGATCGCCCGGTCGCGCTGCTATCGCGCCAACCTAGCGCACCTCGCCGTTTGCACGATCCCTCGCCGCGGGATTCACCCGGTGTCAGGCGCCGGCCGGCGCGACTACTGACTCTCCGGCGACACACAAGGGAGGCCCGCCATGCGCACCGGCCCGGGCATCGCAGCGATGGCGCTCGCGACGCTGCTGTACGCAGGATGCGAGAGCGCGCCCAGCACGCTCACGACCGAGCCCTCGCCGCTTTCGGGGGAGGACGATCTCTATGCGATCGACAATCCCCGCGTGGACCTCGCAGCGGCGCGTCCGAATGTGGACTGGGCCAGCTACGACAAGATCCTCGTGGACGATCTCATCATTCCGGACGAGACGCTGAACGCCGAGCCCGAGGGCCAATCCCGGTCCAGAACGGGCCTCGGGGAAAGCTGGGTCATCTCGCGTGAAGACGCCGACAAGCTCGCCGCGGAGTTTCGCGACGAGGTCGTCGAGGAGTTCGAGCGCGCCGAGGACTTCAGCGTCGTCGACGCGCCCGGACCGGGCGTGCTCGTGCTCCAAACGCAAGTCGTCGACATCGAGCTTTCCGCGCCGACCGAAGACAGTCGCGATCCCTTCAAGGAAGTGTACACGGAAGAAGCCGGCAGCATGACCATCGCCGGCCAGCTCGTGGACGGGGAGAGCGGTCAGGTCGTGGCCCGCTTCGCCGACGGCCGGTACACGACCTCCATGTGGCAGGAGAACAACCAGGTGCGGAACCTCGCCGACGCGCGGCGGCTGTTCAGCGAGTGGGCCGGCCTCCTCCACGACGGCTTGGCCAACGCTCGCGCAGGCGGCCTAGGAGCGGCGGCCGCCGGGTGAGGCGACCGAGGGGCGGAGGAGCGGCGCTCGGCGCCGCTCGGCCCCGGGCGCTGCTTATGAGCTTCATGTTCGCGCTCGCGGTCGATCGCTTCGACGCGCGCCGGGTCCTCCCGCCTCGACCGGCGGGCGGCCGCACGCGCGGCTCCCCGATGGGCCGTTTGGCGCGCTCGATCGAGCCGATCAGGTCGGCGGGAGCTCCGAGAGAAGCGCGAGACCTGGCGGTCGATGTCCTCCGGCGCGGCGCCGGCCGTGCTGATCGTCTGCCTCGCGACGCCTCGCCAGACGTGATGATCCGTCACGACATCGTAGACATCGATGACGACCCAGCTTTCGGCGACGTTCCGCCCATCGAGGATGTCGTAGCCGTCACGGCCGAAGGGGTCTCCGCCGGGCTCGGGAAGGCCCAAGTCCGTGACCTCGTAGAAGTCGCGCCGATGCAGGGCTACAGCGACGGCGAAGTCCGCCGGCCGGCCCTCCGACAAGCCCCGGGCCTCGAGATGACGGGCGATGCTGTCGCGCGCGCGCTTGTATTGGACCGGATTCGCGCCCGGCGGCGTCTGCTGATCGACCCACCCGTAGGTGTGGTATCGGCTGAAGTCGGGCCGAGGGTCGATGTCGGTGTCCACGAACGGCTGTGTCGTGCACGCGGCGAGCATGGTGACGGCCACGACGGGGGAGCGCAGCACGCTCATAGCTGACCTCGCTGCGGTCGGGCGCCCCAGTCGACCGTGGCCCCTCGGGGCTCGGGTCTGGAATCCAGCGAAACCCGCGTGAGACTTCGTTGTCGCCCTGAAGCCGGAGCGGGTAGGGCGCTGATGGCCTCGGCCACGACCCAGCTCGCCGGGCCACGCCCCGATCCGCACCATGAGCGATCCGCGAGACCGGCGGCGACAGCGCGGTCGGAAATCTCCGCCGAGCCAATGTCCGGCGCCGCATCCTCGCCTGGAGCGAAGCCGGCGAGACTCCGGCGCCGCTGCAGACCCCCATCGAGGCCCTGCGGCTCCGAGAAGTGAGACGGCGCTCCGTGTCCGGCCGAGCGAACGCCCGAGCGCCGCTCAGGTGTCCGCCTGATTCCCATCTCCGCGTCGTGCGCCGATAACGATCGGCTTTCGGGCGACGGGACGCGCTCGACCAAACAGGGGATAGGGGCATGATCGCAGGCGCGCCGCGCTGGCGCATACTTATGGTTTCGACGGTGCTTGCCGGAATGACGACCACCGGCCCGGCGCGGGCGCAGGACGGACCGACCCTCGAGATCTACGGCTTTGCGCAGGCCGATTACGTGCAGGACTTCGACCGNNCCGCCTGGGACGACACGCTCAGGCCCTCGCGCATCCCGACGGTGGAAGGCCAGTTCGGCGACGACGGCCAAAGCATCATCAGCGTCCGCCAGAGCCGCTTCGGCGTCCAGTCCACGCTGCCCGTCGAGGGGCGCGACCTCTACGTGAAGTTCGAGTTCGACCTCTTCGGCGTCGGCGTCGACGAGGGCCAGACGACCATCCGCCTTCGCCATTTCTACGGCGAGTGGGGACCGATCCTGGCCGGGCAGACCCACAGCCTGTTCATGGACATCGACACCTTCCCGAACACCATCGATTACTGGGGCCCGGCCGGGATGGTGTTTCTGCGCAACCCGCAGATCCGCTACTCCTTCGTCGACAACGACGGCTTCACGCTCGCCGTCGCTATCGAGAAGCCGGGCAACGACATCGATCCCGGCAACGTCCGCGTGATCGCCCCGAGCCTCGCGGCCAACGTGCAGCCCGACGAGGAGCTGCCCGACCTGACCGGACAGGCCCGGATCGACGGCGATTGGGGCCACCTCCAGCTCTCAGGCATCCTGCGCAAGGTCGGCTTCGAGACGGTCGGCGCGCCCAACAACGAGCCCGCCGATCACAAGACGGGCTTCGGCGTGAACCTCGCCTCGAACGTCAACCTCTACGAGAACGACGTCGTCCATCTGGCCGTGGTCTACGGCGAAGGGATCGCCAGCTACATGAACGACGGCGGCGTGGACCTCGCGCCCGATGCGACGCTCCCCACGCCCGGCGGGCCGCCGGCCTCGGTCAGCGTGGACGTCGTGCCCCTGCTCGGGCTGGTCGCCTACTACGACCACTACTGGAGCGACCGCTGGAGCACCTCCTTCGGCTGGAGCCAGACCAAGGTGGACAACACCTCGTTCCAAGCCGGCGACGCCTTCCAGACGGGCCAGTACGCCTCGGTCAACCTCCTCTACACGCCCGCCGACAAGGTCCTGATGGGGGCGGAGGTGCTGTGGGGCGAGCGCGAGGACAATGACGGCGCGACGGGGGAGGACGTCAGGCTCCAGGCCTCGTTCAAGTACAGCTTCTCCAGCAACGACTTCCGCTGAGCCCAGTCAAAAGGAGCGTTCCCATGCAGAAGATCACCACGTCGCGCCGGGACCTCGCCAAGAGCCTCGCGCTCATCGGCCTCGCCGCAGCGGGACCGGCCGCCTGCTCCAGGACTGCGCGCGCCCAAGCCGGCCCCGGCGACGCCGACATCCAGGCGGCCGTCCAGTCCGCGTACGATCAGTTCAAGGATTTGAGCGAGGGCGAGAACGCCGACTACATCCCAGTGCTCGCCGAAGTGCCCTCGGAGTATTTCGGCATCGCGGTCGTGACGCCGGACGGCGAGGCCTACACGGCGGGCGATATCGAGCCAGAGTTCTCGATCCAGTCGATCTCGAAGGTCTTCACCATGGCGCTGGTGTTCCAGGAGTCCGGCGAAGAGCTGGTCGAGGAGAGCATCGGCGTGGACGCCACCGGCCAAGTCTTCAACTCCATAACGGCCATCGAGCAGTACAAGGGCCAGGAGATGAACCCGCTCGTCAACGCGGGCGCGATCGCCACCACCGGCATGGTCAAGGGCGCCGACGCGGACGAGGTCTGGAACAAGATCCTGGACATCCACAGCCGCTTCGCGGGGCGAGAGCTCTCGGTCGATCAGGTCGTGTACGAATCCGAGGCCGCCACGAACCAGCGCAACCAGGCGATCGCCGAGCTCATGTCCGCCTACGAGCGATTCAACATGGATCCGGACGAAGCGACCGACATCTACACCCGTCAGTGCGCGATCGCCGTCAACGCCAAGGACTTGGGCGTCATGGCCGCAACGCTCGCGAATGGCGGCAAGAATCCGGTCACCGACGAACAGGTCGTCGATATGCGTCATATCCCGCGCATCCTGGCTGTGATGGCGACGGCCGGACTCTACGACGACAGCGGCAAGTGGCTGTTCGAGACCGGGCTGCCGGCCAAGAGCGGCGTGGGCGGAGGCCTCATCGCCGTGTCGCCGGGCAAGTTCGGCGTCGGCANNCCCCGCTCGACGAAGCCGGAAACAGCGTGCGCGGCCAACGCGCGATCGCCTCCATCTCGACGGCCTTGGGCGGCAACCCGTTCGAGGTGGCGCCCGCGGCGTGAGGATGCGGCCAGTCAAGTCTCGGGCGGACGGGGGGACCGTCCCGCCGGCGCGGGCGACGCCGGGCGCCGGATCTCGCTCCGCCCGGCGAGCCGCGATGCGCGCGGCCCGCTCTCTCATCCCGGTTCCGGAGATCTTCGCCGCAGCGGCCGCCGCGGGCTTGGCGGCTTGGGTCGCAATGGCGCAGCGCTCCGCGGCGTGCGAGCTCAACGACGCCCATTTCCATTTGACCAACTACGTCCAGGAGGGGCCGAGCGCCTCGGAAGCCCTCGAGATCATGGGCGACCGGGTGTGCCGCTCGACTCTGTTCGGCATCCCGCTGCAGCAGGAATGGTCCTACGACGAGAGCGGCGACCTCGCGCCGGACTACTATCTCGAGGCCGATGCGCCGCTCTACTACTACTCCTTCACCGACGCGCAGATCGCCCTCGCCTACCGGTCGCTCTCGCCAGAGGACCAGGCCCGGTTCGATCCGATGATCACCGGGTTCAACCCCGCCGACATGTACGCGGCCGACCATGTCCGGCGCGTGCTGACGCTGTTTCCCGGCGTGTTCGTCGGCATCGGCGAGTTCTCCGTACACAAAGAGTTCGTCTCGGCGAAGATCGCGGGCGGGGCCGCAAGCCTGACGGACGAGTCGCTCGACCGACTGCTGGATTTCGCGGGCGAAACGGGCCTCGTCGTGATCCTCCACAACGACATGGTGCGGCCGTTCACCAGGGACGAGGACGTGCGCCCATACTTCGAGCAGCTCACCGCGCTCTACGCCCGCCATCCCGAGACGACGATCATCTGGGCGCATCTTGGCGTGGGGCGGGTCGTCCAGCCGGTTCACGGGCATGTGGCCTACCTCGGCGAGATCCTGTCCGACCCGGGGATGAGCAACGTCCACTTCGATCTGTCGTGGTCCGAGCTCGCCAAGTACATCGTGGAGAACGATCAGACGGTCGCCGTCGCCGCCGAGCTCATCAATACCTATCCCGACCGCTTCCTGTTCGGCACCGACGTCGTCGCGCCGACCACCCAGGAGCAGTACTTCGAGATCTACGAGACCTATCAGCCGCTGTGGGACGCGCTGACGCCGGAGGCCAGAGAGATGGTTCTCAAGTCAAATTACGAGCGCGTGTTCGACGCCGCTCGCGCCAAGGTGCGAGCTTGGGAAACGGCCAATCTCCACTGAGCGCGCCGCGCTCGCGCTTCCTGAAGACGCGCTCATCCCCCGNNCCAACCGCCACTGTGGCTGATCGCCATCGCGCTGTACGGAGCCATGCTCGCGGCGGCGGCCGCAGGTCGAAGACTCCGAGCACGATACGGGCGCCCTGACGAGGGGGCCGCCCCGAGGCAAGAGAGCTACACCGTTTCGGCGGTCTTCGGCCTGCTGGCGCTGCTGCAGGGCTTCACCTTTGCGCTCGCCGTCGAGCGCTTCGAAGCGCGTCGGATCCTGGTGATCGACGAGGCCAACGCGATCCGCACGGCCTACTTTCGCGTCCAGGTTCTCGACGAGCCGTATCGCGAAAGGCTGAGCGGCCTGCTCGAGGACTACATCGACAATCGCGTTGCGCTGGGCGGGTCACGTCGCGCCGACGCCGCTCCGTTGGTCATGACGGACGCCCGCCTCGTCGCGCAGATCGAGAGCACGGTGGAGGCGTTGTTTCCGACCGTCAGAGACTACGATTTCTCCTCGACCCTCTTTGAGGGGATGAACCGCGTCATCGAGCTCGGCGCGACGCGCGCAGAGGAGCGTCTGACGCGCGTCCCGACCGAGGTGATCATCGTTCTGATGGCGTATCAAACCATCGCGGCGGGCGTTCTGGGCTACGCGCTGATCGGCCGCCACAGCAGGGCCATAGGCTTCATCCTCATCGTGCTATTCGGCCTCTCGATGCTTCTCATCGTGGATATCGATCGACCGTCCATCGGCGGCATTCGCGAATCTCAGGCGGCGATGGAGAGGCTGCAGCGGACGCTGGCCCTCCGGCCGGATTAGAGAATCGCTTGGAACCGTTCCGCTGGGCGATGCCCAGGTCTCCACGCCGACGATGATGTGGAGCAAAAGCCTTCTCCCGGCGTAGGCCCGCGGCGCAGTCACGCCGGCCGGCCGAGCTTGCGCGCCTCGGGCGAACCGTCCCATCCATGGCCGGGCCTTTGGGACCGTCGCCCTCAGAACCACATGCCGAAGTCCAACGAGAAGACCCACCCGTCGCCGCCGACCACGTAGGGAACCGCCGAGTAGCCGATCGGCGAGCGCTCCATGTAGAGAGCCTGCGCGTTGAGGCGCACCTCCTTTTGACCGTACGGGAAGTAGGTCACCCCGACGGCTGTGTCCCAAGGCTCTCCGTATTCGCCGAAGACCTTCGAGCCGGAGACGTAGGCCTGCATCTTGTCGGGCTGAAGCATTGTCGAGCCCTGCAGCTGAAAGCCGTGGTCGTAGAGCTCGGTCACGGGCCAAGAGCCCTGAATGAACTTGAATTCGTCGAGCCAACGAAAGTAGTACTCGCCTTCGAGCGACCATCCCCGGTACTTGAACCCGGCGTCCAGATCCAACATCTGATACGTGGCTTTCTGGATGGCGCCGCCGGTTCCGAACGGGTCCGGGCTGAACAACAAAGTCCCATCCGACAGGCGCAGCTGCGAGTTCTCGAAATCGTCCACGCCCGACTGGCTTTGCGCGTCTTCCCGGCTGTGGGTGAAGCGGACGGCGAGCAGCGTGGCGAGATCCTCATGGTGCTCGTAGTCGCCGAACCCCTCCAGCGGTCCGTACTCGCCCGTGGTCGGCATCCACTTGAGCGCGGCCGAAATGGTGCCCAGCTCGTTGTCCAGCTCTCTGGCGCTGACGCCGAGAATGCTCAGGTTGTTGGTCAGGGAGGCGCTGTACTTGAGACCCTCGACGATCTCGCCGAACGCGAGAAGTCCGATCGAATAGGACCCGCGGAAGAACTCGTCCGCCATCGTGCGTTGGTCGATCTTGATCCAGTTCGGGAAGGTTTGCTGCGTGGACCGCGTCGAGGGCACCGAGAAGATGCCCATCTGAAGATTGAACGCCTCGTCGAACGCGTACGTCAGGTTGCCGCCGACGACCACCTGGCCTTCCTCGCCAAGGCTCACGTTCTCGGTCCAGGCGTAGAAGCTCCAGCGGAGTCGCGGGTCGAAGAGCCATCCGCGGGTGAGGATCTGAAGCCTGTTGAGCTCGATGTCCTGCCGCTTGTCGATGTCGAACGTGCGGCCGAACGAGTCCGTGAACGTATCCGACAGCCCGTCCTGGTTCAGGTATCGAATGTAGCCGCGCAGGCCGAGCGAGGCCTCACCGAGCGGGCCGCGGGCGAGGATGACGCCGGGGCCGGGCTCATACGGCTCCCCCTCGAAGCCCTCTTCCTCGGTCTCCTCTTCCAGCTCGTCGATGCGGGCGTTTAGCTCCTCAACCTGCCGCTCCATGCGCTCCAGGCCGCCCTCGAGATCCTCCTTCGAGCGAAGGAGCTCCTCGAGCAGCTGTTCGGCGCGCTCGCTTTGGGTCGTCTCCACCGACGGCCCCGCCTCCTGCGCCTGCGCCTGCGCGGCGCAAAACGTCAGCAAGCCGACAGCCGCCGCCCGACTTAGCGAGCCGCGAAGCAACATGCCCGTCCCCATTCCAAACGCAACGCCTATCCCCTTGAGCGACCGCCGCGTCGGCGCGAGATTGGATCGCTCGTCGGCCGACGCCTCCGCGTCGCGCGACTACTCGGACCGCCCCGTCTCACGAATGCACGCGCTCCCTTCGCGCTCGTGCGCGGCCGGCCTTGAGCGTCTTGCGCGCGGCCTCCTTCGGCGCCGGCAAGGCTTCGGTCGGACGATAGACGTGGACGCCGTCGATCTCTCCTGGGCGTATCGTGTCCCAGGCGGCGACGGAGCGCCGGACGTCTTCGAGGCCGGCCGTCCAGGCCTCCTCGATCGTCGCCTCCGAGAACTCACAGTCTTTGAGCGTGCCGGACCGCGACGGCCGCGTGTTGATCAGACGAACGATAAGCCAGTGCCTGTCGTCGGTCGCGGCGGCGACCCTCTGCGCGTCCGGATCGGACTTCAGCCCCTCGGGCAACTTGTCCACGAGCCGCCGCGCGGCGGCCCGGAGCTCGCCGATCTGCTGAAGCTGCTCGACGTTGAAGCGGGACTTGCTCGCGTACCGGATGTCCTTGGCCCGCTCGAGCACCTCGCGGACGTTGTGCGGTATCTCGCCTTGGGCGTTGAAGGTGTCGACCTGGATGATGCGGGCGTTCTTCATGGGTCGCTGGTCGGCCACGTAGGTGAGCGGCGTGTTGGAAACGACACCGCCGTCCCAATAGTGCTCGCCGTCGATGACCACCGGTGGAAACCCTGGCGGCAAAGCGCCGCTGGCGCGGACATGGTCGGCGTCGATCGTCGCGGNNTGTCGAAGTAGACCGACTCGCCGGTGCACACGTTCGCGGCGCCGAGCGAGAGGCGGGTCCGGCCGGAGTTGATCAGCTTGAAGTCGACCAGCTCCTCCAAGGTCGCCTTGAGGGGACTGGTGTCGTACATGCTCAAGGCGCTCTCGGCGCCGTCCGGGGCGAACCAAGGCGGCGGAATCCGCGGAATGAAGAACGCCGGAATGCCGGCGGTGACGGCCGACATCGCCGCCATGAAGTTGACGCCCGGCCGCATGGAATCGAGCCATGCCGGCAGAGGCGGGCCGACATTGACCGTGACGCGTCGCCAAAACTCGCGCAGCCGCTCGACCCGCCGCCCGGGCGGGTTTCCGGCGATCAGCGCGGCGTTGATGCCGCCGATGGAGATGCCGACGACCCAGGTCGGCTCCGCACCCACCTCGACGAGGCCCTCGTAGACCCCGGCCTGATAGGCGCCGAGCGCGCCGCCCCCCTGAAGCAGGAGTATGTCGTGGTCGTACTCGCCCTCTGACAACCGCTTCTTTCCAACCATAGGGGAAGACGCCCACTTCACACGAACGATCCACAACGCCGCGATGCGCGCGTGCTCGAGCCAAGATTGGGTCAGTCTAGGGGAGCGAATGGGGGATTGTTATCGGGAGAAGCCCGGAGGCTTCACGCGATCTGGCGCCGATCCGGGCGGCCATCGAGGTCACCTCGGTCCGACCGAGGCGGATGTGACGCGCTGGTTCGAAGATCGTCGCGCTCAAGAAGAGCCTCAGGCGGTGTGAACCTGCTGGCGCCCAGCGTGTCGTGCAGCTTAGGCGACCAGCGGCGCGACGGCATGGGCGAACGTCAGGCCGCCGAAGCTCACGATGCAGAGGTTCAGCGCATTGCGAGAAACATCTGGGCGGATCGGGTCGGGCGGCGGGTCTAGGCTCTCCTGGAGGTCGGATGGCGGCGCCTCTCTCGGCGCATGAGAAGTAGCCCGCACGCGCCCGCCGGACGGCTGTGACGGCCGTCACGACGCGCAGTCGTCGGATCGCGCCGCCGGGCGGGAGCCGGCTTCCCATTGAGACACACTGTTACCCGCAGCGTTACCCGATTCGCCTTCTGGGACGACCGACGAGAAAATTAAGTGATTGAAATCCTTGGTGAGCCCGCAGGGATTCGAACCCTGGACCTACTGATTAAAAGTCAGTTGCTCTACCAGCTGAGCTACGGGCCCGTCACCATTATTACGTCGCGGTGGCTCTTATGCTCTTCGCCTTACCCTGTCCATTCTCGTCCCGTATCTTTCCCGGACGACCCCGCGATTCGGAGCAGGTCGATGAGCTTGAAAGCCTGGACGTCACTATCGCCGGGCTTGATACTCCGGGTCGGTGGGAAACGCAAGACGTGGCTCGCAACGGCTCCCCCTTGTAATGACGACCATCATTTCGGGACTCCACATTGACCAAGCCTCCAAAGCGCCGTGCCAAAGATCG
>JABAOG010004058.1_pt1 | contig 25759 bp, 21 predicted proteins | sample 7062131 | NCBI WGS metagenome assembly JABAOG01 (sample SAMN14538629, study PRJNA623070) | marine sediment metagenome | biome: marine biome [ENVO:00000428]; feature: marine pelagic biome [ENVO:01000023]; material: deep marine sediment [ENVO:00002113] | place: India: Arabian Sea | collected... | reverse complement strand
ACCAAAAAGGCCGGCTCGAGCGGCCCGCGGTCGCGGAGGATCTGCTTGAGGGTGGAGCCGGCGACGTACTCGAAGACCAGATAGGGCCCGAGCTCCTCGTCGTCGCCCACGTCGTAGACCTGGACGATGTTCGGGTGGTGGAGCTTGGCGGCGGCGCGGGCCTCGTTCCGGAATCGCTCGAGGAAGAGCTTCAGGCTCTCCCCGTCCATGTTCAGGTCGCGGACCGTCTTGATCGCGACGGCTCGGTCGAGCTCCGGGTCGCGCCCCAGGAACACGAACCCCATCGCCCCCGATCCGAGCAGCCGGTCGACCGCATAGCGACCAATTTTCTTGGGGATCCCGTCTTCCATCCGGGGGTTACAGCCTGAGGGGGCGTTCTACACGGATCGAGGCACGTTGGCCACGTCAGAGTCGGTGCAGCTTCACCGTGTTGGTGCGTCCGGAGGTGGGCCAGCCGGTGATCATCGCAAAGGGCTCGCCCTTCTTGGCCAGTCCTTCGCGGGCGAGGAGCGCGCTCGCGATCCGTAGCGTCTCGTCCAGATCGTCCGGCGGAACCTCGAGCCGCGGGATCACGCCCCACTCGAGGGCGAGCATCTGCGCCACCTCCGCGCGGTGGGTCACGGCGACGATCGGGGCCCGGGGTCGGAACTCCGCCAGCAGGCCCGCCGAGCGGCCGTCCTGGGTGAAGGTCACGATGGCGGCCAGGTTCAGGTGCGTGGCCAGCACCGCCGCCGCGCGCGCCGCCGCCTCGGGGAAGGCCCAGTCCTCGTGGGCCACGATCTTCATGTCTCGCGTCAAGCGCGAGAGCTCCTGCACCCACTCGCTCTCGACCTCGCGGGCGATCAAATCCATCATCGCCACCGACTCGACCGGGTACTTGCCGGCCGCGGTCTCCCCGCTGAGCATCACCGCGTCGGTGCCGTCCATCACGGCGTTCGCCACGTCCGCGGCCTCCGCGCGCGTCGGCCGCGGGTTGCGGATCATCGAGTCCAGCATCTGGGTGGCGGTGATGACCGTCTTCCCCCGCTTGTTGGTCTCCAGGATGATGCGCTTCTGGACGAGCGGAACCTTCTCGGCGCCGAGCTCCACCCCGAGGTCGCCCCGCGCGACCATCGCCCCGTCCGCGGCGTCGAGGATCTCCTCGAGGTTCGCCACCGCCTCGGGCTTCTCGATCTTGGCGATGACCGGGGTGTCGCCCGCGAGCACCTTGGCTTCGACCACGTCGCTCGCGCGGCGGACGAAGCTGAGCGCCACGTAGTCGACCTTCAGCTCGCCCACCGCGAAGGCGAGGTCGGCCCGATCCTTGTCCGTGAGCGCGGGCGNNAGGCGAGGTCGGCCCGGTCCTTGTCCGTGAGCGCCGGCGTGCTGAGCTTCACCCCCGGTAGGTTCAGCCCCTTCCGGTCGGAGAGGGTTCCGCCCACCTCGACCACGGTATAGACCTCGCGCTCCCCGGTGCCGGTGACCTTCAGCCTCAGGAGCCCGTCGTCGAGCAGGATCTGGTCCCCCTCGGAGGCATCCGCCGGCAGGGCCTCGTAGCTGACGCTGCAGCGGGTGGCGTCGCCCTCGATGTCTTCGGTCGTGAGGGTGAACTCCTGGCCGTTCTCGAGCTCGACCGGGCCGTCGGCGAAGCGGCCCACCCGCATCTTGGGCCCGCACATGTCGGCGAGGATGGCCAGCGGTCGACGGGCCCGCCCGGCCGCCGCGCGGATCTTCGTGGCCATCGCGGCGTGCTGCTCGTGGTCGCCGTGCGAGAAGTTCAGTCGGGCGCAGTCCATCCCCGCGGCCACGAGCTGATCGATGATCTCTTCGCTCGCGCTCGCCGGCCCGAGGGTGCAGACGATCTTGGTCCGTCTCATCGCCGTCTTGTACCACGCAGCCCCCTACCGGCGTCGTGCCGATCGCGTGGTACAAGGCAGCCATGCGGTCCGTTTCGCCCCTGCTCTCACGGTCGCTCGTCGGCCTGCTCGTCCTCGCCTTCGCCGGGTGTGCCTACCCGCGCAAGACGGCCTCTCTCTCCACCGTTCCGCCGGCCGAGGCGGCGAACGCCACGGCGCCGGGCTCGCTCGTCCGGCTCCGCCTCATCAGCGCCGAATCAGCGGGGCGCGCTCCCCTGGGACGACGACGGCACCCCGGCCGACCCCTTCGTCCGGATCTATCGTGGCGACGAGAAGATCTACGAGTCCGGCGCGGTGGACGACGAGCTCCGACCGACCTTCGATGTCGTGACCGAGAACCTCAGCCTGCCGGCCACCGAGGACATCCGGATCGAGCTCTGGGACCGGGATCCGGGGATGCCGGAGCCGATCGGTACCTGGCGCGGTCGCGGGCTCCCGCGAACCGCGCTCCCGGGGGCCGACTCCAACCTGCCCCTCGAGGGGGGCGCTCAGCTCCTCTTCCGTGTCGTGGCTGCGGAGCCGCTCCGGGGCACCGGCATCGAGGAGTACGAAGTGCACGGCAGCGCGCTGGTGATCCTCTCGATGATCGAGCGCTCTCCCGCCGGCCGGGCGGGCGTGCGGGTCGGCGACCGGGTGACCGCCATCGATGGCAAGACCGTGAGCGAGCTCGGTGACGCAGCCTCGGGCGCGCTCTCGATGGCCTCCTCGCGCCGAAGCTCGCTGACCGTGGTGCACTCCGACGGTAGCGAGGAGACGGTGGAGCTCGACGGCGGGTACGCCTGGCGCGCCCGCTGATGGCTCCGCGGCTCGGCGGAGCGCTGTTGCTGATCGCGGGCGCGTGGCTCGTCGGCGCGCCGGCCCATGCGCAGGACGACGAGGGCCCGACCTGGGACCCGGGCGAGGAGTGGCAGCCGGCGATGGAGCCGCCGCTCGTCCAATGGTCCGTCCGCTACGGCTTCGGGATGGGGGCGGCCTCGAAGGCGATGGGGGAAGACTTCCTCCTCGAGAGCCGGTTGCTGATCGAGCAGACCCTTCGCACCGAGCTGCTCTTCGGGAAGCCGGGCGACGAGCACTTCCGGATCGGACCGGCGCTCGACCTGCGTTTCCAGCGCTTCGAGACCGCCGAGATCGCGGGTGGCCTCTCGGTGCTCTTCCCCATCGCCCGTGGCTATCCGCTGATGCTCACCGCGGCCGCCGGCTACGCCGCCCGCGCCGAGCCCCAGACCGACGGCGGCTTCTTCATGGGCACGCTCGCGTGGGGCTACCGGAGCTACAACTTCCACTCGTTCTATGGGCTGGGGCTGCAGATCTACGTCTCGACGCGCGTCCACACGGACGACCTGAGCCGCTACGAGATCACCGCGGGGATCGAGATCGATCTGGCGGCGATGTTCGTCATCCCGGCGATGTTCCTCATCAGCCTCTTCCGGGGCGGAGCGCCCGACGAGCCGGAGGAGGCCGAAGACTGACGCTCGCGCCGGGTCGGCGCCGCCTGCTAGAAGAGGATCGGATGCCGCGCATCACGACCATCTTGCTGCTCGCGCTCGCTGGCTGTCTGCCGGACACCGGCGGTTTCCGGGTGGGCGATGACGGCGAATTCGACGCGGGCCTCGTGGACGGCGGGCCCCCGGTCGACGCCGCTNNCTCGACGGCGGCGTCGACTTCGGGCCGCCCGAGCCCGACGATTGCCTCCCGGAGCCGACCTGCACCGACGGCTGTCCGATGCCCTGGCTCCTCGCCGCGGTCGAGGATCTGCCCGGCGGTCGCAGCTGCGGCGGCCGGATCCTCCGGCTCTCGGTCGCCGAGACCGACGCGGCCTGCATCTGCCCCGGTTACGACGGGGGCGGTACCGTCCCGCTCCAGCCCTTCGCCGTCGGCTTCGTGCCTCCGAAGACCATCGTCACCGCCTCCGAGGACGGGTCGGTGCTGGCCATCGACGCGGACACGGATCGGGTGATCTGGGAGGAGCCGAGCGTCGACCAGCCGGGGGACATCTTCACGATCCGAGACACGGACGATTCGCCGCTGGTCGTGCTGGCGAGCCGCCGCCGGGGGAGCTTCGCGCTGCGGGAGCTGCGCTTCTACGACGCGGCCACCGGCGGCGATCCGATCGTGCGGGCCTTCAACGGCGACCTGCCGCTGGGGCTCGGTGTGCCCTCGGTGACCCAATCGACGATCGATCCGCAGACCTTCCGTGCGGTCGATCCCAACAACTACGCGGCCGTCGACGTGAACCCCTGGACCGACACCCTCGTCGAGCCGGCCTACACCGCGTCGCGTGCGGGCTACTACGTGCAGGATGGCTACGCGGCTTACGTCGACGGTCGCCATCGAACGGTGTGGACCGGGACCCGCTCCGACCTGCCGGGGTCGCCGTCGCGCGTGTGGGAGGTCTCCATGGCCGACGGGTCGGGCGACCAGCGGCTCGGCTCCGGCGACGAGTGCACGCTCTACGACGACGGCCTCGACTACGACGTGAGCTGCGACTTCCTGCACGCGGTGCCCGACCCCACGGTCTTCAACCAGAAGCTCGTGCTCTGCGACTACGTGGACGGCCGGCGGATCGCGCGGATGCGCGTCGGCAGCCGCTGCCTCGACATCCTCGAGCAGGACGACATCTTCGACTCGGCGCGCATCGCGCGGCTCGCGCTGGCGCTGCCGACCTACTGGGCGCCATGAGTCGGCTCCACCTCCTCGGCCCGATCGTGCTGATCGCGACCCTGGCGCCAGCGGCGGTCCACGCCGACGACGGCGATGGGCTCTACGGCCGCTTCGACCGCGATCTGACCATCGCCACCGATGTCGGCGGCGGGGTGGTGCTGGACGGTGTGGATCCGAGGGCGACGCTCACCGCGGACCTGCGCTTCCGGATCGTCGATTCCGCGGGGCCGGCGATCGGCCTGCGCTGGGGCCCGGCGGGCGACAGCGGAAGCGGCCACGGCCACCTCTTCGTCGGCGTCGAGCTGCGCCCGTTCTTCCCGGCGCTCTTCCTGCTCGACCTCAGCACCGGCAACGAGTGGGTCGATCTCTTCGTCCAGAGCTTCGGTCTCGAGCTCGGCGCCGCGCTCTTCCCCTTCGACGGGGACTTCGGCGTGGGCCTCGCGGTGGGGCTCTCGCTCTCGATCCCCTTGCTCCTGCCCTCGACGACGCAGGGCACCTTCCAGTCGATCGCCCTGCGCCTCGGGGCGCGGCGGGTCGACGCCACCGCGGCCTTCCAGGGCACGCCGGAGGTCGACCGGAGCGAATGGACGGTCAGCGCGGCGCTCTCCTTCGCGTTCGCGGCGCGGCTCGGGAGCGCGTCCTGGGAGCCGCCGCGCTACCGGCTCGACTGACGGACTCGCGCCTCTCGCTCGCTGCGGTATGGTCCGCCCACGGAGGAATCGATGGGCGTCTTCGATCGCATGGACCACTACGACTACGGCGAGCTTCACATGAAGCGGGACGCCGGCACGGGGATGAAGGCCCTCGTCGCGATCCACGATACGCGGCTCGGTCCGGCCCTCGGGGGCTGTCGCTTCATCGCCTACGAGTCCGAGGACGACGCGGTGGTCGACGCGCTACGCCTCGCCCGCGGCATGACCTACAAGGCCGCGATCAACCGCATCCCCAACGGCGGCGGCAAGTCGGTGCTGATGCGCCCGAAGGGCGAGTTCGACCGAACGGCGCTCTTCCGGGCCTTCGCTCACTTCCTCGAGGATCTCGGAGGCCACTACATCACCGCCGAGGACAGCGGCACGACCGTCGAGGACATGGAGGTCATCCGTTCGGTCACCAAGTACGTGACCGGTGTGAAGCCGGAGAACGGTGGCTCCGGCGACCCGAGCCCGTGGACCGCGCGCGGCGTGCGGCGGGGGATCCAGGCGCTCTGCAAGCACGTCCTCGGCCGCTCGGACCTCGATGGGCTCCACGTCGTGGTCCAGGGGATCGGCCGCGTGGGCTACCTCCTCTGCGAGGAGCTCCACGCCCTCGGTTGCAAGCTCACGGTGGCGGACGTCGACCCGCTCAAGGCGGAGCGAGCGCAGCGCGAGCTCGGCGCCGAGGTGGTCGAGCTCGACGCGGTCTTCCGGGTCGAGTGCGACGTCTTCGCCCCCTGCGCGCTGGGCAGCGCCCTCAGCGATCGCACGATTCCGCAGCTCCGCTGCAAGATCGTCGCGGGGGCGGCGAACAACCAGCTGGCCTTCCCGCACAACGGCGACGACCTCTACCAGCGGGGGATCGTCTACGCGCCCGACTACGCCATCAACGGTGGCGGGCTGATCAACGTGGCCGCGGAGGTCGGCGGCTACGACGTCGACGCCGTCGCCGAGCGGGTGGAGGCCGTCTACGACACCGTGCTGGAGATCGCGGAGCGCGCCAAGGCCGCGCAATCACCGACGAATCGCATCGCGGACACCATCGCCCAAGAGCGGCTGCGCAAGGCCGCCGCGCGAATGGAGAGCTAACGCTCGCGCCCGTGCCCCGTCTCTAGTGTCATGAGCACCGTCGAAGCCAACGAGACCAACCTCAAGGAAGCCATCCAGGACGAGGGCATCACCCTCGTCGACTTCTGGGCCGAGTGGTGTGGTCCCTGCAAGATGTTCGGGCCGATCTTCGAGGCGGTCTCCGAAAAGCACGAGGACATCCGCTTCCTGAAGGTGGACACGGAGGCCCAGCCGGCGATCGCCCAGGCCTTCCAGATCCAGTCGATCCCGACGCTGATGCTCTTCCGGGACAACGTCCTGCTCTTCCGGCAGGCCGGGGCGCTCCCCGAGGCGGCCCTGGAGTCGGTCATCGAGCAGGCGCGGGGTCTCGACATGGACGAGGTTCGCGCCGAGATCGACAAGCAGGAAGGCGCCGAGGGGAACGAAGCCTGAGCTCGACTCCGCCGATTCTTTCGGCCTAGTCCCTCTGCGCTATGCTCCGCGCATGTACTGCCAAGCCTGCGGCGCGGAGAACACGGAAGACGCCCGCTTCTGCAACATGTGTGGCTCGCGCTTCGCCCAGGCGGGCGAAGCGGGCGGTCCGATCGCGGCGGGAGCGGAGCCGGCCGGGGAGCCCCCGGCGGCCGGCGGTCCACGGAACGACCCGAACGCCACCGTCCTCGGCGTCGGCAAGGCCGAGGTGGCGGCAGCGGCGCCTCCGACCGACGCGGCGCCCGGTGCCGTTGCGCCTCCTGCGGCCGCTGCGCCCGGAGCCCCGGCGCCCGCCGCGCGTGGCGCCGGCCTCTCGGGAGCACAGCAGAGCCCCTTCGGCGGCGACTCGATGCTCGGCGTCACCCTCGGTGGCATCGGGGTACAGTCGGCCAAGAAGGCCTGGATCACCGTCCTGGCCGTCGCTGCCTTCCTGGTGGCCGCGGGAGCCCTCGCCACCTGGCTCGCGATGCGCGGCTCGGACGACGGCGGCGGTCACGCCGAGGCGGACGACCCCTTCGTGCTCGGGACGCCTCTGACCGAAGAGACCGACGGCGTTCCGGACGAGTCCGTCGAGGGGGATCCGACCCCCGAGGACATCGACTTCATCACCGGCGGGGGCGCGACCACCATGGCCGGTTCGTCGGCGGGGTCCACGATGCGCTCGACGTCCCGTCGCGCGACGGGCAGCGGCAGCAGCTCCGCGGGATCGACCGGTGGCAGCACCGGCTCCACCACCTCCATGGAGTCCGCCGGCGGCAGCACCGGCTCCGGCGGCGGCAGCACCATGGCGTCCACCGGTGGCTCCTCCGCCGGGTCGGGAACGGGCGGTAGCACCGCCATGGAGCCCACCGGCGGCTCCACCGACTCGGAGAGCGGCGGCAGCACCACCATGGAGTCGACGGGTGGCTCGACCGGCTCGGGGAGCGGCGGCTCGCTCCCCACCGACACCGAGAGCGCGCCGGAGGAGCGCGACTTGGAGCTCGAGCTCTACGGCTCTCGGGTCCGCTACGTGGTCCGGCGCTACTACGCCGGTCGCGCGCAGAACTGCTTCGACCGCGCCACCCGCAACGATCCCCACGTCAGCGGCACGGTGGTCATCGCCATGACCATCGGCGCCGACGGTGAAGTGGGCCGCACGAGCGTCCAGCGAAACACCACCGGCAACGAGACGCTGGGGAGCTGCCTCTCGAGCCAGGTCGCCAGTTGGCGCCTGCCCCCGCCGCCGGGCGGATCGCTCGACATGACCATGCCCTTCAGCCGCTGAGCGTCGGTCGATGGGGATGTAGCAAAGTCGATGCGGGAAATTTGTCCCACACCATCTTACATGTGAGACTGTAGGTCCACCTCGGAGGAGAATGATGGGCCTGTTCAAGATTTTGGAGAAGCGTGAGCGACGACTCGTCCGCCGCGCGTTGCGAACCGACTGTCACGCGGTGGCGGAGGATGGCTTCCGCTTCCTGGGCGACACGACCCTCGATCTCTCCGAAGGTGGCATCCTGCTCCGGAGCGACCAGGAAGCCGAGGTCGGCGAGACCGTCCTGCTCTCGCTCAAGGTGCCGGGTGGACGGACCTGGGTCGACGCCGAGGCGACCATCGCCCGGATCGTCCGGGGCCACCGCACCGAGGACGAGGGCCGCGCCTACGGGCTGCGCTTCGAGGCGATCGCGCCGCTGGACCGCGCCATCCTCGCCGGAAGTCTCCAGGGGGCACCTCCGCCCCCGCCGGCCCGGGGTATCCGCCGGGACTACGCGGGCTCGGTGTCCGCGCTCGCGATGCTCTGACTTTCGCCGGCTCGTCCATCGGGGGATGCAGGAGCTCATCGCCGCGGAGCCGACCCCGGAGATCCTCTCGGCGTGACGGCGGCCTGGCTCAGAGAGTGACCCGCTCGAAGTGGGCGAAGACCTTCGCCGCCTCCGCGAGCGTGTCGAGGGTCGCGAAGTCGCACACCGCCGCGAAGTCCTCCCACATCGCCTGCACCGCCTCGTTGGTGTGGGCGGCTTCGACCGCTTCGCCGCTCACCCAGTCGAAGATCTCGAGCAGGCTCCCGTCGCCGGCGCGCAGCACCACCGACGGGGTCTGGGTCGCGAGCCCTTCTTCGCGCAGCGTCGGCAGGTGTGTCTTCACCAGCTCGAGCAGCGCCTCGTCTTTGCCCGCGTGGGGCCGGTAGACCGCGATGACGGTGTGCGCCATCAGCCCGCCACCCGCGCCACCACCGCGTCGCGGATCGCGGCGACCCGCTCGGAGTCGACCCCGAGCTTCTTCGCCAGATCGTTCATGAACGTCTCTTCGCTGCGGGAGATGTCCCCGTCGGCGTCGGCCAGCTCCCAGCTCAGGGCCACGAGCATCTCCGCCAGCACCGGGTGGCCGATGCGCACCGCGAGCTGATCCAGCTCCGGGGGGTTGTGCACCGCCTCGACGAGCTCGTCCTGCGTGTCGGCGTCCATCCGGCTCCGCATGATGATCTCCTTGAGCATGTGCGCCTCCTCCGGGTCGAGCTTCCGGTCGGCGTTCGCCATCCAGATCAGCGTCTCGATCGCCGCGCGCTGCGCCGTGACCACCGCGTCCCTGTCGAGGGCCACGATCCACTCGCGCAGGTCGCCCAGCCGCGACTCGCCCACCACGTAAGCCGCGACCGAGAGCCCGGCCTCCTGGTGCTCGTCGGTGATCAAGCCCCCCGACGCGAGCGTGCCGACCCAACTCGCGACCGCCCGCATCCCATCCTCTTGCTGCGTCATGCGCCGAAGGTAAACGATCCACGGTGGTCGCCGCGACCGGTTATGGTGAGCCGTGCCCGGCCTGCGGCTCCAGATCGGCCTCGCCCTCGCGGTCGCCTTCGCGATCGCCTTCGGCGTGCTCGGTGCGGCCAGCCTCGAGCTCGGGCGCCGCGAGCGGTCTCGCATCCGCAACGAGGACGCGCGGGCGCTCGCCGGCACCCTCGCCGTCGCCCTCGATGGCACCGTCGAGCCCGAGCGTTTCGGCCGTCTCGCGGAGGAGGCCCTCGTGGGTGGGGTCCGTGGCGTCTCGCTCAGCGGGCCCCGGGTCGAGCTCTCCCGGGGCACCACCCGCTTCGGCGAACGGGTGAGCGCCCCCGTGCCGGGGCTCGCCGAGACCGAGCTCGTCCTCTGGCTCGAGGAGGCTGGCGCGGCCCGCGGACCCTTTGGCGATCTCTGGGTCTTCTACATCGGCCTCACCGGGGTGCTCATCCTCCTGCTCACCTACGTCGCGCTGACCTTCCTGATCGTTCGGCCCCTGCAGCAGGTGACCCTGGCCTCGGCGCGCCTCGCCGAGGGGCGTACGGAGATCGAGGTGCCCGAGCGCGGGGCCGGAGAGGTGCGCCGGCTGGCGCGCTCCTTCAACGCGATGGGGCGCCAGGTGCGCGCCGACCGAGCCCAGCTCGAAGAGCGCTTGGCGGAGCTGGAGGCGGCCACCGCCGAGCTGGCGCAGGCGGAGGACCAGGTGCTCCGCTCGGCGCGCTTGGCTTCCGTCGGCCGGCTCGCGGCGGGGGTGGCCCACGAGATCGGCAACCCGCTCACGGCGGTGGTGGGCTTGATCGATCTCGCGCGCGATGGCGAGCTGGACGCCGAGAGCCGCGACGAGCTCCTCGAGCGGACCACCCGCGAGACCGAACGCATCCAACGCATCATCCGGGACCTGCTGGACTTCGCCCGACCGGACGACGAGGGGGAGGGGGCCGTGGCCGACGTCGCGACGGTGATCGAGGACGCCGTGCGGCTCGTGGCGCCGCAGAAGGACACGAGCGCCATCCGCATCGAGCGCCGACTGGAGGAGGTCGGCCCGGTTCGCGGCTCCGCGGACCGGCTCAAGCAGGTGGTGCTCAACTTGCTGCTCAACGCCGTGGACGCGGTCGACGGGGAGGGCGAGGTGGTCATCGAGCTCGCCGAGACGGACGGCGCCGTGCTCGTCGCCGTCAGCGACGACGGACCGGGGATCGACCCCGAGGTGNNACGGACCGGGGATCGACCCCGAGGTGCTGGACCATCTCTTCGAGCCCTTCGTGACCACCAAGCCGGTCGGCCAGGGTACGGGGCTCGGCCTGGCGGTCTGCCACACGATCGTCGAACGCCTCGGCGGCTCCCTTCGAGCCATCGAGGCGTCCAGTGGGGGCGCTCGCTTCGAGCTGAGGCTACCGCTCGCTCAGGCCAGCTGAGAGAGCGGCCCGGTGCCCTCGAGGCCGAAGGTGTCGGCGGGGACGCCGGCGGCCTGGAGCATCGAGATGTAGAGGTCGGCGATCGGCTCGTCGTCGGTGTAGCGGATGTGACGACCGGGGGTGACGGCGCCTCGGCCGCGACCAGCGAGCAGCAGCGGCAGGTTCGTGTGTCGGTGAACCGGACCGCTCGCCTGTGGGGTCAGGCTCGCGTCGCCGCCCGAGTGCCCGGTGCCGTCGAGGCCACCGCCGAAGAGCACCAGCGAGTTGTCGAGGAGGGTGCCGCCACCATCGTCGACGCCCTTGAATCGGCGGATGAGGCTGCCGAACTGGTCGATTTGCCACTTGTTGATGGCCTCGATGCGGCGGACGTCGGCGTCCCCCGCCTCGAGGTGGGACATCTGATGGTGGTAGCCGCTGATGGGGCTGCCATCGACGCTGAGGAAGTCGTAGGTGCTGCCCGGCTTCTCGAGGATCAGGGTGGCCACGCGGGTTCGGTCGCACTGGAAGGCGAGCTTGATGACCTCGAACATGTGGTCGACCAGCTCGAGCCAGCTGGGGCTGTCGGGGGGCGCGGTGCCGGGGTCGCAGATCACGCCGCTGTCCTCGGTCTCCAGCTTGACCTCGAGCTGACGGATCCCCGACAGGTAGCCGTCGAGCTTCACCGCGTCCTTGGTGCCGAGCTGGCCGCGGAGGCGCTCGATGTCATCCATGCAGTAGTCGAGGACGCTCTGGTCGCGGGCCATCCGCAGCGCACGCTGCTCCTCGGTCTCGGTCGGGTCGAAGCCGGCGAAGAGCCGCTCGAAGGCCGCCCGGGCCGAAGCCTCCTTGGCCATCGGGGTCGTCTCGTTGGCCCAGGAGATGTTCGACTTGTAGATCGGCGCGTAGCCGGAGTCGCCGCCATAGCTCCCCTCGCGGGTTGCGAGGACGAGGCTCGGCACGGCGGGCGTGAACATCGAGAGGTGGTTCGCGGCGACCTGGTCGACGCTGATGCCGTTGCGGATGTCGGTGCCGTCGGTCTTCTTCAGCCGGGTGGCCGTCAGGAAGGTGCCGGTGTCCCGCGCGTGGTCACCGGGGCCGTCGCGGCTCTCGGTGCCGTCCGGATAGACGTAGTAGCCGCCGCCGGGCTTGTTGCTCAGACCGGTGAGGACGTTGAAGTCGCCCTGCACGTCGGCCAGGCCGCTCAGCTGCGGGGGGAGGGTGTAGCCGCTGCCCGTCTCCGTGGGGGTCATCCGGGTACGGATCATCCCGTTGGCCACGTAGACGAAGCAGAGGCGGGTGGGGTCGTCGCCCTGCGCCTCGGCCTTGCGACGACCGATCGGGATCATCGCGTCGAGCATCGGCAGCCCGATGGCCACGCCGGCGCCACCCAAGAAGAATCGACGGCTCAGCTTCTTGCTCATCGGGAAAGCTCCTCTCGTCCGCCGACGGTTCGGAAGACGTCGTCCACNNTCCACCACCAGCTCCTCCATGATTGCTTGGAACGAGCCGCCCTGGACCATCGCCCGGTCGACCACGTTCTGCACGATGCAGTAATCCTGCGGCTGCAGGGCTCGCCCCATCGCGTAGGCGAAGAGTTTCTCGGTCACGCAGCCGACATAGGCTTCGTCGCCGGCGAGGATCTCGGCGAGCTCGAGCGCTCCGTCGAAGCTCGTCCCGTCGGGCAGCACACCGGAGGCGTCCACCGCGTGGCCGTTGTCTTCATCGCGCCACTGGCCGACCGGGTCGTAGTTCTCGAAGGCCAGCCCGAGCGGGTCCATCTTGTCGTGGCAGACCGCGCACTCGGGGTTGCGGCGGTGCTCCGCCAGCCGCTCGCGCACGGTCTGCGGCTCGGTGCCGCCGTCGTCCTCGAGCAGCGCGTCGACGTCCGCGGGGGGATCGGGCGGCGGCGCACAGAGCAGCCGCTCGAGGATCCACTTGCCCCGCTGCACCGGCGAGGTGCGGTTCGGATGTGAGGTCACCGAGAGGATGCTGCCCTGGGTGAGCAGCCCGCGGCGCTGACCGTCGAGGGTCACCCGCTGCATCTCGGTGCCGGTCACGCCGTCGATGCCGTAGTGCTCGGCCAGCCGCTCGTTCACGAAGGTGTAGTCGGCGGTGAGCAGCTCGGTGATCGGCGCGTCGGTCTCGATGACGTGCGTGATGAAGGCCTCGGTCTCGGCGAACATGGCGTCGCGCAGATCCTCGTCGAAGACGTAGGCGTCATCCGGCGAGTACTCCTCGAGGCGATAGATCTTCAGCCAACGCTCGAGGAAGCCGTCGAAGAACCCGTCGAAGCGCGGGTCCTCGATCATCCGGCCCACCTGGTCGCGGACCACCTCCTCGTCCTGCAGCGCGTCCATGGCCGCGAGGTCGAAGAGCTCGGTGTCCGGCATCGTCTGCCAGAGGAAGTAGCTCAGGCGCGAGGCGATCTCGTAGGAGTCGAGGTCGCGGATCCCCGGGCTGTGCGGCTCGGAGCGGAAGAGGAAGGAGGGCGAGAGGAGCATCGCCCGGACGGCCAGCTCGACTCCGTCGTCGAAGGTGCCGCCCGCGGCGCCGCTCTCGATCATGTCGGCGAGCCGGGTGACCTCGGTGTCGGTCGGCGGCCGACGGAAGGCGCGCAGCCCGAAGGTCTGCACGAACTGCTCGGCGCACTCGCGGCCGCCGTCACAGGGCAGGTAGGCGTCCCGGAATGCCGTCCGGGCGACCGCTCGCGGCGCGAGCTCGCGGGAGATGCCGTCGTACTTGTCGACCAGGAGCACGCCGATGCTCAACGTGTCCGCGTCGTTGAGGAAGCCGTCGCTGGTCTCGTCGTCGGGGGGCAGCTCCGAGCTCGGATCCATGTCCTCGAAGAGCAGCGCCTGCACGGTGTTGCCGTACTCGTGGCGGTTCAGCCGGTGAATGGTCACCCGTCCGGGCTCGAGCTCGATCGACTCGCATTGCTCGGGGGTGAGCGGGGTGTTCGGATCGTCGCCGGTGGGCTCGCCGATCTCGCCTTGGCAACCAAGGCAGAGAACGAGGCCCACGATCAGAGACGGGGGGAGTCTCCACACACACATGTTGGGCAGACGGTGCAGGTTCCATGCCCAGGGTGTGAGCTTCATCGCACACTGTGAGATCACTGGAGATTGGCGCCGTTTGCGGGCGAAATCGCGACATGCTGTCACGGGGGTGGGGGCTGTGGGCCCGAGCGTTTCGATCACGATCTGGTCGTCCCTGGACGGCGGTTCCGTGGTATCCCGGGGCATGGCTGGGAGCTCGGTGAAAAAGGGGGTGAAGAAGGCGTTGGGGCACGCCTTTCTGCGGGTCATGGGGTGGCGGCCGGAGGGCGCGCCGCCGGAGGATCCGCGCTACGTCCTCATCGCCGCGCCGCACACCACCAACTGGGATCTGCCGCTGACGCTGGCCTTCTCCTTCGTCTACGACGTGCCCATCCGCTGGATGGGGAAGCACACCCTCTTCGAGGGGCTCGGCGGGAAGGTGTTGGAGCGCCTCGGTGGCGTGCCCGTGGTCCGCACCGAGCGGAAGAACATGGTCGATCAGATGGTCGAGCTCTTCGAGGAGAACGACTCCCTCGTCCTGGCGGTCCCCACCGAGGGGACCCGCTCGCGGGTCGAGTTCTGGAAGAGCGGCTTCTATCACATCGCCCGCGGGGCGGACGTGCCCATCGTCCTGGGGTTCCTCGACTACTCCCGCCGCCGCGGCGGCTTCGGTCCGCCGGTGCGGCCCTCCGGTGACGTGCCGGGGGACATGGATCGGATCCGCGCGTTCTACGCGGACAAGGTCGGCAAGTTCCCGGAGAAGTTCGGCCCGGTCCGCCTCCGCCAAGAGGCGGCCGAGGAGCGCGCCGCGGCCGCCGATCGCGAGGGCCATTGATCCGCCTTCGGTCCGCCGGCACTCTTGTCGCTCGATGTTGAAGGGTTCCAAGCCGCCGCCACCCCCGCGGCGGAAATCCAAGCCGGGGCGCGAGCCGACCCAACCGGTGCCCGCCGAGACCAAGGGCCGCATGAAGCTCGCGGCCGAGGCGATGCGACTGCGCGACGAGCAGCTGCGCGCGCAGATCGTCTACGTCGATCCGAACATCGAGACGAACGCCGAGCTCGACGCGATCACGGCGAAGGTCGTCGAAGAGCTGCGCGAGCTGCAGCGGGTCGGTCGGCGGGCCAAGGCGCCGGAGGATCCGGGGCAGGTCGAGATCGACCTGATCTCCTCGCTGCGTGGGCTCCTCGAGAAGATGCTGAGCGCGCGACGCGAGCATTTCCTCCGCCACAAGCTCGAGCGGATCCAGCGGCGCGTCGCGAAGCTCTTCTTCACCAGCGAGGTGAAGAGCACCGACACGAACACGGACCGGACCTTCGCCTACCCGGACGAGGCGCTCCTGGCCTCCCTGCAGACCCACGCTCCGGCGATGCGGGCGGAGCTGAAGCGGGTGAAGGTCACCGACGAGCGGGTGCGCACCGAAGCGCTCGAGCGACTCGAGCGGATGGAGAAGATGCTCGCGGCCGACGTGCTCGCGCGCAGCCGACCGGAGCTCGAGCGCCTACTCCTCGTCTACCGGGACACGATCCTGGTCTGGCTGATGAAGGACTTCCGCGAAAACCTCGGCGAGTTCGCCTGGGAGGTCGTGAAGGAGTCCGGCGCCGCGCGCGGCGTCGAGCTCAGCTACAAGATCCAGGAGAAGCAGTTCCCGCGCTTCCGCCACGTCTTCGAGGAGAAGTTCATGGAGCGCATGCTCGCCGGCATCCAGGAGCCGCTCGCGCGCGCGCTCACCGAGGACAGCGAGTACCGCTTCCGGGGCGAGACCCTCGCCTTCGCGTCCGACCCGCGCATCTACGCCGAGGTCTGCGCGGTGATGTGCAACACGGTCTACGGCTACCTGCACGGCGAGGGCTATCTCGATCTTCCCGTCACCTGGCAGCACCAGCTCTTCGACGACGACCTCTGATCCTCCGTTCCCACTCTCTGTGGGAGGCAAAAGCTGTGCTGCCACGAGCGGGACTGACGCTGGACGCTAGGTGAGGTCGGCGAAGGCGTTCTCGATGGCGCTCCGCTCGGCGGACTCGCTGTCTTCCGCGGGGCGCGGGGTGGATTGGGAAGGCGGCCCGAAGTGCGCGCGGATCGCCGCCGCCTGCCGGCGGGTGGCGCCGGCGGCGATCAGCTCGTCGTCGCTCGCCTCCTTCACCGCGCTCAGTGAGCCGAGGGCGCTCAGGAGCTTCGCGCGTGTCTTCGGGCCGACGCCCTTCACCGCGTCGAGACCGCTGGTGAGTCGGCGCTTGGCGCCGACCTTGGTGCGGAGCCGGTTCGAGAACCGGTGCGCCTCGTCGCGCGCGAGGGCCAGCATCGCCAGCGCCGGGGTCGAGTGCACCGGGATCGGGTTCTTCTGACCCGGCAGGTAGATGCGGTCGACGCGCTTGTCGCCGAGCGGCGTCTCCTTCTCCTTGGCGAGGGCCGCGACCGGCTGGCCCTCGACGCCGAGGTCCTTCAACGCCGCCAGCGCGACGCCCAGCTGCCCCTTGCCACCATCGACCACCAGCAGGTCCGGCGGGTCCCAGCCCTTCTCCCCTTCGCGCGCGCGCCGGAAACGCCGGGAGAGCACCTCGTACATCGCGCCGTAGTCGTCGCCGCCGCGGGTGCCCCGCACGTGGAAGCTCCGGTAGCGTTTCTTCTCCGGCGCGCCGTCCCGCAGCGACACGATCGCGCCGACCGTCTCGTCGCCGCCGGTGTGGGAGATGTCGATGCACTCGATGCGCGTCGGCGGCCGGGGCAGCCGCAGCCGCTCCTGCACCTGGGCGAGCCGGCTCTCGAGGTCCGTGCTCGCGCGCCGCTTCTGCCGGAAGGCGTGGGCGGCGTTTTCCATCGCCATCTGGAGCACCCGCCGGGGCGCACCCCGCTGCGGGACACGCACCCGGGGCGCTCGCCGGGTCGGTCGGGTCGAGCGCTCCTCTCGCGCGTCGGCGAGGGCGGCCTCGAGCCCGTCCATCGCCTCGACCTTCCGGGGAATGAGGACCTCGTCGGGCACCGGTGCTCGGCCGTACCACTGGGCCAGGAAGCTCGAGAGGAGCTCGTCGTCCGGCAGGGAGACGTCGGTGAAGTCGAAGGTGCGCACCCCGACCATCTTCCCGCTCCGGACCTGGACCACCGCGACCTCGGCCTGGTCCGCCTGACGGAAGAGGCCGATCACGTCCTGGTCCACGTCCTTCACGACCGCGACCCGCTGCGACTCACGCACCCGCTCGACCGCTCGCAGCTGGTCTCGGTGGACCGCCGCCTGCTCGTATTCGAGGGCGTCCGCCGCCTCACGCATGCGCTTCTTCAACAGCCGGACGAGCTCGTCGTGGCGGCCGTCGAGGAAGAGGGCGACGTCCTTCACCTGCTCGCCGTAGCGCTCCCGATCGACCTCCATCACGCAGGGCGCCGGACAGCGGTCGATCTGGTACTGCAGACACGGCCGGGAGCGATTGCGCAGCTCGCTGTCCGTGCAGGTGCGGAGCTGAAAGTGGCGGTTCACCAGCCGCAGCGTCTGCCGCGCGGCCGTCGCCGAGTGGTAGGGCCCGAAGTAGTGCGCGCCGTCCGGCCGGGGGCGCCGGCGGACCTCGAGCCGCGGCCACTCGGCGCTCGGGTCGAGGCGGAGCGAGAGGAAGTCCTTGTCGTCCCGGAGCTTGACGTTGTAGCGCGGCTGGTGCTCCTTGATGAGCTCGTTCTCGAGGAGCGCCGCCTCCTTCTCGTTGGCGGTGACGAAGGTCTCGATGTCGCCGAGCTCGCTCTCCAGGCGGGCGACGAAGCTCCGCATGTCCGAGGTGCTCGGCAGAAAGTAGCTCCGCACCCGGCTCCGCAGCGAGCTGGCCTTGCCGACGTAGAGCACCGCGCCGTCCTCGCCGCGGAAGACGTAGACCCCCGGCTTCGCGGGGAGGGTGTCGAGCTTGTCGCGAAGGTCGGCGCGCACGCCTTCGATCTAGCACCGACGCGCGACACCGCCCGCTCCGCGTCGTCAGTCGGCCACCGGTCGGATCGTCTGCTGGTCGGTGACCACCACGTGGGCCGGGACGTCGTGTGGCGTGACGGGGCACTCGGAGAGGAGCTGGAAGTCGAAGACGACCGCTACCCGAAAGGCCGTGCGCGCCTCCGCGGCGAGGAGCTTGTCGTAGAAGCCCTTGCCCCAGCCGATGCGATGCCCGCCTTCGTCCACGCCGAGCGCGGGCACGAGGATCAAGTCGACCTCGTCCACGGTGGGCGCGTCGGGCGCCGGCTCGGGAATGCCGAAGGCGCCCGGCTCGAGCGCTTCGCCTTCCCAGCGGTGGAGCACGACCCGCTGCCGCTCCAGATCCACCCGCGGGAGCACCACGGTCTTTCCCTCGGCGCGCGCGGCGTCGAGGGCGCCTCCCGGATCGAGCTCGGCCTGGATCGGCACGTAGCCGGCGATCCGTTCCGCGTTCGCCCATTCGGGCAAGGCGAGCAGCCGTTCGCATGCGGCCTCGGAGCGCGCTCGTCTGGCATCGACGGGGTGCGCGCGCCGAATCGCCTTCAGGCGCAGCCGGAGCTCTTCCTTGACCCGGGCCCGGAGGCGCAGGTCTTCCGGGTTCATCCGCCGTCCCGGCCGAGCCGCGCCTCGGCCGCGAGCGCGTGGTCGATGGTGCTCACCGCTTCGCGGAGCACGCCGTCGACTCGATCCTCGAGCTCTTCGCGCCGCCGCTCCGCGACCTCGAGGTCCTCGGCCAGCCCGAGCGCGACCACGGCCAGCAGCTGCGCTGGCGGTGCGCCCCGGGCTCCGAGCTTCTCGAGTCGTGCGTCGACGTGTCCCGCCAACCGCTTCAAGTGCTCTTCGCTGCCGTCGGTCGTGAACCGATAGCGCACGCCACCGATCTCCACCGTCACCGGTCTCTTGTCGTTCGCCACGGCGCCCACGCTACCACGGTCCGCGGTGGAGCGAGCACCGGCGCGACGTGGTCGAACGTCGACGTGGGAACTTTGGTATCGTGCGGCCCCGCCAAGGCGCGGGATCGCTATGATCAAGGTCGCCTGTCCCTCCTGTTCTGCCCCGTACGATCTCGACGAGCGCCGACTTCCGGCCAGCGGCCTCAAGATGCGCTGCCCGAAGTGCGGGTCGAGCTTCCAGGTCCACAAGGATGGAAGCGTCGGCGAGCCGGCAGCGGCCGCCCCGCCGAGGAAGAAGCGAACGCCGAAGAAGACCATGGTCGGGCTGGGCGGCGCACCGCCGCCCGCGGCGCCGCCGAAGAAGAAGCGGCCGATCGCCCCCGCGTTCCCCTCGGGTGTCACCGGCGGGGGAGCGTCGGAGTCGAAGCCCGCCGGCTCCAAGCTCCCGGCGGGGATCATGGGCGGCTCGAAACCCGCGCCGCCGAAGCCCTCGGGGCCGAAGTCTCCCTTCCAGGTGTCGCCTCCGAAGCCGGCGGCTCCCGCGGCGCCCCCCAGCCCGGCGGCCGCTCCGAAGCCGGCGGCTCCCGCGGCGCCGAAGCCCGCGGCCCCGAAGTCGCCCGGGCCGGCGGGCCTCGACATCGATGACGGCCTGGACCTGCCCACTCCGGTGCGGCGGCCGTCCGCGCCGAAGCCCGCGGCGCCCGCGGCGTCGAAGCCGGCCGCGCCCAAGCCTCCCGCGCCCAAGCCTCCCGCGCCGGCCGCGACGAAGGCGCCCGAAGACGACGGTCTGGATCTACCGGCGCCGAAGCGCGGGCCCCGGGCGCCCGGGCGGCCCGCGGCGGCGAAGCCGTCCGCACCGGCCGACGACGGCCTGGATCTGCCCACGCCATCCAAGCGTCGGAAGCTGGCGCCAGCCTTCGACGACGACCTGGACCTGCCCAGCCCTGCCGCCGGCCCCGCGTCACCGAAGCCGTCCGCACCGGCGGACGACGGGTTGGACCTGCCGACGCCATCGAAGCGGCGGAAGCTCGCCCCCGCATTCGACGACGGCCTCGATCTGCCCCAGTCGAAGGACGCGGCCGCCCGCCGGGAGCGCCGGAACGCGCCGACCGTGGGGGAGATCGAGCTCGACGACGGCCTCGATCTCCCCGCCCCGAAGGAATCCGCAAAGGCGCCGGATGCCGGTGGTCTCGACCTCGACCTGCCCATGCCGGCGAGCAAGAAGAGCGACCTGGATCTGGACTTCCCACCGGCGCGCTCGAGCGGCGGTAGCTCGGACCTCGAGCTCGACTTGCCCGTCGCGAAGGGGCGCTCGGGAGACCTGGACCTCGACCTGCCCGCCGCGAAGGCCGGCAAGGACGAGCTGGACCTGGACCTCCCCGCTCCGGCGGGCGGAGCGGATCTGCCGGCGCCGAAGGGTGGAGACTCGGGCGGCATCGACTTGCCGGCGCCGAAGGGCTCGGGCGACGCCGACCTGCCGGCGCCCGCGGGCGCCGACCTGCCCAAGCCCGCGGCGCGGACTCCCTTCGACGACTTCGACAGCGATCTGCCGGCGCCGGCGGCGGACTTGCCCCAGCCGGCGAGCAGCGAGGGTGGCTTCGGCGACCTGGACCTGGACCTGCCCTCGCCGGCGGCCGATCTCCCCGCGCCGGCGGNNCGCTGCCCGATCCGAGGCCCATCGAGGACGTCACGTCGGACGGCCGCGCCGGCGCCGGGGGCGCCTCCTTCGGCGAGATCGATCTCGGCGGTGGGCGGGACGACGACACCGCGTCCCTCGAGTTCGACGAGATCCCGGAGGAGGAGGAAGAAGAGGAGGACGAAGGCCTCGATCTCCCGCCGGCGGATGCAGGCTTCGAGAAGCCCGAGGGGAGCGCCGAGGCCGTGGCCAAGCGCCCCCGGCCGAGGCCCCAGAAGAAGAAGAAGAAGCGCACCGGCCTCTGGATCATGGTGGCGGTCATGCTGCTGCTCGTGGGCGGCGGCGCGGCGCTCCACTTCACCCCCTACGGCCTCTTCGGCATGTATTTCGTCGAGCGCTTCCGTTCGGCGGCCGGCGATCCGGGACAGATCCAGCTGGTGCTCGACGACGCCGACAGCCAGGCCGCGCTCGACACCCACAGCGGCTACCGCGAAGCGCTGCGCACGCTCTCGAGCGCTCGACGCGACTACTACTACAACCGTCGACTGCTGGCGCGCTCGGTGGTCTACGAGTCGCTCTACCAAATCCGTTTCGGTGCCGATCTGCGTTCGCAGTCGCGGACCGGCGCCATCCTCGACCGGCTCGCGATCCGTGGCAACGACGCACCGGGCATGGATCTGGCGCTCGCGGCGAACGCCCTGCGGGAGGGGCAGCTCGGCCAGGTGCCCTCGCTGCTCGCCTCCGCTCGTCAGGAAGACCCGAACGACCTGCTGCTCTCGATCGTCGCCGGTGAGCATGCGCTGCAGCAGGGCGACGCCGAGGCGGCCCTCGCGGCGTTCCAGCAGATCGATCTCGAGACGGACGCTCGGTCGAGCTGGGGCATCGCCCGCGCCCAGCGCGAGCTCGGGGACACCGAGGCGTTCGCTGCCGCGGTGGACACGACCCTCGAGCGCAGCCCACACCACGCCGCCGCGCTCGTCGCGAAGGCGGCGATCGCTCTCGAGGACGACGATCTCGAGGCCGCCGAACGGGCAGCCGCGGCCGTCGCGGGGGCGAGCGCCATCGACGGTGAGTGGCTGCGGGCCTCCGACGCGGAGCGCGCCAGGGCCTGGACCCTCCTGGGTCGCTTGCACGAGCGAGCGGGACGCCGCGGAGCGGCCAAGGAAGCGTACGAGCGGGCCGTGGACGCCGAGCCCTTCGAGCTCTTCGCCCTGCTCGGCCTCGGCCGTCTCTCCCTCGACGAGGGGCGCTACCGGGACGCGGCGACGCAGTTCGACGCGGCCGAGCAGTCCCTTCGCGAGCGCCCCCTTCCGCCGGCCGAGCAGGCCCGCTCCCCGGAGCTCGACATCAAGTTGGGCAAGGTGCGCGCGTTGATCGCCCTCGAGCAAGTGCAGCAGGCGGTCGCGGCGGCCACCGAAGCCGTGGAGGCCTTCCCGGAGGCGCCGCGGGCTGCGCTCTGGCAGGGCAAGGCCTTCGAGGCGCTCGAGCAGCCGGAGCAGGCGCTCGAGGCCTACCAGCGGGCGGTGGAGCTCGCGCCCGAGACCTTCGACGGCTACCTGGCCCAGGCGCAGCTGCACTTCGCCGCCGACGACCCGGAGGCCGCCGCGGCGATCCTCGGCCAGGCCCGGGAGAAGGTCCCGCCCAGCGTCGAGATGCATCGCTCGATGGGTGAGTCGGAGCTTCGCCGGGGCAACCTCGAGGCGGCAAAGGTGGAGCTGCAGGCCGCCCTCGATCTCCGCGGCGACGACCCCCGGACCCTCTTCCTCATCGGTCGCACGCTCCGTCGCGCCGGCGAGCTCGACGACGCCGAGGTGCACCTCGACGCCCTCGCGGCGATGGACCCGGGCTACCCCGGGCTCGCGCTCGAGCGGGGGCAGCTCTTCGAGGCGCGCGGCAACCCGGAGGCCGCCGTGGAGAGCTACGCCTCCGCCCTCGCCGAGCGACCGAACGACCTGGACCTCAAGCTCCGCCTCGGTGGCGCCCGCGTCGCCGCGGGTCAGCTCGACGAAGCGGAAGAGGTGCTGGCCGAGGTCATGGAGCAGCAGCGCAACAGCCCGGGCGGGGAGTACTACCTCGGTCGCATCGAGCTGGCCCGCGGGGACACGCAGGGGGCGCTCGCCCACCTCGGTCGTGCGGTCGAGCTCGACGGCTCGAGCGCCGAGTTCCGGCTCTGGCTCGCCGCGGCCTATCTGCGGGCCAACAACCTGGCGCGCGCCATCGAAGAGGTGCGGCAGTCCATCGAGCTCGACCGGAACCTCCCGCGTGCCTACCTGGTGCGCGGGCAGATCGAGCTGCGCAGCGGTGCCGTCTCCGAGGCGCGCGAGGACTTCGAGCGGGCCCTCGAGCTGCGGCCGAGCCTGGTCGAGGCCCGCGCGGGGCTCGCCGACGCCTTCCAGCAGCTCGGCCGACGCGGCGACGCCATCGCCGCCTTCGAGCAGGCGCTCGCCGCGAGCGAGGACCGGGGGGACTGGTGGTACCAGCTCGGTCGCCTCCGCCTCGACAAGGGGCGCGACCGGGAAGCCCTGGAAGCCTTCGAACGCGCCGCTGCTCTCGAAGCGGAGCTGCCGCCGCCGCCCCCGGGGGGCAGCCAGCCGGAGTGGGCCTACGAGTCGCACCGCTACCTGGGCGACGCCGCCCGTCGGCGCCGGCCGGAGGAGGCGTTGACCCACTACCGTCGCTACCTGGAGCTGGCACCGGACACCGCCCTCGATCGAGCCGAGGTCGAGCGCCGGGTCGAGTCCATGAGCGACTGACCCGGGAGCAAATATCCCCGTACGGGGAGGGGTCGCTCACGGAGACGTTGCCACTTGCTTCTCCGATCGTGCATTCTTCGTACGGCGAGCGCGCAGGGTGCTCGCGCATGGGGTTGTCGACATGGGTGTAGTTGGGATGCGCAGCGTTGCGCGCCGATCGAGTTTGCGAATCACGTTCGCGTCTCTCCTGTTCTTCGCGCTCGCTTGCGGAAAGGGCTCGGGCGATCGCCCCGGCACCCTCGACGGTGGCGGCGGCACCGGCGACGGATCGATGACCATGGACGGCGGGTCCGGGGACTCCGGGGCCCGCGACTTCGGCACCGACATGGGGCCGCCCCCCGAGCAGGTCGGTCTCTGCGAGACCTGCTCCCGCGACGCCGAGTGTGGTGACGGTGCGCTCTGTGGTCCCTTGAGCGGCGGTGAGCTCGTGTGCCTCAAGGCGTGCACCTTCGAGTTCAACGACTGCCCCCGTGGCTTCGAGTGCGCCCGCTACGAGCCGCTGGACTTCGAGGAGGTCTGCCTCCCGGTCGGCACCATCTGCTGCATCGACGAGGACGCCGACGGCTACGGCGTGGGCGCGATGTGCATGGGCGACGACTGCGACGACGACGACATCGATCGCAACCCCGGCGCCGACGAGCTCTGCGACGGCACCGACCAGGACTGCGACGAGACGATCGACGAGGCCTTCGTCGATTGCGGTGTTCAGCGCTGCGAGGCGGTGGGCAGCGGCATGTTCCAGGAGACGGGCGACTCCGGCTGTNNGCGTGGACCCCGAACCGGTCGACTGCATGCTCTACACCTGCGTGGAGGGCGGCGACATGGGCGACTCCTGCGGGACCATGTGCGCGCCCGACGGCACCGACGACGACGCCTACTGCGTCCCCGCGGCCCATTGCGAGGGCGGCGGCTGCGAGGCCGACGTGCCCAACGGCTCGGTCTGCGACGAGGACAGCGACTGCGCGTCGAACCACTGCGACAACGGCTTCTGCTGTGACGCCGGCGGTACCTGCTGCGCGATGGACACCGACTGCCCCGGCTACCCGGGCGATGGCGTGGTCTGCGAGACCGCCCGTGATTGCGCCGGCACCCGAGGCACCATCCAGTGCAACACCACCTCCTACGCCTGCGAGACGATCAGCGGCATCCCCGACGACACCGCATGCGACACGGACGTCCTCGCCGACGAGTGCGGCCTCTTCCGCGACGTCTACTGCGACGGCAGCGAGGACCAGATGGGCGGGCCCTCGTGTCCCTCGAGCTGCACCGACGACGCGCAATGCGACGACATCGCTCACTGCGATCCGCCGGGCTTCTGCTTCCCGGACCTGCCCGATGGGGAGCCCTGCAACGAGCCCAGCGACTGCGGCAGCGGCCACTGCCAGAACGGCTACTGTTGCGCCACCGGCGNNCCCGGTAGCTACAGCACCGCGCCGACCTGCGACGACGAGCGCGCCTGTCAGGGCACCCGTAACGCGGCCCAATGCGTGGGCAGCATGTGCGGCACCCTCGAGGACCAGCCGGACGACTCCGCCTGCACCACGGTGATCGAGGCGGACACCTGCGGCTTCTACCCGACGGTGCGCTGCAACGGGAACATCGTCCAGAGCGCGCCGACCTGCGCAGTGAGCTGCACCTCCGACTCCGACTGCGACGAGCCGGCCCACTGCGACGGCGGCGCCTGTGTCGCGGACCAGCCGGACGGCACGGCCTGCGACGAGGCGAGCGACTGCACGAGCGGCTACTGCGGCAACGGCTTCTGCTGCTCCGGCGGCGACTGCTGCGCCAGCGCCACCGACTGCCCGGCGTCCTACGCGGTGCCCTCCGAGTGTTCGGTCCCGGCCACGTGTCAGGGGCAGCGGCGCGACGCCGTCTGCACCGCGACCAAGCGCTGCGAGACCGGCNNTCCCCGGTGTGATGTGCACCGCCATGACCGATCAGCCTTCGGACCAGTCCAGCCGCTGCGACACCATGTGCACCTTGGACACGGACTGCGACCCGGGCGCCTTCTGCAACAGCTCCGGCCTCTGCGAGTCCGCCGGCGACCCTGGCGACGCCTGCACCGCTTCCAACCAATGCTCGGGCACCCTGAGCTGCGTCGACGGCGTCTGCTGCATGTCCGCCTGCAACGGCACCTGCGAGGCCTGCAACGTGCCCGGCAACGAGGGCACCTGCTCGCCGGTTCCGGGCGGGACGGACCCCGCCGGTGAGTGCGGCGCGCTCGACTGCTCGAGCTACTTCGACGGTTGGTCCGGCGACACCTGCTACGAGAAGCTGGACGCGCCGGCGAGCGCCGTGGCCTGCAACGGCTCCCGGAGCTGCCAGACCGCCGCCGACATCTGCCCCGGCAGGCCCCAGGGACCCTCGCGCCTGACCTGCGACGACACCTGCCAGGACCCGNNGGTGGCTCGGACAACATGTGCACCCCGGGCTCTCCCTCCGCCGAGGTGTGCAACAACCTCGATGACAACTGTGACGGGACCGTCGACAACAACTCGTCCTTCACCGACGGCTACGAGAGCAACAACTCCTGCGGTGCAGCGAACTACCGCGGCAAGGTGCTCACCGAC
>JABAOG010004323.1_pt3 | contig 25770 bp, 22 predicted proteins | sample 7062131 | NCBI WGS metagenome assembly JABAOG01 (sample SAMN14538629, study PRJNA623070) | marine sediment metagenome | biome: marine biome [ENVO:00000428]; feature: marine pelagic biome [ENVO:01000023]; material: deep marine sediment [ENVO:00002113] | place: India: Arabian Sea | collected... | reverse complement strand
CGGACGCGGTTGCCACCCCGCACCGAGCCCTGCTCGACGTGCCGGACCGCGAAGATGCGAACGGTGGCAGCGTCGGTGTCGTCGAAGGCGACCCCGCCGGCGACGTTCGGTGCCGGGGGCTCGGGAACCTGCTCGCCGGGGTCGCTCCCCTCGGGCGGCTCCTCTTGGGCCCGCGCGGCGGAGGTGACCGCGACGAGCGCTCCGAGGAGCAAACCCAGCTGCCGGCCCCGATCCCCCATCGGCAGACCATACCATGACGGCGAGCGCTCAATCGCGAAGGGCGACCGAGATCAATGGCCGAACCTGCTAGCCCTTCACGCCGCCAGCGGTGAGGCCGCCGACGAGGTGGCGTTGTAGCCAGTAGAAGAGGGCCATGACCGGGACGCTGACGACGATGGCGCCGGCGGCGAAGTGGCCCCACTGCGCCCGGTGCTCACCGACGTAGCGTTGTAGGACGACCGGGAGGGTGAAGATCTCCTCGCGGCTGAGGAAGGTGGCGGCGAGGATGAACTCGTTCCAGGCGGTCATGAAGNNGGGAGCACGACGAGGCGGAACGCCTGCCAGCGGGTGGCGCCATCGACCATCGCCGCCTCTTCGAGGTCCACGGGGATCGTGTCGAAGGCGCCGCGGAGCTGGAAGATGGCGAAGGGGACGGCGGTGGTCGCGTAGACCAGGATCAGTCCGCCGAGGTGATCGATGAGGCCGATGGCGTCGAGGATCAGGTAGAGGGGGATGGCCGCCGCGACCCCGGGGAACATCTGGGTGGCCAGCAGCGCGGAGAGGCTCGCGTCCTTGCCGACGAAGCGGAAACGGGAGAGCGCGTAGGCCGCCGGGGTGGCGATGAGGATCGCGACGAAGGCGGTGGAGAAGGCCACCAGGAGCGAGGCGCCGGTCTGCATCAGGAAGAGGTAGCGGCCCTCGTCGTCGGTGCGCAGCACGACCTCGCGCAGCGCGTCCAGGCTCGGGTCGCTCGGCCAGGGGATCGCCCCCGGCGCCTCGTGCGGGCTGAGCGCCAGGCTGATGACCCAGAGCACCGGGTAGAGGGCGAAGGCGACCGCCGCGAGGATCAGCAGGTGCACGCCGAAGGACTTCAGCGCGTTCACGTCGTCGCCTCCACCGGCGCGCGCCGCCTCGAGCGGGTGCCCACCCAGACGGTGGCCCGGGTCCAGAGCGCGAGGATCAGGAAGATCAGCACCGCGTAGGCCGCGGCGTAGCCGTAGAGCTGGCCGCGGGTGAAGGCCCAGCGGTAGGCCTCGCTCACCAGGATCTCGGTGGAGCCGCCGGGCTCGCCGCCGCTGACCAGGAAGACGACGTTGAACATGTTGAAGGTCCACACCGCGCCCATCACCACCGCCGGCGCGAGGGAGGGGACGAGGAGCGGGGCGGTGATGCGGCGGAAGCGCTGCCAGCGGGTGGCGCCGTCGACGGCGGCGGCCTCGTAGAGGTCCTTGGGGATGGACGAGAGCGCGCCGAGGGTGACCACCATCATGAAGGGGAAGCCGAGCCAGACGTTGGTCGCGAGGTTGGCGGTGAAGGCGGTGCCGAAGTGCGCGAACCAGCTGACCGGATCGGCGCCGAAGGTCTCGAGGATCGCGTTGATGGCGCCGAGCTGCCGGTGGAACATGCCCTTCCACGCGAGGGCCGTCACGTAGCTGGGCACCGCCCAGGGGAGGATCAGCAGCACGCGATAGGGGCCCTTGAAGCGGAGCTTCGGCCGGTTGAGCAGCAGCGCGAGAGCCACGCCGATGCCGAGGTGGAGCAGCAGATTGAGCACCGTCCAGAGCACGGTCACCAGCAACACCACGTAGAAGCTCCGGTCGCCGAGCAGGTCGCCGCCGCGGGCGGTGAGGATGTCGGCGTAGTTGGCCAGGCCCACGTAGTGCAGGTCGCGGCCGCGGCCGGCGAAGAGCGAGACCGCCGCGCCGACGAGGAGCGGCAGGATCACCAGCGCGGAGACCGCGACGAAGGCGTGGGCCACCCACTTGTAGGCGGGGAGCGACTCCTTGATCGCCAAGCGGACCTCGGGATCGCGGGCTCGGTGGATCCACCAGCCGGCGAGCGCGAGCATGAGGAGTCCGAGCACGAGCAGCAGCGGCATCGGGTCGCGCTCTGCCGGGGGCGGCCGGGTGTCGTCGGCGAAGTCGCGGGCGCCGGTGGCCAGCGCCTCGGCGGGGGGCGCGCCACTGCGGAGCACCCGCCGGAGCGCTCGCTGCGCCGGGACGAAGGTCATGCGCATCCGCGGATCGGTGGGCATGGGACGGGCGCGGCGCGCGGCCGCCCGGAAGGTGGCGAGGAATTCGTCGTGAGCGATCCGCGAGTCGTCCCAGGCGCCCTCGTCGGCGACGACCTGCTTGCCGATGGTTCCGCGGATGCGCGAGCCGGGGGTCCCGGCGAGGAAGCGGATGAGGGCGTCGGCGGCCTCGGCGTTGCCGCGCCCTTCGCCGTCGGGCTGGGTGGCGGCGAAGGCCGCCTCGACGGTCAGGAAGGGCTCGAGCGGTGGGCCGCCGTCCTGCAGCGGCGGTAGGGGGACCACCGTCCACTGCAGATCGTCCGGCAGGTCCGGCGCCAGCCAGGGACCGCTGATCGCCGCGGCGGCGTCGCCGCTCGCGAAGAGCCGCTGCACCAGCTCGCCGGTGGCCTCGTCCGGGATGGTTCGGTCCTGCACCCGCGCGGCCAGCCAGGACGTGGTGCGCTCGGCGGCTTCCCCCTCGAAGCCATACTCGCCGTCCTCGGTGAGCAACCGACCGCCGAGGGAGTGGAGGATCGCGGCGACGTAGTAGCCGTTCTCCGCTTCCATCACGAGCGGGAAGGTGCCCTCCGGCAGCTGCATGCGCGCGAGCGCGTCGAGGGACTCGGGCGCCTCGGCCACGAGCTCGGTGTTCAGGTAGAGCGCCGCGCACTTCAGGCTGAGCGGCAGGCCGTAGAGCTCTCCGTCTTGGCGGAGCGGCCGGAGGCTCTCCTCGGAGAGGGTGTCGGGGACCGCGCTCACGAAGGGGCGGACGAGACCGGCGTCGACGTAGCTGGTCAGCCGCTCGTGGGCGTCGATGAAGACGTCCGGTCCGCGGCCGGTGGGGATCGCCGACTCGAGCTTGGCCAGGTAGGCGCCGAAGGCGACGGCGAGCAGGTCGACCTCTTGGCCGGTGCGCCGCTCGAACTCGCGCACCGCTTCTCGCAGCCCCTCCGCCTCCGCACCGCCGTAGGCGTGCCAGAGCCGGAGCGGCTCGGCGCGGGCGGGGAGGGCGCCGGTCAGCACCAGCGCGAGGACGAGGAGAGCGCGGGTCATCGGGCGATGCGGGCGCCGCTCTCCGAGTCGAAGAGGTGAACGTAGACCGGGCGCAGCCGGACCTGGTCGCCCGGCGCCGGTCGCTGGTCGCCGTGCAGGCGCGCGACGAAGGGGTGGCCCTCGACGACGCCGTGGGCGTGGGTCGCGTGGCCGAGGGTCTCGACCACCCGGACCTCGAGCTCGAGCGGCCCCTCGCCGTCGACCACCACGTCGTGGGTGCGCAGGCCCACGGTGCACGGGCCGCGGTGGCTCGTCGTCGACGCGAAGGACGTGTCGCCGACGGTCAGCTTCCCTTCGCTCGCCTCGGCGGGGAGGAAGGACATCGCCGGGCTCCCCAGGAAGGCGCCGACGAAACGGGTGGCCGGCTCGCGATAGACGTCGATGGCCGGTCCCTGCTGCTCGACCTTGCCGCCATTGAGCACCACCAGCCGGTCGGCGAGGGTCATCGCCTCCTCCTGGTCGTGGGTGACGTAGACCATCGTCGTCCCCAGCTGCTGGTGCAGCCGCTTGATCTCGATGCGCACCTCGGTCCGGAGCGCGGCGTCGAGATTCGAGAGGGGCTCGTCGAAGAGGAAGAGGCGTGGCCGGCGCGCGATGGCCCGACCCATGGCGACGCGCTGCCGCTGGCCGCCGCTGAGCTCGCGGGGATAGCGGTCCAGCAGCGCCTCGAGGCCGAGCATGCCGGCGACCTCGGTGACGCGGCCGCGGATGGTCTCGGCGGGGGCCTTGCGGAGCTCGAGGCCGAAGGCGAGGTTCTCGCGGACCGTCATGTGCGGGTAGAGGGCGTAGCTCTGGAAGACCATCGCCACGTCGCGCTCCTTCGGCGGGAGCCTGGTGACCTCGCGCTCGCCGATGCGGATGGTTCCCTCGTCGGGGGTCTCGAGCCCGGCGAGGCAGCGGAGCAGCGTGCTCTTGCCGCATCCGCTCGGGCCGACGAGGACGACGAGCTCGCCGTCCTCGGCCTCCAGATCGATCCCTTTCAGGACCGTCGTCTCCCCGAAGCGCTTGCGCACGTCGGCCAGCTTCAACGCGTTGTCGACCGCTACCAACTGGACCCCTATCCAAACCCCCGGGCCGGCGTGCCGACCCTGGCGGGCCGGGAGGATGCCAGAAGGAGGCCCGGAGGACTACGATCGACCGCCACCGGCGGCAAGGGGCGTCGACGGGCCGCGAATTCGGGCTAGGCTGGGGCGTGCGGATTCCGATGGACCGGCTGAGCCGCGAGGCGCTGCTCGGAGTGGTGGACGATTTCATCCTCCGCGAGGGGACCGACTACGGCCACGGGGACCCGAGCCTGGAGCAGAAGCGCGCGGCGGTCATTCGGCAGCTGCGCGAGGGGGAGGCCCACGTCGTCTTCGACGCCCGGACCGAGACCTGCTCGATCGTGCGCGAAGAGAAGCGATGAGGGCGTGGCTTCCGTGGCTGGTGCTGGTCGGGGCGTGTCTGCCGGACACCGGTGACTTCGGCCCGGTGGATGCGGGCGGCGCCGACGGTGGCGCGGTCGACGCCGAGGTCGCGGACGGAGCGGCGCCCGACGCCTTCGAGGCGCCCGACCTGGGCGAGGACCCGCTCACCGGTTGTGATCCGCTCCTGCCCTGCATCCGCTCCTGCGACGACGCGCTCTTCGAGTCGCTCCTCTGGCAGCCGAGCTTCGCGGGCGCCTTCCCCGACGACATGACCCTCGTGTCCGGGACGGTCTTCACCGAGAGCGAGAGCCTGGTCTTCGAGCGCGACGACATGGACCCCTTTTCGACCGCCCGGAGCAGCGCCGGCTTCAGCGACGCCTTGCTCTGCGCGCGGCTGCGCATGCCCGGTGGCGGCGAGGGCGTGAGCTCGAACGTCTTCGCCATCGGCTTCCTCACCGGCAACGGCGGCGTGGAGCTCTTCCTCGACGGCCGCGAGGAGGAGCTGAACTTCCTCAGCGCCGAGGTGCTGCCGGACGGCGTGGTCCTCGGTACCGCGCCCTACGCCTGGGACGCGGCGCACGAGTTCGTGGTGCTGGTCTACCTCTCCGGGGAGACGACCTACGCCGAGGTGCTCGATCTGGCGACGAGCGAGAGCTTCGCCTTCCCCGGCACCTACCGCGGCGAGCAGCGGCCCGCCTTCGCCTGGTTCAGCGCCGGCGAGCCGAAGCTCCTCGAGCCGGTGGTGCTGCTCGAGGCGAAGGTCGGCCGCCCCTCGGCCAGCGCCCTCGCGGCGATGGAGTGAGGGCGCGTCAGCTGGGCGCTGTCACCCGGGCCTGCCAGCGGTCCCGGTCGATGGCTCGGATGAGCAGCCAGAGCCCGAGCGCCAGCTCGAAGAGGGTGCCGGCGCCATAGAGAATGGTCTCGACCATGGGTGGGTGCTCCGGCCACGAGATGCTCAGCACGGCCAGCGCGAGCATGGAGGCGTAGGTGACGATCCCCCAAGCGGACAGGAGGCGTGGCACCAGCCTGGAGGTGAAGAGCAGGGTGCAGAACGCCGCGCCACCGAGCCCGACGAGCACCAGCACGATGTCCATCGCGTCGGTTCGCGTCTCGAGCAGCATCCCGACGATCGCTGGCTCGGCCGAGCCGCGATCGGTGGCCGCCAGCACGGCGAAGCCGAGGATCGCGGTGGCGCAGCCCACGATCCCCTCCGCAACGCGGAGGAGCAGCGCCAAGAGGGCGACTCGCTCACCGAAGGGCTTCAGCACCACATAGAGCGCCCAGGCGATGATGAGCACGCCGACGTAGAGGGCGATGACGCCGAGGATGCCGACACGATAGAGAGCCCGGTGTCCGGCGATGTTCGCCGCGGTCGCTGCGTCATCGCCGGGCACCACGAGCCGACCGTCCACCAGCCCGACCGTGAGCACACCGAGGACGATCACGAAGAGATAGGCGAAGCCCGCGATTCTCGCTTGGACGATGGGAGTCGTCGCCCCTTGCCCCGAGTCCCCGCTCACCGGAGGTCTGTAGCGCCAGGCGAGCGCCACGGCACCCCGCCAAGAAGCGGGCTCAGACGATGAGGCGGGTGTCAGCCATGAGCAGGCCTTCGCCCATGGGGACCAGATCGAGGATGCGATCGGGGTCGTTCGAGAAGCAGGTGGGCGGTTGGCATCCGTCGGCGTCGCCGAGGTGGGGGTCGCCGGTGAAGTAGATCTGGGTGATCAACCGGCTCGTGCCGCCCGGGTCGCTGACCCGCAGGTGCAGATGGGCGGGGCGCGGTCCGCTGGACGTCTCGTAGTTGCCGGGGACGATGGTGTCGAAGGCGAAGCTCCCGTCCTCGCCGGTGATGACGTGGCCGCGGAGCCGGAAGTCGGCGCCGGCGTCGTAGTAGTTGCCCAGCACGTCCGCCTGCCAGAGGTCGATGCGCATGCCGGCGAGCGGGGCGCAGCCGAGGTCGGCGAGCACGCCGGCGAAGAGGAGGCGGTCGCCCGGCTCGTCCGCGGCTGCGACGGAGGAGCGGTTCGGGGCGCCGGCCTCGAAGAAGGGACCGAGGGCATCGGAGCTCGTGGGGAGACAAGCTTCCGCCCCGTCGGGGCCGACATCTCGGAGGGTGGATGAATCCCTGGGGAGGGGTCCGAGATCGAGGGGCCCGCCGCCGTCGTCGCCACAGGCGGCCAGCGCTCCGAGCGGGGCGAGCCCGAGGAGGCGAAGGAGCTCACGGCGAGGCAGTCGGTCGGTCATGGACTCAGCATGGCGGACCCCACGGTGGGCCGCTCATAGCGATCCTACATGGAAGCCATGGCTCGAGCGTATGGGTCAGTCGTCCTCGAAGGTCGACGGATCGGCTTTGGCCTCACCGAAGGTGTCGGCCTTCACCGCGCCCCGTTCGCCCATCGGTTGGTCGCCGCCCTCGGTGGTGTCCTCGAGGGTCTGCGCCTCGAGCTCGGCGTCGAGCTCGGCGCCGAGGAGCACCGCGAAGGCCGAGATGTAGAGCCAGACCATCAGCACGATGACGCCACCGATGGCGCCGTAGGTGGCCTCGTAGCTGCCCCAGCGGGACACGTAGAAGGAGAAGCCGTAGGAGAAGAGGAGCCAGAGCACCGAGCCCGCGAAGGCACCGGGGCTGAGCCAGCGCCAGCGGGCGTTCGAACGTTTCGGGCCGTAGCGGTAGAAGACGGCCAGCGCGAAGCTCATGCCCGAGAGGAGGAGCACGAAGCGGAGGCCCTCGCCGATCACGCGCGTCGCTCCTCCGAGGTCGAGCCATTGGAAGAGGGAGGGCGCCACGGCGACCAGGAAGAGCATCAGCATGCCACCGAGGATCCCGACGACCGTCAGCCCGAACGCCAGCAGCCGCTGCTGCCACCACGGTCGCCTTCGTTTCTCGTCATAGGCGATGTGGATGCCGGTGAAGAGGGCGTCGATGCCTCGGCTCCCGCTGAAGAGCGCGAAGCCCAGGCTGAAGACCAGGCCGACGCCGAGGGTCTCCCCGTCGGTGGCGACGAGCGACTCGACCCGGTGCGCGAGGGTCTCGGCGGCCTCGCCCGGCATGTACTCGTAGAGGCGCGCGATGTGCGCCTCGGCCGTGATGCGGGTGGTGAGGAGTCCGTAGGCCGCGACCGCCACGCCGAGGAGCGGGAAGATCGACACCATCGCGTAGAAGGCCACGCCGGCGGAGACGATGCTCACGTTGTCCGTCTCGATCGCGTCCCAGATCCGGCGGAGGATGTCCTTCCAGCCGCGCCAGGGGATGTGCCAGGGGCGCCTCGCATCTCGGCCGCGGTCGCCGCGCGAGGTGACCAGGTCATCGGAGTCGTGGGGGCTACTCGCAGACACGTCGCGGGATCTCTTGGGCTCGAGCACCCATCGCGCCAGCCTACCGCGACCGGCGCGGCGGAGATGTGCTCAGTGGCCGACGTTCAGATCGGCGAGCGACTGTCCGTGCTCGGAGATCACCACGTGTGTCGGGCCGAGTGGCGCTCCGAGGGCGATCGGGTTGCCGAGGATGGACAACGTCAGATCGCTCCAGCGCTTCGGATCGACGACCAACCCGAGTCGCTGACCGGGGTGAGATTCGGCCAGCGAGAGGAGGTGCGCGCCGAGCTCCCCTTCCGTCGCGGCCTCGGTCGGTGCGTCGTACTCGTAGCTCTCGGGCACGAGGCCGACCACGGTCGCCCCCTTCTCGAGCCGCTCCTGCCCCCAGGAAGGCAGGGGGCCGACGTGGGTCGCGTCGTTGTACCGGAGCAGGGTGGGGCGCTCGCCGTCGTGGCGGATGGTGGTGATCGCGGTATTCGCCACGTTTCCGAGCCGCCGCTTGTCGCGGGCCACGTTGAAGAGCAGGCCCACCAGGCTGGCGATCACCCCGCCGTGGGCGAAGACGACCGCGCGCTGGCCCGGCTGGAGCTCCGCCCGGAGATCCTCGAACGCGCGATGCGAGCGCTGCGCGAGCTCCAGCCAGGATTCGGCGCCGCCGATCTTGATCGGCGTTCCGCTCTTGAGCGCGGCGATCTGCTCGGGGAAGCGCTCCTTCACTTCGTCGCGGGTCAATCCCTCCCAGTCGCCGACGTCGATCTCGCGCCAGCTCTTCCGGAGCTCGGGCTCCCGGCCGATCGCTTCGCCCACCGCGCGGGCGGTGTCCGCCGCCCGGCTCAGATCGGACGAGATGATGCGGTCGAAGGTCGCTCCGCTCAGCCGCTCGGCCAGGGCTTGCGCCTGCTCGACGCCGTGGTCGCTCAGCGGTGAGTCGCCGTGCCCCTGCCAGTGGCCGGTCACGTTCGAGACCGACTGGCCGTGGCGGATGAGGGTGATCTCGACCGCCGAGCCCGCTTCCGGGTCGCCGGGCAGGGCTCAGCCCTTCTTTCGCGGCTGGATGACCTCGTCGATGAGGCCGTAGTCCTTCGCCTCGTCGGCGGTGAGGAACTTGTCGCGCTCGGTGTCCTCGCGGATCTTGTCCACCGTCTGGCCGGTGCGCTCGGCGAGGATCTCGTTGAGCTTCTTCTTGAGCTTGATGGTCTCGCGGGCGTGGATCTCGATGTCCGTCGCCTGGCCCTGGAAGCCGCCGAGGGGCTGGTGGATCATCACCCGGCTGTGCGGCAGGGCGCGCCGCATGCCCTTCTCGCCGGCGGCGAGGAGGAACGCGCCCATCGACGCCGCCTGCCCGAGGCAGACCGTCGCGACCGGGCAGCGGATGTAGCGCATGGTGTCGTAGATCGCGAGACCGGAGGTGATCACGCCGCCGGGGCTGTTGATGTAGAGCGTGATCTCCTTGTCGGGGTCCTCGCTCTCCAGGAAGAGCAGCTGCGCGATGATCGCGTTGGCCACGTCGTCGTTCACCGGGGTGCCCAGGAAGATGATGCGGTCCTTCAGGAGCCGGCTGTAGATGTCCCACGCCCGCTCGCCGCGGTGCGTGGTCTCGACGACGTTCGGGATCAGCATGAGTGCTCGGACGATAGCACCGTCGGCCCGTTACGAAAGCCCCGCCTCATTTCGTGACGAGCGGAAGTCGCTGGCGCGGTCAGAGGCCGGGCTTGGGTCCGGGCTCCTCGTCGTTCATCTCCCAGGTGTCCATCAGCCAGGAGAGCAGATCGGACTCGGCCTCTTCGATGCCGTCGACCGCGGCCAGGCCGACCAGGACGCCGTACATCCATTCGCGGATCTCCGGCCGCACCTTCTCGACCAGGTCGCCGAGCTCGTCCATCTCGATGGTCTGCGCCTGGGCCATCTTCGACCAGAAGTCGGTCGCGCCGACCTCCCGGGCGAGGGCGGCGACGGCGTCGACCTCGCCGGGGGAGAACTGACCGTCCATCCGAACGACCAGGCGAACCAAACCAGCGAGAGCGAGCTGCTCCTGCTCCTCGAGCTCATCGAACTGCACGGGCCGAGCATACCCGATCGCGCTCGCGCGGGTGCAACGAGGCGCGTTCGCTCAGTCGAGGTGGACGCGGACGCGCTCACCCGTGGCGCGCGCTGCGTCTGCGACGGCGGCCTCCAGCCGGTCGGTGACCGTCTCGGCGGGGGCGCCCGGGACCACGCCGACGTGCGCTCCGAGCGTGCCGCCCGATCCGCCCGTGATGGCCAGGCCCCGAACCGTCTCCAGCGCCGCCTCGGCGAGCGAAGGGCCCCGGGCGAAGTCGGTCGCGAAGAGGAACTCGTCGCCGCGGCCACGACCGAAGGTCGCGCCCCGTTCGTGCGCCAGGTGCCGCAGGGCGGCCTCCACCCGGGCGAGCATCAGGTCGGTGGCCACGCGGCCCCGGGTCGCGGCGAAGGCCTGCGTGCCGTCGATGTCGAGGCCGACCACCGCTCCGCCACCGAAGCGGGCTCGAAGCGCCGGCCACTCGTGGGCGGGCCGGAAGGCCGCCACCCGCCACTGACCGTGGCCGTGGGTCGCCACGGCGCAGACGTGGTGCGCGGTCTCGCCCTTGCCCGGTCCGGACTCCCGGACCGCGAAGACGAACACGCGCGACTCGTCCCACTTCGCGCTCGCCTTCACGATGGCGGCGGCGCGCGCAGCGACCATCACCGCGGCTCCGATCTCGAGCGCGCGCGAGGCCACCGTCAGCACGGCGGCACCGATCGCGTCCGCCTCGAAGAAGACCACGACGGAATGACGCTGCAGAAGCGAGTGCGTGAGCGGGCTTCGGACCGCACGGTCCCCGGGGGCGTCCATCACCGCGACGGTGGTCTCGACCACGTCCACGACATGGAAGAGGCTCGGTCGGGATCCGCCGCCGGCCTCGCGATAGGGACCGCCGCCGGTTTGGTGTTTCGCCACCGGCCAACGCCTCATCTCGATCGCCATGCCGTCGTCGCTGACGAGACCATGCTCGTCACGCAGCCGGACCCGCTGAGCCGAGGTGTCGTTCGCCGAGCCGATCACGCGCTTTCGTCTCCTCGCTCCATCCTCGCCAAGCCCTGGGCGACGGTGACGAAGCTCGCCGCGAGACTCACCGCCGCGAGCTCCAGCGGGTAGGCGGGGAAGAGCAGCATGAGCAGCGCGCCCAGCGCGAGGAGGACCGACGAGGGGATGTAGATCGGGAAGACGAAGAGGCCGAGGATCACGGTGCCGCCCGACTTGAGCAGCAGGTCGATGGGCATCGATTGGGCGGCCGTCAGCCCCAGACCGAAGGCCAGCCCCATGGACACGAAGGGGGAGAGCGCGGAGAGCAGCATCACCCGGCCCATCTTTCGGCTCATGGCGTTGGTGCCGCCGCCGATTCGGATGCTGTAGATCGTCGCGACGAGAAAGCAGAGCTGGATGAGACCGAGCTCGAGGTAGCCGAGGACCCAGAGCCCCGCGCGCAGCAGCACCCCACCGACGAAGCCGACGACGACGAAGGACGCGGCGTAGAGCCAGATGCGCACACGGTGGGCTCGTGCCCACTCGGCGAGATCCCGGTCGGAAGCCTCGTCGCGGAGGGTCTTCAGCTCCCTCGCTTCTCGGGCTCGGGCCAGCCGCCGCGCCTCGACCCGCCGTTCGAGGTCGACGTTCGGCTGGCTGCGCTCCGCGAGCCAGGCGGCCGCGGCGTCGGGGTTCCCGCTCGAGAGCTCGAGCTCCGTGAGCCGGTCGAGGCACTCGTCGAGGCCCTCCAGGGCTCGCTCGCTCGCTTCCCAGAGCGAGAGCGCGCTTCGGAACGAGGAGCGCGCCTCGAGCAGCTCGGTCCGTGGGTCCTCGGCCTCCGCACGCTCGACCCGCGCCAGCATGGCCTCGGCGCGGTCGGCGATCTGCAGGGCGTCGCGATGGACGACGAAGTCCCCGATCGCGCTCCGCAGCTCGGCGACGCTCCCGAAGCGCTCCTCTGCGTGATAGGCCATCGCCCGCGCGACGACGTCCGCGAGCTCCGGCGCGGTGTGCGCCGGTCGACGCGGGCTCCGGTCGATCAGCACCTTGGCCATCATCTGCCGCGGCGTGGGCGCCTCGTGGGGCGCCTTCCCGGTCAGCGCCTCGTAGAGCATGCCGCCGAGGAGGTAGACGTCGGTCCGCTGGTCGAGCGCCGCGGCCGCGGCCATCTCCGGCGCCATGTACGCCGGTGTTCCCCCGAAGGTCGCCTCGCCTTTCGCGGCTTGGTCGATGCGGACGGCGATGCCCCAGTCGATCACGTAGACCTCGCCGAACTCGCCGACCATGACGTTGGCCGGCTTGAGNNACGTTCTCGGTCTTCAGGTCCCGGTGGAGCCAGCCACGGGAGTGCGCGAGCTCGATGGCTCGGCAGACCGCCACCAGGATCTCCAGGTTGCGCAGCAACCGGTCCCCTTCGCCCCAGAGCGGATGGTCGGGCGACTGCAAGAGCTCGTGCCAGCTCGCCCCGGTGACCTTCTTCATGACGATCACCGCCTCGCCGCGCTCGTCGTGACCGAGGGCGTGGACCGGGACGATGCCTGGGTGCTCGAGGCGCCCGGCGATCCGCGCCTCGCGCATCATGGCCGTCCGCATCCGCGGGTTGGGCTCCTTGGCCTGCTTGATGGCGACCTCGCGGTCGAGGGAGCGCTGCAGGGCGCGCTCCACGACCCCCATCCCGCCGGTGCCGAGGACGCCCAGCCGCTCGAACTCGGCGCGCTCACCGTCGAAGGGCAAGGTCGGCAGGAGGCTCTCGTCGAAGCTGCCGCCCTCGCCGCGAATGGTCGCGCGGGGATCGACGATCGTCGGATCCATCGCCTCGTCGGCGAGCGAGAGCGCGCCTGACCCGTCCTCGCCCATCGCCCCGGAGTCTACGCGACCCGAGCTGCGGCGCTAGCGCGCCGCCGTCCTTCAGCGGCGGCCGGGCAGGGGCATGCCCGGCGCCCAGACCAGCGGGGAGCGGAGGCCGGTGGCGACGCGCACGCGGACGGTGGGCCCAGCGAGCGGCTGCGGTCGCGGCACGGGTCGGAGGGCGACCACCGAGCTGGGGTCACCGGTCGGCTGGNNCGGCGAGCGGCACCCCGTGCTGCGCGCGCCAGACGAGCAGGCGATCGACCGCGACGTCCAGGCTCCGCTCCCGGTTGCGGCGGAGGGTGGCGGCCACCTCGCGGAAGCGGGCCTGCAGGCGGAGCTTCTCCTGGTCCTCGGCGGGGCGGACGTCGCGGATCGGCTCGGGATCGATGAAGTCGTAGGGCTCCTGGATCTGGTCGATTTCTTCCTGGGTGAAGCCGCTGGAGAGCATCCACGCCATCAGCGGTCCCTCGCGGACGGTGACGAAACGCAGGTAGTTGTCCTGGTGGGCGGTCTGTTGGACCAGGCCCATCAGGCCGTCGAGGGCCATGAGGTTGGCCGCCGCGCAGATCTTCCCCTCGTCGTCGATCATCACGTTCAGCATCCCCGGCCGAACGTGGTTGTCCGGGAACGCGCCGCGGCGCGCGTAGGCCTCGAAGCGTTGCAGGTTCAGCGCGCGGCGCGCGGCGAGCTGGGCACGCAGCCGGGCGCGGGTGCGGCGGTCGACGCGCGGCTGAACGATGGTGCGCGGGCGGACGACCGGCGTCGGTCGGATGATCTCCTGGGCGGCGGCGGGGGTCGCGGCGCCCAACCCAGCGAGGGCGAGCGCGGCGGCGAAGACAGCGGTGAGGCGCATGAGCTCCTCCGACGTGCGGGATCGGCGAAGGGTCTACGGGGGACTCGTTTTCCGGGAGACCGTGGCGCCGGCTCAGATCAGGCCGGGCAAGTGCTCGGTCGTGTCGCCGCCGTTCCAGCCCCAGGACTCGTGCTCGAGGCCGAGCGCTCTCAGCACGGTCAGGTGGGCCTTGGCGACGTTGCCACCGTCCTCGCGGACGTGGACGCCGCGGGCCAGGGCGCCAGCGGCGCCACCGGCGAGCACCACCGGCAGCTCGCGGGTGCCGTGCTTCCAGCCTTCGCCGTACTCGCTCACGCCCAGGATGCAGGCGCGGTCCATCAAGGTGCCGCCGGTGGGCTCTTCGGTGTCCTCGAGGGCATCGAGCACGCGCGCGAATGCCGACATCTGGTGCTCGGTGATCGCCCGCACCCGCTCCCAATGGCCGTCGTGACAGGTCTTGTGCATGCCGTCGGGCACGCCGAGGTTCCCGAAGGCGTGGGTGGTCGCCGGCGAGGTGAGCATGAACGAGAAGACCCGAGTGAGGTTGCAGCGGAGGGCGACCGCCAGCAGCTCGGCCATGGTCTCGGTCCGTTCCATCAGGCTGCCGCCGTCCGCGGGCACCGCCGGCGCCTCGCAGGTGCCGGCGCCGATGGCGAAGCGTCGCTGGATCTCGCTGATGTGATCGAGGTGCGCCTCCAGCCGCATCCGGTCCGCGGCGCCGAGGGAGGCGCGCAGGCTCCGGGCGTCGTCCATGACCGCGTCGAGCAGCTGCGCTCGCCGCTGCAGGAGCACGGCGTCTTCCGGGATGTCGAAGAGGTGGGCGTAGAGCTGCGAGGGGCGGTGCATGGGCAGGTTCTGCGAGTCGGGCCCGTTGTAGGAGATCCCGTTCCAGTGGCCGTAGTCGTGGAAGCGCGCCGTGCTCACGCCGAGCTCGAGGGAGCGGAAGCGGGTCGGGGTGTCGCCGTAGAAGTCGGGGTGCTCGGCGATGTGCTGGTCCAGCGTCGGGCGCAGCGCGGTCAGCGTGTGCGACGGGTGGTCGAAGCCCTCGGGCCGGATGCGATCGCCGGTCAGTCCCACCATGAAGCCGCGCATGTGTCCGTCGCCCTGGCCGGGGGGCGTCGCGGGGATGTCGGTGTGCGGCTGCAGGCCGGTGGCCACGCTCACCCGGTGGCGGACGAGCGGCGTCAGCAGCGGCGACTCGGCCACGGCGCCGGTGGGGGTCCAGAGGTCCGGGTGACCCGCCGCGGCCTGCTCGCCGCCGTGCTTGGCGTGCCAGGGCAGGCCGTTCGCCCAGAAGAAGAGGCCGAAGAAGGGCTGACTGCTCGCGTCTGCGCGGGCCCCATCGCCGACCATCGCCTCGAGGGTGGGCAGCGCCAGCGCCACCGTGGTGCCGCCGATGGCGCCGCGGAGGAAACGGCGGCGGCTCATCCGCTTGCTCACGGCGACACCTCGCGAATCGTCCGGAAGGCCTCGCTGGTGGCCAGCGCGACCAGCAGGTCCTTGAAGCGATAGCCGCTGGCCGCGAAGCGCTCCTCGAGGTCGGCGAAGGCCGCGGTCTCACTCGTCGCTTCGAGACGGCCGGTCGCGTGGCGGTAGAGCTGCTGGACCATGCAGCTCGGCACCCGCGGGTCGTCCCGAAGGAGCTCGGCCAGATCGCGCGCGCCCTCGAGAGGGACCCCGTCCAGATCGCCGCTCGCGTCCACCGGGCCGCCCGGCTCGCTGGTGCGGTAGCCGCCCATCGAGTCGAAGTGCTCGAAGAGCATGCCGGGGGGATCGATGAAGGCGTGGCAGGAGGCACAGGCCGGATCGTTGCGGTGCCGCTCGAGGCGTTCGCGCAGCGTCGCGCCCTCCGTGCTGCTCATCTCCAGATCGGTCAGCACGTCGTCCGGCGGCGGCTGCACGGTCTGGCAGAGCACTCGCTCGCGGACGTACTTGCCGCGGAGGGTGGGCGAGGTCTCGCTCGGGTGAGCGTTCATGGCGAGGAAGGCGGCGGTGGTCAGGACACCGGCGCGGGGGCCGTCTTCGGGGAGCTCGACCGGCACGAAGGTGATCGGGTCCGCGTCCGGAGCCTCGACCCCGTAGAGCGTGGCGAGCTCTTCGTTCACGAAGGTCCGTCGGGTCGCGAAGAGCTCGCGGATGTCCGCGTCCCTCCGGAAGACCAGGTCGTGCACCAGCAGCTCGACCTCGCTCCGCATCGAGCGCGCCACGGTGGGGGTGAAGGTCGGGTAGCGTGCCGGGTCGCGGTCGAGGCCCTCGAGTCGGCCGAGGTCGAGGTACTCGGCGAAGAAGCGTTGCACCGCCTTCTCGGCGCGCTCGTCCTCGAGCAGGCGCCAGGCCTCCATCAGCAGGCCATCCTCGGTGTCGAGGTCACCGCGCTCGGCGGCGTCGAGGAGCGCTTCGTCGGGGATCGAATTCCAGAAGAGGAAGGAGAGGCGGCTCGCCATCTCGTAGCTCGTGAGCCGTCGCCAGCCGGGCTCCCCGTCGATCGGCTCGCCCACCTCGACGCGATAGAGGAAGTGCGGCGACTGGAGCATGCCCGCGAGCGCGTAGCGGGCGCCGCGCCAACCGTCGCCGTCGGCGAGGGCGACGCTGATCCCGACCCAGCGCTCGCGCTCCTCGCGGGTGAGCGGGCGCCGGAAGAGGCGGCGGCCGATGTGCTCGAGCGCCCCGGCGACGCATGCGTCGCCCGGGCTGCTCGGCGTGCAACCGAAGAGGGCCTCGCGGCGGGCAGGGTCGGCGAAGACCTCGGCGGTGACCGCGTGGGCAGCCTCCTCGTAGAGGGCGGCGCCGCGCTCGCTGAGGGTGGTGGTCGCGCCGCCGATGTTCGTGAAGAGGTAGGGGTTGGTGTCCGGCTCGAGGGTGACCGCCGGGAGCGGCTGACCGAAGATCTCCGTGAGCGCGTTGCGGTACTGGACGGCCGTCAGCCGCGGTAGCACCGGTGCCACGGGGGCGTAGTCGGGCAGGTCGGCCGCGTCGTCGCGGTGAGTGGGCGCCGGGGCCTCGATCACGCCGTTGCACGCGCAAAGCGTGAGGGCGAGAGCGATCGAGCGAAGGGGCACGACCGAGACCCATACGAAAACCATGCCAGGCTCCGAGAGGGCGGTGAACCCCGCTCAGAGCGGCAAAACCCCGCGAAGCTGGGGTCCACGGACCGGAGCCGTGGCCGCGAGTGAGGACTCTGGACCTCGCCTCGCGGGTCGGGCTGTCACGGCGCCGGTCAGGGCTTCGGCAGTCTTCAGGGCACGCAGGTGGCGAAGGCGCCCCCGCTGGCGACGTCGGCGACGCAGCGGGTGCCCGTCGGGCAGAGGCGGTCGTCGGTGCAGAGCCGGGTGCAGGCGTTGCGGGTCGTGTCGCACAGACCGCTGACGCACTGGGTGTCCAGCGTGCACGGCTGGCCGAGGTCGATGGTGCCCGCGTCGAGGCAGACGAAGACCGTGCCGCCCGCGCCGTCATCGCTCGGGACGCAGGCGAACCCCTCGCCGCAGGTGCCGCGCTCGTCGCAGACCTGCGTGCAGAAGGACCGACCGGCGTCGTCGTCGATGCAGACGCCGCTCCGGCACAAATTGGCGTCGCCGCTGAAGCGGCAGCTGGCACCCATCGGGTCCGGGCCGAGGGCGAAGTCCGAAGGGATGCAGTAGCCGCCGGAGCAGGTGTACTCGAGACCGGCGAGGGTCTCGGGGCAGTCGGCGGGGCCGCGGCAGGTGGTGGTGCAGCCGCGCATCCCTTCGCCGAGGTCGTTCAGGCAGATGCCGGTGCTGCATTGCGCGCAGGGACGTTCGATGTCGACGCAGACGAAGGTGCCACCGGCGTCGCTGCACGCGAAGCCGGCCGGACAGTCGCCCGCGTTCGCGCAGGTGCGGGTGCACTCGCCGACGCCGGTCGCCGGGTTGCCAGCGCAGAGGTTGGTCGCGCAGTCGGCCGCCTCGTCGCAGAGCGCGCCGACGTCGTTGGGCACGCACACGCCGCCCGCGCAGAGGTGGTCGCTCGCGCAGTCTCCGATGGTCACACAGGCCTGGGTGCAGAAGCGGGTGGCCCCTCGGTCGTCGATGCAGCGGCTGGACTCGCAGTCGGCGGGGACGTTGCAGCGGTCCAGGAACGCGCCGGGCGCGCCCATGTCGACCGGTCCCTGATCCGGCGGGCCCCCATCGGTGCCGAGGTCGACGCCCAGATCGGCGCCCGCGTCGGTCGGGCCACCATCGGTCGCGATCGGGCCGCCATCGGCGGCGCCCATGTCGACCCCGCGCCGCGGGGGCGGGGCCGGCTCGCAAGCGATCAGGACCAGGGTGGCCAGGCAGAGGCAGCGCCGCATGCGCCGAACGCTAGCAGACGGCCCGCGCCGCGTGAGCGGATTTCACGCCGGCTCGCTCGGCCGCAGCAGTGGCTCGGCGTCGATGGCGCGGACGCCCTCCGTGGCGTCGCCCAGGTAGCGCTCCGGGTGGCAGGTGAAGACGATGAGCTGCGTGCGTTCGGCGACCTCCCGATGGAGCTCACCGAGGACCCGGGCTCGCTCGCTGTCGGTGTGGGTCAGGTGGTCGTCGAGGAGCAAGAAGGAGCGGAGCCGCTCGGCGAGGGTCAGCCGGAGCAGCATGGCCAGCTGCTCGCGGGTGCCCATGGAGAGCGCCTCGAGGCCGCGCACCTCCCCGTCGACGACGGCGCCACGGGTGGAGGCGTCGCTCTCGAGCACCAGCGAGCCGTAGCGCCGCGTCTCGCCCCCCACCGCTTCGAGCAAGGCGGCGAAGCGCTCGCTCACCGGCTCGACCAGCGCCGCGCCGAGGTCGCGGCCGCGCGCGGCCGCCGTCGCCTCGAGGGTGGCCACCAGCCGCTGGTAGCCGCCGTACTCCAGCTCGACCTCTCGCTCCGCGGCGCGAGCTCGCTCGGTCGCCGCCCCGGCGCGCTCCCATCGAGCGCGCGCTTCCCGCAGCGGCTGCCGGTCGACGCGCCCTTCGAGGCGGGCGATGGTCTCCCGCGCCTCGCGCACGGCCGCCTCGGCCGCCGCGAGGGCATCGGTGGCTTCTTGCGGGCTGGGTAGCGGCTCGGCGAGATCGGGCACCGGCGTCTTTGGGGCGTTCTCCAGGCGCGCCGCGCGTCGCGCGCGCAGATCGGCCAGGGCCTGGGTGTCGCTCGTGGCATCGTCGGCTTCGGGCAGCGGCTGGCTCGCCGGCTCCGCCTCGGCGATCGCCGCGCGGGTGCGCTCGAGCTCGGCGCTCAGCGCCTCGAGGTCGCCCGCGGCCGCCGTCCCATCGGCGAGCGCCTCCTCGGCCGCCGCCAGGGTCGCCTCCGCTCGCGCGAGCACGCCTTCGGCCTCACGCAGGTCGCTCTCCGCCGCCACCCGTGCCTTCTCGCTGCGTTCCGCTAGGGCCTCGACCGAGCCCGCGTCGTCCAGCAGGGCGGTCGCCGCCGCGCGATCGCCGATCCGGTCGGCGGTCGCCGCCAGCGCCTGGTCGAGCTCCTCGAGCCGATCGCCGACGGCGAGCTCCGCCGCCTTCTCCCGGAGCCGGCGGGCTTCCGCGCGTCGCTCCTCGGCGCGGGCGCGTCGCTCCTCGGCCTTCGTCGTCAGCGCGCGCAGGGCCGCGAGGTCCGCGGCGTCGTGTGCTTCGAGCAGCGGATCGAGACGCTCCCGGAACGCCCGCCGCGCCGCCTGCAGCGCCTCGTGGTCCGCGTCGTCGCCCGCCTGCGCGTCGACGGTCGCCAGGTGGGTGCCGCCGCGGCTCAAGATCACGCGGGCGCGCCCCTCGGCCCGCACCGGGCCATCGGTGGGCTGCGCGTCTCCGTCGTCAATGGCCACGCTCACGTCCACTTCGTCGGCGACGTCGAGCGCCAGCCGGAGCCCGACGGTGACCCGCGCCCGCGCCACCTCGAGCGCCTGCTCGGCGGTCGCCACGGCGTCCATCGCCTCGGGGGCCGGCCCCGGCTCGGCCTCGAGCGCCTCGGCCTCTCCGTCGCGCTTCGCCGCGCGCTCGCGCAGGTCCTTCGCCTCGGCGACCCGCTCGGCCAACGCCGCGCGCTTGGCCCGTAGCTCACGCTCCTCCGCGATGCGCGTCGCCTCGTCCGTCAGCCGCGCTCGAGCGTTGGCGGCCTTCGACCGCTCGGCCGCCTCGTCGCGCGCCTTCTGCGCCCGCGCGAGCTTCGCCGCCGCGTCGGCCGCTCGAGCGCCCGCGAGCCGCCGCTCGAGCGCCTGCGCTTCGGAGCGGAGCCGCGCGAGCTCGGTGAGGGCCTCTTCGCGCGCGGCCGCGGCCTTCCGTCGCTGGGCCGCCTTCGCTTCGCGGGCCTCCTCGGCCTTCGCCGCTTCGGCGATGGCGGCGTCGAGCTCGGCGAGCGCTCGCCCGTGCGCCCGCGCCTTCGCTCGCTCGAGCACCCCGACGGCTTCCACTCGCTCCGCCTCGGCGGCCGTGAGCGCCTCGCGTGCCTCTTCGAGCGCCCGGTGGGTGGCCTCCGCTTCCTCGAGGGCGCTCCGTGCCTCGCGCTCGGCGTCCATCCGGCGCTGCACCTCGTCCCGCGCACGGCGGAAGGGGGTGCCGGCGGCCATCGACCGGTTGCCGTTCGGCAGGAAGGCCTTGGCGACTTCGGCTCGGGCCTTCTCCAGGACCTCGTCGAAGGCTTCGTCGCGCGCGTAGCTGGCCACCGTCTCTTCGAGCCACTCGCGGCCGCTCGAGCTCGGGTCCTCGTCGATGCTCGCCTCGAAGAGGGTCGTGCTCTTCCCCTGCTCGCCGAGAAGCGCCCGGGCGAGGAAGGTGTCCGGGATGCCGCGGGGGCCGCCCCGACCGCCGGGCACCGGCACGCCCCAGCGCAGCCGCTCGCGGAGGGCGCCGTCGGCATGGCGGCCCTTGGCGACGGTGTCCCACTCGCCGTCGTCCTCCCGCTCGAGGAGCGCGCCGGCGCCGCCGCTGCGGCCGAAGCGCTTGCGGATCCGCCAGCGGGCTCCCTCGTCGTCGCGGAAGGTCAGGCGGACCATCGGTTGGGCGTCGGGGTCGTCCCAGGGGACGAAGAGCTCCGCGTCCTTCGCCGTGGAGCGGACCAGGAGCGCGGCGCGGACCGCCTCGGCGAGGGTGGATTTGCCCAGGTCGTTGGGCCCGTAGATCACGTTGAGCCCTTCGTCGAGCTCGAGCTCGACGTCGCGCAGCCGCCGGAAGCGCTTCACCTCGATGCGCTCCAGGATCATCGCTCCCTCGCCAGTCGAAAGAGATGGCGCAGCGCCCGCTCGGCCTCCGCATCGCCCTCGCGGGCTTCGCGCAGCAGCGTTCGGCCGGCGTCGGCGAGGAGCGGTGGCAGCTCGTCGATGGGCTCGTCCGCGCCGCGCAGATCCAGGCGCAACCCTTCGCGCTGGATGGTGAGCGCGTCCGCGCGTCGGTCGATGCGGCCGAGGAGCGCCTCGGCGCGCGCCTGCTCCGCCGGAGTGAAGGTCGCGTCGAAGCGCACCCGGAGCACCGTGTCGCGCAGGTCGTCCGACGCGAGCGACTCCAGGTCGGCGAGGCGCTCCACGGTGTGGTCGCGCCAGCGCCAGCGGTGCACCGTCTCGGGCTCGCAGAGGGCTCGTCCGCGCTCGACCAGCGCGAGGATGACGTGGCCGGCCCCGGTCTCGCCGTGGCGGGTCGGCTCCGGCGTCCCCGGGTAGGCGATGGTCGTCGCGCCCTCTCGGATGGACAGCCCGTGGTGATCGCCGAGCGCGAGGTAGTCGAGGCCCAGCCGATCGATCGCCTCCGGGTCGACGGGGAAGGGGACGTCCGCGGCGAAGGTCGAGCCATGGGCGAGGCCGACGCGGATCCGCTCGTCGCCCGCTGGCCGCGGCGGGAGCCGCTCGGCGACCGGTGCCGCTCCCGCGGTGCTCTGGCACGGGCTCGCGACGATGACGCCGCCGTCGAGCTCGAGCTCGAAGGGGTCCCGGTCGGCGACGTGGACCGCGCCCGGCAGCGATCGGCGGAAGGGGTGCTCGGGGTGCCAAGGGCTGCGCGCGTTCGACAGCGGATCGTGGTTCCCCGGCAGCAGGACGACCGGGCAGCGTTGGCCCTCGAGGAGCTCGGCCAGCGGCTCGGTCACGTTCGCGTCCGGCGCCGGCTCGTCGAAGAGATCGCCAGCGCAGAGCACCGCGTCGACGGCCAAGCGCTCGGCGAGGGCGAGGAGCCGCTCCACCGCGTCGAAGCGCGCCCGGCTCAGCGAGCGCGCGGTGCCGGCGTCGAAGCCGCCGTAGCGGCGGCCGAGGTGCCAGTCGGCGGTGTGGAGGAGGCGGAGCATCAGCCGTGCAGTCTCTCCTGCGGGTGTGACGATCGCGCCGCTTCGGCCTCGGCTTCGGTGAGCGCCGCCCGGGCGGCGAAGCGCTCCAGCGCCGCCTGCCGGTCCGCACGGTGAGCCTCGTCGAGCGCTCGGGCTTCCGCGCGGAGCGGCTCCAGCGCCTGCTCCGCTTCGGTGAGCGCCTCGCCGGCTTCACGCCGGGCCTCGCTCCCGGAGGCGCGCGCCTTTCGTCGGCGCGCCTCCTCGATCCGCTGGGTGACCGCGCGCTCGCGCTCGCGGAGCGCCGCCTGGGCCCGTCGCCAAGTGTCGCGGGCCGCGTCGAGGGAGCGCTCGAGCCGTCGGCGGGCGACCCGGAGCAGCTCGAGCTCGGCGACGAACGAGGCTTCTTCCAGGCTCGCGAAGGTCCGCTCGTGGGCGCGCTCCTCGCCGACCACGAGCAGCGCGTCGCCTTCCTCTCGGCGCAGGTGAGCGATGGACCAGGGCGCGGCCGACTGCTGGTGCGCGGCGGCGATCGCCGCCCGGGCCTCGGGGTGGGCCGTGGCGACGGAGAGGCCGAGGGCGGCGCGCCAGTGGGCCCAGCGCTCGCGCGCCGGATCGGTCGCGGTGGTGGTCTCGGGCTCGGGGACGCGTTCGCGGGGCTCGCCCTCGCCGACGAGCTCGTGCGCGGCGGGGATCGGCGCGTCCGCATGGGCCAGCACACGCATCCGTTCGAGGGTCACCGGATCGAGCCGATGACTCCGGTGCTCGGCGAGGCTCAGCAGCGCGACGGCCGGCCCACGGCGTGCTTCGTCCAAACGCTCGTCGACGTCGGCCGCGGTGGCGAGCCGATCGGCGAGGGATGCCGCGAGCGCGTCGCGGGTGCCCCGGCGCGGGAGCACGAGGGCCACGCCGACGCCTTCGGCGACCGCCGCCTGCGCGCGCTCGCTCAGGGTCTGCACCACCGGGTCCGCGCTGCCTTCGAGCGCCTCCCGCAGGCTGGCCAGGTGCTCGCGCTCGGCTTCGAGCGCCTCGATGTCGGTGGCGAGCGGCGGCGCGCTCGCCTCGAGCGCCGCGGTGAGGAGCGCTTCGCTCCCGTCGCGGTCGCTGGCGAGCTGCCGCGCCGTCTCGGCGCCGTCGTCGCTCCGGCCGGCCCGGGCGGCGCGCACCATCCGTCCCAGGCGGGTCTCCAGTCGCTTCAGCGTGGCGATGCGGTTGCTCGGCGAGCCCGCGGCGGCCGCGCGGGCCAACGGGCCGAGGCCGGGCTCGAGGCAGCGCAGATCGCTGACCAGCGCTTCGTCGATCGCCGTGGCGGCAGGGCAGGGCGGGTGGAGCGACGTCGCCGGCGCCGGTCGCGCCACCGCCGGAGCGCTCACCGCGGCTCCTGCCTCGCCGAGCACGAGGGTGGGCGCGCGCCAGAGCGGCTCCGCCGGCACCTCGGCCGTGACGACCCGGTCGAAGGGATCCGCCTGCGCCAGGCCGGGGGGAGCGCTCTCGAGGTCGGCCACCCAGAAGAGGCCCTCCCCGTCGTAGGCCCCGCGCTCGTTGCGGACCGACACCAGCCGCAGCGCGCAGCGTTCGCAGAGCCGGTCCACCGAGCGCGGTCGCGGACCGACCCAGAGCAGCCGAGACGCGCCGGCGAGGAGCGCGTCGGCGACGACCAGCGTGGCCAGGCGCGCGGCGCCCTCCGGGTCGCCCGCGAGCGTGGCCTCGGCCAGCGACGGATCCGCGAGTCGCTCGAGCAGGTCGCCGAGGATCGCCCGCTCGACCGGCGATGGCTCGAGCGCCGCGCCCTCGGCGGCCCCCGTCGCTCGGAGCGGGTCGAGCGGCGATCGGCGCAGGGCCAGCGACTCCGCCGCGATCCGCGCGCTCGCCTCGCTGGCTGGACTGCCGCTCACGACGCCTGTCTAGCACCGGGTCGACCCGCAGGTGAATCGGGCCCACCCTTCCGTCCGTCGAAACGTGTCGAATCCCCCCATCGAGAGCGCATCGAGCCACTCCCTGGACGATCTGGTCGAGGTCCTCGCCGGCCGCCGCATCGCGGTGTTGACCGGCGCCGGCTGCAGCACCGAGTCGGGGATCCCCGACTACCGCGGCCCGGAGACGCGCCGCCGGGCCCGCAACCCGATCCAGTACGAGGGCTTCGTCGGCGACCCGGCCACCCGCCGCCGCTACTGGGCGCGCGCCATGGTCGGCTGGGATCGCTTCGCGAGCGCCAAGCCCAACGCGGCGCACTCGGCGCTGGCGGCGATGGAGGAAGCGGGGCTGCTGACCGGCCTGATCACCCAGAACGTCGATCGCCTCCACCATCGGGCGGGGAGCCGGAGGGTGGTCGAGCTGCACGGCGCCCTCGCCGAGGTGATCTGCCTGGGCTGCAAGGCCCTCTCCCCGCGGGTCGAGCTGCAGCGTCGGCTCGCCGAGGCGAATCCCGCTTGGGTCAGCCGCCCGGCGGAGATGGCCCCCGACGGGGACGCGGAGATCGATCCCGACGAGCACTTTCGGGTCGTCGGCTGCGAGCGCTGTGACGGTCCGCTCAAGCCCCACGTCGTCTTCTTCGGCGAGGGGGTGCCCAAGGACCGGGTCCAGGCCGCCTGGGACATCGTGGACGCCGCCGACGTGCTCCTCGTCGTCGGCTCGTCGCTGGCGGTCTACAGCGGCTATCGCTTCGTGCGTGGGGCCGCCAAACGCGGTCAGCCGATCGCGATGGTCAACCTCGGGGAAACCCGTGGAGACGCCCACGCAGCCGTCCGAGTCGCAGCACGGGCCGGGGAGTTACTTCCGCGCCTCATGCCGCGATTGCAGGGCTGAGCGGCCCTTGACGGGGTCTACCGCAGACCCAGCTTAGGACCCAATGACCCACCCCACCTCCGGCGGCCCCGACTGGCCGCTCCTTCCTCTGCGACGCGGCGTGATCCTGCCGGGTCGCCTCACATCCCTTCCGGTGGGCCGGGAGAAGTCCCGAGCCCTCACACGTTCTCTCAACCGCGACGAGGAGGTCCTCCTCGCCGTGCAGCACGACTCGAAGGTGCTGGACCCGGTGCTCGCCGACCTCCATCCGGTGGCGATCCTCGCTCGGGTGAAGGACAAGGTCGACCGCGGTCGCCGTGGTCAGATCCTCGTGGTCGAAGGCATCGAGCGGGTGGAGCTCACCGAGCTCACCGCTCACGCGCCCTTCTGGCGGGCCCGCTGCCAGCCGGCATCGGACACGGACGGCGAGAGCGAAGAAGCCAAGGCCCTCGCCAAGGCCCTCGTCGGCCGGCTGCAAGAGCTCGGTGTCGACAAGGCGCTGCTCTCCTCGCTGCCGGGCGCGAGCCCCGGCCGGGTCGCCGATCTGGTCGGCGGCTGGCTCGAGGTCGCGTCCGCGTCGAAGATCGAGCTGCTCCGTGAGCGCTCGGTGCCCACGCGGCTCCGGCGCGTCGCCGAGCTCGTCAACGAGGCGCGCGCGAGCGCCGAGCTGAAGAGCCGAGTCGACTCGGAGGTCCGCAAACAGCTCACGAAGCACCAGAAGGAGCAGCTGCTCCGCCAGCAGCTCAAGGCCATCCAGAAGGAGCTCGGTGAGCTCGACGAGGACGACGAAGATCCGCTGCAGGCGCTGCGCGGCAAGCTCGAAGCGGTGATCCCCGAGGAGCACCGGAAGACGGTGCTCCGCGAGATGAAGCGTCTGGAGAACCTGAACCCGCAGGCGCCGGAAGCGAACGTCGTGCGCACTTGGCTCGAGACCCTCGCCGAGCTGCCCTGGCAGGAGCGCGCCGAGACGCCGCTCGACCTGCAGAGCGTGTCCGATCACCTCGAGGCGGATCACTTCGGCCTCGAGGACGTCAAGCGACGCATCCTCGAGCACATGGCGGTGCTCAAGCTC
>JABAOG010003617.1_pt1 | contig 25819 bp, 22 predicted proteins | sample 7062131 | NCBI WGS metagenome assembly JABAOG01 (sample SAMN14538629, study PRJNA623070) | marine sediment metagenome | biome: marine biome [ENVO:00000428]; feature: marine pelagic biome [ENVO:01000023]; material: deep marine sediment [ENVO:00002113] | place: India: Arabian Sea | collected... | reverse complement strand
CTCTAATCTCTGTTCACAACCGCATCCAGCTGAGCAATAATATCCTTGGGAAGAGATTCGGCGCGATGTTGGTCTATGATCTCCTTCACCCTGCGGTTGGCGCTTTCCTGCATAGAGATTCCGCCTTTAGCCGCCCATCGATCGTAATTCAAACGGTCAAACATTCCCGGCAGCCATTCTTCTCGGACATGTTTCAACGTATGATCGGATTCCATGAAATGCCCGTCCGGTCCGATCTCATGGATCAGGTCTAATGCCAGGGTATCTTCATTGATTTCTATTTTGCTGAAATACCTGCGAAGCCAACCGATGATCTCGTCGCTGAAGATGACCAGCTCCATCGAACCGGTCATTGCACTGTCCAGGTACCCGATATCGTGGATCAGGTTGCCTCCTCCTATGGCATTCTCAAATAACAGTAATGCTGATTCAGCTGCAGCCTGGACATCAAATATTTTGGCATCGCTGCAGCCCGCTGTGCCAAAAGTGGGTATACCGTAATGATGGGCAAGATCCCAGGCAAAGGGACCAACATCCGGTGCTGCGTAGAGGCTGACCATCGAACGCATATCCATGGTGAACCCGCTTGGATTCCCCCGAATGAAGGGAGAGCCCTCTTTTTTAAGTTGTGAAAGGACCAGGCCGGCTAATTGCCCAGCGTTTCCCAACGCCATAGCTCCTGCGATCGTCATGGNNCAGCATTTCCCAACGCCATAGCTCCAGCAATTGTCATGGGTCCAGTCATTCCCCGGTAATTTCCAGGAGCATACACTGTCGGCATGTTTCTCTCGGCCGCATACAGCAACCTTTGCACACTCTCCTGGTTGTGATGGAAGGCGGACACCGTATTCACATAATTGATCGCAAAAGGATATCTCTGCAAGTTCGAAAGACCACCAGCAACAATGGATGCCATTTCGAGAGCGTATTTCGTGCTGTTCGCATCCAGACCAACAAAGACGATTGGTTTGGTGCTTTCCTGCAGCATCACGGACATTTGCTGCCGTTCGTACCTGTCCTCTACGATGTCGGACGGCAGAAACATGGACATGATAAAGTCGATGTTCGGCAGATAATCCACCATCCGGATCCCCCTGATCACATCCTCCAGGATAGCTTTTCTTCGATGTCCTGTATCCAGATCATAAATATGCATGCAATCAGATCCAACACCAAAATAACTCTGGTAACCTCCCAGGGACATCGCCNNTCCGGTAGCCACCCAGGGACATCGCCTGCTTTCCGTTCTGATCATAAATGCTGATATTTTTCGGAGCCTGGCTTATAGCCCATTCAACCAGTCTGGGTGGAATACGAACGATGCTTTCATCTTTAATTGCTGCACCTGCTCTTTTGAACAAATCCACAGCTTCCGGTTCATGGAAACGCATACCCGTGCGATCCAAAATCTGCAAACTGGCATCATGCAATAAAGAAATCTGGTCATCTGTCAGTGAATGCAGTCGGACAGGTTGAATCTCGCTAAATAGATTGGACTGTTTGGCTGTCATCGCAAAATATCCTTATTGTTGAGAATATTTAAACATGCCCATAGTAATCTCTATGAACCACAACTGAGTAGGCGTAATCCAACAGTGTTCCCCAGCTGAATACCGGGATTTCAATTTCTCGCTGGATCGCCCGGGCGAAAGGCTGCATCCCCGTGCATTCCAACATCATCGCCCCCATGTTGGGATGCTCTTTGAAAAAATCAACCGCGACACTGACAAATTCCTTTTCAGCTTTATCATAATAAGCCTGGGGAGGATCAGTTCGATTCGGTTCATACCAGAGATGCTCGAACTCCGGGCATCGACCGTCATCTTCCGCCCCCGTGATCACATAATTGCTACCAATCTGGATACCTACACGCTCTAAATGCGTATCGGTGAGATTCTCCTGTCTGGCGGCCAGGATGCCAACAACCTTATCTGGTCCGATCAACTGCTGTGCAAAAGGTACCTGCAGCAAACTGGACATGAACACAGGAACATCGACGTGTCCGGCTATATCTTTCTGAAAATAAGCAAAATAACCACATTCTGCTGCTATAGCACGGCAGCCCATATTCTCCAGTTTTTTAGCTGCGTTCTGGATTGGCTCTAAGCAGGGAGATTTGTCTTCCTCATGAACGAGAGCCCAAATATCCACTCCTTCCGCGATTTCAAACTGTATGGGAAACGGATAAGCGCTGGCATTGCGGACATCGCCTGGAAATCCCGGGTAAACATCGTCGAGGATGATAATACCAAGACCCATACCATAACATCGATGATTTTTGCGAGCCTTGATATGGTTGATCCCAAAATCACGATTTCTATACATAATTGCTCCTTGTTGAGGATTTGGACTGAAACGAACTGCTGTTCATCGAAGTGAAAAAGTACGAAGTATGAAAGTTATGCTGCCTGATTCCCCTGAAACATCGACAAACAGCGATCATACAAGTATTCATAGATTATACTAAGGTTACATCATCAGAATGGAGAAGGATAATGACATTTGACACGAAAAATCCTACGAATTCATCAGATTTCCAGTTTCAAAAACTAAACAATTCGAAAATCGAGAGAATACATAATGCTAGTTTAGAAATTTTGGAAAGGTTTGGGGTACGTCTTCTCTATGATGAGGCAGTTGATGTGGCAAAGCGAGGCGGGGCAGATGTAACAGATGGGAATCTTGTCCGATTCCCATCCTACCTCGTTGAATGGGCTTTGCGCACTGCACCCAAGCGAGTATCTTTATCCAATCGTAATGGTCAGCGGGTGATGCAGTTGGAAGGCAAAAACGTTTACTACGGATCAGGATCAGACTGCCCCAATGTGATCGATTTCCGCACTGGTGAACGACGCCCCGGTCAACTCCAGGACATCGTAGATGCCTCAATTATTTGTGATGCCTTAGAAAATATTGATTTCCTGATGTCCTTCAACCTGGCCAACGACATCTCGCCTCTTGTGTCTGATCTCTACCAGATGCAGGCAATGTTATCGAATTCCACCAAACCAATCCTGTTCGTCACCACGGAATTTGAGACCTGTAAATTGGCGGTTGAAATGGCGGAAATTGTAGCTGGCGGACCGGATGAACTTAAACGGAATCCCCGGATTGCGCTTTACATCAATGTTACAGCACCACTGGTCCACAACGATGAAGCCCTGCAAAAATTATTGTTCATGGCGGAAAAGGGACTCCCGACCACCTATACTCCTGTCGTGCTGCGCGGAGCCAACGGTCCGATCACACCAGCAGGAGCGGTTGNNCCAACGGTCCGATCACACCAGCAGGAGCGGTTGCCTATGCGAATGCCGGGGAACTGGCTGGTCTGGTCCTGGCGCAGTTAAAGAACGAAGGAACCCCGGTAATCCTCAGTGGAGGCACACAGGATATGCTGGATATGCGCACCATGTTAGATATCTACGCCGCTCCAGAAAACCGGGTCCTATGCGTAGAACTGGCTCAATATTACGGGCTGCCCATATTCGGGCTTGGTGGTGCCTCAGACTCCAAAATACCCGACGAGCAGGCTGCCGCAGAGATTGCATTCTCCCTGCTCACAGAGTCTTTGGCAGGTGCCAACCTGGTCCATGATGTAGGCTACCTTGAAGGTGGGCTGACCTTTTCCACCGAGATGATCGTCATGGCGGATGAGATGATTGGCTGGGTAAAACGCTTCCTGGAACCGGTTGAAGTCAATGAAGAAACCCTCGGTTTACACGCGATGGAAGAAGTTGGCGCAAAAGGTGATTTCTTAGGGCTGGAGCATACGCTGCATCATTACCGGGAAGACTGGTATGCCGGTCTTTTCAACCGCCAAAATTACGATAACTGGTCATCCGCAGGCGGTTTATCGCTCAGGGAGCGTGCCAGGAACAAGATCGAAACAATTCTAAAGGAACACCGACCAGAACCACTGCCGGAAGATGTGACCAGAAAGTTACAGCAGGTAATCGATCGAGCTGAAGCGGAATTATAAATTCTTTCGTACTTTATATAAGAATGAAGAGCTGTCGGAATAAAAATCATCGACAGCTCTTTTCAAATGCAACATCTTCATTACCGGATGGGTTTGAGCAATTCAATATTCTAAGTCGGTATTGATGATTTCTGTCCCTTCTATGTCGTGGTGTAAATCCTCAAGAACCCTACATCTAGGGGTAGATTTGTCTGTCACCGGTGTGATTTCTGTGGTTTGATGGGCATTTTGCACCGAGATTGCACCGGAATAATCTTAGAAAAATAGTGAGAATACCTGTCCGTTCGGGAGGTGTAAAATAATAATGAAAGGATATAGTAATGTGAGCCATCATAAAATTATCCAACTAAAGTTTATGTTTTCGAATGATGAGGAGTAAATCAGATTCGACACAATAAGCTCTCCATTTCTGTTGAAGAGCTTATTGTTTGTGTATTATGAAATCTGCTAGGATAGTTTCAAGAATGTAATAGCTTGTAAATCACTGTTTCACTAATGAGTGACTCCGGTTGTTGATTATCCTATCAATCTTAGTACATTTTGATTGTTTTTACTAACCCTAATAACAAATGTAAGGTCTATCGGAAGATTAGGGGGAGGTATATAAATTCATCATTTATCGCGGTTGTCAGGCGGTAAACGCCACCACCTCCCAGGCTACCGAGTCCGGGAACATCATCTGTCATCATAAGAGCATTTGCGATCGGGGAGTATACCAGACCACCAGGTGTACCCAGGTAGATGATCGAGCGCTCTCCGTCAGTAGCTGCGCTCAGGATTTCCGGGCGTGGCATGCCAGAGATCGAATCCCATAAGGTGCCGTCATCGAAGCTCCGGCACAGACCCAGATCACAGCCAGTATAGAGGGCATACAGGAATTGATCGGGGATTGGCGGTGCCATTAGTAGATCGACACCAGTAAACACATAGCTCATGGGCTGCCAGGTGGCACCGGCATTTTCCGAGTACCATAGTTCGGGTTCTGGATTGGGACCACTAGAAAAGTCGTAAGTACGAACATAAACTTTATTAGTCAGATTGGGATGGACGGCGATGGCTGCAACTGATATATCAGATTGGATGGCAACTGATACCGACTCCCAGCTGGCACCACTGTTTGTACTGCGTAATAGGCCATTATATTCCGTTCCGGCGTACACCAGGCCAGGGTTGATGGCATCATAAACCATATCCGTCACGTATCCGAGAGTCTGAGGTGGAAGTACATAGTTCCACGTCGCACCGCCATCGCTGCTAGTAAAGAAAATGCTCTCCACATCCCCACCAGCAGGGGGGCTCAAGGAAGCGCCAACCAGAACGCGGTTTAGTGTATGCGGTGATGGCTGGATGGTAAACGAACTGCATGAGTAGCCGGCATAGGCTGGGGGCAGCGAGCGGGTGATGTTCAACCAGGAAGTCCCTCCATCCATGCTGATATCAATGCAGAACTCGTCCTCACAGGTGCTTGAAAAATAAAGCTTGTTCTTATCAAAAGGATCGACTGCCAGGGACTGCCTACCTGTGAATCCACCGGAACCATAATCCAGGTACTGCCAATCGTAGCCGCCGTTTTGGCTTGCGTAAATCCCCTGGTGGGTTTTGACGTAGACGGTATCTGGGTCGGTCGTGGAAACTGTCATTGCACTGGGGACCATCGCCGCCAGACCTTCGATCCTCTCGATCCAGGTATCCCCGCCATCTTGGCTCAATTCCACGCCGAAGTCAGTGCCCGCAAAAATAGTTTGCGGGTCATTTGGTGCAATTGCCAGCGCCACCGGACTATAGAGTGGGCTGTTGACCATATCCCAGGTTGTGCCGCTGTTAGTGGAGTAGTAAACACTCCCTGAAGCGAGCCACACGGATCCCGGAAGGAAATCCATCTGTGCCTGAAACTGTCCTTGTTGATAAACATCGATGCTGTGGAGTGTCCAATCTGTCAGATTTGTACTGCTGTAAAGGAAACCACGGCCGTCTGCATCTGAGCTGGTGATTGCCCATGCCTCCTGCGGCTGGTGGGGATTGAAGTAAAGCTGGGTAACAGAACCTGTGAGCTGGTCGCCCAAGACCCAGCTATCGCCCCCATTTGTTGTGTAAAACACAGTACCATCTATTGAACCTGCGATCAATGTATTGGGAGTGTTGTAGTTTATCGCCAATGATTGGATATCTCGATCACTAAGACCATTATTGCGTGGGCTCCATAATGCCCCGTAGTTGTTTGAGAAGTACACACCGCCTTCATCCTCTTCTAGGTACATATCCCCACAGGAACCCATCCCAAAATAGACTTTTCCAGCATCTGTGGGATGCGCGACCGGAAATGCTTTAAAACAGCCGTTTTGAGTGATGAAGCTTTCTGTCAATCGCACCCAACTAACACCGTTATCATCCGAACGATACAGGTCATTACTGTCCGCTCCCAGGTAGAGTACATTGGGGTTGCCGGCATCAAAATCGAGATGGATGAGCCAATCATGGTCGTGGATCGGTTCCCAATTTCCGGCACCATCTTCGCTAATAAACAAGCCAGCACCGGACATCAAGGCATAAACAGTGTCAGGATCGCCTGGTTTCAACCTGAGCTTCTTGGTAATGCCCCCATATGGCCCACCGGTGTTGAATTCATTCAATCCATCCGTGACGGTGAATGCGAGTGACAATGTGGCAGTGATACCATTGGGATTGACCACCGTCAGGTCATAGATATCCGCTGGTAGGCCCCAAGGAACCACGCCTTCCAGGGTGGTGGAATCCACCCAGGTTACGGGCGGAAGCTGCTCATCCCCCAGAAAAACGGTAGGAGGGGTGATCACCTGCGTCCCTGAAATCACCGCACCGATCTTATCACCTGTAATCACAATTTCAGTATCCAGATCATTAGGGGCGCTGTTCGGTTCGATCGAAACAAGTGTGGGTAAGTTGTCGATTACCGTGAAGGCGTCCGGCAAGGTGGCAGATCCACCATCAGGATTGACGACTGTGAGCGGATAGATCTGCGCGGGCAGCTGCCATGGAACGGTAGCAGTCAAGGTGGTGGTGCTGCCCCAGATGACATCAGGGAGTTCCAGTTCACCGAGAGACACCGATGGAAGCGTACCTGTAATAGTGGTACTGAACCCGCTGCCTTGAATGACGATCTCAGTCACTACGTCATTTGGCGCTGCATTTGGCTGCACATCTGTGATCGAAAGATCTTCAAGGAGTTCCAATGCTGGAAATGCTTTTACCTCCAACGCAGAACGGGTTTCACTGCTGAACCACAACAGAAAGATAAGTAGAAAGAGACTAAGAAGTATGGGTAATAATCGGAAAATGACTCGGCGATTCATAAGATATCTCCAAACTCTTGATAAAAATGCAGCTGAATAAGGTAAGGAATTTGTAAAAATACTCTCACTAATTAATTTATATCATACCAGTCAAATAATCCGTGTATTGACTATCCATAAACGACAAGATTGAGTATGTTCAAACCTTCCACAACCGATCCTGGAAGCGCTGTCATAAAGTGGGACAGCATCTAGAAGATCCTAATTTTAGTTTTTGATACCCAATATATCATTTTATTCAGAAAAACCCTCTCAGGCCAATTTTTTTAGCTCGATCAATAATACGCCCCAAAAATGATGTTTTCGGCCTTTAGTAGACCGTCCAATAAAATTATAATTATTCCAATCGAAACAAACCTTCATGCTTAATGATCAATAACGGAATTCCACGAATAGTCGTCTCTAAACGCCTCGGTCACTCAAAACCAAGTATGACCTTGAATTATCAAGGACATCTGTTTAACAAGATGCAAGAATAAACTGCTAAAGTTATGGATGAGCTAATAACTCAATTTCAATAGGTTTAGAAGATTTTGGGGTAGACGTACAAAATCGCTGACTTTATATACTGACATGGACATATAAGCTATATTATCGGTGTCAAGATTGCACCAGATTGTACCGAGAAATTTTTAGCCTCACCGAAAAGATAATAAAAGACCGCCATATATAACGATCTTTGAGAGCATAACTCCTATCTGTCTAGCGGACCCGTTAGGACTAGAACCGGCAACCTACTGATTCACGTCAGCAACTTTATATCAATCCACAGCAACATGAAATGAATTAGAAAAAGTTAATACCGCCGCGTCCAGCGGTGCATAACACCCTCGATACGACGGATCCAGCGCATCACGAACCCACGGATTCTGCCCATCAGCTGGTAGCGGCGAATGTCTACCTCTTCTCTCTCGGGTAGTGGACCCGTCCAGGTAAGGGCAACCGCTCCCCATGTCAGACCCGCACCGAAACCGACCAGTACGATATGATCTCCTGCCTGGAGGCGCCCATCTTCAAACGCCTCGGAGACAGCGATTGGAATGGATGCCGTGGATGTGTTCCCATAACGCCCAATATTGATCACAAATCGCTCTTTGGGCAGCTTTAAACCTTTCGCCGCCGCCTCGATGATGCGGATATTGGCTTGATGCGGTATAACCAGTGAAATATCGTTTATCCCTAAATTTGCCCTTTCAATGACTTCCTTTGTTGCCCGTGACATCACCCGGGTAGCAAAGCGGAATACTTCCCTGCCATTCATCTGGATGAAATGTTTCCCTTGCTTGACGGTATCCAGGCTGGCAGGGTTCCGACTACCGCCTCCGGGTACCATTAACAACTCAGCACCAGAACCGTCAGAGCGCAAATAGGAAGATAGCATCCCGCCTGGTTCTTCGCTCGCCTGCAGAACGAATGCCCCTGCCCCATCGCCAAAAAGGATGCATGTATTGCGATCGGTCCAATTGACGATACGTGAAAGGGTCTCTGCCCCGATGACCAGCGCGCTTTTATTGGCACCGGTTTTTAAAGTCTGGGCTGCAAGATCCAGTGCATATATGAAGCCTGTACAGGCTGCTGACAGATCGAAAGCAGCAGCATTGCTGGCTCCAATCTTGTTCTGGACAATGGAGGCAGTCGATGGAAATAAGTACTCAGGTGATGAAGTCGATACTATGATCAGGTCCACATCAGTAGGTTTAAGCTGAGCTTTTACTAAAGCTTTCATGCCTGCTTTTGCCGCCAGGCTCGCCGTTGATTCCTCATCGTTGGCGATCCTGCGTTCCCGTACACCTGTGCGGGTACGGATCCATTCATCACTTGTCTCAACCATCGATGCGATCGCATCATTGGTGAGAATTTTATCCGGTACCGCCATCCCCCAACCGGTAACATGAGCATAGACTGACACGAGCTTACTCCCTGCCTGGATGGCTTAGAATGATGGTGGCGTTATGCCCACCAAAACCAAATGAATTCGACATCACATGATCTAAACGGGATAGCTTCCTCGCTTGATTGGGTACATAATCCAGGTCGCACTCTGGGTCAGGGGTTTCATAATTGATCGTTGGAGGTACAGTGCAATCTTCGAACGCCTTCACGCAGAATATAGCTTCCAGAGCTCCCGCCGCCCCTAATAAGTGACCCGTCATTGATTTTGTCGAGGAAACCGGGATATTGTAGGCTGTTTCACCAAATACGGTCTTGATCGCCATAGTCTCGCTCTTGTCATTTAATGGTGTGCTTGTACCGTGAGCATTGATATAGTCAATTTTTTCAGGAGGGAGTTCAGCGTCACTCAGTGCCATCCTCATACATAATGCTGCTCCGCCGCCGTCCTCATCTGGTGCAGAGATATGATAGGCATCATTGGATGCACCGTAACCACTTACCTCCCCATAAATCGTCGCGCCTCTGGAGATAGCCGTTTCGCGTTCTTCCAGAATTAAGACTGCCGCCCCCTCTCCCATTAAGAAACCATCACGGTCGATAGTAAATGGTCGTGAAGCTTTTTCCGGCTCTTCATTTCGCTGTGAAAGTGCCCCCATCACAGACATCCCGGAAATCGCCAGAGGTAAGATCGCTGCTTCAGACCCTCCCGCGATGACAGCATCAACACGTCCATGTCGGATCATTTCCATCGCCTCGCCAATCACATTGGTACCTGTTGCACAGGCTGTTACAACTGCCAGGTTTGGACCTCGAACACCAAAATGGATAGCAACAAGCCCGGGTGATGTGTCCGGAAGCATCATGGGGACAAAAAACGGGCTGACACGAGTAGGTCCGCGATCTTCAAACACATACAACTGGTCGATCATCGTACCAATCCCCCCGATACCTGTTCCGATGATCACGCCAATGCGGTCCCGGTTGTTGTCATTTACCTGCAAACCGGAATGTTCCATTGCTTCTATCGAAGCAGCCAGCGCCATTTGAGAAACCCTGTCCATGCGGCGGGCATCTTTACGACCAAATAATTCAACCGGGTCAAAGCCTTTTACTTCCGCTGCGATCTGGGTTTTCTGGTCGGATGCATCAAACAAGCTGATTTTCCCTGCTCCGGAAACTCCGGAAATTGCATTTCTCCAGGTTTCATCTACATTCAATCCCAAAGGATTTAAGGTACCCATTCCAGTAATTACTACTCTTCTCGGCATTGATTCCTCCAAACTCTTATTTAAGACAATTCAGGTATTTATTATATTATTATACCTTCCTCACAGATACAACACAAAAATAAGCCTATCGGCGCGGCAGAATAGCTTGATTAATCACAAAAAGGACGTCAAGAATTGATGGGTTATCAAATAATAGGCGTTGATTGCCCGTGCGGGCAGAAGTTATTTCAATACCGAAAACGCGGGAAGGAGCCGTTGATCAGATTTTCATGGATGAAGTCTTATATTCATCTATTGATTAGGAATATTTACCGACTAGAGAACAACTACTGTCCCCAGAAAGTAGGATAAGAATATGAGCCCTGTATATGATCCAGGGATGATTTGCAATCAAATTAAACCAGGGCACAATCCAACCCGTCCGTCTGTGACCTGTCAAACCTTCTGGACGATGAGCCCTTTGAGGTATTCCCCCTCCGGGAACGAAAGTGCTACCGGGTGGTCTTCTGACTGGTGAAGCCACTGGATGATCTTACCATTGGCGTTAGCATCCAATGCTGCATCAGCGACAATTTTTTGGAACAGATCCGGTTTCAATCCCCCAGAGCACGAAAAGGTCGCTAATAATCCACCGGGACGCAGCAATTTCAGTGCCTGTAAATTGATATCTTTATAACCACGGGCAGCTTTTTTTACATGACTGGCAGTCGGGGCAAACTTGGGGGGATCTAAAATAATCAGGTCATATTGATTCCCCCGGTCTCTTTCCGTCCGTAAAAATTGGAAAACATCCTGATTTGCCCAGGTAATCGATTCCGGTTCGATCTGATTCAGGCGGCAGTTTGCCCAGGCAATCTCTATTGTTGATTCGGAAATCTCAACTGCTGTAACTGTTGACGCATTCCCCAGTACAGCGTTGACCGCAAAACCCCCGGTGTAGCTGAAACAATCCAGGACATCCCTATTCGCTGCCAATCGACGAATTATCGACCGATTAACACGCTGGTCGAGATAAAATCCAGTCTTGTGTCCTTCTCGGATATCCACCAGGAAACGCGCACCATTTTCGTGTATCAATAGTTCATCAGGTTCCACCCCATAGATCAATCCAGTTCTGGGTTCGAGCCCTTCCAGTTTGCGAACTTCGGCATCCGAACGTTCATAGATCACCTCTGGTCCCAGCAGATCCACCAGGATTTCTGCGATTTCATTGCGCCAGAATTCAATCCCAGCAGAGAGCACCTGGACGATCAACACCTGTTTATAACTGTCAACAATTAAACCGGGCAATCCATCTGACTCGCCATGGATGATGCGGTATGCGTCCGTAACACCACTTTCGATCAGGTTCTGGCGCAAATACAGTGCATTCTGGATGCGTTCTTTGAACAGGTCCGGAGCGATGACTTCCGATTCATCCCAACTCCAAACCCTGGCACGGATCTGGGAATGAGGTGAAAATGCAGCCCATGCCTGGAATCCACCATGGTGATCGATAATGCGTACTGTCTCCCCAGGTTGGATCGCATCTGAACTGGATTGTAAAGCCCCGGAATAAATCCAGGGATGTCTTCTCTGGAAAATTTTTTCTTTCCCTGGTTTCAATTTAATGGTCGCTGGTTCGGACATATTACTCATCTGCCATCTCGATTAGAGTATCCAGATCGATGATCTGTACTCCTAAACTTTCTGCCCTGCTTAATTTGGAGCCAGCATTCTCTCCTGCAACCAGAAAATCCGTGTTTCCACTGACCGACCCGGTCACCTTGCCGCCATGCTTCCGGATGTAATCCTTGATCTCGTCACGGGTGAAGCCAACCAGCGTCCCCGTGACAACGAAATTCTTGCCTTCCAGGATCTGGCTGACGTCCTCATCCTCTTCGGTGGGCTGGGTTATCGGCCAAACTCCGTTTGTCTTAAGTTTTTCCAACAATTTCTGGTTGCGTGGATTATCAAACCAGTCAACGATCGCTTCAGCGATATTCGGACCCACACCTTCCATATGCTGCAATTCTTCAGAGCTGGCTTTCGAGAGAGCATCCAGATCCGGGTAGTTTCCCGCAAGGTCTGCCGCCATGGTAGACCCAACACCGCGGATCCCCAAAGCTGTGATGAAGCGTGTCAAAGATTGCGATTTAGATGCCTGGATCGAATCGACCAGGTTCTCAGCTTTCTTTTCTGCGAAACCTTCCAGTTCTAAAAGTTCTTCTTTATTCAATGTATATAGATCGGCCACATCTTCAATCAAACCTTCATTGACCAGCTGTTCTACTGTATTTACTCCCAGACCAACGATGTCCATCGCGCCGCGAGATACATAATGCTCCAGGTTGCGGATCAATTGTTCCGGGCAGGCTGCATTGACGCAGTACCAGGCGACTTCCCCCTCAACATGCTCAACCGGCTCTCCACACACAGGACATGTTTCCGGGGGAGTGTACTCCACTTCCGTACCACTGCGAGCGCCGATCACCGGACCGATCACATAGGGAATCACGTCCCCAGCACGCTTTACACGCACTCGGTCCCCTTCTCGGATATCCTTTTCCGCGATGAAATCAAAGTTATGCAGAGTTGCTTGCTTGACGGTCACGCCACCAATTTCAACCGGTTCCAGAACGGCATACGGGGTCAGCACGCCTGTCCGACCCACATTCACCCGGATTTCCTCCAGCAGGGTGGTGACCTCCTGAGCAGGGAATTTATATGCGATCGCCCCTCTGGGGTCTTTTCCAACAACACCCAGAGATAAAGCCAGACTCTGATCGTTGATCTTGATGACCATACCATCAATTTCGTAATCAAGTTTCTCTCTCCTGGATTCCCACTCATCCAAAACCTGGTCAACTTCGTCGAGGTCTTCACAAGTAACCTGTTCCGGGACCGGGAAGCCCAGTTGTGATAAATAATCAATGATTTCATCTTGCTTATTGGGGACCTCCCCGTCTGCCGTTACGATCTGGTAGATCAGCAGGGTCAGGGGACGCGAAGCAGTGATACTCGAATCCAATTGGCGCAGTGCTCCAGCAGCTGTATTGCGAGGATTGACATAGGTCCGTTCTCCGCGTTTTGCTAATTCCCGGTTGAGGTTTTCAAAATCAGGGATAGGAATAAACGCCTCCCCCCGGACAACCAGATATTCCGGAGGCTCGCCCCCCTGCGGATCAACTGGAATACGAAGTGGAAGGGCTTGCAAAGTTCTCAAATTTTGGGTGATATCCTCGCCGACTTCACCATTTCCACGGGTAGCACCTTGAAAAAAACTTCCATTTCGATAATGGAGTACTACCGTCAGGCCGTCCAGCTTGGGTTCAACAGCAAAGTCCGCATCCAAGACCCTCTCATCAACTTTAGCAATACGGTCAAGCCAGTTTCGGATTCCCTGCTTATCATATGCGTTTGCAAGACTCAAAATCGGCAGTGGGTGATTGACTTTTTCGAATTGTTCAGCGGGGGTTGTCCCAGCCCGTTGGGTTGGCGAGTCCGGTGTGATCCATTCCGGATGTTCACTTTCAATTTCCTTCAGTTCTGCAAAAAGCTGATCGTACTCATAATCGCTGATCACCGGATCGTCCAGAACATAATAGCGGTAATCGTGATAGTTCACCTGCTGCCTTAAATCCGCTAATCTTTCCTGTAATTTTTTCTCATCCATCGATCACCTCGGTCAGGCTGTTTATTCAATTATAGCGTTAGATTTATTCATAAAAAGACTAAAAGTGGAGAAAAATTTTAACGCAAAGGTTTTCCCCTTATCCAGAATTTCAGAGGTCAATCTCCGTTGTGCCGGTTTGATGTAAATTTTACAAATTATCAGGAGGCATTTAAATTAATAATCCATCCAATTTACAGAACATTGATGGATCAAACAAATCTTCTGATTATTCTTCGGGTCGAACGGTTTCAAATTGTTTTAATGCTGTGTTTTTTCTGATGTTTTCGGGATCAAAAACTCTTCCATTCATGAGAATGTAGACCCCTGGTTCAAGATATTGAACTGCTATGAAAGCTCCACCCAGATTGAAATCAGCATCTGTGTTTTTAAAGGCTGCTGGCTGCATAGCCCCCGTCAGAACGATGACCTTATCATCAACGGTTTTTAATCTGCGGGCAGTATCCGCCATGGTATCTGTCCCATGAATGATGATGATCCGCTTTTCATCGGCGTTCATCACCTTCTCCACGAGCAAATCTCGTTCCAGCTTTGTTATCTCCAGGCTGTCCTTGCGGGTAACCTCTTCAATGACATAATCGACAGCAATATTGGCTTCCTGCAAGATGGAGTTCGCAGCAGGATTACCCACAATAAATTTGCTGGACTCCAAATCATAATATTTATCAATCGATCCCCCCATGGTAAAAATTCTTATCATTGTGCCAGTTGTTCTTGGATTACATCCAGTGTTGGAAGGCGTTCTGTTTGATCTGGACGATGTCTTGTTCGGTTGCGACATCGAAAAAACGCCTGGTTGGAATGATCTGGATCGAATAACCTTCCGATTTCGCCCATTCACACAGCCCGTGGAGTTCTTCCAATCCCTGCTGCATGTCATCTGCCTGTTTTGGACCAAACCGGTAGGTTAACAGGTACGGATTATCGTTCTCCAAATAATTCAACATTAAACTGATCGCCGCGTAAATCTCCGCCGGATCGGTGATCTGGTCAAGATTCTCGATTGCCTGTGTTTCCAATTTCAGGTTTTCACGGAAAATCTTCAACAGTACCGGACGATGTAGAAGTTTCGTCAGTGCCCATTCCTCGGTGATGCGAAGCTCTTCTGGAATTTCTACATTATTTCCCTGTGCATCTTGAACATGATATTCCAGGTCAAAACTTTCATCCTTGATTCTCACCTGTAAAGTTGGGTCATCCGGAGGAATCAACGATCGAACAGTGTCGATCACGTTCTGGGCAAAGTCATCAAAGTACGTTTTTCGTGCAACACCTTCAGGGACTTTAGCAGCAGGTATGGGTTTGCCGATATTCATACTAATCGAAGGGCGTTTGAACTTCAATGCTTTCTCCAGCGCACCCAGCATCCCCCCAAAACCGATTGGGACAACCGGTGCATTCCCGTGATAACTTAAGAACGATACGCCGGTATGAGCTTTCATCTGGTTGGGTTCCCAAATTCCCCCTTCCGGGAATAGACCGATCACTCCATTCTGTTCGAGGACCCCGATTCCAGCTTTCAGGGCAGGTCGATCTACATGGCCGCGCTTCACCGGTATGCGCCCAAAAATCTTGATTGATAATTCAGAAATCTTTTCATGGGGGATATCCGATGCTCCCATGACTTCAACAAGCCAGGGAGAATAAACGGTCATCAGAACGGCTTCCATTACAGCCACATGGTTTCCCACAACGACCAATGGTCCCTTTTTGGGAAAATTTTCTCTTCCCTTGATTTCGATATCAAAAAAGAGTGGAATGATCAATCTTAATACTGCACGAACGATCTGTCTCTGCAGGATTTTTCTCGGATACTTAACGGGGTATTTATCTTCCATGTATTAACGCAACCTTTTTTACGAAATTTCTTGCCTTATATCAATTGCTTCAGTATTCATCTGCGTCTCAGGCTCCGAAAGCAAGTTGACTGAGAACAAAACAAGGGATATCCAGACCATATCTGCCAGCAGTAGGTGAACGATTTGCATCCACAAAGGTGCCAGCAGTACCAGGTTAATAATGCCGGCAAGTAATTGAGTGGTCACCAATCCAATTAACCCCCAACCAAATCGATGGATGCGTGAGCTTTTTCGCTCAACGATAACCAGACCGGCAATAAAAATCAGATATACACCGGAGATGACCGATAATATTGGATGCCAAACTCGCAAACGGATGAGGAAATGGGCTGTCGGTGAGAGATCTTGCTGGATGCCATCCAATAAAGATGAGGATGGGAAAAGTGTATCTCCTAAAGCGGTGATCGCACCTGTCATCCCAACAAGTGTGATCCCCAGCAATCCGGCGATCAGTGATATTGTCCGAAGGCTGGTGTCCAATTTAAAATCCTGGTCCCGATGCTCGGACCACCAGGCTGTCAGTGTCAGAGCACCAAGCAGCAAAAACGTATTGACCAGGTGCACGGAAATGCTGACTGCCCGGGCAGCAGACTGATTATCAGCTGTCAGTTCAAAGAGAACCAACCCAGCCCCAATCAGGGCTTCCAGGATAATGAAGACCAGGGACCATGTCGCTGCTTTTCGTACCCGGTCTCCTTTGGCAAACCGTCTCAGCACCCAGAAAAATAGAATAACTACAAGAACCAGAGCCAATCCGCTGGTCAATCGATGACCGAACTCGATCATCGTCTCAACTTGTGGATTGCGTGGGAATAACTCTTCACCGCACAGCGGCCAATTTGCCCCGCATCCAGCGCCAGATCCAGTTGCCCGTACAAAAGCTCCCCATAAAATCACCAGGATATTATAGCCAAGCACAAACCAGGAAAATCTTGTCAATCTCTTATTCATTAACTGTCCTTCTGCAAAAGCACTATAGTATAACTGATCGTGAGCCGTATAGAAAGATGTTAACTGTAATTTTCATCAATTCTAACCTTCAAAATAATTTCGGTTGTTGCGGTGGTTGAAAATCCAAAGGAGTTTCCCCAATCATAGTTTTGAAAGCATTGATCGTTGCAGGTGAAAACCCAGAATAATCATTGTTAAAAAAACCGAAGGCTCTTTCAATTCCATCAAAATTCTTTTCGATCCTTTCCACCCAGGTGTGTAAATTTGGGGTGACATCAATCTGGACTTCATCGAAATGATCAAAACGACCATGGACGCCGATCCAGCGGAAATAATGCCAATCTGTCGTCCGGTATATTACCGGTGGGGCATAACCGGGAAACTCAGTAGAAGCCCAGCAAACATCGTTGTCCCTGAGAAAATCCACAACTTCAGCAGTGAACCAGGATGCATCTCGAAATTCCACTGCGAACGGGATATCTCCCGGCAGGATCTTCAGGAAATTGGCCAAATGATCGAGATTGTCAGCATGATAAGAAGGAGATAACTGGATGAGCAGCGCTCCAAGCTTTTCTTTCAGGCGGGTGATCGTCGAAATAAACTCATTCATCTCAACAATGCAATTGACCAACCCTTTCTCATGTGTCACCTGCCGTGGCACTTTTGCCGTAAATTTGAAATCATCCTGGCTGATGGCATACCACCTTCTGATTGTTGAATCTCGCGGTGTGCCGTAGAATGTCGTGTCCAATTCAACAGAATTGAAATAACGGCTGTAATATAAGATATAGTTCTGGGGTGAGGTGTTATGAGGATAGAAAGGGCCGTTCCAATCCGAGTATGAAAACCCCATTGAGCCAAGATACCAATTTACCATTGTTTTCTGAACTTCATTATAATCAATGAAGAACAATCTCATACTATAAATCGGATGTGAAGATGGAAAAAAGAATGAAAGTGCTTGTTATCGGTGCGACCGGATTCGTTGGGGGTCACATAGCAAAACAGGCAGTTGATCAAAATTGGGAGGTTGTCGGTTTGCGGAGAACCCCTACGAAAACAGGGCATCTCAACGAATCGATGATCACCTGGAAAAGCGGCAACCTGTATGATCGAGATTCATTGATCGATGCAATGGCAGGAATCGATGTGGTATTCCATGCTGGAGCCTTTTACCCGGGGAAAAATAGCCCTCACCGGGTATCACAGCAGATTAAATACGCAAATCAGCAGATAGAAAATGTCATCGATGCGGTGAAATCAAGCGGGGCTGGAAAACTGGTTTACACATCTTCCCTTTCCACAGTTTTTAATCCAGCACTTGATGAGAATAGGAAACTAACAGAAGATGATCATTACATTCCGGGAACACTACCCAGAAGTGGTTATCATGAAACAAAAATCGTCATGGAACAGGCAGTCCTTGATGCATCCGATGATCATCTCGATGTTGTCGTGCTTAATCCGACTTCTGTTTTTGGTCCTGGTGAGATCAAAATGAATCTGGGAAGGTTGCTTGTATCAATAGCCAGAGGTTGGGGTATTGTCTGGGTTCCTGCGTGGATCAACATCGTTGATGTCCGTGATGTGGCAAAAGCTCACATTGATGCGGTAGCACATGGTCAGGATGGAGAGCGTTATATTATCGGTGGAACAAACCTGACCTTGAGAGAAGCCCTGGATCAGATCGAAAAAATTACCGGCAAATCTCCACCCAAAGTACGATTGTCCTGGGGAGTGATCGAAACATTCATCGCCATCTCTGATGCACTTCCGTTTATTTCACTGCCTACAGACCACCTGCGGGGAATCCAAAACTGGAGACCTTTTGATACGACGAAAGCACAGAATCAATTGGGTTTAAAGCCCCGATCCCTGAAAAGCACGATCGAGGATTCATTGATCTGGTATCGTTCACAAGGTTTCCTTGCCCGTTAACTGGTAAAGGGCTATAATCGACTCTCAATGATCGAAACGAAAATGATTGACATGTTCATTGAGCTCCAAAGTCTCAAATTCCAGATAACTACAAGTGCAACGACTCGTCATCTCCATAAACCAATCTTGTGGGGTAGTGTAATTTTATTTGAACACAATAATGAGGTAGTTCTATGCAACCTAAGGTATTGATCGTTGAAGACGAACAATCGCTGCAAGAAACGCTCGCCTACAACCTGGCAAAAGAAGGGTATAAGGTTGAAGCAGTCGGGGATGGTAACGAAGCCCTGGAAGCAGCCAGAAAGATGCAGCCTGACCTGATCATTATGGATATCATGCTTCCCGGTCTGGATGGTTTCGAAGTAACCCGGATTCTACGGCAGGAGATGAATGTCCCTATCCTGATGCTGACCGCCAGAGATGACGAAATCGATCGGGTGCTTGGGTTGGAAATCGGTGCAGATGACTACCTGACCAAACCTTTCTCCATGCGTGAACTGATCGCCCGGGTCAAAGCCCAATTGCGGCGGGTGCGTCTGATCCGCCAGGAAATGGAAACTGAGACTGCAAGGGAAGACGATCGTCTCGTTATGGGGAACCTGATCCTGAACCTGACCCGAAGAGAAGTCCACCTGGATGACAAGGTGATGCCGATAAAACCGAAAGAGTATGAACTGCTTCTATTCCTTTCTCGTCACCGCGGACAGGTGCTCTCACGCGATTTGCTTCTGGAAAGAGTATGGGGTTGGGATTTCTCCGGAGGAAGCCGCACTGTTGACGTCCATATCCGCTGGCTGAGAGAGAAAATCGAGCCCGATCCAGCAAACCCAACACGGATCGTCACAGTTCGAGGGGTCGGATACCGGTTCGAAGGATGATGAAATCTACGAGGTTGAATGCCTGATGATCTGGAGATTTCGCTGGCGGATTGCTCTTCCCTTTATCATTATTTGGATTCTTTTTGCAGCCGTGAGTGGAATCTTCTCTTCCAGGGTTTACAGATCCGTCCAGATAATCAATCTTGAAAATAATCTGACGACCCATGCCCAGCTCATTGCCACATCGATCACCGCCAACCAAACCATTACAGAAGATCCTGGAGAGTCTGAGAGACTGTTGGAATACTGGGTAGCGCACAGCACAATTCCGGTTTCTGTCATCAACGAAGACGGTTCGATCATTTTTGAAAACAGCTCTGAATTTGCCATCACCGGGGATCAATTGAATTTTCCAGAAATTAAAAATGCGAAAATTGAAGGCGTCGGGATAAATACCAGGTATATCGCCAGCCTCGATTCCGACGTCCTGTATGTTGCAGTACCCTATTACTCACAAGACGGATTCATCGAAGGATATATCAGGGTAGCCAGATCTTTGGATGTGATTGCCCACGGTCAAGAGTCGATCACGTGGTTCTTTATCATCAGTGCATTTGTAGGCACCGGTTTGATCGTCCTTTTCAGCAGCATACTTGCCAATGAAGCGGTCGAGCCATTAAAAAAGCTGGGGGCTGCTGCTGAACGCGTATTNNAATCACCAATGAACTCTCGTTTTATTTACACGACCAGCAAGAAAAAATCAAGGCTCTGCGGGTGGAACAAGGAAAATTATCAGCTGTCCTCAGCAGAATGACCGATGGAGTTGTCATCGTCAACCAACGTGGGGACGTCGTTCTGATCAACCCGGCAGCAGAGAAACTTTTCAATATCACCAGCGATCAGGCGATGAACAATTCTGTTGCTGCAGTAGTTCGGCATCACGAACTGATCCATATCTGGCAGCTCAGCCAGGAAACAAATCAAGAGCAGTCCATCTCTCTGGAAATCCCACGACAGCAGCGCTTTATCCAGGGAATTACACTCCCACTGGAAGAGGAACTGCCAGGACATACCTTGCTGTTGTTCCAGGACCTGACACAAATCAGGAGATTAGAGACGGTCCGCAGAGATTTCATCAGCAATATCTCCCACGAACTCCGGACCCCCCTCGCTTCCCTGAAAGCTCTTACAGAAACACTGCAAACTGGAGCTATGGAAGATCCCCCGGCAGCGCACCGTTTCCTCGAGCGGATGGAAACCGAAGTCGATGCGATGACTCTGATGGTCTCTGAACTGCTTGAACTGAGCAGGATAGAATCGGGTCGTGTTCCACTCCGACTGGAATCAATCCAACCCTGCGAATTAGTATACTCAGCTACAGAACGCCTCGGAATGCAGGTTCAAAGGGCAAACCTGGAGTTAAATATCGAGTGTCAGCCATCGCTGCCCAGTGTTCTGGCAGATCCTTCACGGTTATCACAGGTCTTGGTCAACCTGATCCACAATGCCATAAAATTCACACCGGCACCAGGAAAGATCACGGTGTCCGCGACTCAAAATATTGACGTGATCACTTTCATTGTAGAAGACACCGGTGTCGGTATCCCATTCGAAGATCTGCCCAGGGTGTTCGAACGTTTTTATAAAGCAGACCGTGCACGCTCCGGTGGTGGGACCGGGTTAGGCTTAGCTATTGCCCGACACATGGTTGAAGCACATGGTGGTGAGATCTGGGCTGAGTCCAAAGAGGGTGAAGGCAGCCAATTTATCTTTACAATTCCCATCGCGATGTAATCTATCAGTATCCCAGTTCTTTATTGATCTGGTTTGGTAACTCTTCTCCATTAATATACTTGTTGATCAACTTCCCCAGCGCTTTCATCCGCAATTCATCGGATTCATTGCATAGACCCCCACGGTGTGGGCTGAGAACAACATTATCTAATTTGTGGAATGGATATAGCGAAGGTGGAGTAAAACTACGGTTCTTTTCGGAGTCTGGATAGTTGTACCAGACATCCAAACCAGCAGCAGTAATTTGTCCCTCTTTTAATGCCTGATATAAGGCCGCCTCATCAATGATCTCCCCGCGTCCAACATTGACCAAAACGGCTCCAGGTTTCATCATCTTCAGCCTTTTTCTATCAAGGAAGCCCCTGGTTTCACGGGTCAGCGGAGCTGAAACCATCAACACATCGCAATCACTGAGCAGTTCATCAAAACTGTCAATACCTGTAATATGGACATCCCACTGATCCTGATAATCTTCTTCGATGGATCTGCGGATCCCCCACACTTCCATCCCAATCGCAGTAAGGATTTTTCCGATATGGCTTCCAATTTCCCCATAGCCGAAAATTAACGCTTTTTTCTCCTCTAGTCTCATAACAAAGGGGTCTTCATAGCGCGGTCGCCAGTCTTTCTGTCGGAAAGCCGAGTCCATTGACACGATGGATTTGGCTGCAGAAAACAGCAAGCCGACTGCCAGTTCTGCGGTCGTCGTGGCATTATGGTGTAAGTTAAATAACTGCACCTGTGGATAATTTTTCATCAATTCTCTAGTATCTGGCGGTACACCTGCCCAGGGGATGATCACAATATTCAAACGAGTACAGGCTTTGATCATCTCCTCGGATGGACGACCAGCAACCAGGATCTCAATCTGGTTATTACTTGGTATTGTGCCGCCTGTGGTAATCACTATATCCGAATTTACATTCTCCCGCAGGAGTTCTAAGATTTGCGAACTGAATTCTCTCTGAAAATGGATCTGGGTCATCTGTTCATCCTAATATATTAATCTCTTCCATGAAGTGTAAAGTATAAACCCGATTATCTGTCCTGGCATTTATACGAATTATGGAACCCAATCAGGAAAATCACAAGATATGGAAACTTCCTCTAGATCCTACCTAACCCATTTCATAATGCCGACATTCACAAACTGTAATGACCTGATCAATTCTTGCAGCAGCTCATTCCTATGGGGAAATTGAAGGTATTTGAAATCTGGTTAATCATATCTTAACCATAATTTGACCAGTTCTTAAAGGGATTATTCAATGGAGTTAAATCCCAGATGTTAAACTAGGCGAGAACAACAAGCCTATGATAAAGCATGCGGTTCTCCTTTTCGATTGCATTCAAGTTGTCCACTAAATATCGATTACACTATTAAAATATTGGTGCGGATAATTGAAATGAATCCAGTAAGGTAATGGGCAGGGAACACTGCGAGTCATCTTTTTCAACCTAGTTCACTGCTTTGCCAGATTCGAGCACCATTTTGTTCACCAAAGCAATAAAACCGTACTTTAAAAAAGATTCAACGATTGTGCTGATGATTGATTCCATGTATTGATTCGCTCAAAAAATCGGTGGACGTGATTTAATTTGCATCAACCGTGCTGAAAATCACTGGTGCAATAACTAGGTTTTGTTTAACCTAAAGGTAATATGCAGGAGACAACTCGTCGTTCAGTTGGTATCAAAGCTATCAATCTTAAGAAGTTGAGGTCAGAATGTCACGTGAAATCTTGGACATAAAAATAAAAGAGTTGCTGGATGATGTCATCATGCTGGGCAGTATGGTCGAACAAATGACCCTGGATGCTATCCAGGCATTAAAGAAATATGACCTGCCTGCCGCTCGCAGGACGTATAAATATGATGAAAAAGTAAATAAGATGCGTTTCCAGATTGAAGAGCGAACAATGACTTTGATTGCCACTCAAGCACCAGTTGCCAGGGATATGCGTTTATTAGCCTCTATAATGGAAATCGCTACCGAGCTGGAACGTATGGGAGATTATGCCAAAGGAATTGCCCGCATCTGCATCATGCTGACTGAAAAAAGTCCTGCTCACCTGATTGAAGTCCTACCCAAAATGGCAGAAATAGCCACAGGAATGCTCCACCGTTCTTTAGGTGCCTTCGTCACCCAGGATGTTCAACAAGCCAGGGAAATCCCGATCGATGATGAAAAAGTTGATGATCTTTACAACGATATGAACCGCACGCTGATCTCCCACATGATCGCCCATCCCAATTCAATCGACCAAACCAATTATCTGATCTGGGCGGCTCACAATCTGGAAAGAATGGCGGACCGGGTTACGAACATCTGTGAAAGGACGATTTATATTGTAACCGGAGAACTGGTAGAGATCCATGCATCGGATGACGAGCTAGATATTTAGCCCCGATCCTTTTCTATATACCTCACCTGACGGTATCGATAGAAACAAGAAACATAGTGCCTGCTTTTTGAAAGCACATAAGATTCAAGCTGCATACAAACACTCATACATGGAGCCAGTCTGCGACTATCAACTTTCCAACCACCATTTTGACCCAAATATCCGAATTTATGACCTTTCAATTTGAGATTAATATCGGTTGGCTTGTTGCCGGTGGTGGAATTTTCGGTTATATAATATATATTGGTTAAATTAATTACTTGCCAGCAACCAAATAAGATCCTTCGAACATTGATCAAAATATATTTATCGTAAAACGATCTGGCAAAAAAAGAAACAAAACAATAACTTGTGCGTAAATATATATAGATCAACAAGCCATGAAGTCAATGCTTCTAAAGTGACAAGATGACAATAAAACTGACAAAAACTGATAATTTAACAGATTTGATCACAGATGAACTTTTAAAAGCTCTCAGTCTAAAACCTGATGGACAACTGCGTAAATTAATCGCCCCTGTTGTTCACAAGCCAACCTGGAAATTCTCAAATCTTGCAACCAGGTTTGATGATTTGATTACTCAAAAGGGATTTCCGTATGCCTCAGGATGGATGATGTCGCACTTTATCGAAGAGGTGCAGACCCATGGGGTTGATAGGTTGCCCGCTTCAGGACCTTTACTGCTGATATCAAACCATCCAGGTGTAGTCGACGGGCTGGTCATTTCTTCAAATATGCCAAGGGATGATCTCAAGATCATGATGAGCGGTGTGCCTTTTGTCAGGCATCTTGAAAATACACCCAATCATATGATCTTTACAACATTGGACACAATGGACCGGATGTCTGCACTGCGATCTTCGATCCGTAACCTGCGAGAGCAAGGTTCACTCCTTATCTTTGCCACCGGGAAACTAGACCCTGACCCCTCCTTCAGACCCGTAGAAGTTGTTTGTGAGGCACTGGAACGCTGGTCCAACAGTGTTGCGGTCATGATCAAGAGCGTACCAAATATCCAGATCGTTGTCTCGATAGTCAGTGGAGTTTTATCGAAACAGTATTTTGGCCATCCGTTNNGCACGACCGGCAGCGAATCTCCGAATTTCTGCAGGTCATTCGTCAATTGGTCACATCGAAAACGCTTGGTTTGAGCGCCAAGGTATCCTTCAGTAATCCCATAACACTGGAAAACTTCGCCGATGACCTGGATAAGACTTCCATCATGGACACACTGATTTCGGAGGCGAAATTGTTATTGGATGAACACATTACCAGACCAGTTGAAGACTGGGCCAGCATGCCCATGGACAAATTTGTGCTTTCAATGGAAAATTAAGCACGTTCACATATTGAGAGTTTAATGGACCAGTCTGCACGAAAGATTAATTCGACTTTTATTACTACGAGGCATAACTATTGGATGCTTTACAATGCACTTCATCTGTCGAGTAAAGGAATGATATGACCCGAGAAACATTCGACAGTCAGCTTAATGGTTTATTATCCGACTTAATCCAGATGAGCAGCCTGGTTGAAGAAGCCATCAAACAATCCGTAGTCGCATTAAAACAGCAGAACAAGGACCTGGCACGGCAGGTCTATCAAGGTGATCAGGTCATCAATGAACGCCGTTTTCAAATCGAAAACGACAGCCTGACCCTGATAGCCACGCAATCACCCATGGCACGGGATCTGCGACTGGTCGCATCGATCCTGGATATTACCAGCGAACTGGAACGTATTGGGGACTACGCAAAAGGTATCGCCAAGATTGCCATCCTGACAGCAGATTTGCCGCATATCAAACCGCTGATCGATATTCCAAGGATGGCGGATATCTCTTCTGAAATGCTTCACAATGCACTGGGGGCATTCATCCAGGAAGACCTGGAGTCCGCTTTATCCATTCCCCAGCAAGATGATCTTGTTGACTCGCTTTACAATCAGGTT
>JABAOG010001209.1_pt1 | contig 25867 bp, 29 predicted proteins | sample 7062131 | NCBI WGS metagenome assembly JABAOG01 (sample SAMN14538629, study PRJNA623070) | marine sediment metagenome | biome: marine biome [ENVO:00000428]; feature: marine pelagic biome [ENVO:01000023]; material: deep marine sediment [ENVO:00002113] | place: India: Arabian Sea | collected... | reverse complement strand
TGCACCAACAGACCACCTCTGTTCATACCTGTGACTTCCAAAATGATCTCTTCATCACGTTCAACCAATTCTTCCGCCTCTACCCAATTTTGATGTTCTATCGTCTTGTTGATCGATACAAGAAGCGCTTCATCGCCAACTGGTTTATTAGTGACATAAATCGGGATAACATCTCCAACAGATAAACTCCCAAATAATTCTTCGTCAAGATTTTTAACTTCTCTGGGACCTGTGCAGCTCTTTTTAATCCCACATCCAAAATGATAGAATCCTCGTCTATCATTTCAATTTCACCTTCGATTACCTCTCCTCGTTTGGGATATGAATAATCGTATTCATTTAATAATTCTTCGAAATCTTTATTGTTTTTCTCTTCGTTTTTATCTTTCGTCATAATCAATTCTGAATTTTTTACTTCCTGTAAAACCAAATTCTAATCTCCTTTATCTATAGATTTTTGAGTAGACTACCCAACAACTGACCATCATATCTTAAGCTCCAAATTTCTTCAACCGTTGAGCATTTGCTTGCATCAATGGCATTAGCTGATAGCTCGGAATACTCGGTCCTAATCCACCCATCAAACAATATCTTTCGCCAAACTTTTCCACCGGATCTGGTCGACAATACCGGGACCAGATCAGAACGGGCACAGGATGCCAGCTGTGAGCTTTTAATACGGCGGGAGTTGAATGATCACCGGTAACCATAATAACATCCGGATTGAGCTCCATAATCCTTGGAATTTGAGCATCAATTTCCGAAATTAATTCCACCTTCTTATCAAAATCTCCATCTTCTCCATAGCTATCCGTTTTTTTAATATGAAAGAAGAAAAAATCGAAATCATCCCACTCTGCTTCAAGTGTTTTAAATTCCTCATCCACGGATTGTGCCATGTCCAATGCATGCATTCCAACCAATTTTGCCACTCCTAGATACATTGGATAGGAAGCTATCGCTGCTGCCCGAACACCGTAGATCTTCTGAAAATCAGGCCAATTGGGCTGCTGAGAAAAGCCTCTCAACAATACCATATTTGCAGGATGTTTATCTTCTAAAATTGATCGCGCCTGTTCCAAGAAATCCCTGATGAGGGTACTTGTTTTTTCTGCACTAGCGTCCAATGCCTTTGGCTCATCAGGAGGAACTCCTGTTTCTTGAGGATCAACATCTTCAAGATTACCGGACAAGCCTTCGCCTCTCAATACCAGCAAAAANNCAGCAAAAACCGATGTTCTTTCACAGTTCGCAAAAAAACCTCGACACCTTCAAGTTCAATATTTTCAAGAGATGAGAGTAGTTGCTTATTAGTTTCTGTAATGATTCTTCCAGCTCGCCGGTCGACTATATTCCCATGTTGATCCAAGGTACAGAAATTGCCTCTGGCAGCAACATCGTCTGGGCGAAGATCGAAACCTATCCCCAGTGCAGATAAGACGCCCCTGCCAACTTCATATTGGATTGGATCATAGCCAAACAAACCTAAATGAGATGGTCCACTCCCGGGTGTTATCCCGTTTCGTATCGGCGCATGCAAGCCACAAATTCCTTCACCTGCAAGTTTGTCCATATTCGGGGTCTCTGCAGCTTCGAGGGCTGTCAAACCCATAGAATTGATCGGTAAACCACCAAGACCATCCAAGACCAGCATGATAGTTTTTGTATCCGCTGGTTGGGATAGCGTTTCAATAGTTTCTAAATCCATAAGATGTCTATGTGAAGCCTATTGTGCACGGTGCGCTGGGGTGACGCTCCCATCATGGTCATCGTCTTCGACACTTAAATCTTCATCGATGAGAGGATCTTCTTCCTCTTCGAAGAATTCAATTCCCAGATTATTAACTACCCCGGTGACTCCTTTTTGCTCTTTGACTAACTTTTCAACCAGTTGCTTTTTAGCTTTTGTATCTACAGTTCCAGTCAGATAGATAACACCATTCTTATCCATCGTCTCAATTGCAAAATCTTTAGACTCGGGATGATTCGCTAACACCTCATCGACTCTCTTCTTCAGTTCACTAACAATTTCTGCCATTTGAACTTTCCTTTCTACGACACTTAATAACCTGAATTTTTTTCAAGTTCTTCACTATTACAATTCCCCGAATTAGCCTTTCAGGTTATTCGTTAAATCTTTCTTGCGCTGCCTCGACATTCTCGGATAAATCTTCAACTGCTTCGTTCATACCAGTGCGCAATTCCTTCCATGCTTCCTGGGTGGATGAAACTAAATTATCCAACCTGTCCTGTACGTCTTTATATTCCTTTTCCATTTCTTCAATTCGTCTGGAATATTTAATTCGAGCATCAGCAGTTTTCTGGTCAACTTTTGCCTTCATAACTGCAATTTTGGCCTCAATTTCATTCAATTGTGCTTCCGCTTTTTTCTCATAAGCTTCTTTTTTGTTTTCCATTTTTGTTCTCCTTCTTCCTTATCAATTTGATCCAATTTACAATCCCTATCATAGCAAGTAACCAAAAGGAATACATGTAGAACAATATATAAATTCGATATATTAAAAGATACAGATTTTGATTGCGTTAGATGAATGACGATTGAACTATTAGGTTTTGTGACAAGCAACCAGAAATTACTCCAAAATATGTTCAGATTCAATTTTGATGCCTTGTTCGAACATCTTTTCAATAGGACACTGATGAGCAATTTTGTACAATTTGTTGCTTACATCTTCATCCAGGTCACCGATAAATTTCAACTTCTGGATAATTTTTTCATCGTATCGATTAATATTTTCACAATCATCACAATCTTCTTTATATATACGGTCATACTCGATACGAAATTCAACTTCTTCCAAGGGAATTCCATGATGCTGAGCATAGGACAGTACAACTTGAGCAGTACATTCTCCCAAACTAAACAGCATCATCCCGTATGGTGTTATTTCGTGCAAACCTTCTACAGAATGATATACACCAGACTCAGGGTCATCTGGATTTGAATACAAAAACTCTACTTCTAACCGCATGTTCTGGCGCAGAATTACTTTCTCAGCCATAATTTTCCTCCTGATCTATCATTATTTTAAGTACAAATTCTCAATAAATTCAGCATCTATTAATTTCTCACAACTAATTCAGTATTCTTCCATGCTGAGATATTTCCGCAACTTCCCTCCTGAAACAATGTCTCTGTTTTTTCTAATAGTTCATTTATTCCAGCAATTTTATCCATCGCCTTTTACACTGCCATGCTACAGAGATTCGTGTCACATTTCATGTTAATTTGAGCAGGACATCGCACATGGATTTTCAAGGGGCAGGTGAGATACTCTCTCCCTCCGACCTTCTAGATTTCTTTGTGAGCAATCCGTTCAATGATCGTATTACTTTGGTGAGCTGCAAATAGATTCCACATACCTCCGAAGTTCTTCGTCTGTGATGGGTAAAATAGTAGAAAATCTAATTTTCTCAGATACTAGCTGAAAGCTTGCTATTTAAATAATTTTGCGATAATACAGCGAATCAAAGAACTTTTCATTTAACACATAACACTACAATTAACTACTTCCGGATTCCATGTTATCTTCTTCTGCTTCCGATATTTCATCCAATGCTGCAGAATCTCGTGTCTCAGCCGATTTTGGATCTAATTCCCAGCGTTCTCGATCACGTTCAAGGAATTTTTCTCGACTCTCGAGAGGTTCGTCATATTCATAATCCAGACCGACTGCCTCCCCCAGCTCATCCACAGTGTCCTGATCTGGAGTTGGAACTGTACCACCAACGGTTTCTTCGCCAGATTGACTTGCGGATTGCCAATCTGCATCCAGGTCGCCACCACTCAATTCTGGTGATTTTGAATGATAATTCTCCAGCTCATCTTTTAGAGCATCCCTGCCTCCAGTAGCAAGCTGCTGCCGATCTTCAAAATGGTCTTCTATTACTTCGTCTTCTGTGTAACTTGCGGATCGATCTGCAATTGCATCCGCATCTTCATCAGCTGTGAGTGCATCCATCGAAGTTTCATTCATTAGAAGATAGTTTTCTCCATCTCTTGTGCCAGAGTCCACCGGAACAACCTCAATAATTTCATATGCATCCTCTGCTGCGGGTTCCTTCTCTCCGGTATACGGATTGATCGGTTTCTTTCTGTTTTTATCTTTTTTCACTTATCAACCACCTCCAAAGTCCTTATAAAATATGGGACGATCACCATCCAAACTGGCAATGGGATCGTCCTTGATATCCAGACGTACAAATTTAGTTGGATCAAAATTTAATGTGTGATCTATCGCGATTATATTGCTCGGCGGGATCGGAAAATCAAGCCTAATATCGCCGATAAAATCCCGGCACCTAAAATACTCCAGACGAAAGGGAAAGTCTCACCCTGGATCTGGATCGGGATCAAAATTGGCAGTCCGAATTGTTGTGCGATCCACAGGCCGATATAAGCACCAACGAAACCGACAACGATCGACACCAGACAACCACCAAGGCTGTACCCAGCCAGTGCCTGTCCTAGCCCACCAGCAACAGCAGCGATTAATAATAGAAGTAAAAATCCTAGAATTGTCATGTTTCCTCCAGATTTATATTGTGAATGAACCGATTGCTTGCATAACTTGCTGAGTATAAAATAACAAAGGCTGCTGGCTTTGTCATGCATACAGATATACTTTTCGGATATAGCTTAAGGTACATATTCAAGACTGTTCAGCATCATACCCACAATTATATTCAGATAATTTGAGTGGAATAAATACAGCAGTAAATGAAAGACATTATTTTCAGTATATATCTGTATATGTACCCACATTTTGTACCCCGGTATATAGAAACTCTTTCTTTATTATGATATTTATTAGAGTAAGAATAAGAACTAGCAATTAATCAATTGAACGTATGATCTCTCATGCGTGGACTCACAAGAGAAACGAGGAATTACTTATGGAAAAATATCGTTACGTGATTATCGGTGGCGGGATTGCCGGCGGACGAACCGCCGAAGGGATTCGCAAAGTCGATAAAAATGGGAGCATTGTATTAGTTACTGATGAGCAGCATCGACCGTATGAAAGACCTCCTCTGTCTAAAAAGTATCTCCGTGAGGAGGTCGAAAAAGAAAAAGTCTTCCTGCAGGGAATGAATTTCTATCAAGAAAATAATGTCGAAATCCTGGATGGACGAGCGGTAATCAAAATCGATCGATCCCATAATTTGGTCATATTAGATAACGATACCCGACTTGAGTACGAAAGTTTGATGCTGGCAACCGGTGGTCGAGCAAACCGCCTCCCACTTCCGGGTAATGAGCTCGAAAATGTATTTACCCTCCGCACAATCGAAGACGCTAATGCGATCCGATCTGCAGCGGGGAATGGAAAAACCGCATTAGTCATGGGTGGAAGTTTCATCGGGGCTGAGGTTGCTGCCTCCCTGAGCCAGATGGGAACAGAAGTTATCGAGATTTTCCCCGAAAGCCGTTTGTTGGAATTAATTGCTCCTGAAGAATTCAGCCAGCATGTTCACAAATTATTCGATATAAATAATATCCGTGTATTACCAGGAACAGTAGCTGAAATACTTGAAGAAAAAGGTCAATCCATTGTGGCCAAATTGGATAATGGTGAAACGGAAGAAATCGATTTCGTTGTAATGGGTGTTGGTATTCAATTGAACACCGACCTGGCAAAAGATGCTGGCCTTGAAATACGTGATGGAGATGGTGCTATTTTAGTTGATGAATATCTGCGCACCAGTGATCCGAATATATACGCAGCAGGAGATATCGCTGCCTGGCCAGATACAACATTTGAACATCGATTGCGTGTGGAGCACTGGGATGTCGCCAGGAGGCAAGGTCTGCGCGGAGGTCGCAATATGGCAGGTGACGTCGAACCCTACACAGCTCTGCCTTATTTTTTCTCTGATCTCTTCGATTTGAGCTTTGAAGTCTGGGGAGACCTCTCTAAGTGGGATCAAACGGTTCGACGTGGAACTTTGGATTCTGGCAGTTTTGCATATTTCTATTTTGTCGATGACAAACTCACCGGCGTTTTTGCGATCGACCGTCCAGATGATGAACGTATTCCAATGCAGACACTGATCAAAGAGCGAGCATCTTTCGGTGATATAGCTGAACAGGTAGCCGATGAACAAGTCCACCTTGATGACCTGATCGAAACAGAGGTGGAAAGTGATGTCGCTCCTACGGGGGAGATCAGTTTCAACCAAGATATCCGCCCACTGTTCCGGGAGAAAGATATCGAAGAGATGAAGGACATAGCCGGTTTTGATCTATCGAATTATGATGATGCTCGCGAATGGGCAGACGGAATCTACTCCACCCTCGCAGATGGATCCATGCCATGCGACGGTCCATGGCCGGATGAAGACATTGCAAAGTTCAAAAAATGGATGGAGACTGATTTTAAACCGTAGACAAAGGGAGAGCCGATGAATAACGAAATAGATCTTCCAATGAGCGAGGATTTAAAAATTGGAAATAAGTCCCTGGATGCGGGTCAATTACACATCGATGATATATGTTTCTGTGGACAGCATCCGAACGAACAAAGAGATCCATAAATCTCTTGATGCTCACTGGCCTTTCTTGTCCGATACACGCCATAAGTTATAGGAAGTCTTAGGAATGGTAGATACAACTGATTCTGAGCATGGTGATATTTACATCCCACATACTTTCATACTTGATGGTGAACGTAAAATTTACAAAGTATACAACGGTTGGTGGTTCCTGGGACGACCAACAGTGGAAGATTTACGGATAGACTTGCGCGAAGTGATAATCCAACTGATGATTGGATCAATCAAGGTAACTAAATGGAAGGAAAATAGGAATTAAACAAGGATATGGACATCAAAAGATTTGGCAATACAAATTTGGAAGTTTCAAGACTGGGGATAGGATTATCTGAAATTGGATATGATTTGACCATGAATGACGAAGCCGTTGCGGGTAATATTCTCAATCGAGCCTTAGACCGAGGTATCAACTTTCTGGATACAGCAGCATGTTACGGAATTAGTGAAGAATTAATTGGACGGACGGTATCTCACCGCCGCGATGATTTCATCATTTCAACGAAAGCTGGACATACAGCCGGAAAAGTAAATGGATCGGCGTGGACCGGTGATACGATCCGGGATAGCATCGAGCAAAGTCTGGAACGTATGAAGACTGATCATCTTGACATTGTTCACCTGCATTCATGCAGCGTGGATATTTTAGAACGCGGCGATGTCATACAAGCTTTGCAGAATGCAAAGAGTGCCGGAAAAACCAGGTATATTGGTTACAGCGGAGATAATGAATCTGCTCACTGGGCAGTTGATTCAGGCTTGTTTGACAGCCTGCAAACTAGTTACAACTTGGTTGATCAGGGTGCTCGGTATGGACTATTTTCTAAGGCACGGGTAGAGGGGTTAGGTATTATTTGCAAGAGGCCGATCGCCAATGCTGCCTGGGGTGCAAGCAGCAGTCCATCATCTTATGCAAAGGAATATTTCCGCCGCTATAAAATCATGGTAGGAGAAGAAGCTCCGCTACCCACACCGGAAGATCCGATACGACTGGCGTTAGGGTTTGTACTGGCGCAAGATGCGATCGACACAGCAATTGTTGGAACAAGCAATCTGCAGCATCTGGATGCCAAATATTGATATAGCGGAGGAAGATCAGCCAATTGATCCAATGTATGTGATGGAATTATTTGAACGCTACGATCTGGTCGGAACTGAGTGGAACCAACAAGGATGATCAGTAACAATAAGTAAATATTAGATATTAAGGAGAAAAAAATGGCAAACATTGAAAGAAAAGCAGGAGCAATTTGGAATGGTGACCTGCGAAATGGCAATGGTATTATCAGTACTGAAAGTAAAGTACTTTATGAAGTGGCATATGACTTCAGGACCCGGTTCGAAGAAAAACCGGGGACGAATCCCGAAGAACTCATAGCCGGGGCTCATGCAGCATGCTACAGCATGGCACTTGCCAGTACGCTCAAAAAGAAAGGCTACGAACCAGGGAAGATCATAACCAATGCTACTTGTAAACTCGTTCCGCAGAACGGAGGTTTTGCGATCACCAATATGCACTTAAATGTTCGCGGTGAGGTACCTGATATTGACGAGGAAACCTTCAAAGAAATAGCCATGGACGCAGACAAAGGCTGCCCGGTCTCAAATTTACTGCGGAATGGATTGAAGATCGAGATCAGTGTAGAATTGACTTAAAGTAAATTTAGGGTCAAAATTCTGGGGAAGGGATTGAAACAAGCATAGGGTAGTACCTACGCCATAACTTAACTTCTGGGTCCGGGTTCGATTAGGTTATGGTTGTCAATAATCTGTGGAGGCAAAATATAATATGGGCATCCAAAGATCCAGGAAATTCGACCGGTATGATCATCGTATAACAAACTGGATGGCTGATAATGGAATCTTATTTCTCAGGATCAGCATTGGAATCATATACATCTGGTTTGGTGTTCTAAAGTTTTTTCCAAACTTAAGTCCCGCTGAAGATCTAGCCGCTCGCACCATTGATGTAATTAGTTTTGGCATGATACCGAGTGAAATCTCAATGCCAATCCTGGCGTTCTGGGAATGCATAATCGGTATTGGATTACTTGTCGGGAAAAAATTGCGCATAATAATATTCCTGCTGGGGTTGCAGATGATCGGTGCAATCAGTCCGATATTTTTATTCCCAGACGAAGTGTTCATTCAATTTCCGTTTGTCCTGACAATTGAAGGACAATATATTTTCAAGAATCTTGTTATCATCAGTTCGGCGATCGTAATTGGTGCCACTGTGAGAGGTGGAAAGCTAATCGCAGATCCTGCAGTTGCTGATGCCGCAAAAAAACGAGAAAAACAAAAATTGGTTGACTAGAGAATTAAACAACCGGTCATTGAGAGATGTTCATTACTGTTACCACCTTCCGGGGAAGAAGATTCCTGGCTGATTTATTGACATTTATCCGCCTGCCTATCAGTGTTGTAATTGTCCTCCTAGGATTCGCTGATATAGAGAAGGCAGTAACGATTGCTTGTGCTGTCTTGATCCTTTCCTGGACAACCGATACCTTTGATGGGTACTTTGGCAAATCTGCAAATCCCCCAAACATATCCTGGATCGGCAGGCATGACCTGCAGATAGATATGATGGTTTCCCTGGGTATATTAGTATTTCTGGTTTTACATGATCAAATGAATCTCTGGTTCGCAGGGGGTTTACTGATTTTGTGGTTGATTGCCTTCATTTTTTCCTGGAGTGCTCCATCGATTGGTCGATTCATCCAGACCCCGATGTATGCCTGGTTGGTGTGGTTGACTTTTTTTGAAACCCCATTGCTTGGCTGGCTTGCGATTGCATTTTTAGCCGCAGTCCTGATTTTTACCTGGCCTCGATATCCAAATGAACTCACCGAAACAATCGAATGGTGGAAACACCGCTTGATAAGAAAGCAATGACCATAAATAGTGTAACCTTGGCATTGATCGTAATTAGGAATCGCAAATGTGTTTCACAGTTTGACTGAGGTTAATTCCAATTTTGGATAAAGTCTTGACTAGTAGATTTCATAAATTGAGATAAAATCAAATAACTTAGGACAAAATATATGAATAGTAAAGAACAGCGCATGGCTGAAGGAATCTTATATACCGATCAATATCAATTAACAATGGCTCAATTGTATTACCGCATGGGATTGCATGAACGCGTGGCACAATTTGACCATTTTTTCCGCAGCTATCCGGATTACGGTGAACACAAGGCAGGTTATTGTGTCAATGCAGGATTGGAATGGCTTTTCGATTGGATCGATCAGGCACACTTTCGGAAAGATGATATCGAATCTCTTCGGATACAAAGAGACTCAGCAGGGAACCAGATTTTTGCAGATGATTTTCTGGAATGGCTGCATAACGAGGCCAGTTTTAACAGGTTATCTATCCAGGCAATTCCGGAGGGTCGTGTCGTTCATCCCAATGTACCGCTCACTGTTGTTCATGGTCCCCTGGCAATTGCCCAAATCCTGGAAACCTCCCTGCTAAACCATCTGAATTATCAAACCCTGATCGCCACAAAGGCATCCCGCATCCATAATGCAGGTCGTGGAAATTTACTGTTGGAATTCGGATTACGCAGAGCTCCAGAAACTGGCGCAAATGCTGGTGGTGCCAGAGCAGCATTAATTGGAGGTGCGGATTTCACATCGAATGTAGGGATCTCTCACGTGCTGGGATTCCCGGCAAAAGGGACCCATGCTCACAGCATGGTGCAGGTTTTCATCGCCTTAGGTGGGAGCGAATTGGATGCTTTCCAGGCTTATGCAGATGTTTACCCGGACGATTGTCTTCTCCTGGTGGATACAGTCAATACCTTGGAGAGTGGTATCCCCAACGCGATAAAAGTATTTGAGGTATTGCGTCGGAAAGGGCATAAACCTGTTGGTATCCGGTTAGATTCCGGGGACCTGGCATATTTAAGTATTCATGCAGCAAAAATGCTTAATGATGCAGGTTTTCCGGATACCAGCATCGTGCTGTCCAATCAACTGGATGAATTGGTTATCTGGCAGATCCTTGCGCAGATAGAACACGAAGCACCTCGCTATGGTGTTGATCCGGATGAATTAGCAAACCGGTTGATCTATGGTGTTGGAACGAATCTGATCACATCAAGCGGTGATCCGGCTCTGGATGGAGTATATAAACTGGTTGCCGTCCAACAAAATAATAATTGGGTTCCAGCCATCAAGGTATCTGAAAATCCGATCAAAATCCCAAATCCAGGCCATAAACATGTTTGGCGGGTCTATGATGAGCGTGGAATAGCAACAGCTGATCTGCTCAGCATGGAAGATGAAAATTTCCAGGAGCACGATGAAATCATACTCCACCATCCATATGAACACCAATCATTTCGTGTATTAAATAAGGAAACGATTTCTGAGATTGAACCCCTCTTGGTCGATATTATGATTGATGGTGAAATACTGTACGACTGGCCGACAATCGATGAAATGAGAGAAGCTCGGAAAAATGATCTCGAACGACTAGATACCGGGGTAAAAAGGATCATCAATCCACATATTTATCATGTTTCACTTTCTGAAAAATTATGGAACTTGAAACAAAAATTGTTGATGAACTTATAATATTTAGGTTAAACAAAATTGGCATCGTTCTTTTCGATGCCAATTTTAGTTTCTTCTATCCATACCTCATTAAACTGCTTTAAGGATATCCCTGCAAACTTTCCCATCCATGGCTAAGGCAATTCGGGATTGATTCTGCTATACCCTTTCTATCAAAATGACATTAAAACAATTGAGATAAATTTATTGTGCTTATCTCGACATTGATTGTATCTGCTGTAATTACTCACTGGTCATTTATTCCCACTAAAATCAATCAACGGATGATATCTAAGCGCGGGAATCAGTTTTTTGTTTCGCTGGTATCTCCATCCTGAGCAAAATCAGGCCAAATACAAGAGCAGCCATCATGATAAATCCTCCGACAACGAAGACGGCTCGGGGACTGATCGCTTCATAGGCATATCCTGCCCAGATTGGTCCAACAATTAATGCCAGACTTCTGGCAGATTGGTACAACCCAAGCAGCGTTCCACTCTTCGCTACGGACTGGAACCGTGTAATTAAAGCCTGGATGCTCGGTTCGCTCACTCCCCTTCCGAATGCAAATGGTGCAAATAGTAGCGTGATCAACCATGCATTCGTCAACATGGATGTCCCCAGGAACGCAATTATGAGGGCAATTTGTCCAAGGACAAGTACTCGACGTTCTCCAAATTTTTGGATAAGCGGTCGGAGCAGAACAATCTGAGTGATTACCTGCATCATGCCGTTGAACGCCAACATCAGACCGATATAAGTGCCTGCTTGCACCGCCCGGTCAAATATGACTTCATTAGCGTACAAAGAAAATATCGCAGGGAGAGCAGAAAACGCCAGCGAAGCGGTAAACCCGAGTAACAGGATGACCGTAAGCGCTGGAACGGAAAAAATCATTGCCCGTGTACCGTTTTTTTGCTTCTCTTCCACATCCGATTTCCCCCTCTCCTCGGGAGGCAGAGATTCTTTCAGTGTGAATACAGTCAGCATCAGGGTACCAAAAGTAATGATTGTCGCCCCAATAAAGGGTGCAACGATGCCAAAGCGGCTTAATACACCACCAAATGCTGGTCCAAAGATAAAACCGACACCAAATGCAGCCTGGAGATAACCTAACCCCTGAGCACGCTGTTCATCCGTGGTGATATCACTCACATAAGCCTGTGCTGTCGTAATATTCCCACCGGTGATTCCATCCAGGGTACGGGCGATAAACAACATCACCATACCACCTGTCAGTGGGAGGTTTAAACCAAGCGAATCGATCAGCCCACCGAGAGGTCCAGCCAGTATAAACAGGAGGAACGCAAAAACAGTCCCCATTTGACTGAGGATCAGGACCGGTCTCCGTCCATACTGGTCGGATAATCGTCCCAGGACAGGTGCTGCCAGGAATTGGGCTCCAAAAAATACAGATGATAGCAGGGTTATCTGGAAAACGCTTCCCTGGAACTGTCCTTCTGCATACAGCGGAAGGATCGGAATGATTACACCCGCTCCCAGGATATTCGTAAAAATAATCAATAATATTGGGAATATTCGCCTTCGGTCCATGAGGTAATTACCAGCAATGTCCTGTTTTCTACAATACTTAAATGTGAATATGTCAATCCGGTCTGTCTCAAACAGGCGTAATCATAACTCATTGAAGTTATTTTTACCAATTTTATTGGAATATGGTCGCAAAAAATAATTGATTGATTGGAATCTTCGTTGTCAAATTCGCTGATTTGGAGAAGAGTGCAAGAGTTCGAGGAATTTGGCTGCAAATAAATATAAACTTTTCTGTAATTACTGCTTGTTGCCAACAAAATGTATCTCAAAATATGATTTAAGTTACATACTTGGTATTTCACATTGTGCTAATATTTANNATCAAAGATGAAATATTAATAAAACGATTAAAAAATGTCCAACATTTCAGGAATCTCCCGAACCAAGCAATAAAAGATATCGTTATTTCCGGTCAGGTACACCATTATGAATCAGGCACCATTATTTTTAGGGAGGGGGAAGATTGTTCGGGTTTATTCGTCCTGTTAAAGGGTCTTGTGCACCTTTACAAAATGGGACTGCAGGGTAAAGAAACCATTGTCACCAGCGTTCAACCAGTCATCATGTTCAACGAAGTTCCAATCATCGATGGTGGTCCAAACCCTGTTACTGCTCTAGCCGTTCAGGAATGCGTGACCTGGCGTCTTGGGTACGAACGCTTCCAGACGCTCATGGATAATTATCACGAGCTAGGAACAAGCCTGTTAAAAGTGCTGGCAAGGAGAAACAGGTTGCTGTTTAGCTGTTATGAAGATTTATTGAGTCGACCCGTACTGGCAAGGGTTGCTAAAGTTATCTTAGATCTCAGTGAAAGCGGAGAGGTGCCGATCGACAGGATAAAATATACAAACCCAAAGATGGCAGCTCTCGCTGCAACAGTTCCCGAAGCCATCAGCCGTTCAATTAAAACTTTCAAATCCGATAAAATCATCCAGGCATCAAGAACCAAGATATCGGTTCTCGTTCCCGAGCGATTATCAGAAGAGGCTTTGATTGAACCGATAGACTTCGGGATGAACTGATGTATTAATTCTTTTCCGATTTGGTATGATTTACTGGTGAATTTCTGAGAACTCCATTGAATTTTGAGTGATTTCTTGTTTAAATAATTCACGGATTCCCCAGGTCAAAGCCCCAAGCCCTCCGGCAAGAAGCAAAGTACCGCTGACCATCAATGGTGTATAAAATACATACACCCAATTTTCTCCGTTTAAGGTGTGTGACGGAGCAGCCCACTGAAATACCGTCACTGTGATCACACCCGCAACAATGGAAACCATTCCTGCTGAAGCCGCTTTCTCCGCTTTGCTATTTCCTCTTCGTTCAGAGAAGTCAACTCTATCGCGAATTCCCGGAATGTAATACAGCAAGAAGATCACCAGGGTGATGATGTTCAGATAGAATTTGACATTGGCTGGTGCTGCTTTTCCTCGCATAGTTAGTGAGGTGAAGTAATGAATCCCGCCTATCAATGTTCCAATCACTAATATAATCATTGCATTGCGAAAAACATCGGGTCCACCGCGTATCAATCGAATAGTAGCCCAAATCCCAACGAGTCCAATCAGCACTGTAGTGATAACAAAGCCTTGATAGAGCCAACGGATATCCATTAATTCTTTAAACGCCATTCGATAGCCGATATTGCTTGAAAATGCTACACAGGACGTCCCTGCCCCACCAAGCAGATTCATGGCAGCAGTCATGCCCATAAAGAGAATAGCAATTCCCCGGTAAATTATCCCAGTTTTATTATTCATAATGATGTTCTCCTACAATGCAATAACATACTAATTTTCCAATCGATTATTCATCAGGGAGTTTCAATATCACTCGATAACTCCCACGGATTGCCATGATAATGGCAGCGTTCACAATCTGATTCTAGGATTGTGTTATGTGAAACGACGGGAATCCGTCCTGACTCACTTGTTTCTTCGGTTTCAATACTCCAAGTGGCATAAGTAACCCAGGTACCTGATTCCTCTTCCAGGCCAAACTCCATACCAGAAGCATCATGACAGGCTCCGCACGAGACATTACTATGGTCTTCGTCATGACCGGGGATCACCTTCTCCGGGTCATTCAAAGCCTCATGGCAATCGCTATCTCCGCAAGATCTGGTCAGTTCATGCGCATCATGACAATCTGTGCATACAAATCCTTCTTCTGCATGAGCTCCTCCGAGTTCAACCGCTACATGCTCACGGACATTAACCGGCTCGTGGCATTTCATGCAGAGTTCATCTACATTCTCCACAGCAGCGTATTCATCCAGTGGTGCAACTTCCAGCCAGCTGTATTCAGGTTGAACATTGCCTCTTTTATCTACCTGGTGGCACACCTTGCACGGAATGGATTGCCATTTGTCTTCCGCTATGTAGGATGGTGGTTCACTCAGTTCAAATTTACAGGTGAAACAGCTTTCGGGAAGATCATCCATGGTTGGAGACCACTCAATAGGCGCGTGGCATCGGGCGCAATTATTGTTCCTGCCTTGTTCGTCTGCAACGAAAGAATTGGCGTGTGGGCTGGCATTCCAGGCTGCTTCAATCACAGCAGGATCAACAGGTCCACTCGTTTCTGTGGGCATTGGAACTTCTTGATTATTAACAGGTTCCGAGTCTGTATCGGTATTTCCCGAAGGTTGCTCGCCTGTGGGCTCTGTTTCAACCCCTTCGTCGGTTGTGTTGACAATCTCCTGTGGAGGATCGCTATCTTCAACCTGGAAATCTATTCCATCCGGAGATGTAATGCTCTCATCTGATTGGCAGGATGACAAACCAAAAACGAAGAGGAGACAGACCAAGATCAATATTTTGGGTGGAACAGTATTCGCACTGATATTTTTCATATTTTGATTGACAATATTCAATAATTTATTCATGGTGATAGTTGGGTGAGGATAATCCTCACCCAACTATTTATTGGTTGTATGTCTTTTCGAGGTATGCAGCGATGGTTAGAGGTCCAACCAGTGATTAAGTGTTTTAACACTAATTACCTGTGTTATTCTTCTCCATCGAAGAAAGTAATTGAGCATCCAAACCAGGAAACTGCACCAGTTAGTTGCCTTCTGCCTCCTCAGCTTCCGGTACCTCTCCATCTGCAGTCAAAACGGGCAGCTCATACGCATTCCCCTCAAAGTGGCACCGATCACACTCCACCAACCAGTTGATGCTGTGTGATGTAACCGCGCTTGTTGTCATTTCACCTGATCTGCTCATCTCAGAAACGAGGGTAACCCACTTGCCTCCCATTTCTTCATCGGGGTGAGGTCCAACTTCCATACCGGTAGCTTCATGACACGCCATACAGGTTACGGTGTCTGCCATTTCTGGGTAATTCCCCTTGGCATGTTCCTGTTCATTGATTTCATGGCAATCAACACATTGTTTTGGCTGCTGAGTGTGAGGATCATGACAATCCGCGCATTGATCTGGTCTGGTTTCTGTGTTTATAATACCTGCCCAGTTTTTGTGAGCACTTCCACCCAGGTAGATTTCATGCTCAACGCCTCTTCCACCTGTTGCTGAAACCCCTTGAGAGGTCAGGTGGCATTTCGTGCACAGATCAGTGGATGAACTGACTTCAATATATTCACCGGTGAGAGGACTGAGCCAGGCATTACCTTCTTGTACAACTCCATCCTCCATCTGGTGGCATGTCTCACATGTGATTCCCACCCAGTCTTCTTCTGAGACAAAATCCATTGTTGTGGCTACACGCAACTCTTCGTCTGTGGGGAACTTGCAGGTCACACAATTCGGTGGTCTGTCTGTTGTAGCCTCTGGATCCCAGTTCTGCGGTGAGTGGCACCGGGAACAATATGTGTTTGGTCCCTTCCCCAGGTCATAGGTATTCCCATGGGGACTACCTTCCCACGCGGCAATGATTTCAGAATGATCCGGGGGCGGTGTGGGTTCTGGAGGTTCCTCTGTCGGGACTGGTGTTGGCTCAACCACTACTGTCACCTCAACAGTTTCTATCACCGTAACCGTCTCAACAACCCTTTCAATGATCGGTTCAGGTTGTGTAGCCGGCGGTGCAGTTGATTGGCATCCAACCATAAACATGGCCGTCAGAAGAAGCACCAAAACAGGAAAGGTTATTTTCCATCTTGATTCTTGCATTCTTTTCTCCTTTTCTACACATCTCTCGATGTAATAAATTTAATGCGGCGATTATGAATGGAGCCCGCACTTTGTTCAATATAGCACAATCAAAATCTGCTGGCATTGACAAATGTCAATAACATTAGAAAAAGATGAGAATGATGATTTCCCATTGTTGATATTAAGTCCATACAAATATTTGAACTGGATGCTTGAAAAAATTCTATAAAAGTTCAGATACAAAATTGTTGAAAATACCTGCTGTTACCTAGCTGGTTGAAGAGGGACGATATTAATATTTTCAAATTTCTCAAGTTCGGCTATCATAGGTTTAATCAGTCAATCATCATTTGTCCAGGAGAATACAATGACAATTACGATGGACGGCTCTAGCCTGACGATCGAAAAACTTGTACGGATTGCACGCAACAATGAAAAGGTAGAGCTTAGCCATGAGGCTTTGGAACGCATTAAGACCTGCAGGGCTATGCTCGAAGATAAAATCCAAAAACGTGAGATCATGTATGGAGTCAACACCGGGATTGGGGAATTCTCTGAGGTCGTTCTTACAGACGAACAGGTTCAGCAGTTCCAGCGATACCTGATTTACAATCATGCTGCCGGGATTGGTGAACCTCTGCCGATTGAATATGTCCGGGCGGCTATGGCTGGAAGGATCAACGTCCATGCCCACGGAAATTCTGGCTGCCGTCCCATCATTACTCAGACTTTGATAGAAATGTTGAATAAAGGTGTCACACCGGTTGTTTGCGAAAAGGGTTCTGTTGGTGCTTCAGGGGACCTGGCGCCCATGTCCCAAATCGCACTGCTCCTGATGGGTGAAGGAGAGGCTTTTTACCAGGGAGAACGCTATCCTGGGAAAATCGCAATGGAAAAAGCAGGGATTCTCATTCCCGGTTTAGAAGCACGAGACGGGCTGGCTACGATCAACGGTTCGAATATCCTGACGGCTATCAGTGCACTGCATATCTTTGAAATGGAACGCCTGCTGGTCCAGGCTGAGATTGCCGCCGCAATGACGCTTGAAGCCCTGATGGCCAACTTGAAACCATATGATCACCGTCTCCATTCTTTAAGAGGTTTTACAGGTGCAATTCGCAGCGCAAACACAATCCGTAAGTGTATAGAAGGATCCGACCTGCAGACAGGTAAGATCAAAGTGCGTGTGCAGGATGCTTACTCGATGCGCTCGACACCGCAGGTGATTGGTGCTGCACATGATGCCCTGGCTTATGCACGTTCCCAGGTAGAAATTGAACTCAATGGTGTTGGTGACAACCCGATTTTTATCCCTGAAGACCAGGTCACTCTCACCGGCGCGAATTTCCAGGGGACTCCAGTATCTCTACCTATGGACATGGCTGGTGCAGCCTTAACGATGGTTTGCGTGCTTTCAGAAAGACGTTTGAACCGTCTGACAAACCCGGCACTCAGCCAGGGCTTGCCAGCATTCCTGACTAAAGGTGCTGGTATGTTTTCCGGTATGATGCTCAGCCAATACACCGCCGATATGCTGATCGTCGAGCAGCGCATCCTTTCGATGCCAGCGAGTATCCAGTCGATTCCTGCTGCTGCAGATCAGGAAGACTTTGTTTCCATGGGTATGAACACTGCCCTGAAGAACGACAAGATCATCGATAATGCCTATGGCATATTGGGAATAGAGTTCATGGCAGCAGCCCAGGCGCTGGACTTCCGCGAATTTGAGAATGGCGCAGGAGTTAGAGCTGCCCATCAGGTAATCCGCAAATCCATCGAACACTTGGATGAAGATCGTCCACTGTTCCCGGATCACAATTCAATGAAAGCTTTGGTTAAATCAGGTGAAATTCTGAAAGCGGTTGAGAAATCTGTAGGAAAATTAAAATAGATTGATTGTGTAATGCATTAAAAATCAGTACGGGCTGAGTTTTACTCAGCCCGTACTGTTGTCTATTGAGATAATCGTTTCGCTGAGGAGCAAGGATACTTATTTAATCCAATAGACTCCCAAGTTCATTTTGGAGGAGTAGAACAGTATCGGGGTTCACACTGTAGTATTTGCTTAATCCATCGTCATCAATGCGTACTTCAATAATGCCGGTTGCAAATAGCTGACGCAAGTGACGAGAAGCAGCGGATTTGCTGAGATCCAACCGATCAATAATGTCAGCAGTACCCAGTTCATTTTCTTCTCTTAAGAGCTCCACGATTTTATACCTGGTCTCATCCGCTAATGCCCTCATTTTTTCAACGATCTGTTGGCTATCTGCCTTGATCTGCTTACGGCTTGCAGGAGTGTATCGATAGGCACCGAAAGCAATCCTCAATTCTGAAAAATCAGCGCTCATGAGTATGTATGGTCCAGCATGTGGAGATGGTATGAATCTCATGGCAGAGTATTGCTGGATACCTTCTGCCCGATATGCTCCCCTCATATTTCGCCGTGTAATTTTCTCAATGATTTCAAAGTGGCTCAATCCAGAAAAATCAAGCTTTTGAAAATACCGCTGTGCTTCTTCAAGACTTCTTAGATTACGCTGCCATTCATCTTTGAGATGGTTTTCCCAGAAAAACTGCATATAATCCAGGATCAAGTCTTTAAGTTGCACTGGGGATTTGTACAGATCGAACACCCTTTTCCCCAACTTCAGATGGATATCATCAGTTTCTCCATGCCCAAAGAAATTCCAGAATGCTTCCCAGGATGTCAGCAAAGATTGTGGATCATCTATTACTGGGTGCTGTTTATGCGTCAGCTCGCACCCGAGACAGGTTGTCAACCAATACAATAGCTTATCTCGCAATGCCTCAGGTTCAATAGCGTCTAATCCATCAAGATATGCTTCGAAGGAAGTCAGTTTGGTGGCATTGTCAACTACATTGCTAAGTGCATCCAGACCAATCCAATGAGATATGATTTTGTGCTTTTCAAAATCCTCAGCGGATAATTTTGCACGTGTTTCGACGGACCAGTCGGATATTCCCGGACTATCATCAGCTTCAACAACAGTAGCAAAACTGTTAAGGGCATTCAATGCAGGGGAAATGTCGATGGAAACATCGATTGCCTGCGTGGGTCGAATGTTGTCTACCATGCCTGCATTCCTATCGATTCGTGGAAGCATATTAAATTCCTCCATCCAATGTTATTCCGTCACTTTGATAGAAGAAGGATGAGAGAAGATTGATTAACTTCTCTATCCACTTTCTCAATTTTTTATTTCGCTCAGACTGGGTCCTATTCATTTCAAAAATCGCATTTCCGAGTACCCCGAATGTTTTCCTGTTTACCTATTTGTCGTAATCAACACAGGATACTTTCAGCTTCTCGAGTGAATACAATTCCGAGGTCGAGGATAAGATTATTTTCCAGGTCATTGATGACTTTGGTAACAAACTCCACATCATCCAATTGATCAATGTCACCAGAATTTATATTTTGATCACACACTTCATATCGAGAAATCCATCTGACTTCGATTCCATCATCATTGAGTTCATCCGCTAAAATCTTCATGTACATCATCAATGCAGCTCGACTTCCCTGGCTGCTGTAGTGCCTTTCTGAGTCCGAGTTAGCAATTCTTTCACCCGCTGATGAGATATTCAAAACCACCGGATCTTCGCTGTTATTCAATAAGGGCAGTACGCTTTGAACAATCATCAGTGGTGAGATAGCAGATGAATGGATATTACTTACTAAATCCAGCCGGTCCAAATCTCCGAAGGAGTTATCATCCCTGGTTGTTTCGTACGTATCGGTGATATTGATCAAAATATCGATGCGATCCGTATAATTGTTGATCATTTGAAACAAGTCTTTCGGTGTGCTGCTATCAGTGACATCTACCGGGAAGAGAATCAACTGCTCGGGATGTTCTGACCCTAACTGGAAAAGTTCATCAAATTTTTTCCAATCTTTGCTGACACCAAAGACCTTTGAGCCAAGTTCCAGATACTGACTTGTAAATTCCAGGCCGATTCTNNCTCCTAATAATCGCGGTCTAATGTACCGCTTTCCCGTTATTTCGATTTCCCGTTATTGCGGGAATATGTAACTATAATAGCATATACGGGTTGTCCTGTCAAGAAGGAAAATCATTTGGGTTTTATCGAATGAATAAATATATTAGTGATATTTTTAAACAAAAAAGCGGTATTTAGATATTAAAGGGTAAATATTTTAAATCAAATATCGAATATACTTTGAAATAATGTGATCTAACCATTCATTACTTCGTTATCGGTTTTACTATAATAGTAACTTATGGTAATATTAATCTAAAGAAAGAAAAGGGAATATGAGCATCATTCAAAACATCGTGGAAAAAGCCTCAACCGAAACAGAATTTTATAAAGCTTTAGCNNTAGCTACAGATTTTGATAAAGCTATTGCACCATACCGGCTCACTAAAGCTCAAGTCTCAACGCTGGTAGAAGAACTGCGAAAAGTGCGTCCTCCAACCGGGCTCAAAGGATTTGAAGACCCGATTCTGTCCAGAGATTCATAATTCAAAATTTCTCCAATTTCATAAACCTTACAATGCAATGGATCCAAACACTGTTGTACCTATTCATCATTCTATTTTTTTGTAATGCCCAAAGGTTAATCTGAATAAAATACTGATAAAAGCAATTCTGGATGAGGATTTTCGTGATCAGCTATTTTTAGATCTGCCTCAAATCATTAAGGAATATGATCTTAATGCAGTCGAAATCAAAGCTCTAGAAAGCGTTGATGAAGTTGCATTCGAAGCTTTATGTGATGTACTAAGTATTAGCGTTATTCGCGAGAAGAAAAATATTGAAGATCTGCCTTTATTACTAGTATGAATAGATTGAAAAATCCCACTAAATCTGATAATAAGGTTGCATTAATTAGTNNCTGCAGTACCTAACTTGGCTATAAGTATGCTAAAAGCCAGTTTGCAGCAAGAAAATATCCAGTGTGATAATTTTTATTTTGATGAAACCTCAAAAAATTTGATTGGTTGGTCGCTATATTATCTCCTCAGCACCCTGGCCTATGCGGGTGAATGGTTTTTTTCTTCAACTGCATTTAAAGGTTTTGATCCCGATGCTCCTATTAATCCAAATTATAAGGAAAATGACCCTTATATCTATGATTCTAATACTTTTACAAGGATCCTTGAGAAATCTCATAATAGGGCTGAGGAAATTATTGAAACCCTCTATGACCGAGTAAACTGGGATTATTATTTTCTTGTTGGCTTCAGTATCACATATTATCAAACTACAGCCTCTTTGGAATTGGCCAAACGGATAAAAGAAAGAAACCCAAATATTCAGATTGTCTTTGGTGGGGGTAATTGTGATGGAATAATGGGGCTGACCATCCACCAACAATTTTCATTTATTGACTACGTTGTACGGTGGGACGGGGACCATGTTTTACCGCTCCTAACCAAAAATCTAATAAATGGAGCATCAACTACAGATATTCCTGGCTTGATATTTCGGAATAACGTTGGGGAATCGATAGCTATAGGCAATAAAAGTCCTACGATTTTGAACCTCGATTTGTTACCATACCCAAATTTTGATGATTATCTTAAGGAACATGCAATTGATAAAGATATTAACTTCCCTGTTCAATTTTCGCGCGGATGTTGGTGGGGAGAAAAAAATCATTGTTTGTTCTGCGGCCTGAACGGGTACAACCTCGAATATAGAGCNNTTAGATCATATTTCAAAAACATATGGACAAAATAGCTTTCAAGTGGTTGACAATATTTTTAAACCCGATTTTTTTGAGGATTTACTTCCCAGAATCATTTCGGAAAGACCTGAATGGAGTTTCTTTTTTGAAGTAAAAGCGAACTTAAAAAAGGAACATGTCAGATTATTGAGTCAGGCTAACGTACGTTTCATACAACCAGGAATTGAAAGCCTCAGCAATGATATCTTAAAACTGNNGCTTCTGAAGTGGTGCAGCGAATACGGTATTATCCCAAATTGGATCTGGTTATCAGGCTTTCCAAATGAAGATCCTGCTGAATATGTACGGATGGAAAATAAACTACCGAATCTCATTCACTTGAAACCGCCTGCTAAGCATTACATTGTTAGGATGGATCGATTCAGTGAATTGTTTGAAAACGCTGAAAAATTTGGGCTATTAAATGTTCATCCAGCACATCAATACAAATCTATCTATCCATTACCAGAAGAAACATTATTCAATTTAGTTAATTTATTTGATTTTGATTATCCCGAAGGTGATGAACCAGAAAAATACACACAAAATTTCTCTGAAATGATTAGGTATTGGATCGAAAACTACTCACCAGGGGCACTTAGCTCATTTACAGTTGGGGATGTATTATATATCTTTGAGAATAGGCCAAACAAAGAGAAAAAAATTTATGTATTAAGTGGATTAGAGAAAGCACTATATGATTATTGTGATCAAGGTCATAGTTTGCAGGCAATTAGAAATTACATGATAAGCATTGGTTACGATTTGGATACAAAACAACTCAAAAGGGTCCTCAATGATTGGGTGCAAAAAGGTTTAATATACTCAGATAATAATTGGTTTGTTAGTTTGGCCGTGCCAAGAGATGAATTAGTAAATCCTGTATCCACTTCTAAGGTTATCAAATTAGCACTCACTGAAAGTATTGCAGAATTATCCGATGTTGTTTCCTAAAAGTATATTATTCACAAATCTTAGCGCCAGGAGGATTTAATTGCATTGAATATTAAATTGAAGTGTAGCATTTCATTGGAACTGTAAGCAATCTAATAAGATTTGTAACCCTTAACACTAATCAATACCAAAAGTAGGAGGTATAACAATGAGCACGGTTCAAACAATTCTTGATAAAGCAAAAACAGATGCAAAATTCTATAAATCACTTGCCAGTGATTTCGAATCAGCAATCGCGCCATTTCGATTAACACGACGTGAAGTTACAGAATTGAAGGAAGGGCTGCGAAAAATTAAACCCCCAACTGATGCTATTAGTTTTGAAGATCCGTTTTGGCGTGGAGAGTGATTCAAGCCTCTAATTTTTTTTACAAAAATCCAATAATTTTGAAATAATACCCTTTAGCCGCGGCATACGATTCTCCGGTCGGTTTGATTCTGGCGTGAGATAATTTTAGTTTGCGATTCTTTGAATAACCTAGAAATAACCTATCCATTATGTTTACTCGATACTATACATGAAATATTATCAAAAGAAATCCGGGAAATATCAACATAAGGTAGCATTGGTTGGTATGCCTTTTAAACCAGGGGGAACCGCACCGAATATCTCTATCAGTTTACTCAAATCCTGCCTGATAGAACAAGGAATTACCTGTAAAAATTATTACCTAGATCAATCTATGTTAAATCAACTAGGTTGGACTTTGAACTATATGTTCAGCAATGGAAATTTATTCATAGGTGAGTGGCTTTTCGCATCTCATGTTTTTGATGATTTTAACCCTGAGCCTCCATTTATTTTTGGAAGTGGTAAATTTTTACGGTTCTCATTTTCCCCAAGTAAATTTAAAGAGCGAATTGAGGATGCAAAAGTGGTGGTCGCGAAATTCCTTGATAATTGCATAGCTACAATAAATTGGTCAGAATATAAGATTATCGGGTTCAGCACTACCTACTCCCAAACTATGGCATCGTTAGCTTTAGCACGCCGTATCAAAGCACAAAATCCAGAAACAACCATCATTTTTGGTGGCAAAAACTGTGATGGAGAAATGGGCGTTACTCTACATGAGCAGTTCCCCTTCATAGATCTTGTTCTTAGAGGAGAAGGTGATATTGCATTACCGAGGATTGTAAAAAAAATATTTGCCAACCAACCTCTCGACGATGAGGCAGGTTTGGTACTGAGGGATAAAAATGGCGTTACGGTCCCAATAGGTGAATCAACCCCGATTGTTAGGAATCTTGATCTACTCCCAATCCCTGACTATGAAGATTTTTTTAAAGAATTTCCCCGGAATACAAATGTAGATACACCAGTTGAGTTTTCTCGTGGTTGCTGGTGGGGAGAAAAAAACCAATGCGTTTTTTGTGGTGCAAATGGTGCCAGTGTGAAATACCGTTCGAAGTCTCCCGATCGAATTATTCATGAATTGGAGAAATTATCAAATAAAAATTCCCCAACACTATTTATGGTAACAGATACCATCCTAAATCATCGAAACTTTTCAGACCTCCTCCCGCGCCTGGCATCTTCAAACAAGAACTGGCAGTTCTGGTTTGAAGTTAAATCCAATCTAAAAAAGGAAAAAATCAAAAAATTAAAAACTGCCAATGTTCAGTATATCCAACCTGGCGTGGAGAGCCTAAGCACACAAGTTTTGAAGGTAATGAGCAAAGGAATCAGTGGCATACATAATGTGCAATTCCTTAANNGGAATTGGCTGTATGGTTTTCCTGGTGAAGATCCGATAGAATACCAAAGGGTAATGGACTTTATCCCCAGTTTATATCATCTGACACCAACGCAAAAAGTCGGCGAGATATTTTTAAGTCGGTTCAGTCCGCTATTTGATCATCCGGAACAATTCGGGATCAAAAATATCAGACCCGTCAAAGCATATAAGCACCTATATCCATTCGATGATCAGGTTATGAACCGCCTGGCAATGTTTTTTGATTTTGATCATGGCGATGGTTCTGACCCTGACTTATATACAAAAGAGTTTGCAAAACAAGTCTTCGCGTGGCAAGAAAACCATTGTCCTGGTGGCTTAATCTCCACTCGTGATTGTAATAACCTGATAATTATTGATAAAAGAATATCAACAAAAAAATCTCAATTCATGTTAAATGAAGTTGAGAAAGAGGTGTACGAATACTGCGATCATGCACACACTTTGAGCATGATTCGCAAGCATTTGAAGGAAATCAATATTGAAATCAACTTGAGAGATTTGGAAAAAATCTTGTCTCGAATGGTTGAGGAACGGTTAATGATGAAGGAGAACGACTGGTATCTGAGTCTGGCCATTCCAGTTGATGATAAAGTTTCCAGATTGTCTTCCAGCTCTGAAATAAAGATGATGTTTGTGGAT
>JABAOG010020408.1_pt1 | contig 25874 bp, 20 predicted proteins | sample 7062131 | NCBI WGS metagenome assembly JABAOG01 (sample SAMN14538629, study PRJNA623070) | marine sediment metagenome | biome: marine biome [ENVO:00000428]; feature: marine pelagic biome [ENVO:01000023]; material: deep marine sediment [ENVO:00002113] | place: India: Arabian Sea | collected... | reverse complement strand
CGGCCGGCGTTCAGCTCGATGGTGCCGGCGACGGCGCGAACCTCACCGGGGATGAAAGGGGGCTTCGTGCTCATCGGATCGGCTCGTGGACGGTGACCAGCTTGGTGCCGTCGGGGAAGGTCGCCTCGACCTGCACCTCGTGGATCATCTCGGGCACGCCCTCCATCACCTCTTCGCGGGTGAGCAGCGTGGTCCCGAGGGTCATCAGCTCGGCGACGGTCTTGCCGGCGCGCGCGCCCTCGAGGATCGCCGACGAGATGAAGGCGACCGCCTCCGGGTAGTTCAGCTTGATGCCGGCCTCGCGCCGGCGCTCGGCCAGCAGGCCCGCGCAGAAGACGAGCAGCTTGTCTTTGTCTCTCGGTGATAGCTCCATCAGCTCCTCCAGATACCGGGGTCGATTCGGGGCCTCTGCCAATCGTCACGCACCCGGTGGCGGGCCCCCTCGAGCACGTGCCGCACCCGCGTCCCGTCCGGGCCGAGCGCCCGGACGACGAGCAACGCACCGTGGGTGGTGTCGAGCGCCGTCGCGGCGGCTTCGGGGACGGCGGCGAGCGCCTCGCGGACCGAGGCCAGCGCGGCCGCGGGCTCGCTCACGGTCGCGACCATGGTGCCGAAAGCGGCGTGGCCGCGCAGACCCCAAGGGCTGGCGCCCACGGCCGCGCCGCCATCGACCCGGCCGCGCTCGACGAAGATCGGTGCGCCGCTCGAGCGGACGGTGAAGTCGAGCCAGAGCGAGCCGGTCTCGAAGCCTTCGTCGGCGGCCGGCCGGCCGAGGCAGACGACCTCCCAGCCCAGGAAACGCGCCCCGGGCTGCAGATCGACCTCGGTGGTCAGCGCCGCGTCGGCGTCCTCGTAGACCACCATCTCTTGCGGGACGTGCTCGAGGCTGGCCCCCTCGGCGACGCTCAGCGCGGTCTCGAGCGACGCGCGAAATCCATTGGTCCGGTAGATCTTCCCGGCGCCGGGCGTGGTCAGCAGCGCCTGCGCCTCGGGGTCGACGGACGCGCTCACGCGGAGCCGATCCCCACCCACGCAGCCGCCCGGTGGGTGGAGCACGACGACATGTGCGGTGCCGTCCGACTCCGGGTGGAAGGCCCGTTGGATCCGCAGCGGGCCCTCGTGCGCGAGCGGACCGATCCGGGTGCGGCCCGCCCGACGACGGAGCCCGACCTCGAGCCACGCACGCCATCGGCGCTCGGGCGCCTCGGTGGGCTCGGCCATTCGCGGATGGGGTCGCGTTCGCGCGAGCATTCGGCCCACCCTAGGAGGCCAAGATTTCGAGGACGTTTCGAATAGATGAAAAGGAGTAGGCGCTCGACGGATGTGTCGGGAATCCCCACCGAATTGGGAAGGAGTCGCCGATTGGTGCCCCTTCGTGGCGGTCTTTGAGCCGCTTTTCGTCGGTCGCGCCTCCTACTCCCGATGCGTGGATGGATTCCCCCCCTCCTCCCGATCGTGCTGCTGGCTTGCCAGGGCGTCATCGGCGACTCCCCGGACGACGAGCCGGCCGAACCCTTCGCCCCCGGCGGCCCCGTGGCGCTCGACTGTGCCGAAGCGGACTACCGACCGGCCGCGGCGCCCTTGCGGCGGCTGACTCCGGACGAGCTGCACGCGAGCATCGAGAGCCTCTTCCCCGGCGTGCCGATCCCCGAGCTCGAGGTCACGGGCGACGCGCGGGTCGATGGCTTCGACAACAACGCGCTGAGCCAGGGCGTGAGCCCGACGAACATCGAGAGCTTCAACCGGATGGCGGAGCGCGTCGGCGCCCTCGTCGCCGCCGACCGAAGCTGGTGGCCCTGCGATCCGGCGACGGGCGAGGCCGCCTGCGGCGAGACGATCGCGCTAGCGGTGGGCGAGCGCGCCTACCGGCGCCCGCTCGATGCCACGGAGATCGCGCGCATGAGCGCCTTCTTCGAGACGCTCCGGGTGGAGCTCGGCTTCGACGGCGCGGTGGCCGCGTACGTCTCCGGGGTCCTGGAGTCGCCGTCGTTCCTCTACCGGCCCGAGCTGGGCGACCCCTCGCTCCCGGCGCCCGACGGGCTGGTGGCGCTCGCGGGCCACGAGCTCGCCACGCGGCTCTCCTACCTGCTCTGGGGCGACCTGCCCGACGAGCCGCTCCTCACCGCGGCCGAGGCGGGAGAGCTCACCAGCCCCGCGGCCATCGAAGCGCAGACGCGCCGGATGCTCGAGGATCCGCGGGCCCGAGCGATCGTCGAGCGCTTCCATCGGAGCTGGCTGGGCCTCGATCGCCTCGACGAGCTCGCGCTCGACGCCGAGCGCTACCCGGAGCTGGACGGCGCGCTGCGCCGCGACCTGCAGGCCTCGGTGGCGGCCTTCGTGAACGACGCCTTCTGGGAGGAGGGCTCGAGCCGCGCGCTCTTCGAGGGACGGCAGGGCTACGTGAACGATCGCCTCGCGCCGCTGATGGGCGTGAGCGCCCCGGGCACGGACGAGCTCGTACCGGTGACCCTCCCCCAGAGCGAGCGGGCCGGCATCCTCACCCAGCCCGGCGTGCTGGCCTCGACCTCCCACGGCGTCGGTCACTCGCCGATCCTCCGTGGAGTCCTCGTGCTGAGCTCGGTGCTCTGCACGCCGCCGCCGCCGCCGCCGGACGGAGTCAACATCGGCATCGCCGACGACGAGCCGGTCGACGACGGTGGGCGGCTCCTCACCACGCGCGAGAAGCTGGAGCGGACTCACGGCACCGCGGAGTGCGCGACCTGCCACGACGCCATCGACGGCATCGGCTTCGCCTTCGAGCGCTACGACGGCCTCGGGCGTTTCCGCCTCGAGGAGAACGGCGTGGAGGTGGATCCGACCGGCACGCTCCACGGCGAGCCGGTGGCCGACGCCCTCGAGCTCGGCGAAACGCTCGCCGACGACCCGCAGGCGCGCGAGTGCCTCGCGACCCAGTGGTACCGCTTCGCGCTCGGTCGCTCCGAAGCCGAGGACGATGCCTGCGAGATCCGCCGCCTGGCCGACACGCTGGGCGAGCTCGACGACCCCAAGGAGATGTTGGTGGCCCTGGTGACCTCGAACGCATTCCGCTTCCGACCGGAGGTGTCCCGATGAGCATGAAGCGACGTTCCTTCCTCCGAGGCCTCGGCCTCGGCGCCGCCGCGCTGAGCGTGCCGATTCTCGGCCAGCGGGCGAAGAGCCAGGTCTCGGTGCCCAAGCGAGTCGTCTTCTTCTACGGCGGCACCGGATCGCTCCCGGGAAGCTGGGAGCCGACCGGCGTCGGTGGCGTCGGCGACGCGACGGAGAATCAGTTCGATCTGGGCGAGCTCCACGGACCGCTCGCGGCCTATCGCAACCGAATGCTCCTCTTCGAGAACCTCGACATGGTCTCGACGCGGCTCGACCCGACGGGCGCCAGCAACGCGCACCACAACGGTCAGACCCATTGCATGACCGCCGTCAACCGCCTGACCGGCGACCTCGCCGGCGGCCAGTCCATCGACCAGGCGATCGCCCGAGCGTTGAACGCCGATGGGCCCGTGACCCTCCTCCCCTCCCTCGAGGTCTCCGCCTCCGCGTGGCGGAACGGGAGCGAGGGCGCGCCGCTCTACTCGGAGGCCGGGGTACGGGTGCCGGTGCTCTACGAGCCGCCGGAGATCTACGCCCGAGCGTTCCCGGCCGGGAGCTCGGATCCGGAAGCCGCCGCGCGCGCGGCCCGGCGACGGGAGCTGATCGCCGGCTTCGTCACCAGCGAGCACGAGGAGCTGATCCGGCGCCTGCCGGCGGCCGACGCCGAGAAGGTGCGGCAGCACATGGACACCCGCTCCACCCTCGAAGCCCGACTCGGGCTCGGCACCGATCGCGCCGGGCTGATGCCGGGCATGGAGATCATCTCGAGCTGGGACAGCGTCGACTTCGGCTATGACGTCCCCCCGTCGGGGAAGGACGCGATCTGGCAAGCGACCGCCGACCTCAACACCGAGCTGGTGGCGGCCGCGCTGCACGCCGACGTGACCCGAGTCGCGACGGTCCTGCTGCACGACGCGCCGGGGTACACCTTCGGCTACACGAACGGGAACTACGAGTCCGACAACCCGCACGACCTGACGCACAAGGTGAACGACGAGAGCAACTGGCAGAACGGCGACCCCGATGCCCGGGGCGCCATCCGCCGGCAACACCTCGCGACGATGGAGAAGCTCGCCGGCTTCCTCGACATGCTCGAGTCACGCATCGAGCCCGACGGAACGACGCTCCTCGACAACACGTTGGTGGTCTACGTCAGTCAGATCGCCAACGGCAGCCACTCGGTCGAGCGCTTGCCCTGGTTCACGGTCGGCGATCTGCAGGGCACCCTGCGGACGGGGCGCTACCTCCGCCTCGGCCGCACCGAGGATCCGGAGAGCTCGTGGCGCAGCGACGGGCGACCGCACAACGACCTCTTCCTCTCCGTCGCCCAGGCCATGGACGTACCGATGAGCACCTTCGGGAACGACGCCGCGACCGGTCCGATCGACGAGATGTTCGGCTGAGCGCCGCCACCCATGGGGGTGACGTCGGGGGGCTCGGCACTGGAATCCAAATGTGCGCGGACCGCGCACATTGGCGCGGATGTGATCCTCGCCGACACCGGTCTCGCCACCGTGGCCAACGCCTTCTACCCCTGGGAGTAGAACCCGCCCCGGAACACGGTCGCCTCGAACGGGGTGGGACCGCTCACGCCGAGACCATCGAAGACGCCCTACCTTGGTGACCATGTGGCACTCGGGGGACAGGCTCACCGCGTCGTCCAGCGGTTGGGTGGCGATCGTGGTCATGCTCGCGGCGTGTGGTGGCGGCGACGGCGGCGAAGCCCCCGACGCAGGGCCCGCCGACGATGGCAGCGTCGATGGGGCGATGGACTCGGGCTCGGTCGATGGCGGCGAGCCGGGGGACCCCCTCTTCGTCTCTGCCGACCCGGCCTACCTCGAGATGCGTCGCGCGCTTCACCTCGAAAGCCCCGGCAACGTCCTGGAGCCCTCTCGGCGGCACGGATTCCCGATGAACGCTCGCTCGGGCCCGGTTGCCTTCGGGGAAGGCGAGATGGGACGCCGGCTTCCCCTCGAGCCTTCCAACGGCACCAGTCGCCACGAGCGTGGCGAGACCTTGTTCCAGTTTCTCGCCCGGCACGCCGATTCGCTGGGCCTCACCCTGCCGCGGGAGGAGCTTCAGCTCCCGAACGATCCCACCAACCCCGAGCTCGCCGAGCCTCCCCCCGTCCTGAACCAGGAGCTCCCGTCTCGGGTGCAGCTGCTCCGCTATCACTCGGGGCTGCGCGTCGTCGGCATGGGCGCGGTCGGGCTCTTCGATCCGGAGGGTGCGCTGCATGCGGTGATCATGCGCCTCTTGCCGCTCCCGGCCGAGCTGGTGCCCGACCCGACGCTCAGCGAAGCGCAGGCGCTGGCGCGCATCGAGGCCGAGCTCGATGGGCTGATCGCCAGCGACCCCCAGCTGCGATGGTTGCGGGCTGCCGCCCCCATCGCGGACATCGAGCGGGCCGTCGAGCTCGTCTGGCACCGAGAGGGGCTGCGAGCGGATGCTCCGGTCCGGCTCGCCTACGAGGTGGTGTTTCGGCTCAACCTCCACCGCGCCTACGTGCTCGTGGACGCGCGCACCGGAGAGGTGATCCGGGCGGTGGGTACGACGCCGGCCGAGTGGCACGACGAGGGCACGGCGGTCACCGCCACCGCCCTGGACAACCTGGCTGTCGAGCAGCGAATCCCCTCGACCCGCTTCGAGGGCCAGCTCTGGATGGGCGTCGGGACGAGCGCCGACACGGGGCTCTTCACCACCGGCGAGCGTCTCTCGGTGAGTGACTCCGCCGGACGAGACGATCCGAGCCTGGTGTACTACGCGCCGATTCGGGAGACAGCGGACACGAACGAGTGGACCCTCGCCGAGTCGGAACGCTCCGCGACGGGGGTGCTGCCGAACGCGTTGTCCGCGCTGCGCTGGTGGCAAGAGCGGGACTGGCGCAGCTGGGATGGGCGCGGCAGCTCGGTCTGGACCGGGATCAACGTCAACAGGAGCGACGACTCCTCTCCCAGCTTGAACGCCTGGGGTGGCGGTGGCGTGATCGCGGTGGGCGACGGCCAGACGAGGACGGGGCAGACGTATGCGGATTCGCTGGAGGTCATGGGCCACGAGCTCATGCACTCGGTGATCGGCGCGACCAGTCGCCTCCAATACCTCGATGAGTCCGGCGCGGCGAACGAAGCCCTGGCCGATTTCTTCGGCGTCGTGCTGACCGGCGTCGGCGACGATTTCTCGGACCCCACCATCGGTGAGGAGATCGGCCGGCCGATCCGCAGCGTCGTCAGCCCCGCTGGCTTCGGTGACCCCGACACCTACTCCGATCTCCGCCGGATCGCCCTGGACTCCGGCGGTGTCCACACCAACAGTGGGATCCTCAACCGGGCGCACTCCCTCGTGGTCCGTGGCGGGAGTCACGGCGGACACACGGTCACCGGCGTCGGTCTCGCGCGCGCGGAGCGGATTCTCCGGCTGGCGAACCGCGCGCCTGCGTTCGGTCGCTACGCCACTCTCGAGGAGGTCGCCGCCGGTGTCGTGGACTACTGCGACTTGCTCACCCACCTGCTGACGCGCTCGGGCGACCCCGCGGCCGATGCCCACCGCGAGACCTGCGACGCGTTCTTCCAGGCCTACCGGGCGACCGAGCTCCTTCCGGGGTACCTCCAGCCCGATCTCGCGGTCGAGTCGGCGACCCTCGGCCGACGGGACACGACGGTGCACGTTCGCAACGTCTCGTCGGTGGCCGTCGATCGGCGACGATTCGAGGTCGAGGTCATCGACGAGCTCGGGGAGTCGACCAGCACCGTTCCCTGGGGCTTCGGCAGGCTCGTCCTACCGGGTGACGAGATCACCTTCGACCTCCCCTTCCTCGACGAGGCATTCCTCGGGGCCATCGCCACGACCACGATTCGAGTGCTGCGCATCCGTCTGATCCCGATGCCCACGTGGCCGAACGCCGATCGGTGGCTCGGAAACAACGAGATCACGGTGCGCGCCGGCTCGGACTATCTCGCCGACCGCACCGTGGTGAGCGACCTCCGCCCGGCGGAGGATCGGGCCACCCTTCGGACCACCGTGCGAAACCTGTCGTCGACGCTGGGCACCTTCGCCGGGCTCACCGCAGTCTACTTGCAGCGCAGCACGGCATCCGGGCCCTTCACGGTGGCGGCGACCACCCCGGCCGAGGTGGCGCTGACGGAGACGCGCTTCGGGGTCGGTACCGGCGAGGAGGANNCGTTTCCGGCGACCATCCCGGTCGCTACGTTGCCCAGGCGCTACTACGAGCCGCATCAGGTCTGGCTGAACGAAGACGCCGGCCTCCCCGCGTTCGAGGGACGACCGCAGCTCTACGTCCTCATCGATGCCCTGGACGGCGCCGACGAGATGAACGAGACCAACAACCTGGTGTGCGTCAACTGCCGTGGACCCGGCGCGGATGCCGACACCGGGGTCGTCGTTCGGCTGCCGCGGAGCGCCGACGTGACCGCCCTCTTCCCGGAGCGCTACCACGCAGCGGCGGCGAAGCTCCTCTCCGAGCGGCCGAGGCCCACGGTGCTGCGGGAGCACTCCATCGCGACGCTCCCCTACCGCATCACGCCCAGTCTTCCGGGCCTCTGAGGTGGCTCCCTGGAGCTCGCCGAGACGTCCATCGTCGATGTCGTCGGTCCCGGCCTAACCCAAACGGGGTGTGCGCGTTGGCCACTCGGCGTGAATCCTCGGCCACGTCGGCTCGCGAGCTCCTCGACACGAGAGCGAGAATCGGCGGGAAGAGCGGTACGCAAGCTCCCATCGCGGGGCGGAACGCCGCTTGCTGGAGGAGCGCGCATGACCGACCGACGCTCCATTCTATCTTTCCTCCCGCTCCTCGGCCTGGCCCTCGGCGGCTGCGGGGACGACACCTTGGACAGCGAGCAGTTCACCCTCGAGTGGTGCACCGCCTACGACGATTGGGATACCCGCTGCGGCGACACGCCCTCCGAGACCATCGACGAGTGCCGCATGAACCCCGACAGCCGGTGCCTCGCTCGAGCCCTACGGGCGGATCTGGCGAGTCCGATGATCGCCTGCATCAACGACCTCACTTGCGACACCTCCGATGACCGCTGCTACGCGGCGGAGGGGCTCGGCGCGGAACCCTCGCCCGCGGCCAGCGGGTTTCGTGACCGCTGCCTCGCGGTGCGAGAGACCTGCACCGGGTTCTCCAACGACTACTGCTTCCTGGACATCCTGAGCGACGAGACCATCGCAGCGGTCGACGCCTGCCTCGATGGCCCCTGCGGCGAGGTCGGCGGTTGCTTCGATGCCGCGATCTTCGGCGACTGTTCCTGACGCGGGTCGCGAGCGCCTCAGTCGTCGCAGAAGCAGCACTCGTTCTGGATCGAGGGATCGTCGCTCTGCGCCTGCAGCTCCAGGACCCGCTCGGAGCAACAGCTGACGTGACAGCGTGCCGACCGAGCGGGGGGTGCATCGGTCGAGTCCGCGGGTCCGGGGTCGGTGGGCGCGGGTGTCGACGGCTCCGGTTCCGCGCCCTGGCTCGCCGGGGCAGGCGGCTCGTCGGCCGGGGGCGCCGGCTCTCCGCCACAGGCCGCGACCGCCAGCATCCACGAGACCATCCAACGCATCCCCCGAGCATAGCCCGGGCGGCGGTAGCGCACCCAGCGACACCCACTCCACGCCTCCGACGATGACTCGATCCGATAGGCTCACCGGATGGCAGCATCGAGCTCATCCCTGCTCGAATCCTCGTAGTACCACGCCAGGTAGACGCGTCTTCGCGCATCGCCACGCGAAGCGCTCGTCGGTATGTGTAGTGCCTCGACCACTACCGCGAGGCACTTCCCCGAAACCGCGCTCCCCTCCATGTGGATCCTCTTTCGGGTGTCGTAGCTCGAGTCGCTTCGCGTCCGCGCCATGCCGTCGTGGGGACTCTCCACGTGGAGCACGATGTCCGCTCCGTCGACCAGGTCTTCTTCGGGCCAGAAGAGCGCTACCTCGAAGCGGTCGGCACTCGAGGGAAGCTCGACCCCGTGGTTGATCGCGGTGGACACCGCCTGCCCGTCGCTGATCAGAAACGAAGTCGTCTCCACACGCCAGGGCGGGTCCATGCCGGCGGTTCCTCCAAGGGAGGGGTCGTCCCACAGCCGTGCGCGAAAACGCCCGCTTCCGAAGCACCTGTCCAGCCCGCTCGGAAGCCGCAATCCATGCGGACCGGCTCGATCACCCATGAGCAGGGTCAGCGCGATGGATCGCCCCGGGTCCTCCATGTAGCTCGCGTAGTATGCCGGGAGGTCGCCGGCGTTTCGGCGCCACCACTCCCTCATCACCGCAGAGGAACCCGCGATGATGGGCTGCGCGAAACTCGTGCCACTCTTTCCCATGGCGTAGTAGCTGTCGGGCACTCCGGACGGGAAATGGACCTGCGAGCCAACCGACACGATGTCGACCACGGCTCTCGTTCCTCCGAGGTATGAGTGCCCACCGCAACTCGCATAGGGAGCGACTGGAGCACTCTGCGCCGTCACGTGGGTCGTGCGTGGCTCGATCGCTTCGCCTCCGTTCATCACCGCACCCACCGCGAGCGACCACGCCGCTCCAGCGGGTGCGATGACGTTGCACTCCGACGCATCCGAGCCTTCGTTTCCGGCGGCCGCGTGAACCATCACTCCGTAGTCTCTGCTGAGGTTGTCCACGGCCCGATCGATCGAACGCCGCCCCTCGCAGCTTCGCGAATAGGGGCCAGCGACACCAACGGACAGGCTCGCGATGTCGACTGCCGAATAGGCGAGTCGGTCCAAGCTGGCGTTGATCCCGGCCTCGCTCTGACTGGCCCGAACGAGCACGATCTCGCTCGCCTTGGCGGGGCCGCCGCGGGCCCACGAGTAGTCGCGGGACCCGGGTGGATCGCCGGCGGCCATCTGAACCACCGCAGTGCCATGATTCCCGCTCACGACCAGCCCGTCGCCACTCAGGTCTGCCACGGAGAGGTCTGCGGTCCATCTGCAGACGGGCGTGCACTCCCATCGTTCCGCGAAACCAACTGGATCCGCGGCAATGCGATGATCACCGAGTGACTCGAAGTCGTCCTCGAAGAAGAAATCGATGAACCCCAGGCGGACACCGGTCGCGGAGTAGCCGTTGTCCAGGTACTGCTCCATCTGCGCCGACCACATGACTTCCTCGCCGTCCATCTCGAGTTGCACGGCAGGTCGGTTCTCCGTCACCGACGACACGAAGGGCAGCGACTCGATGCGCCGGGCCGCTCGACGGGGCGCCGTGATCAGTGCCGCTCCCGCGACTCCGAAGCGCTCGACCTCGTTTCCACCCAGATCGTGGATTGCCTCCAACCAGTCGGTCTGAGCGGCCTTGCGGGCATCGATGCGGGCGGCGTTCATCTCGCGGCGTGCCCGCCGAACCAATGGCTCGTCGAAGCTGATGGGGAGATCCGCCGGATGGCCCAGGAGCTCGAGCCGCTTTCGAAGGCGCGCCCCGTGGGTGGGGCCGGTGTCGGGCATGGCGAAGATGACGATCATCTCGACCATCTCGTCCGGTCTGCCAGAAAGGAGACTCTTCTCGACCTTCGATCGGGCTTCGGCCGGCCTCCGCAACACTCGATCATGAGCAGCGCGCACGCGGTCGGGAGACAAGGAAGCCGCTCGGAGGGGGCGAACGGTCAGGTCGACATCGAGACTGGCATCTCTGTCGTTGCTTCCGACGGACAGAAGCAGCTGTGCCCGCCCGTTCTCCACCGCGTCCTCGGCGAGTCGGGCATGGCCGTACTCGCTCCGGGTGACGACTCCGCCGTGCTCGTCCCTCGTGCGATGAACCCCGTAGAGGGCTCCGTCGACTGGGTGGCACTCGACCGCAGTGGCCCGTCGCGGGTCGCCGTCCGCTCCGGAAGCGCACCCCGCGAGGAGAACGAAGAGGCCGAGCGAACACCCGACGGCCCGGGGTGCCACGGCCTCGAGACGGTCGAGTATCGGCTCCCCGTTCTTGGGGCCCTGCTCCAATCCGCGGAGATTCCTCCTTTGTTTTGCCGGACCCATATCAACCCCTCCCCTGTCGACATATGGTTTTTGCCGATTGAGCTGAGCAAGATTCGGTCCTACCCAGCCGCCATGGGGAGCGACCAGCCGGTCAGTCTTCCACGACAGGTTTGCGCACGGGTCTCGTGTTGGGGCGCAGCTCTTTCGCTGCGAAGCGGACGTTTCCTCGTTTCAGCTCGTCGGAGACCGCTGGAGGTACTGGGTGATGGCCCGTTCGATGGGGGAGCGGGGGGGATCGAGCTGGAGGGGCTCACGCAGAGCGATGTTGGGGTTGGCCATCCAGCGCACCCGGCCGGTCGGGTTCGGGCTGGCGGTGTGGAGCATGAAGGGGTGCAGCAGGAAGACGTCGCCCGCCTTCCCGTGCAGCTCGACCAGGTCGGTGCAGCGCTCGCTGATGGCGACGCCGACGGCCCGGCTCGCGAGGTCGAGGCCCTCGGGGTGGGCGGCGAGCTCGCGGGTGAGCAGCCCGACCGATTCCGGCGCGATGTAGGTGGCGCCCGCACCCGGGGCCACGTCGTCGACGAGGACCACGCCGACCAGGCCGTTCACCCAGCGGTCGAAGGTGGCGACCTCGAGGGGCGCGTCGATGTGCCAGCTCTCCCAACCGGGCTCCGGGGCCTTCGCGCCCGGGCGCAGCGGCGGTGAGCGAAGGTTGAGGATCACGTTGTCGCAGATGTGGCGCTCCGCGACCCGTTCGGCGCCGCCGACGAGCACGCAGATGGCCTCCCAGACCCGGGGCAGCTCCTCCGGTAGATCGAGGAGGGTCTCGCCGAAGAGATCGATCCGCTCGCGGAAGAAGGTCGAGGGGTCGTGGGGGTCGAAGGACTCCGTCCCCGCCCTCCACGCCGGGTCCCAGTCCTTGACGAAGCGCTCCGGCGCTTCCCGCAGCCGCCGGAGGCTGTCGTGGCGAATGCGTCGCAGGATCGGCTCGGGCACCGCCCCGCGCAGCGTCACGTAGCCGCGCTCGATCATCGCTCGCTCGAGCGCCTCGGCTCGTTCGCTGGGCCCCTCGACCCGCTCCCCGCTCCCCTCGGCGGTGGGCAGCGGCGCGCGCTCGGGCAAGCGCAGCGCCCGGCGCACCATCCCCTCCAGCCGGTCCAGATCCGACGCGTCGCCGTCGTGCGGCTTGCGCCCCGAGTGCGGCCAGTGGGGAACGAAGCGAAGCTCCCCCTTCGGCCCGTGATAGACCATCACCGTCGACGAACGGTTGCCGCCCAGCATGCGCAGCGCCTCTTCGAGGATCGGCGCCAGCGCCCCGATGCTCTCGTCGTCCGGCAACGTCGTCCCGAGCGAACGCGCGGCGTCGCTCATCAGGCCGATGGCCTGCTCGAAGAGCGGCGCCATCACCTCCCGGGCGTGCTCGGCGTCGCCCTCGGCATCGCGCGCGTGGAGCGCCAGCACCAGCAGCAGCCGCGCGCTCACGCGCGACGGGTGAATCCGGAGCGCCTCCTCCAGGTCGGTGACCGCCTCGTCCAGCCGGCCCAACCGGTAGCGCGCCTCGCCGTGGTGCACGTGCACGGCGGCGCCGATGGTGTTCTCCATCGCGCGGATGCCGCGCGCGTTGGTCTCGAGGGAGCGCTCCCACTCGCCCTCGACCAGGTCGATCGCGGACAGGCCGATGTAGGGCCAGCGGGTCGCCTCGGTGATCGAAATCGCCTTCTGAAGCGACGCCCGCGCCTCGTCGTAGCGCCCGAGCCAGAGCAGGAGCTCGCCGCGGTGGGCCTCGGTCAGCGCCGACCCACCGAAACGCTCCACCACGGCGTCGAGGCGCTCGAGCGCCTCTTCCGGCGGAAGGGAGCGAATGCTCTCGAGCGCCCGCCGGGCGGCGAAGCGCTCACCGGTGATCGGCGGCAGCCGCTCCGCCCGACCGTCGACCAGGCGGGTCGGGGTCATCGTCCGGTTCCCGCCGAGGGCGGCGAGCGCCTCGTCGTAGAGCGCGCACACCCGGTCCGGATCCCCCTCGCGCATGATCGCGTCGGCTCCGTCCACCAGGCCACGCAGCAGCTCGCCGGTCTCACCGAAGAGCTCGTAGCGCACCCCGAAGCGCCGGAAGGCGTCCCGATTGTCCTCGAGCTCGTTCTCGAAGTTCGCCCGCGCCCTGAGCAGCCACGCGATCGGGAGGAAGCCCGGCGCGCTCATGCTCGCCTTGGTCAGCTCCTCGTGCGCCGCGTCCACCCGGCCGAGCCGCCAGTGCGCCTCGGCGCGGAGCAGGGGCCGCCGGTAGTCGCCGCCCTCCCCTTCGAGGAGCGCGAGCGCGCCCTCGGGATCGCCCTCGAAGAGCCGCACCGCTGCGCGGATCCGCTCGCAGTCCAGTGCCTCTTCCTCGTTCGCGTAGCCCTCCGTGGTCTCGAGGGAGTCGACCAGCGCGAGCGCCCCGGCGTCGTCGCGCCGCCAGAGGTGGTGCTCGGCGAGCTCACGCACGAAGCGGCCGTCGGTCGGTGCATGCTCTCGCCCCCGCTCGAGCAGCTGCTCCGCCCGCTCGGCGTCTCCGGCCAGATCAGCCACCCGCGCCGCCTCCAGGAAGAAGTGGGCGCCGGTCTCGAGCGCCAGCGCACGGTCGATGGCCTCGAGGGCCCGCTCGGCCTCACCCGCCTCGGCGGCCACGCCGGCGAGCTCCATCCACAGCGCGCCGGAGCCGTCCTCGATCCCCGCCGCCGACTCGAGCGCCCGCAGCGCGGGCGCCCACGCCCGCGCGCGGACGTGGATGCGCGCCGCCTCGACGAACCACCGGAGCGTGTCCGGCTCGAGCGCCATCGCCTCGTCGAGCAGCTCGCGCACGTCCGCCGCCCAGCCGAGCCGCCCGGCCAGGGTGATCGCGTCGCGGAAGGCGATCCGGGCGAGCCGGGTGTCGGTGAGCGAGCGGAGCAGCTCGACGGCGCGGCCGTGCTGGCGCACGCAGTAGAGCAGGTGCGCAGCCACCAAGCGCTGCTCGGCGTCGGCCCCTTCGCCGAGCACCCGGTCGACGAGGCGCCCGGCCTCGGTCAAGCGACCCTCGCGCGCGGTCTCGATCGCCGCAGCGAGCCCCTCCCAGCGCCCGCGCCGGCCGCCCACGCGGGGCTGCGATGTCTCGCCGCTCATCGCCGCGGATGGTAGCGCTCCCGCTCGCTGCCCACCAAGCTATGCTGCACCCATGGCGACCGGCTGGCTCCTCGATCTGATTCGGCCCTACGGGCTCGGCTCGGAGGTGCTCCCGGGAGTCACGCTGGAGCGAGCCTCGGACGAGCTCGGGCTGCGGCTGACCTTCACCGCGGGAGGCGAGCCGCTGCACGTGGACGTGAGCCCCGCCGAGGAAGGCGCCCCGCACGCCGCCCGCAGCGAGCGGTTGATGTTCGGCTACCGGGTCGGCCGTGGCTCGGTCGACTCGGAGCTGGCGCTGGCCCTCTGCGCGAAGCTCGCCGCCGCCGCGAAAGAGAACGAAGCGCGGGTGCTCGCGGGCCTGAGCGCCGAAGCGGCCGAGGGACGGATCCGCCACGTCGAGGCCGAGCAGCTGCTCGAGCCGATGGGTGGCGGCGACCAACGCTTCTACGGGCTCAGCCCCTACGTCGGCTGCCTGATCGGCTGCCGCTTCTGCTACGCGCCCTCACGGCTGGACCCGCTGCGCCGACTGCTCGGCATCGCGGCGATCCCCTGGGGCTCCTGGACCGACGTCCGCACCAACGCCCCCGCTCTCCTGGAGGGCGAGCTCGCCGAGCGCCCGAAGGCGCCGATCAAGCTCTGCCCGATCGTCAGCGACCCCTACCACGCGGTCGAGCGCAAGGAAGAGCTCACGCGCCGCTGCCTGGCGGTGCTCACCGAGCACGCGCCCGATTGGCCGCTCTTCGTGCTCACCCGCTCGCCCTTGGTTCGCCGGGACTTCGATCTCTTGAGCCAGCTGGACCAGGTCCACGTCGGCGTGTCGCTCCCGACCGCCGACGATGAGGTCCGCGCGCACTTCGAGCCCCGGGCGGCTCCGGTCGCCGACCGTCTCGAGACCCTCGCCCTCGCGCGCGAGGCGGGCCTGCGGACCTTCGCGATGGTGCAGCCGATGCTGCCGGGCGACCTGGAGACGATGACGGAGGCGCTCGCCACGCACGCGGACTCGGTGAGCCTCGACGTGCTCCGCGGCGTCCAAGGGGCGACCGAGGACTTCGCGGCCTACCCGGAGGCCGCCACCGACGACTGGCAAGCGCAGCGTGCGGCCGAGCTCCGCCGCGCGCTGGAGGCGGGCGGCGTGCCGGTGTGGATCGGCGAGCTGCCGCCTTCCTGACTCAGCCGGAGTCGCCGCCGAAGATCCGCTTCTCGAGGATGTCGGCGTACTGGCAGGTCTGGAAGATCATCGACGCCGCGTCCATGTCGGCCACCCGGCTCAACGGCGCGAAGCCCTGAGTGACGATGTTGGGCATCTCCTTGTCGCCCTTCACGAGCATCGCCCGCGCGTAGCGGTTGTGGGGGATGCCGGCGAGGAGCATGGGCACGTCGACCACGTTGCTCAGCTCGCCGACGTCGCACTCGACGCCGAGGAGCAGCTCGCCTTCGGCGAAGGGCTCGTTGCCGTCGACGACGAAGAGCCGGGCGCGGTGCCAGCGCTTGTCGCCGAGGGGTACGTCGATGACGTAGGCGTGCTGGTCGTCGGTCATGGGCAGGACCTTCGCGCGGAGGATGGAGACGGTGCCCTCCATCCGCTTGGCCAGGTCCGTGCCGCGCCCCTGGCTGGCCGCCGACTCGAGCGGCGAGAAGCGCACCTCGACATCGGCGGGCACCGGCGCGTCCGCCAGGATGTAGCGTCGGAGCAGATCGTCGAGGTCGGTCTCGGTCTCGTCGTCCTCGGTCAGGAAGTCCACCGCACGGTCGATGGTCACCGGCCGGCCCCAGCCGACGACCAGCGGCTTGCCACCGAGGGCGTTGCGCCAGGTCTGCGAGCAGGAGCCGGTGTAGCAGGCCGCGAAGACCACCAGCTTGAGGTCCGCGTGCACCTGCGCGGGATCGAGGTCCGTCGGCTTCACCACGCCGCCGTCGCTGGTCTCGACCGCGCCGTCGTCGTGGCCATGGGCCAACCAGAACACGCCAGCGGGCGCCAGCGAGTCCACGCCCTCGCCCTTCCCGTAGAAGCCGTCGACCATCTCCTTGTGGGTCGCCTCCTCGTCGATGACGACGGTGAAGCCGGCGTTGCGGAGCACCTCGACGTCGTCGTCGATGTGCTTGCGCGCCATCTCGAAGAGCCGGCGGTCGTTCGGCGAGTGGATCTTCAGACCGAAGAGGAAGAGGAAGCTCTTGCCGTCACCGACGCCCTTGCCGAGAGGCTCGAGCACCGTCCGCTTGTCGGGATCGTCGGTGCGTCGCCCTCCGCCCCAGGCCTTGACCCCGCTGGCCTTCTTGGCCTCCCAGCCGTCCGGCATCTCCGGATCGGTCTTGGACGGATCGTGGGGCGTCGGCTTGGCGTCTTTCGGCGCCTCGGCCTTCGCCTCGCCCTCGGCCTTCGCCTCGCCCGCCTCCGCCTTCTCTTCGGCCTTCTTCTCGGCGTCGTCGCCCGGCTTGCTCCAAGACTTCATTCCGCTTTCTCCGTGCTGGGCGGCTCACCGGCCGCCGGGGGACTGACGCGCATTCGGGGAAGGAGCTCCGTCAGCGCGAGGTAGATGGCGAACCCGGAGAACGCCACCCAGAATTCCAGGGCGTAGAGCCGCCGCTTGGCGAGCAGCTCCATCGGCACCTCGGCGGCGCGGCCCCACAGCGGGCCGCCGCCACCTTCCGGTGCCAGGATGACGAAGACGACGAAGCCCGCGTAGGCCATCCCCGTGATGAAGTTCAGGAGGATGAGCCCGTGGACGATCTTCACCCAGAGCGGTCGCTTCATGGCGACGCCGGGCTAGAAGTCGTCAGCGGCAGCGAACTCTTGCTCGATCTTGTCGGCCGTCGATGCGACCACGTGCAGCGGGAGCTCGAACTCCTCCATGTCCATCGTGGCCATCTGCACGCTGTAGCGAACCACGTAGATGTCGCGGTCGAGCGCCAGGGCGCCGACGGCGAACTGGAAGTTCTTCCGGAGGGCGACCTCCGGATTCATCTGGTTCAAGCGGCACGCGGCGGAAGCGAAATCGCACCACTCGCGGTTCATCGCCTCGAAGCGCGAGACGATGACCGCCTGCAAACGCTTGTTCTGGTACTCGAAGACCAGCTTGAAGCTGTTTTCCTTGTCTTCCGCGAGCTTGTACTTCGAGCGCGCGTATTCCTGAACCTCGGCCCAAGTCGGCATTGTCGGCAAACTCCTTGGCCGCTTCGCGCGACCGTTGAGACTGTGGAGGCTAAAGGAGGTGGCCCCCGATGGGAAGGGCCCTTCCCATCGGGTCGACAGCGACCCGATCAGTAGCGCGTCGGCTCGGTGAAGGTGGTGTCCTCGACGAGGTACTCCACGCGACGACCATCCCGGTTCAGCACGCAGTCGCCGCTCTCCAGCAGCCGGCGAAGCGCGAGCTGGGCCGTTCGTACGCTCACGTCCAGCTCCTGCGCCGCCTGTCGCGTGGTCACGCCTCCGTGTCGAGCGATGACCCGCAGCAGCCGATCCTCCACGTGCTCCACGCAGCGCGGGTCGGGCAGGACCAGGATGCCGTGCGGCTCGAGGCGCAGCCGGCCGCTGTTCCGATGGACGGTCGCCGCGCCCTCGAGGCGGGCACGCATGCGGTGGACCAACACGTCGAGGATGCCCGCGTGCAGGCTGGAGACGAACTCGAACTCGTACGCCTTCTCGAAGAGCCCCGAGTCGGGCAGCCCCTCCGGTCCGGCCAGCGCCAGCGCGGCCACGGCGGTGTCGACCCGCCCGCGGCGAAGGCGCGTGCGTTCGAGACGCATCGGCTCGCCATCCTCCTGCAAGAGGGGCACGGCGACGCGCAGCAGGCGACGGGGCGGCCGGTCCGGTCGCGCCACCACCGACGCGATGGTCGAGTCGGCCGGTCCGTCCGGCGGACCGACGATGCCGTGGAGCCCCGCCGGGGTGTCTTCCTCGTCGCCGACGGCCCAGGGCCGCAGCCGTTCGGGCAGCTCGCTCGGGTCGAGGCGCGGGTCGAGCGCCGCGGCGAGCGCGTTCCGCTCCCGATCGATGTCGAGGTAGGCGGCGGTGTGGGACGCGGCCTCGTCACGGGCCTCGTCGAAGGCGGCCACGTCCCCCGCGCGGGCCTTCCGCAGCCAACGGATCAACGCGGCGGCGGCGCGTGCGGCGGCGGTATCGGTCGCCGTCTGGAGCGGATCGGTGTCCGACTCGAGGAAGGTGCGGGAGCCGGCCAGCACGCGTTCCCAGACCAGCCACCCCTGCCAGGGCGCCGGAGCGATCGGAGTCAGCGCCGAGAGGATGCGGGTGGCCAGGTGCGGTCGCCCGGCCCGACGACGAACGCGAGCCAGGAGGATGCTCGCCAGGAAGCGCTCGGCGCGGAGTCCCTCGGTCCGGGCCATCCGCGACGCGCGCCGCGCGAGACTCGTGGCCTCCTCGAGGTCGTCGTCGGTCAGCGCCGCCATGGCCCGCACCAGCTGGGCGTCGATGACCATGCTGGCGTCCTGGGCCGCCGAGCCGGCGGCGTGGAGGGCCTTGCCCTCTTCCACGATGCCTTCGGTCTCGCCCTTCATGATGCGGACCCAGGCGGCCGCGCGACGGGCCCCGCGGTCGGTGCCGCCGAGCGCTTCGCGGGCCTCTCCGAGCGCGTCGAGGGCGTCGCGGTCCCAGCCGATCAGCGCCTCCCGCTCTTGGTGCGCGATCGCCATCAACACCGCCGGACCCTGCAGCCCCTCGAGGCTCGGCACGTCCCCCGCCTCCGAGTCGACGAGCCGCCGCGCCGCGACGATCGCGGCCTCCCACGCACGCGCCTCGTCGCTCCCGTCCTGGCGCAGCTTCGACAGCACGTCGGCGACGTTGTGCAGAATCCCTGCACAGACGTCCGAGTGCGTTCGTTCGGCCAGGCTATCGAGCTTCATGCGTCTCCGTCGGGTACCATCATGTACCATGGCCTCCCCTCGTGGATACCGGCATCTATGCGAGATCGCATCCGGGGGAATGGCGCGCGTCTACGTCGCCGTGGAGCGCGGCGACGACGACATGCGCCTGTACGCGGTGAAGCGGCTCCATCCGCATCTCCGTGACGATCCCCGCGCACGGCGGACGCTCTTCGACGAAGCGCGGCTCGCCGGGAACGTGGAGCACCCGAACGTCTTGAAGGTCTACGGGACCGGCAAGGACTCCGAGGGGCCCTACCTGGCGATGGACTACGTGGACGGCGTGTCCCTCGCCGAGCTCTACGGGGCGGTCAAGCGCGTCGACGAGGAGATGCCCCTGCAGGTCTGCGTCGACGTGACCCGGCAGATCGCCCTCGGCCTGCACGCGATCCACGACCAGGCCGGCGGGCTGCTCGTCGTCCATCGCGACGTCTCGCCGCACAACGTGTTGATCGACTTCGAGGGGCGGGCGCGCATCGCCGACTTCGGGATCGCCAAGCCGCTCCCCGGCACCGGCGACGACGAGGGCCTGCGGGCCGAGACGTCCACCGGCGTGCTCAAGGGCAAGGTCGGCTACATGTCGCCGGAGCAGCTCCGCGTCGAGCCGCCCGACCGACGCGCGGACCTCTTCGCCCTCGGCGTGGTGCTCTACGAGCTGCTCGCCGGTCGCCGGCTCTACCACGGCTCCGACGGCGCGGAGGGCGCGCGGCGGATCCTCCACGAGCCGCCACCGGACATCATGGACGAACGAGAGGACGCGCCGCCGGAAGTGGTGCAGCTGCTCTTCATGCTCCTGGCCAAGGAACCGGCGATGCGCCCGGCGGACGCCGCGGAGGTCGCCGAGCGGCTGGGGGTGATCCAGAAGGCGCTCGCGGAGGAGTACGGCCGCACGGTGCACCTCGGCGAATACGCCGGCTCCTTCTTCGAACGCGAGCGCAAGGAGCGGCGGAAGAAGCTCGACGACGGCCTCGCCCGGTCGAAGGCGCTCGATGCCGCCGAGCCGGTGCTCGGCCGCCACGCCTCCAAGCCACCACCGCCACCGCTGAAATGGCGGGTGAAGGGGGCAGCGATCAAGGCCACCCTCGAGTACTTCGTCGCCACACAGGGCGAGGAGGGACTCGCGCGGATCGTCGAGCTCTGCAGCGGACCGGTGCGCCAAGCGCTGCAGACGCCGGTGCTCGTGTCCAGCTGGTACGACGGCGGCGTGATGGTCGAGCTGACCGAGTCGGCCGAGAGACTCTGGGGCGACCCGGAGACCCACGCCCTCTCCGCGGCCACGGGCGCCGCCAGCGCCGACTACGCCTTCGGCGACGGTGGCCCCTACGAGGTGTTCCGCCGGCAGGGGCTCAAGGCGGGCATCGCGCCCTTCCTCGAGACCTCCGGTGAGATCTACCGGCTCTACTACGACGTCGGTCGCTGGGTGGTCGAAGAGGTCACCGAACAGCACGCGCGCATGCGCGTGGAAGAGGGCATCGTCTTCCCACCGGCCATCGTCGCTCGCATCGTCGGCTACCTGAAGCGCGGCTTCGAGCTCATCGGCGCCGAGGTGCTCGCAGCGAGCTCGGGCCGGCAAGGCGACGACCTGATCCTCACCTGCGATTGGACGCCGAGGTAACGTATGCTCGCCGGCGATGGCCGGTGAGTCTCGCTTCGCACGTTTCCTCGACGCCACCCTCGGCACCGCGGTGGACGCCGTCCGTGGCCTCGGGCGCAGCTCCTATCGGGAGCCGATCAAGGAGGAGCTGGCGGCGATTCCGCGGCTCGCGCTGGGCACCCTTCCCCACGTCGCCAGCGCCGCCCTCGGCGGAACCATGGTCGACGCGCTGGTCCACAACGCGAAGAAGCGACCGAACGAGCTGGCCTTCGTCATGGATCGCGAGCGGTTCACCTGGCGGGACGTGGACGCCTTCGGCTCGCGGCTGGCCCACGTGCTCACCGCCGAGGGCATCGAGCCGGGGGACGTCGTGGCCCTGCTCGGCTCCAACTCGCCGACCTACGTGGCCCTGGTGCTCGGCATCGCCCGAGCCGGCGCGACCGCCGCCCTGGTGAACCACCACCTGATCGGGCGACCGCTCGCCCACGCCGTGGAGGCCGCGAAGGCGAAGCTGGTCATCTCGGAGCAGCGCTTCGCCGAGGCCCTCGACGAGGCCGGGGTGACGCAGCCGACGCGCTTCTATGGCGAGGGCGAGCTCGACGAGGCGATGGCCCGCGCGCCGCTCTCGCCCTTCGAGCCGGTCCGCCCCGGCGCCAAACAGGCGCTCGGCAACAAGGCGAAGATGCTGCTCACCGGCGAGGCCCCGGAGGAGTCCGACTACATCTACATCTACACCTCCGGCACGACCGGGCTGCCCAAGCCCTGCCGCATCTCCCACGCTCGCGCGCTCACCGCGGCCGCCGGCTTCGCGAAGGTGGTCTTCGAGCTCACCGAGGACGACGTCGTCTACTCACCGTTGCCCCTCTACCACGCGAGCGGGCTCATGCTCGGCGCCGGCAGCTGCATCCTCACCGGCGCGACCCTGGCGATCCGCGACGGCTTCAGCGCGAGCGCCTATTGGGACGACGTCCACCGCTACGACGCGACGGCGATCCTCTACATCGGCGAGCTCTGCCGCTACCTGGTGGCCTCCCCCGAGCGGGAAGGGGAGCGCAACCACCGGGTGCGCATCGCGGTCGGCAACGGCTTGCGGCCCGACGTCTGGCCGCGCTTCCAGGAGCGCTTCGGCATCGAGACCATCCGCGAGTTCTACGCGGCGACCGAGGCGCCCGGCTTCATCGTGAACCTCGAGGGGCGAGTCGGCGCCGTGGGCCACGTGCCCTGGCGGCGGAGCGGCTGGATGCGGCTGGTGAAGTACGACGTCGAGAAGGGCGAGCACGTCCGCGGCCCCGACGGCTTCCTGATCGACTGCGAGCCGGGCGAGCCAGGCGAGCTGCTGGTGCGCCTCGCCGAGCGGCCGATGACCGCCGCCAGCGAGTTCCGCGGCTACACCAGCGAGACGGCGACGAAGAAGAAGATCCTCCACGACGTCTTTCGCGATGGCGACCGCTACTTCCGCACCGGCGATCTGTTGCGTCGCGACGAGGACGACTACTTCTACTTCGTCGACCGCATCGGCGACACCTTCCGCTGGAAGGGCGAGAACGTGTCCACCGCCGAGGTCGCCGACACCCTCGCGGAGAGCCAGTCCATCGCCGAGGTGACCGTGGTCGGCGTCGCCGTCCCGGGCCAAGAGGGGCGCGCCGGGCTGGCGGTGGTGGTGCCGGAGGGGGAGGCCTTCGACGCGGAGGCCTTCGCCGCCGCCGCCGAGCGCCTGCCCGCCTACGCTCGCCCGCGCTTCGTCCGGGTCACCGACGCGCTCGAGACCACCGGTACCCACAAGGTCCGCAAGACCACCTTCGCGAGCGAGGGCGTCGACCCGGCGAAGGTCACCGACGACCTCTACGTCCTCGACCGCCAGGGCTACGTCCCAATGGACGAGTCGCTCTGGGCCGAGGTCCAGAACGGCACCCACCGGCTCTGACGATGAGCGCCTTCGACGCGGTCTACGCCATCGTGCGCGCCATCCCCGAGGGGCGCGTGATGACCTACGGGCAGATCGCCGGCCTGCTGGAGCGACCGCTCTCCCCCAAGGCGGTCGGCTGGGCCATGAGCCAGTGCCCCGACGACGTGCCCTGGCACCGGGTCGTCGACGCCAAGGGCAGCTGCTCGCGGGACCGGGCGGACCCGAGCGGCCGGCAGACGCAGCGCAAGCGGCTGGAGAAGGAAGGGGTGACCTTCGACGAAAAGGGCCGGCTCGATCTGAACGCCCTCCGCCACGAGCCCTGAGCGCGAGCGCTCACGGCCCCACTTTACAGGGCCGCCACTTTCGTGATGCGTTCCCGCGGATGAGCGACGAGAGCCCCGACACGGCCGAGCCCAGCGAGCCCCAGCGGCTCGAGGAGAGCATCTCCGAACCGAAGGCGAAAGAGCCTTTTCCGCCGGTCAACACCACCGACCCGCAGCTGACGGTTCGGGCGATCGTGACCGGCATGGTCCTCGGCGGGATCCTCTCGCTCTGCAACATCTACAGCGGTCTGAAGATCGGCTGGGGCTTCAACATGTCGATCACCGCGATGTTGCTCAGCTTCGGCCTCTACAAGTCGCTGGAGAAGGTCGGCGGGCGCCCCTACGGGATGCTCGAGAACAACATCAACCAGACCGCGGCGTCCGCCGGCGCGAACATCAGCTCCGCCGGCCTGGTCGCGCCCATCCCCGCGTTGACCATCCTCACCGGCGAGCAGCTCGGTTGGTCGCTCCTCGCCGCTTGGACCTTGGCGGTCTCGCTGGTCGGCATCGTGGTGGGCATCGGCCTGCGCCGGCAGATGCTCATCGTCGACGAGCTCGCGTTCCCCTCCGGCATCGCGTCGGCCGAGACCATCAAGCAGATGTACGCCCGGGGCAGCGAGGCGATGGCCCGCGTGAAGGCGCTGCTCCTCGGCGGCCTCTTCGGCGGCGGCGCCAAGGCGCTGATCCACTTCGCGAAGATCAAGAAGCTCCTCCTCCCCGGGTCGGTCCCGGCCGGCGGCGCCGCCGCGAGCGCGGGCATCACCAAGTACACCCTGCCGAACCTCGGCTTCGTCCTCGACTGGTCGCCGCTGATGGTCGCGGTCGGCGCGCTCATCGGCCTGCGCGCCGGCTGGTCGATGCTCCTCGGCGCGATCGTCGCCTGGGGCTGGCTGGCCCCGATGGCGCTCGACGGCGGCTGGGCCGAGCCCGGCGCGGCCGAGGCGAGCGCGGTCTGGTTCGGCACCATCAACAAGTGGATGCTCTGGCCCGGCGTCTCCATGATGGTCACGGCGGCGCTCACCTCCTTCGCCTTCAGCTGGAAGTCGGTCATCGCGGCCATGCGCGGCACCCGGCAAGCGGCGGCCAGCGGGGGCGACGGGGGCCAGCACGAGGTGTCGCGGCAGGTCTTCCTCGGCGCGCTGGTCGCGGTGCTCGTGCTCGCGACCCTCGGCCAGGTGTTCTTCTTCGACATCGGCATCGCCCTCGCGATGAGCGCGGTGCTGCTGACCTTCGTGCTGGCGATCGTCGCCGGTCGCGTCTCCGGTGAGACCGGCATCACCCCGGTCGGCCCGATGGGGAAGGTCACCCAGCTCATCTTCGGCGTGGTCAGCCCGGGCGACGTCGCCGGCAACCTGATGGCCGCGAACGTCACCGGTGGCGCGGCGAGCCAGACCGCCGACATGCTCCACGACATGAAGACCGGCCTGCTCATCGGCGCCTCGCCGAAGCTGCAGGCGGTGGCTCAGACCTTCGGCGTGGTCGCCGGCGCGACCATCGGTTGCTGGGGCTACCTGCTGCTCATCCCCGACCCGCAGGGCATGCTGCTCACCGAGGAGTGGGCGGCTCCCGCCGTGCTCGCCTGGAAGACCGTCGCCGAGCTCTTCCGCGACGGCCTCGAGGCGATGCCGCCCATGGCGNNCATGGCGCCCGAAGCGATGGGCATCGCCGGCGGCATCGGCGTGGTGCTCGCGGTGCTCGAGAAGGTGCTCTCGAAGGAGAAGGCCAAGTGGGTGCCGAGCCCCGGCGCGATGGGCCTCGCGCTCGTCATCCCCGCCTACTACGCGATCAGCATGTTCCTCGGTGGCCTCATCGCCGTCGTGGCCGAGCGGTTCAACGAGAAGTGGGCCCGCCGCTTCGTCATCGTCATCGCCGCGGGCATCATCGCCGGCGAGTCGCTGGTGGGCGTGGGCATCGCCATCTACCAGACGCTCACGGGCATCGCGGGCTGATGGAGCACGTCCTCGACGCGGCGGCGATCGACCAATTCGTGGCCGACCACTTCCCCGCGGCCCACGGCTTCGCCACCACCGTGAGCGTCGGTGAAGGCAAGGTCCGCATCCGCTTGGCGAACCCCGGCGAGATGCACCTGCGGCCCGGCAACACCGTCTCCGGGCCGACGCTGATGACCCTCGCGGACACCGCGGCCTACTACAACATCCTCAGCCTCATCGGCCCGGTCGCGCTGACGGTGACCACCAGCCTGCACATCGACTTCTTTCGCAAGCCCGAGCTCGGGAAGATCGAGGCCGAGTCGCGCATGCTCAAGCTCGGCAAGCGTCTCGCCGTCACCGCCGTGGAGCTCTTCGCCGACGACGTCCTGGTCGCGAGCGCCTCGGTGACCTACTCGATCCCCCCGCCCGACAAGCGCTCGGTCTGAGCCCCGGCGCTCACGACTGGGGCGCGAACACGAAGGGGTAGGAGAAGTCGACCGAGTCCCCGACGGGGAAGTGGGGGAACGACATCTGGACCACTTCGTCGAGGATGCAACGAGCCAGGGCCTCCGAGCCGGTCGTGTTCTCCACCGCGTACGCATCGGTCACGACCCCTCGCTCCTCGAGGGTGAACCCAACGGTCACCTTGCCGACCAGCCGGGGGTTCGATCGCAGCTGCTGCTCATAGCACCGCTGGATCGGCCGCAGACGTCGCCGGATGGCCTGCACGACCACCGAGGCGTCGAAGCGGTCACTCGTGTCGAAGGGAAAGATCAGCAGGCTCCGGGCACCGGAGCGCAGCCCCTCGGTGGGCACCACCGCCCCGTCCACTGCGTCCACCAAGCATTCCGCTCGGCGGTCCTCGGGCGCCTCGAGCACCGACACCCGGCCGCGCGCGTCCCGCGCCACCAAGAGCTGAATCGGCTGCGGATCGCCCGACGCGCATCGCTCCCAGTGCTCAGCGGTAATCCTCGCCACGAGCCCTTCCATCGGCGTCAGCACCGGGGGCGCATCGAGGGACGCTCCGTCCTCCTGGGCGCTCGCGGGCGAGGCGAGGGAGCACGCGATGAGGAGCACCGGGACGAAGCGGTCCAT
>JABAOG010007032.1_pt1 | contig 26061 bp, 26 predicted proteins | sample 7062131 | NCBI WGS metagenome assembly JABAOG01 (sample SAMN14538629, study PRJNA623070) | marine sediment metagenome | biome: marine biome [ENVO:00000428]; feature: marine pelagic biome [ENVO:01000023]; material: deep marine sediment [ENVO:00002113] | place: India: Arabian Sea | collected... | reverse complement strand
ATGGTATCCAGAATCGCACTGAGTTGCTTATTGACAGTGGCGAGATCTTGCTCGCTAGGATAACTTAGTCTCATCGATATCTTCTATTGTCTCAAGTACAATAGAATCCACTATCCTGATTGACTCAATCTCCACAATGTTATGTTGATTCAGATCAGCAGGGAAAGATTCAATCTCTCCATCATTACGGCTTTACTTTTATTAGACATTCTTATTGGATCTTATATTACTCCGTCTGAAGAGGATATGATATGGAAATATCCAGTGATTGCATCCAGTCCCTCACATCCCCTTCCGTGAGTTCTGAGAGGTATAATTCCCAAACTGGGGGACGAGATGATAGTCGATGGCGCTCTAGCATTGCATGAAGGTGGTTTTCTCACAAGAGCGGTATTTGTTGTCCAGCCAGCTATTGAGTTTTTCCTTCCAGAGCCCAAATTGGACTATCTGAGTATAAATCTAAGGAAGGGGGAGTTTCGTTAAGTGCCTGTTTTTTATTAGGCTTGTGTGATTTGGGATGGTCTTGAGTGGTGTTTAATTTGGTCGGGGTGACAGGATTTNNGGTCGCTACGGACGTCCTCGGCAATTGTTCCAGACATTGCTCTACCTCCTACATACATGTAGTCGTGTCTTCCCGCGACACTAATACGTCCTGTATGTCGTCCATGTAGTCGTACCAGGCTGAGCGACTATCGAAAATGTGTTCCCGACATTTTTTCGGTCTCCGTTCCAGACTCGTCTCTACCGATTACATTCTTATAATCGTACCTCCTGCATCCATGCAGTCGCCCCGTCATTAATTATTCTAAAATACCCAGGCGATCAGGAACCAGACCAGCAGGAAGAAGCTGAAAAAACCACCCAGCATGTACTGGATTTCGCCGATCAAACTGTCGCCTGCGGCGATCGCAAACACGATCATAACAATGATCGTGATAAAGAAAGCAATGATCGCGCTCTCTTTCAGACCGAGACCTTCCTGGAGATTCAGGATCTCGCCGACACTCGGTAATAATAAAACCAGTCCGCCTGCCAGGACACACAGCAAAACGAAAATCGCAAAGAAGATGATCAGGGTTTCCTTGCGTTCTTTCTTGTCCAGTTCGTTAGTCATGGTTATTAACCCTGGATCTGTTTTACTAACAGGCGAAACTCGTTGGGGTTTGGTACCCCGGATACTTCAATTTCCGGGTCATCGCCCGCCGTGTAAATTTTGATATCACCCACACCAAACATCCGGTTAAAGAAAGACTGGTAAACGTTCACACTGCGGATCCGGGCAATATCCACCTCGGTGGTATCCTTGCTCAGCAGTCCCTTGGTCAACACGATGTCGTTACCAATCACTTCCAGTTTGATGGATTTGCATATGAGAAACCACCATAACAGGATCACTATCCCGATGGCGACCGGCACCAGTAACACGGTCAGCACGAAACCCAGGGGATGGCTCTTGAACATCTTCGGATGTTCTGAGTATTTTAATCCCATTTTATTCTAGTAGGCCCTTTCCACTGCAAACCGGGCGAGGCTTTGCATGGCTCTCAGGTAAGCTGTGTCCTCCAGATTCTCCAATGCGCTGATTGCAAGCTCTGCCTCGCGGTTAGCAAGCGCAGAAGTGTAGGCGATGGCCCCGGTTGATTCAATAACATCGCGAATGGCCTGAATGTTATCCAGCCCGCCGTTGGTGATGGCCGCCTTGATGATTCGCGACTCGGATTCATTGCCATGCCACATGGCGTAAAGCAGAGGCAAGGTGGGTTTGCCTTCGGCGAGGTCGTCACCGATGTTTTTGCCGAGTGCTTTACTGCTGGCCGCGTAATCAAGGGCGTCATCCACCAGTTGAAACGCGGTGCCAAGGTGCCGGCCGTAAGTCCCCAGTGCCTCGATCTCGTCTTCCGGTCGTTCGCTGATTATAGCTGCAAGTTTGCCGGCGGCTTCGAACAACTTGGCGGTCTTGTTGCGGATAACTTCCAGGTAACGCGACTCGGAGGTCTCGTGATCGTGGCGATTCAGTAATTGCATCACTTCACCCTCGGCAATCACGTTGGTCGTGTCCGAGAGGATCTTCAGGATTCGCATGGAATTGGCCTTCACCATCATCTGGAAAGCACGCGAATAGACAAAATCGCCAACCAGGACACTGGCCTCATTGCCCCAGCGCTGGTTGGCGGTTTCCTTGCCCCGGCGCAGACGGGAGGCGTCCACCACGTCATCATGCAACAGGGTGGCGGTATGGATGAATTCGATGATCGCGGCCAGGTTAATGTGCTGCTCGCCGGGGTAGTTAAAATGCTGGGCAACCAGTAATAATAAGGTCGGACGCAGGCGCTTCCCGCCGCTATTAACAATGTAATGCCCGAGTTGATTGATCAGGGAGACTTCAGAATACAGGGAGGTCCGGATCAAGTCGTCAACCGCCCGCATATCGTCCGCCACCAAGGCCTTGATGGCCTGGATGTCCGGCGTACTGGTCTCTGATTGAAGCTTCGGCATCGGCATATTGGTTTGAACTATAACCCAATCCTGCAGGAATGGCGCGTTTTGCCAAGTGTGGAAGAATATTGCCATTTTCAGGGATAAAATCGCTGATTCACGCTTGTATCCAGGGGCCGAATTCCTTAGAATCTGCGCCCTTATCAACGCTCCCGGCCGAGGCCGGTGTTTCCTAGAGGACGATTAATAATGTATGCGGTAATCAAGACCGGTGGTAAGCAGTACAAGGTCCAGCCCGGTGACAAGCTCAAGGTGGAAAAACTCGATGCCGCGGAAGGCAAGACCGTCAAGATTTCTGACGTCCTGATGCTGATCGACGGCGACAAGGTTACCGTGGGTACACCGTTAGTAAAGGGCAGCACCGTGTCCGCCAAGGTCGTGTCACACGGCCGCGGCCCGAAGATTAACGTCGTCAAGTTCCGCAGAAGGAAGAATAGCCGAAAGCAAATGGGGCATCGCCAGGCCTACACGGAACTGTCGATTACCGATATCAAGAGCAAATAACGGGAAGACTCAGCTATGGCACATAAAAAAGCAGGCGGCAGTACCCGCAACGGCCGCGATTCAGAATCCAAACGACTGGGCGTCAAGGCCTTTGGTGGTGAACAGGTCACCGCCGGTAGTATCATCGTCCGCCAGCGCGGTACCAAGTTTCATGCCGGGCCCAATGTGGGCATTGGTCATGATCACACTCTGTTTGCCACCGCGACAGGCAAGGTAGAATACAGGAAGAAGGGTCCGAAGAACCGCACCTTCGTGAGCGTCGTGGCGGAATAGGCTGATTCATAATATAAAACCAGGAAAACCCCGCCACTGGCGGGGTTTTTTATTGAGAGAAGCCCGGTAAACTCGCACCATGAAATTTGTCGATGAAGCCACAATTACGATAGAGGCCGGTGACGGCGGCAACGGCTGCCTGAGTTTCCGTCGCGAGAAGTTCGTGCCCAAGGGCGGTCCGGACGGCGGTGACGGCGGTGATGGCGGCAGTGTTTACCTGAAAGTGGACGCGGGCCTGAACACCCTGGCCGACTTTCGCTATAAACGCCGGTTCCGCGCAGAACGCGGCCAGAACGGGATGGGTGGTGAACGTATTGGCAAGAGCGGTGATGATCTTTATATAAATGTACCCCTGGGGACCCTGGTCTATGACTATGATACCGACGAACTGATGGGCGACCTGGTCAATCCTGCCGATGTCCTGCTGGTGGCCAAGGGCGGGTTCCATGGTCTGGGAAATACGCGCTTTAAAAGCAGCACCAACCGCGCCCCGCGCAAGACCACGAACGGTACGCCCGGGGAAAAACGCAAGCTGCGGCTTGAGTTGCAGGTGCTGGCCGATGTCGGCCTGCTGGGACTGCCGAATGCCGGCAAGTCCACGTTGATCCGGGCGGTCTCCGCGGCCCGGCCCAAGGTGGCGGATTACCCGTTCACGACCCTGCATCCGCAGCTCGGGGTGGTGCGCACCGGCACTGAACAGAGTTTTGTGGTCGCCGATATCCCGGGTCTGATCGAGGGCGCGGCCGAGGGCGTGGGCTTGGGGATACAGTTTCTCAAACACCTGTCACGAACACGACTGTTACTTCACGTCGTGGACATCGCGGCCTGCGGTGATCTCGAGCAGTTGCTGCAACAGGTGGCGACAATAGAAAAGGAGATCGCCGGGTTTGGCCGCGACCTGGAGGGCCGGGAACGCTGGCTGGTGCTGAACAAAATCGATCTGCTTGCGGCTGACGAATTGGAAAAGTTCAAACGGCTCATTGAACAAAAGCTTGAGGATAAGATGCCGGTTTGGTTTATCTCGGCGGCAACCGGCCAGGGCTGCGAGGTACTCTGCAAGGCGATTCAACACTGGCTGGACCAGCAACAGGAACTGGCAACAGGAACCGGAACCCATGAATAACGAACGCAAGAAACTGGGACAAGCCCGCCGCTGGGTGGTGAAGCTGGGCAGCTCATTGTTGACCAACAACGGTTGTGGCCTGCGAGTGGATTCCCTGCAGGCCTGGGTGAACCAGATGATGGATCTCAGNNAATACGCTGTGCATACGGCACAGATCCTGTTGACCCATGCCGACATTGCCGATCGCCAGCGCTACCTGAATGCCCGCAGCAGCCTGAGCACGCTGATCAAGCTGGGCGTGGTCCCTATTATTAATGAGAATGACACGGTTTCGACCGACGAGATCAAGTTCGGTGACAATGACACCCTGGCCGGACTAGTGGCCAACCTGATCGAGGCTGACCTGCTGGTCCTGCTGACGGATCAGCAGGGTCTGTATGATCAGGACCCCCGGGTAAATCCCAGTGCCACCCTGATCACCGAGGCCGATGCCGGGGACCTGACATTGCTGAGGTACGCGGGCAAGGGCGGGGTACTGGGCAGGGGAGGTATGCAGACCAAGCTGCACGCGGCAACCCTGGCGGCCAAGTCCGGGGCCAGCAGCGTGATCGCCTCGGGCCATGAGACCAATATCCTCACCCGCTTGGCCGCCGGCGAAGACCTGGGTACCTTATTAAAATGCAGCCGCACGCCATTGACGGCCCGTAAGCAATGGCTGGCCAGCCAGTCCCGGGTGCAAGGCAAACTGATACTCGATGCCGGGGCCGTCACGGTGCTGGTGGAGAAGGGCAAGAGCCTGCTGTCGGTGGGTGTGCAGGCGGTCGAGGGTGATTTCCGCCGGGGTGAGATCGTTTCCTGCCTGGACGAGGATCGCCGGGAGATTGCCCGGGGCCTGGTGAATTACGGCGCCTCGGAGGCACGCAAGATCATGGGCCGGCCCAGCGATAAATTTGAATCCCTGCTGGGCTATGTGGATGAGCCTGAGCTGATTCACCGCGACAACCTGATCCTGATCTAGTCATCAGGGGCAAAAAAAACCGGCCAAAGGCCGGTATCTAGAGCATCGTTTCTAACTTACAGGGCCCGCACCAGCGAGTTCAGCTGTGACTTGTGCCGGGCGGCCTTGTTCTTGTGGATCAAACCCTTCTGAGCCATGCGGTCGATCAGGGGGACGGCGGCGTTTAACGCGGCAGTCGCGGCGTCCTTGTCCTTGGCCTGGGCCGCGGTCATGACCTTTTTCATGGTGGTACGTAACATGGAACGCTTGCTGGCGTTATGCTGGCGACGTTTTTCTCCCTGGCGGGCGCGTTTTTTTGCTGAGGCAATATTGGCCAATGGTTGCTCCTGTGATTCTATCTCTGTACTCGAAGGCGCGTAACTATGCTGATAATGAAGGGATTTGTCAATCCCGGGCCGTGAATATGCTATTCTCGCTGCTTTTAATAATGACCCGGGCCGATTCGCCGGGTCATCCACCTTAAATATAAGGTATTTACAGGTTACCCGGCGTGTCCAGACGGCTGTTCAAATCGACATTCATCTTCAGTTTCATGACGACCATTTCCCGGGTCTTCGGCTTGATCCGTGATGTGGTGATTGCCACCTTTTTCGGTGCCAGTGCCGGGACCGATGCCTTTTTCGTCGCCTTCAAGATCCCCAATTTCCTGCGCCGCCTGTTTGCCGAGGGGGCCTTTTCCCAGGCCTTCGTGCCGGTGCTGGCCGAGTACAAGGAGCAGCGCTCGCCGGAAGCGGTGCAGGAACTGATCAGCCGGGTGGCCGGCACCCTGCTGGGCATCCTGTCGCTGGTCGCGGTGGTGGGTGTGCTGGCCAGCCCGGTGCTNNAGCCAGCGATCCGAGGCTGAGGCCAGGCAACTCATCAACCACGTCACCGGGACCCTGGGCCTGGTGCTGCTGGGGGTGACCGTCATCGGTGTCATCGCCGCGCCAGTGCTCATTATGATCTTTGCCCCGGGCTTTATCGGCGACGAGACCCGGTTTGGACTGGCCGTCGATATGTTGCGAATCACCTTTCCCTATATTCTGTTTATCTCATTGACCGCGCTGGCGGGGGGCATACTCAATACCTGGGGCCGGTTTGCTGTGCCTGCATTTACTCCCGTGTTACTGAACCTGTCATTGATTCTGTCCGCAATCTACCTGACCCGGTACATGCCGGCCGAGCGCCAGATTATGGCCCTGGCTTGGGGAGTTTTTATTGCCGGCGTCGTGCAGTTGTTGTTTCAATTCCCTTTTTTATTGCGCCTGCGGTTACTGCCGAGACCACAACCACAGCGGGCGCACGAAGGCGTCAGGCGCGTTGTGAGATTAATGATACCGACGCTGTTTGCCGTATCGGTTTCACAGATCAATCTGATGATTGATTTGTTGATTGCCTCGTTCCTGCAAACCGGCAGCATCACCTGGCTTTATTACTCTGACCGGCTCATGGAATTTCCGCTGGGTGTGTTTGGTGTAGCCCTCGCCACTGTTATCCTCCCGGATCTTTCCCGCGAATTTTCCAGTGGTTCATTCGAACGCTTCAGTCACAAGCTCGACTGGGCGTTACGCTGGACACTATTGATCAGTTTGCCGGCTGCACTCGGATTGATCTTTCTATCCGGCCAATCACTGACCACGCTTTTTAACTACGGTGAATTTACGACGAATGATGTCGACATGGCCAGCCGCAGTCTGGTGGCCTATGCCATCGGCCTGTGCGGTTTTATCCTGATCAAGGTTTTCTCCAGCGGCTATTTTTCCCGCCAGGATACCAGGACACCGGTCAAGATCGCCGTGGTTGCCATGGCGTCCAACATCATTTTGAGTCTTGCTCTGGTCTTTCCATTGGCTCATGCCGGTCTGGCGCTTGCGACGTCTCTGGCGGCGTTTGTGAATGCCGGCTTGTTGTTTTATTTCCTGAAGAAGAAAGGAGCCTATGCACCACAACGTGGCTGGCCCGTCTTTTTTGCCCGGGTGGGCTGTGCCTGTGTGGCAATGAGCCTGTTGTTGTTCCTGTTTGTCCCTAGAGCCGATACCTGGATGCAATGGAGCACAGTACACCGGGTCACCGAGCTGACTATCTGGATCGGCCTGGCCATGCTGGTTTACTTTGCAGTACTAAGGCTTTCCGGTTTGCGGCTCAGGCAAATGACACTGGATGCTGAATGAAATACGATTAAAGCAAACATGGAACTGATTCGGCACCTGCATAACATCAAACCCCGCCACCGTGGTTGTGTTATGACAATTGGAAATTTTGATGGAGTGCATCGGGGGCACCAGTTGATCGTCTCACAACTTCGGGAAGCCGCCAGCAAGGAAAATGTGCCGGCGCTGATGGTAACCTTTGAACCACATCCGCAGGAATTTTTTTCGCCGGGTCAAGCACCGGCCCGCTTGATGCGTTTGCGGGAAAAGATCGAATACTTGGAATCCCTTGGTGTTGATCGGCTGCTGGTCCTTAATTTCAATGAACGTCTGGCTTCATTGACTGCCGAAGCATTCATTCATTCAATTATGATTGACAAGCTGGCCGTGAAACATTTGATTGTCGGCGATGATTTTCATTTCGGGCGGGATCGCCGGGGTGATGTTGCCTTGTTACAAAAATTTGGCAAGCAACATGCCTTCGCGCTTGAAATCGCCCGTACCTGTGAATTCAACGCACAGCGTATCAGCAGTACCTGGGTGAGAGAGGCCCTTGCAGATGGTAATATGCAACTGGTAGAAAATCTGCTCGGCCGTCCCTATTCACTCAGTGGCCGGGTCCGGCATGGTGACAAACGCGGCCGTGAACTCGGTTATCCGACACTGAATATTGATTTACATAGAAAGGTCAGCCCGGTTACCGGCATATTTGTCAGTGAAGTTCATGGTCTCGGTAAGTCGGCCTTGCCATCGGTCACTTCCATCGGCACGCGACCAGTATTTTCCGGTGAGCATCTCTTGCTGGAAAGTTATCTGTTTGAATTTGAGCAAGACGTTTATGGCGCCTATGTTACCGTGGTACTACTGAAGAAACTCCGTGCTGAACAGATGTTTAACAGTGTCGAAGCACTGCGCGAGCAGATGGAACGTGATATCTTTAGCGCCCGAAATTATTTCAAGAATAAAAATAAACCTGTATTGACCTGATGGTATGACTGATTATAAGTCCACTTTAAATTTACCAAAGACTGATTTCCCCATGCGTGGCAACCTTGCGCAGCGTGAGCCGGACATGTTGAAACAGTGGCAGGATTCCCGCCTGTATGAAAAACTGCGCGAGCGACGCAAGGGTGCAAATATTTTTATCCTGCATGATGGTCCTCCCTATGCCAATGGCGATATTCATATTGGTCATGCCGTTAACAAGATCCTGAAAGACATCATCGTCAAGTCACATAGCCTAGATGGTTATGACGCACCGTATGTACCAGGCTGGGACTGCCATGGTTTGCCGATTGAACATATGGTCGAAAAAAAGATTGGCAAGGCCGGCCAGAAAGTAGACGCACGGACCTTCCGCAATGCCTGCCGTGAATACGCAGGCAAGCAAGTGGACCGGCAACGTGAAGATTTCAAACGCCTGGGTGTGCTGGGTGACTGGGACAGACCCTACTTGACGATGAACTATAATACCGAGGCCAATATCATCCGCGCCCTTGGCAAAATGATCGAGGCCGGACATGTTATCAAGGGTTTTAAACCGGTGTACTGGTGTATGGATTGTGGATCGGCATTGGCCGAGGCGGAAGTGGAGTACGATGACAAGACCTCGCCCGCCGTGGATGTGTTGTTCCCGGTAGCTGATCAAACCTCGTTATGGTCAGCGATAGGAGAAAAGCAAAGCGGTGAAGGCGAGATTGCTGTGGTCATCTGGACCACTACCCCCTGGACATTGCCTGCCAACCAGGCCGTGGCCCTGCATCCCGAGTTTGACTACCAGCTGCTGCAATATGAATTTAATGGCAAGCCGCAGAGACTGATCGCGGCCAGGGAACTGATCAGTGCCCTCATGCAACGGGCGGGTGTGGAAAATCACCAGGTGCTAACGAGCTTCAAAGGTGAATCATTGGAAGGTCTGTTGTTAAACCATCCCTTTTACGATCGCCAGGTTCCTGTCGTTCTGGGCAAGCATGTGACTCTGGAAACAGGGACCGGTGCCGTGCATACCGCACCCGGTCATGGTATCGATGACTATGTCATCGGCCAGCGCTATCAGTTACCGGTTGATAATCCTGTTGCCGGTAACGGATGTTTCCTGCCAGACACCAAGCTATTTGCCGGTGAACATGTATTGAAGGCAAACGAACATGTGATCGAGGTATTGAAAGAGAAACATCATCTGCTCGACAGTTACAAGTTTAATCACAGTTACCCGCATTGCTGGCGGCACAAGACACCGGTGATCTTTCGCGCCACACCACAATGGTTCATCAGCATGGACAACAATGGCCTGCGTGAAAACGCCCTGCGTGAGATCGACAAGGTTAACTGGATTCCCGACTGGGGAATGCAACGTATCAAGGGCATGGTCATGGACCGGCCGGACTGGTGTATCTCCAGGCAACGCACCTGGGGTGTGCCGATTACCGTGTTTATTAATAAAAACACCGGTGATTTGCATCCGGATACCAGTCGTTTAATTGAAGAAGTTGCCGGCAAAGTAGAAAAGGAGGGCATCGATGCCTGGTTTGATCTGGAAGCGAAGGAATTACTTGGCGAGCAATCCGATGACTATGACAAAGTAAACGATACCCTAGATGTCTGGTTTGATTCAGGTGTGACGCACAGTAGCGTACTGGATGCCGATCATCGTTTACGATCGCCGGCCGATATTTACCTGGAAGGTTCTGATCAACATCGGGGTTGGTTCCAGTCTTCCCTACTGACATCTGTCGGTATGAAAAATGAAGCACCTTACCGAACGGTACTGACCCATGGCTTCACGGTGGATGCGAAAGGTATGAAGATGTCCAAGTCAAAGGGTAATGTGGTCGCTCCACAACAGGTTATGAAGACACTTGGCGCCGATATCCTGCGATTGTGGGTCGCGGCAACAGATTATCGTCACGAGATGGGTGTTTCCGATGAGATATTAAAACGTATGTCGGATGCCTATCGCCGGTTAAGAAATACCGCGCGTTATCTGTTGGCCAATCTCGATGATTTCAACCCGGAAACCGATTATGTTGCATTTAATGACATGCTGGCACTGGATCGCTGGGCCGTGCACGAAGCAGCGAAATTGCAGGACGACATTATCTCCGCCTATGAAAAATTCCAGTTTCATCAGATTTATCAGAAGTTGCATAACTTCTGTGTGGTTGAAATGAGCGGCTTTTACCTCGATATCACTAAAGACCGGCAGTACACTACGCAGGCAGACAGTTTGCCGCGACGTTCAGCACAGACGGCGGTTTATTACATTGTTGAGGCATTGTCCCGCTGGTTTGCACCAATCCTGACGTTTACCGCAAATGAAATCTGGCAACATATTCCCGGTCAACGCAGCGAATCAGTCCTTCTGGAAGAGTGGTATCAGGGCTTTGACTCACTTGAGGGATTGCGCGCGTTTGATGATAAAAAGTGGCAAAAAGTGATCGAGGTCAGGGATGAAGTCAGCAAGGTTCTGGAAAAATTGCGGGTAAATAATAATATCGGATCGTCACTGGATGCCGAAGTTCAGCTTTATTGTCACAATAATTATGCCGAGTCTCTCAAGTGGCTGGAGGATGAACTGCGTTTTGTGCTGATTACCTCCAGCGCTTGGGCCCATGAAGTGACCGATCCCCCTGCGGATGCCATGGCGACAGCTATCGACGGGGTCTGGGTTTCAGCGGCTGCATCGGAGCATCCCAAGTGCATTCGCTGCTGGCATCACCGCGAGGATGTCGGAGTCAACCCGAAGCATCCCGAGATTTGTGGCCGTTGCGTCGAGAATGTTGACGGCCCCGGTGAAGAGCGGCGGTTTGCCTAGGTGATCATGAAGTCCGGATTACGCTGGTTGTGGTTGTCGGTGCTGGTGATAGGCCTGGACCAGCTGACCAAGTCTCTGGCCACGCAATACCTGGTATTGCACCAGCCACTGCCGGTGTTTCCCGGCCTGAACATGACCCTCATGCACAATACCGGCGCCGCGTTCAGCTTTCTCAGCCAGGCCGGTGGCTGGCAGCGCTGGTTCTTGATTCTCCTGGCTGTCGGGGTGAGTGTGGTGTTAATGATCTGGCTGGCGCGCTTGCCGCGCCACAAGGTCTGGCTGCCGGCAGCCCTGGCACTCATCATTGGCGGTGCCCTGGGCAATGTCTGGGACCGCATTGTCCAGGGTTATGTTGTTGATTTTATAGATGTCTATCTAAAGTCTGCGCATTGGCCGGCGTTTAACGCCGCGGACAGCGCCATTACCATCGGCGCAGTAATGTTGATTATCGATGCCATCTGGTTAAATACCGAGAAAACACTCACTTAACGACTGTGTCATGGCCCGGGCGAGAGTTGACACGTGTTGCAAAGCAACGTAGTTTCCGGGTTCACAGTCTCAACCGGGTCAGTTAAAAGGACACTATGCAGATAATATTGGCAAATCCACGTGGTTTTTGTGCCGGGGTCGACCGGGCTATCGAGATTGTTGAGCGCGCCCTGGAATTATTCGGTGCACCGGTCTATGTCAGGCATGAGGTCGTACACAATAAATACGTTGTGGATACCCTGCGTGCCAAGGGCGCCGTGTTTGTCGAAGAACTGGATGAAGTGCCTGATGACACGACCGTAATTTTCAGCGCCCATGGTGTCGCCAAACAGGTCCGTGAAGAAGCTGCGCGCCGGCAGTTACGCGTATTTGACGCCATCTGTCCGCTGGTTACCAAGGTGCACATGGAAGTCGGTCATTACCAGGACGAGGGCCGCGAATGTATCTTGATTGGCCATGAAGGTCACCCGGAGGTAGAGGGCACACTGGGACAATACCAGCCCAAGGACAGCGAGGGCGGCATGTACCTGGTCGAGTCCGTCGAAGACGTCTGGAATCTCAAGGTCAAGAACCCGGACTTCCTGGCCTTTGTAACCCAGACCACCTTGTCCATGGATGATACGGCAGAGGTCATCGATGCCCTGCGGGATCGATTTCCGAGCATTGCCGGACCCAAGAAAGAAGACATCTGTTATGCCACCCAGAACCGCCAGGATGCAGTCAAGAAACTGACCGGTCAATGCGATATTATCCTGGTGGTAGGTTCAACCAACAGTTCCAACTCCACCCGCCTGATGGAGATTTCACAAAAAGCGGGTGTGCCTGCTCACCTGATCGACAATTCATCCCAGATTAAAAAAGAATGGTTCACTGAAAATATGACCATCGGCCTTACTGCCGGGGCATCAGCACCGGAAGTTCTGGTCGAGGACGTTGTGAAACAACTCAAGGAATGGGGTGCGGAGGTCGTTAACGAAGCGCCAGGGAAACGGGAGAAGGTTGTTTTTTCACTGCCCAGGGAACTTATCAAATCCCAGCAGGGTGTGACTGAAAATCTAACTCAGCCATAGTCGCTCTACGACCGCGAAGAAATTATTCCTTGCTGGCCTTGGGATCCACAAAACCGGCAGTCGTCAGTGCAGATGCCAGCTTGTCACGATCATAGCCGGTGATCATCTCAGCACCAATCACGGCAACCGGAACATTCAGTTTGCCGCTCAGTTCTCTTAACTCGTTCTGCAGTTCGACATCTTCACTTACATCAAACTCAACCACATCTACGCCCCGGTATAACAGGTAATCCCTGACTTCCTCGCAGGCGCGACAATCCGGAATCGAGTAGAGAGTGGCGGTAATATCAATAGCAGATGTGCCCGAAGATTTATTAGCTGTTTCCTTGACGCTGATTGTGGTTGAGCCTTTCGGGCAGGGCAGTTGCTGGTAACTACGTTCACCACTCGCATCCAAACATTCATAAACGTCAGTGGCATGCCCTTGCATAGACACCAATGGCAGGAGTAGAAATGCAGCACCCAAGAGTGATTTATTCATTGCCATGTCATCCTGTCCTATGAAGTATTGATATGGAGTAAAACCCAATAAAAGTATAGCGATTGGGTCAGGACTATACCACAGAATATCTTTAAAAAGTGACCGGATTCCTATTATAGATTACTGATTTTATGCTATTTTGAATTCCGGGTTTCAGTAGATTCAGCGAGTAACTTGGCTAACAGAACAGGAATAAATTATGAATACAATCCGTGGCCTTTCAGAATCAAAAATGATGCTGGGCATGTTCCTATTGCTGGGGACAGTTTTTTTATCCGGACCGGGTTATGCCGAGGTATATAAATGGAAAGATGCCGAGGGCAATGTTCAGTATACCCAGCAACCCCCGCCGGGTGATACCAAAAGAGAAGTATTAAATCCTGCTATCGGAACCAGCTCCTCCCAGTCCTTGTTACCACCACCTGTAACCGAGCCAGAGAAAGCAAAATCCAAGCCTGAAACAGGTAAAGGCAATGCGCAGACGGCCGAGCTGAGTGCCGAAGAAAAGGCCGAGTTGAAACGCAAATGTGATAACGTCCGTGCCCGACTGCAAAGCCTGCAAAGACCCAGGGTCGCAACTACCGATGAAGATGGCAACCGGGTCATACTTGGAGAAGACGAACGCCAGGCACAGATCAAGGAAACCACCCGCTTACTCAAGGAACGCTGCAACTAATCCACAGGATATTGGTACTTTAGATTAACCGGCCTTTTGATCCGGCCAACGGTAGGCCTGCCAGAGTAACTCCGTCGCCAGTTTGCTGCGGGGATCATCACTGAATTCCTTTTCAATATCGATAAGGGCATCGCGTGCCTTCGGGTTATTCATCAATGCCAGTGCACTCATTGAAGTTTGCACGATATAAACATTGTCACCGCTTGCCAGTTGTTCCAGGTAGTCAACATCGGCCGGGTCGCCGTTCAGGCCGAGGGCGATGGCAACCTGGGCCAGGTGAAATTCATGTTCTTCATCCTTGTGCTCGCGGATAAAGTTGATGTATTCCCGGGTCTGGCCGATGTAAATACGATTCAGGGTTGAGGCAAGGGCGATCCGGCTTGGCGTTTTTGCCAGCAGCTCCCATGAAAGTTCCGGATACAGAGTTTTATTCTGTTGCCAAAGGGAATCCAATAAGTGAATGACACCCCGGTGATAACGCATGGTATAGAGCCCATGCAGGGTGTTGGTCAGACCTGCCACGTTTGTGTCAGTCAATAATTCCCTGATTTCCGCCAGTGTGGCCTCGCCGGTGACAACTTTGCGGTAGAGCTGCTGGAAGCGCATGTCGGAGTTGATCGGGCTGGATAGATTCGCTTGCTGTGCTGACTGTACTTGTTCCTTGGTTTCCGGTGAATTAGCATCACTACACGAAGCCAACAGTAACACGGAGCCTAGCAACACGATGTGATGGAACCTGATCATATCGGAAAGCTTCAGACGATTGACAACGGATGAGGTTTTATAATGATAATTACCTGGCCCAACAATCAGCAACACTCGAGGTTCCACTCTTGCCTTTCGCGCCCGCATTGGTATAGGTCAACTGGCCGCAATCCGGGTCAACAAAATTTGGTGTGGCCGTGAGCGTGTATGTCTGGTTGTTGGCACCCAGCGCAATACTCAGATTGTAATGGCCATTCTCACTGCTATTGTTGATTAATGCCGTAGCCAAGGCAGCGTATTGGTTAGTATCTGAGTAATGGCGTTCTTCACGGGCTGCGGCATCCAGCAATGCGGCACGGCCTTCTGCACGCTTGCCCCGTAACACATACTTGGTGTAACTGGGATAGGCGATGGCTGAAATGATTGCCAAAATGGTAATAACAATCATTAATTCTATCAAGGTAAAACCTTTTTGTTTTTTTGATCTCATCATCATGTCTGCTTGCCCGATTCAGTTATTGCGACGCTAGGATTATCGAACTAAACGATCCTGCCGGTTTACAAGAACCGGCAGGATCGGTTCGATCAGTTTGTTTACTGGTATACCTCTTCATACCAGTAGGTCCTCACCCTCGGTACGCCGGCCAGTGTACCGACCTTGGCCGCACCACCTTCGACACCGACGATACCGACCACACCTTCCTCGGTAAACACCGGCACCACTTCGGATGGAATACCGCCACCAAGTGAGAGTTTCCGGTCGGCGAAGTCCTCGATAGTGCCGTCCGTATCCCAATCCAGAGTGGCGCCTTGGCATTGAGGATGTTAAAGTTATAGGCAAAGCCGGAACCCACGTTGGGCTCACAGGGGCCGGCAGTGGTATCTTCTGTCGGTGAATAGGTTGTGAAGACCACCGTGCCGGCAACGACCCTGGCCGCTGCCAAGACTTTTTCACCACTGCTACTGCCACTCGCGGCATCAAAATCGTAGTACCAGCCATCTCCACTCCTGTGAGCTGAGGATGTCGGATCCAGGATGGTACTGGTGATGTCTATGAGTGTGGTGCTATCGATAGGCCCGGCAGCGGACGGGTAATCCTCGGCCAGGTTATCATCGTTACTGTCCGTCATGACCGAGGTGTTGCGATCACGAATGCCGAAGAACCGATCATTGACCTTGGTGTTCAGCGGGATGGGCCGACTGCCGCTACCAACCAAGATGTAATCGTATTCACCATTGGCAGCGTCGGAGTAGGTGCTGTCCTTGACCTGCACGAAGGCAATCTTCTCAAAGAACATACGTTGATCGGCCGTCACGGACGGATCAGACAGCGACGCCAACTGACCGACGATCGTGCTGCCCGCAGGGTCGGAAGCACCGCCAATATCCTGGGCGAGGTCGACACGCCAGATATTGCCCGCGGTATCAGCAAGGAAGACGCGGTCGTCATCGCCGTCACCATCGGTATCGGCGACCGTGGGCTCTGCCGCGATGGCGTAGAGCATTCCCGGGACCTCAATGTCGGCACCGGAGCCAGGGCCGCTGATGGAGAAGATCAGTGAACCGTCCTCGGGGTCAACGAAATAGATCGCATTACCCTTGTTGGCCATGCCACCGGTGCCCAGGGTCCCGAAACTGACATCCAGGGCATCATCGTAGCCACCGCCGACAATCATGACGGGGGTATTGACACCGTCGCTAGCAAAACCGGTACCGCCAATCTTCATCGTGGCGATCACGGGCTCGGACCAGGTCTGACCCATGCGGGCATAATCACCGGCCGTGCCGCCCTCGATGCGCCACAGGAACCTTGGCGTTACTTGCGATGCCTCGGAAGCCAGGCTGGCTGTGAGGTTCAGGGCATAGTAATTGCTGCCGCCCCGGCGCATACCGGTGATGGCATGGACAAAATCACCGTCCGCCGGCTCGATGACGCCATCGAAATCAATGTCCTCGGAATACAGGGTCGGTGTTGAGTCGATACCATAGAGGTGATTGCCCTGGGCGTTGGTCTGCAGGATGTCCTGCTGGCCCAGCAGTTTCTTCGGCATGAAGGTCCATTCCTCCTTACCGGTGACGCCGTTGAAGAAGCGCAGACCGCCCTCGTTGGTACCGACCACGACCTTGTCGTAGAAGACATCAACGATGCCGTCGGCGTCACTGTCGCGGCCGCCATAGGTAATGATGCGCGGGCTGCTGTGGAGGACATCATTCACCGTCCAGCGCGTGGTGGCACTGGCATCCTCGTCGGCATCGGCGTCATAATCATTGGAGCCGAGGACCCAGAGCATCAGGCTTCTACAATCCGAGCCCCAACTGGTGTCCGCACCGACACCACAGATCTCGTCGCGGATGTTCTCGGTCGCATTGGAATTCCAGTTCGACGAATCAAACCAGCGGCCGGAAGCGTCTAGGGATGTGTTGACTGCCGGGGCTGCACCGGTATTGGTAACATCGGTGTAGATCAGGCGCTCGTTAAAGTCGACCATCTGCGCGCCCGCGCCACCCGCTATTGTCTCGATACCGTCGACTACCGGCACGGGGGCCGTGTCAGACCAGAGGCTCTGCGAGGTGTCCTTGAAGCGGTTCTGGGCGTCGGTGGCCACGTCGCCGTTGGCATCGAGGATATCACCCAGGTTACAGCCCTGGGCGGTATCGATACAGACGTTGTATTTCTTCACGTTACCCGGCCAGCGGGTTTCCAGGAACGGGGTGAAGATGCCGAAGTAGACCTCGTTACGGCTCAACAGGCGGTTGAACGAGTTGCTGGCCAGAGACGGGGCAACGATCGAGGTCGGCAGGTCTCGCACGCTGGCAAAGAACTGGGTAAAGGCGTTGGCCAATTCGCCAGAGGAATTGGACTCGTAGAAAGTGCCGCCACCTTCAAGGGCCATGTCTCTCAGGAACGTGTCACTGAAGACGAAGCCCACGGTACTGGTAATCACGGTCTGGTCATTGGCCAGCGAAGCATCCAGGTCGTTCTCGTACATGTGCTTGACGAGGTCGACACCGCACTCTTCGTCGGAGTAATCAACCGAATCGCCATTACTGAAATTGGTGATACACGAGGCACCCGCGCCGCCAAGGTATTTGGTCCGGATGAGATCGGCACCCTTATCGTTATTGTTGGCGGAGCCGTCAGTCAGCAGCACCTGGTAGTTCTTCTGGCACTCGAGGTCCGAGGTGAACGGGCTGATGTAAAATGGCTTGGTCGGCGTCGGAGCGATGATCTGGGTATCACACGCATCGTTCCCCAGGTCGTCCGGGGTACAACCGGCAGGCCAGGTGACGGTACCGCCCGTGTAACTGCTGTCGATACTCAGGCGGTTGAATTCATCGCCCCAGCGGCTGGCGCCGAAGATGACCTCGCCGCCGGTCCAGTACTGGGCGGCCTCGAACATCACCTCGACGATCGGGGTACCGCCATGTTTGACAATGGAGCTGACGAAATCCAGAATTTCATCGCGTGCGGTTCTTATCAGATTGACGCCCGAGGTGGAGCGGTACTGGATTTCCAGTCTCGCGGCAGCCCCCGGCGAACTGTCATAAGATTCTGCTTCGCGGTTGGAGCCGGCCTGGTTGATGATAAACGCCATGGCATTGCCGGAAGCCCAGGTACCCTGGGTGGTGATCTCGCTGACAATAGCGGTCAGATCCGGGGTGTCGTAGGCCGTACCCTGGTTAAAGACCGGTATTGACCAGCTGACCTGCGCACTTGTCCGGGTACGGTCGCTGACATTATTGGAAACCTCATCGAAGATCAGGGCATCGCCGGTCAATTCACCGTCAATCGTGACGTTGGCGGTGCCGGAGGCATTGTCATCTGCGACAAAGGTGATCTTGGCGCTGAGGATTTCGGCACCATTCGGGATATCGATGTCCGTGAACCGCACACCGATCATCTTGTCGGAAATGTCCAGGTCACCACTGCCCGTATTCACAGAGCTGCCGTCTTGCTCGGCATCATCATCATCCGTGGCAATTGCGGCTGACTCGGTTGCCACGAAACAACCGGTGGCAGTGGCCGGATCATACTCCAGTTCCAGGCTGGGCATGAGTTCCGTGGAATTGACCTCGGCGGGGTAAAAGGCGCGGCTGGGGTCAGCGGAGAAGGCTTCCCTTTCCACAAAAATGGTGAGGTCATTGCCGCCGCACCAGTTGCTGTGACCGACAATCTGGTTGACTACGCCGCTGATGTTGGGGCTGACATAGGGATCGTTATCATCAACAAAGCCCAGTGTCCAGGGCACCTTACCAGTCTTGGGCCGCTTGCTGAGGTCGCCCCCCGCACCGGCGACGAACGGATCGGAACTGCCATCCACGGCATCCGGGACTTCACCGCTGATCAGGTAGGTCGTATCCGCGGTGGTGGTGGTTGCCGCGGTCAGGGTCAGCCGGGCATTGGTGACGACCGTGCCCTGGGGCAGTTGCAGGTCTTTGAAACGAAAGCCCAGCAGCTTTTCGGTGGCGACCACAGCCGGGTTGGTGTGCGTTACCGTTAATGCGGGCACAACATCACTGATAGTGGCAAGGCTTCCACATGCCGCAGGCAAGGCATCCGAGTTGGAACAGAAATCAATCAAATCTCCACTGGCACTGTGCATGTAGAGGGCGATCGGACCCACACCACTCCAGGTCACATCGTTGACCAGTTCATCAATCACGGCCGTGACGTCGGTATCAATGGTGGCACCCGAGCTGGTACTTGGCAGCGTTTTGATCGTCGCGGTGTTGGTGGTGGGATTGTTCTGGTAGCGCGGCGTCAATTGGCCTACTCCAGAAAATGTGTCGAATTCATTGAAAAAGCCAGCCGGGCTGGAGACCTTTTCGCCGCTGATGATGCCGGTGGCCGTTTCGAAGCCCTTGGACTTGGCGTGGGTCAGCGTCAGGGTACCGGCATCGACCCGCGAACCTGCAGGGATGCTCGTACCGGTGAAGCGCATGCCACTCACCATGGTGCCACTGATGTCACTCAACCAGAGTGACGGTTCATCCTGGGCGCGGGTAAACCAGCCAGAAACACCACAAGTAGCGGCAGGGCACCAGAATTCTTCGGCGTCGTCAGTCCGGTTCGCAATCTTGTACGTATTGGTTACGGTGGCGCCGGCCACGGCGGTTGAGGTCACCAGGGGATTGGCGTTAAGTGTGACAACGTTACTGACCAGGTCTTCTTCGCCATCATCAGCGCCGTCGGAGACCACGCGAGTGATGGTGGCGTCGGTCAGGTCCTTGTCAATATAGGTAATGGGGTAGCTGATACGGCCGCCGTCACCGCCCTTGTTGAATATCATCACGCCGAGGTTGACATTTTCCACGGTCCTGATGACTTCCATCATCACGTCTTTCATGACTTCCATCCGGGTCGAGCCCTCGAAGCCGGAGCTCATACTGCCCGAGGTATCGAGAATCAGCAGGATGTTGGGACGGGCCTGCGCATTGACCGTACCACCAAAATAGATATCGGTGTCATCGGCATAGGCCGGTCCGGCGCTGCCGATGGTCAGGCCAACGGCTGTCAGGAAACCAATGAATTTTCTGTAGAGAGCACACATGGTCTTGTCCTCTTTCATGTCTTGAAGTGTCCGGGTGTTCATAACCAGTTCCTCAATTTCAGTGTTCGGTTACTTGCAGAATGACTGGGCGGCTTTGGTCACTGTCCAGTTGCTCTTGCAGCGGTCGTTGCCAGCGTCACCCTGCAGGCAGATTTCAACCACAGTGGGGAGCACGTCTCCACCAATGGGAACCTCGGTTGCAGAGGTCAGATCGGGGCTTTCAGTCCCGGCACCCTCTTCGACTTCCCGCTCCTCGTATTTCACGACAATCGTGCCACGGGCGTAGGGGTCGTTGCAGCTGACCTCGTAATAGTATTCAAACCCGTCCATTCCCGAGTCATACAGGCGATAGTCTCCGGCCTGGACTGCAGGGCTGAGGGCAAAGATGAACAGGGTTGTCAGTAAACTTGTTATGCTGCGCATGGTTGTTCTCATGGCTGTTCTCCGATAATCAATCATCATGCATCCGGACCGACCTGGTAGGCGCCGGCATGTACGGTTGTCATGGCGCCACTCTGGGTCCTGCCGGTGGCAGACAGGTCAAAGTGATAAAGTGCAAAACTGGAATCCCATTTCGATTCGCGCGGGGGCCGGGTCTTTTGCAAGAAGACCGCGTTGTAGTCGAGCTCGGCATTATAGGAACCGATGTTGGTCACGGTTTTGTCCGGGAAGCTGTCGCCTCCGGTGCCATCCAGTTCTTTCAAGTGGGAGGTGTTGAATGCCTGGTTGTCGAGCATGGCCAGTTCAATCCCGGTCTCGGCCGTCTGGAAGGCGCGGTTAATCTCCTGGGAATTGGCCGCCATTCTTTCCTGTAGGGTGTTGGTATTCATGGAGGTGATCGCAAGCATGGTCAGGATGACCAGAAAGAACAGGGCGGTGATTAACACGGCGCCGCGCTGTTTGCCAGGGGATTGAGGTTGTCTGTCGCCTTTCATGGGAAACTCCGTTGTTTAATTGGTTCGGTTGCGAATATTGATCGTTGAGGTAAAGACCCGGCGGCGGCGGTGATCATCCGGGTTGGGATCCACCGCGGTGCCGAGCAGGTTATAAACCGTTGTGTTCAGGGGCGCAGTGAAGTCCTCCTGAATGGTGCGCATAAGCAGGGAAATCCGGGCACTGACTACGTTGTTCCAGTTGGTGACGGCATCGGCACTGACATAGGTGTCTGCGATAAGGTCATTGCCTGCCGTGTCTTCGCCATAGAGGACCTGCNNGATGTCATCGACGTCCCGGGTGTCGGGCCCGAGACGGAACAGAGCGGTTTCACCCGTGTTGGGATTGGTGCCCACGAAATAACGGCGGGCAACCAGACTTTCTACACTCGCTCCGTCGGCGTAGGCTTTGCTGAGCGCTTGCGATGCATTGCCCGGGGTCTGTGATCCGGTTTGGTGCGCCAAATCTCCATTGGTACCAGTTACTCCAGTCACCTGGAAAATGTCCGCGCTGTCACAATCAGTCACGGCGAGGATGTCACCCACAGCGATATCACCGGTCGTATCAACAGATACCACAGCAGAGGTACTGGGCATGGTGAAATCAAGTTCGATGCTCAGGGGTTCAAAAAACTTGATGGTAATTCCATCACTGCCAGCCACCATGTCGGCAACGCCTTCGTTGCTGTTGGACGGGTACCAGTTGCTGGCGGCCTCGGATCCCTCAACGAGAATATTGAAGTTGCCCATATAGGTGTCGATGCCAGCATTGTTCAGGTGATTGGTCACGGCATTGGTTCTGTCCACGCAACCGCTATAGCCCGCCCTGCGGATGTCCTTGATCAGGATCTCCATGGCAAAGCGCGCATTTTCCTGTAAGCGGCCCATCTCGTTTTGTTCCTTGTAAATGCGCTTGTTGCTGATCAACAGACCGGCAGTCCCTGCCATCAGCAACACACCGATAACGATGGCAATCATCAGTTCGATGAGGGAAAGCCCAAGTTGTTGTTTATGTCGGATTCGAGTATTCATGGGATTCATGGCTGAAAGGTGTAGGTAACGGTCCGGGCTGTATTTTCCCGATCGGACCAGCTGATGGTGATATCGTACATGTTCGGATCACCGGCGTTCACGGCAACAATAGCTGTACTGCCAGGCGGGAGCCCGTTCCATAATTCCTGTTTCCAGCACTCAAGGTCATTATTCGCATTCGTGCCGCTTCCCTGAGCGCAGGCCGTCGGTTCTGTCGTTGTCACGGTGTAGTTAGATACGTAATCTGCCACATTGTCCTTGTTCAAACGCATGCGGTCGGCAATGTCATAGGCCAGCATGTTGACCTGGCTGCGCATGTAGGCGTCCTGGTTGTACTGCAGGCCACGCAGCTGCATGGCGGCAATGCTCAGTAAACCAATCGCCAGGATCAACAAGGTGACCAGGACCTCGATTAATGAGAAGCCCTGCTCCAGGCGTTGTGCGTTGTTATCTTTCATGTTCATGGGCAAACAAAATCCGATTCTGTATTAATGCGTCCAGTAGCTGATAGGCTGATCACGCTGCCGTTTTCAGCTGTTCGATCATCACAGACCTCCAGGGTCCCCATCCTGTCAATAAAGCCACTGGGTTGATAAACAAATGTAGTGAGGTCATCCGGATCATCAATCGTAGTCAGGTTGCAGCCGAGGCTCACGGTCCGTATCAGGGCAGCAGCATCCAGAGCCCCGTTGCCGTTATAGTCTTCACCGCTGTCGAGAGCACCATTATTATTACGGTCTTCATCCAGGGTTACGTCCCAACCGGTACCCCATTCATTGGTTGCATCGGCACTGGCCGCAGTAATTGTGACCGTGGCTTGGCGTTTCACGGCTTCACTGCGGGCAACATGGAAACTTGATATGATTGAATTCGAACTGGTCGTAATGCAGTTGTTCTTGACCATAATGCTGAAATTGGGCAGCGCAAATGCTGCCAGAATGGCTGCAATTCCGACTGTCGCCATTAATTCCAGCAGGGTCAGTCCCGCCTGTTTATAGATAAAATCGGTTTTCATGCCGGAAAATATAGGACAGGGGCCAGGCTAATTCCCTTTCAACGCGACGAATGGTTGATTTTCCCCGACAAACGGCGTGCTGCTTTGGCAGTGCGGTTTAAATAGTGTGAACCAGTTAACATTATGTGTAAGCTTTGATTATGCATGACTGTCTTGTTATCGGTGGCGGAATTGTCGGGCTGATGACTGTCCGTGAACTATTACACGAAGGCATGTCCATTGCCTTGCTGGACAAGGACGAACCGGGCAAGGCCTGTTCCTGGGCCGGCGGCGGAATTCTCACACCGCTCTATCCCTGGAGAGAACTGGATGAGTTATCAGAATTGATCCGTTGGGGACAACACCAGTATCCGCAGATTGCCGATGAACTGCTCGGCAAGACGGGGATAGATCCGGAATGGACGGAATCCGGGTTATTGATCCAGCATGTGAAGGACAGGAAACAGGCCCTCACCTGGGCGGAGCAAACCGGTACGTTGCTTGAGGCCGGCGAGGCAGAAGACAGCCTCTGGCTGCCCGAGGCTGCCCATATCCGCAATCCAAGATTACTGTCGGCGTTGATCCTGGAGGTGAAACAAGCCGGCGTCAGCATCCACCCCAAAACGGAAGTCACCCGCCTGCTGATCCATGAGAATCGGATCCGCGGCGTTGATACAGCGACTGGACCCATCGAGGCCAACCAGGTGGTAATTGCCTCCGGCGCTTGGAGCCGGTCCCTGCTCAATGATATCCGGGTCAGGCCCATGCGTGGTCAGATGTTGTGTTTCCGTGGTGAGGCCGGTGCCCTTGAGCATATGCTCCTGCGTGACGGTATCTACATCATCCCGCGGCGTGATGGCATTCTGCTGGTGGGCAGCACAGTGGAAGATACCGGTTTCGATAATTCAACGACGGCGGATGCGCGGATTTTCCTGTCAGAGCGGGCAGAGCAGATATGGCCCGGCATCACAGACTGTCCGTTGATCGCACAATGGTCCGGACTGCGGCCAGCCGTAGTTTCCGGCATCCCCTATATTGGTGAATACCCGGGCGTTTCCGGTCTGTTCATCAACACCGGCCATTTTCGGAACGGGATATTATTAGCCCCGGGCTCTACCCGGTTACTGACCGACAGCATCCTTCGGCGGGATTGCCCGATTAACCCGGATATTTTCCGGCAGCAATTTTCTCCCGAGGGGCCCGAGATAATGGCTTGATCAGCTAAAGAAAGCTGCAATTTTCGGGCGAATCTGGCTATAATCAGGTAAACAAGAGTACCCTAGTCAGTCACATTGGCGATGGATCAGATAAAACAACAACTGCTCGAGCATGATATCAGGCCGACCTCACAACGCCTTACTATTGCTCGGCTGCTGTTGGCTAAGCCACAACACCTCTGCGCAGACGAAGTCCTCAAGCGCGTCAACCAGCAAACCAACCTGGTCTCCAAGGCCACGGTTTACAATACCCTGAACCTGTTTGTAGAGAAGGAACTGATTAGGGAAGTCATCATTGATTCGGGACGGGTATTTTATGATTCCAACACGTGGGCCCATCACCATATCTATAACGAAGATACGGGCCAACTCCACGACATCGATACCAGTGAAGTTCAGCTTGGCGATATGCCGAGGCTGCCTTCCGGTACCATTGGCATGGGCGTTGATGTGATCATCCGTGTCAGGAACAAGCGTTAATTCACCGATTTTTTATCAGTTTAACTTCCAGAAATGCCGGAATAGCTCAGTTGGTAGAGCAACGCATTCGTAATGCGTGGGTCGGAGGTTCGACTCCTCTTTCCGGCACCATAATTATCAATAGGTTAGCACTGTTTCAACGATGCTAGCCTGAAGTGTTGGTGCATTCGTGGTGAACCAGTGGTGCAGTATAAGTAATTTCAGCATTCCAGATTACCCTATGGTTACCCCAAGGTCACAGCAAGTTTATTGGAAAATAAGGGGGGGTAGGGGGAATGGTGAAATTGATAATGAGTTTTTTACTGATGAGTTTATGATCGGTCTTCAAGTAGGCTTGTTCTTAATGGGTACAGTTATTGTGGTAATAGGACAACTTCTCTCTGCAATTATTATGGTTGCCAGGAACACATCAGATCTGAAAGAGACTTGTTCTGAAATATTGTATGAGCTGCAAGGGAGAAGCCCCCTTTAGCTTTGAGTTCAATATTTCAGAAATTCTAGGTTAAGAAATTAATCCTTAATTAATTGATCCAAGTATTTTTAATCTATCGTGGACCAACCCTTGCCGCTAATCTGTCTCTCTCTGTTGGTCGATCTTTGAAATATTTGTTTTCATCACCAAGATCTACTGAATCAGACATCCATTAGCAAGCTTTGCAAAAAAATAGTTCATCATCTGAAGTATTTTCGTTAAGTTCAGTGGGGATAACATGCCGCACTATTGCCCTAGATCCACAATTGTCACATTGCCCGTAATTGGGGTTTTGCTCTTGGCTTAAATGAAATACTTCAAAATCTAGTGAATGAAGCTTATGAGCAATTATATTTAGAAAGGAAATAATCCTTCTTAATTGCCAAATGATCAAGGTAAGAGCAAGACCGATAAATATAAATATAGTAGTAATTGCGTGTTCATTTATCGTTGCTAAAACTACAGTTAAACGATGGTAGGATTTTGTGACAGCTAAAATCAAATTTACACTTATAATTACAGGAGAGTTAAGCTTATGATCCCCATGATTTTACGGAGATTTGTCGCATTCTTTTTTGCTGTTTTGATAACCTCTATGGCTGTTGCAGACGAAGCACCCCGCAGCGGGCAGGCGGTCGTGACAGTGAAATCCCCCGAGGCAATC
>JABAOG010014012.1_pt1 | contig 26075 bp, 25 predicted proteins | sample 7062131 | NCBI WGS metagenome assembly JABAOG01 (sample SAMN14538629, study PRJNA623070) | marine sediment metagenome | biome: marine biome [ENVO:00000428]; feature: marine pelagic biome [ENVO:01000023]; material: deep marine sediment [ENVO:00002113] | place: India: Arabian Sea | collected... | reverse complement strand
CGGATCCGCCCCCTTGGTCGAGGAGTGGCTGACGCCGAGCGAGCGAGCGGCCCACGACCTGCTTCGTCAGCTGGCGATCAACCGGAGCAACGTGCTCTTCGTGGCAGCGGCCGGAAACGAGGAATTCGAGCTCACCGACGCGAACGATCTTCCCGCAGGGATCGCGCTCCCGAACGTCATCACGGTGGGCTCTCACCTCGGCTGCATGCCCACGACCCGCGCCATGGGCTCGTCGTTCGGACCCCGGGTGGAGATCGCCGCGCAGGGCGAAGGCACCGCGGTGGTCGGGGTCGACGATGGGAGCGTCTGGACGGCCGGCTTCGGGACCTCCTTCGCCGCGCCGCAGGTCACCTCGCTCGCTGCGATCCTCGCCTCCATCGATCCCACCCTGACCGCAGCCGAGCTCAAGCAGCGAATCCTCGACGGCGCGCAACCGGGGCCGACCAGCACCAGCGAGCGGGCACTCGATCTCGTGCGACCGATGCTCGAGCTGCTGCGCGACTTCGGCCCCGACCCGGTCATCGACGCCGACGACGACGGATACGCCGATCGAACGGGTGCCATCATCAGCCGTCTCTGCGGCGGATCCACCTACTCGGTCGATGGGTTCGGCTCGCACACCTACCCCGAGGAGCCCGAGGATGGACTGGTGGTCAGTGGCAACCTGATCGAGAGCGGCTTCGGGCTCGTCCTCCAGCGCAACGGTTCCGACTCGCTGGCGATGGTCTGCGAGGGCTGCAGCTTCGAGCTCGGCTCGTTCCCCATCAGCATGGACGGACCGGTCACGGTCGCCTACACCCGCGGCATCCCCGGGAGCGGCTCGGGCGGAACCGGCATCAGCGGCAGCTGGACACTCGAGGAGTGCGCGATCGTCGACCGATACCCGGAGTTCCTCTCATCCGACGACACACCGATGACCGTCCTGCTCACCAGCTCCGCGTCGGGCCAGATGGAGGCCGGTGACGGTTCGACCGAAGAACCCTCGGTGGTTGGTTTCCGCGGGAGGTTCGTGGTCCCCGCGGTCGTCGAGATGCTCCCGCCCGACCACGCGCTCGTCCAAGCAGTCGAGTCGGTCTGCGAAGGCGGCCGCGCGCGCTGAGCGTCCGGCGGGCGCTCACTCCTTCTTCGGGAGCTTCAGCATCTCCAGCCCGGTCACGCGCGTCCGGATGTCGGCGTCCACGATGCTGCCGGGGTTGCTGCTCACGTCGCGGGTGAAAAGCTCGGCCATCTCGCTGAGGCGGTTCTTCCGCTCCTCGTCAATGTGCTCGCCGAGGGCGGCGCGGAGCTCGGCGTCCGGGTCCTCGATCTGGTGGTCGTCGGCGATGGCGCGCAGCTGGCTCAGTCGTTCGCTCAGCCACTGGGCGGCGCGGGTCGCCTCGCGGTCGCCGGTGGTGCAGGCGTCGATGATGGCGATGCCCACCCGGTGCTCGAGAATGGTCGCGGCGACGCGCGGATCCGGCGGGCTCGGGGTGTCGGCGAGCTCGGAGGGCAGCGGGAGCTCGAAGCGCTCCTCTTCACCGGCGGTGCTCGTCAGGCGCACCTGGACGAGACCCCAGCTCTTCGGGTCGAGGCGATCGGCGGCGGGTGCGTGTGAAAGCACAGCTGGACGTCGGTGGCGTAGAGGTGGTGCAGCAGGCCGAATTCGGCGCCGATGGCGTTGCTCACCATGTCGTCGCCGTCGGGGGGGCCCACGTGCTGGTAGATGCCGCCGCCGGTGCGCGCGAGCGCGAAGGGCTTCCGCGAGGCGCTCGCCCTTCATGCCCCCTTCCAGCCGTCAGCGCCCACGGGGCGCCGACTTCGTGGAACATCCGTTAACATCCGTTGTGTGAACTTCCGGCGCGGCGCTCGGAGAGGGGCTTCGAAGGGCCTATACGCCTCCACCGGTAGTAGCATCGGTCCGGCCCCTCTGAATGGTCATGCCGAAGAACTGCCGCACGACATATCGCGTGTCGGTGAAGAACATCGGACTCCCTGCGGTCGGCCCCCAGGCACGGATCATCTAGCGGTTCAGTAGGATCGACCGGGCGGTGCGGAGGTCCTCGCCGCGCACTTCCCGCAGGAGCACCAGCACCGCCCCGTAGGCGACGTGCCCCGCGGCGAGGGCCAGCACGGCCATCAGCGGCGACTGGTGCGGCACGTGATGGGCGACGGCGAAGCCCACCGCGCCCGCGAGCAGCCCGCGGACGATCGTCGGCACCGGCAGAAAGGCCCGAAAGCGCAGGTAGACCGCGCCGCCGGCGAGGAGACAGGCGATGGTGGTGCCCAGGGTGGTCGCGCTCGCGGCGGCGACCAACACCGCGCCGCCGGCGCCTGCCTCGGTGATGAAGAGCCAGTTCGCGACCACGACGACCAGCAGCGCGAAGGCGGCGATGGCGGCGGCGAGGCCCGGGCGGCCGGAGCTCGAGAGCACCGTGGCGGCGATGACGAAGAGGGCGAAGGCGACGAGACCGAAGACCAACACTCCGAGCGCGGGCGCTCCGGCCAGGTAGGGCTCGGGGTAGGCGACCCGCATCACGCCGTCGGCGGCGCCGGCGATGGGGGCGGCGACGGAGAGGAGCACCAAGAGCGAGAAGCGCATCGAGCCGCGGATGGTGCGCCGCGCTCCGTCCGCGTCACCGGCGGAGGTCGCCCGGGAGATCATCGGGAAGATGACGAAGGTCATCGCGAGGATCAGCTGGTAGGGGACGAAGGCGAAGGTCTGCGCCGCGCGATAGAAGCCCACCTGGGTCGACGCGGTGGCCGCGGCCTCGACCGCGCTCGCGCCGCCGTCGATCGCCAGCTCGGCGACCACCTTCTTCATGACCTGCACGTCGATCTGCAGGCACCCGTTGAGGAACGCCTGGTAGCCCCAGATCGGCGCCATGAACGCGAGCCAGCGCTTCAGCGGGAGCGGCTCGGCGTCGGTCTTGCGAACGAGCTCCCGACCGACGACCAGCAACGAGGCCAGCATGATGCAGAGGGCCGCGGTCGCGAAGCCGGCCATGGCGCCGAGGGCGCCGATGCCGAGGGTCGCGCCCCCGAGGATGCCCATGGTGCGGAGGGTCGAGAAGGTGGCGTCGAGCCGCGCCTGGTGCCCGAAGAGGTGCCGGCCGTTGAGGCTGCCGACCACCGCCGCATAGAGGGCGTAGGCGAAGACGACCACCGAGGCGGCCCGGAGCAGCGGGACCAAGGCCTCGTCCCGTAGGAAGGCCGAGAGCGGCGGCGCCGCCAAGAAGAGGGCGCCGGCCAGGAGTCCTCCGAGGGCCAGCTGAATCCGCAGCCCCTGCCGGAGCAGCGCCGGGGAGGCCTTCTCGTCCTCGGACACGAACTTGCTCACCGACTGAATCGTCGCGGCGATCAAGATCATGTTGAGCATGGAGACCGCGCTGAGCGCGGCCGCGTAGAGGCCGAAGTCCTCCGGCGAGCCCAGGATCCGCGGCAGCGCCAGCTGGATCGCATAGGCCGTGATGATGAAATAGACCTTGGCCCCGGCGATGGCGAAGAGGCCGCGACCGGCGCGGCGAGTCTCGCCATCGTCGGTCGCCTCTTCGGGTACCGGGTCGCTCGCGCGGGCCACGCGCGGCTCTGTCATCGCCGCTACCCCTGGTCAAGGAGCAGCGAGGGGCGGGCTCGCCCCGGTCGGAGGCCCCACTCTTCCTCCGATCGGGGCGGTCCGCAGGCTCAGGAGCGCGGCTGCGTGAGGCTCGGGGAGTTGTCGGTCCCCGCGACCCGCGCCACCAGCTCCACGCGCGAGTGCACGCCGAGCTTGGAGAAGATGCGCTTGAGGTAGGTGTTCACCGTGGAGACGGTCAGACCGGTGGTCGACGCGATCGCCTTGGTGCTGCTCCCGCTCACCAGCAGGGCCACCACGTCGCGCTCCCGCGGCGTGAGTGGCGCCCGGCGAAGGGCCTCCTCGATGTCGGCTCCGGCGGAGCGACCACCCTCGGTGGCCAGCCGCTCGGCGTAGGAGAGCGCGCGCGAGTACACGCGCGCCGCCCAGCGAGCCACCCGCATCTCGTCCTCATCGAGGGAATCCTCGCTGTGGAAGAGATCGAGCGAGCCGATGACCTCGCGCCCGTGACGCAGCGGGAGCGTGATGGTCGGCTCACCCGCCGGCGCCGGTTCGCTCTCGACGTCGTCGTGGTGGTCGAGCTTCGCACGCCAGGCGCCCGCTCGGACGGCCTTGGCGACGAGCTCGGCGCCGCGTTGTGGATAGGTACGGACAGGGTCGAGTTGCAGCAGCGACTCGGCGATGTCCATGAGATGAAAAAGTGACATTTGGTCCCCCCAATGTGGGTTCGAGCCTTCGTGGCCCGGCTAGAAGTGGTTTGCCGAGACCCCTCGGTCAGGGGTCCATGACAAGGGAATCGGGTCTAAAGGGCTGCGTCAAGCCGTCCCTATTCATGGTACGCTCTTTCGCATACCCTTGCCCGTGTTCGGCGCTATATTGTGGCCCTCCATCGTCGAGCGGTGTTAATGTCGCCGCGAAATGAGTGATGCGGACGAGCCCAAGAACATCGAAGAGGCCCTCGCCCGCATCCACCTCTTCGAAGGCATCAGGCCAGAAGGTCTAGGGCGAATCGCGGAGATCGCCAGCGAGGAGAGTCACCGAATCGGGGAAGTCATCTTCCAGGAGGGCGAGGCCGGCTCCGCGCTCTACCTCATCCTCGAGGGTCAGGTCCGCATCTCGCGCCAGGTGAGCGGCATGGGCGAAGAGGCGCTGGCGGTCCTCAAGCCCGGCGATGCCTTCGGTGAGATGGCCCTGATCGAGGAAGTCTCCCGGAGCGCGGACGCCCGGGTGCACGAACGTTGTCGCCTGCTCGTCATCAGCAAGGAGGCCCTCGAGGACCTGCTCTTCCTCCACAAGGACCTCGCCTACGAGATCCTCTGGAACTTCGTGAAGATCCTCTCCTCCCGGCTGCGGGAGACCAACGACAAGATGACCTTCCTGTCGGTGACCGGGAAGTTCTGAGTCGGAGCGCCGGCTCGACCCGGTGTGATCTAGCCCTGCCGGCGACGGCGAAGCGCGGCGACGAGGAGCGCGACCAGGTAGAGCCCGGCGAAGGCGATCGGAACGTCTCCGATGCGTTCGTAGACCGTCGTGCGTTCGGCGACCGGTAGATCGACGAGCAGCACCTGATCGTGGCGCTCGTCGGTACGCATCCAGCCGCGGATCCGCCCGAGGGAGTCGAAGCCGGCGGAGGCGGCCCAGCGCGTGGGCCGGAGCAGGCTGTAGCCGCCCTCGATGGCGCGGAGCCGGCTCATCTTCGTGTGGATGGGGTCGATCCCCGCCCAGTCCGACGAAGGCACGGCGACGAGCTCGGCCCCGACCCGCGCGTGCTGGCGCACCATCTCCGGAAAGTCGGCGTCGTAGCAGATGGCCAGCGAGACGGTGCCGTAGGGCCGGTGGAGCTCGGGGACCGGATTGCTCGAGGGCTCGGTCTCGCCGGGCACGGGGTGCCGCTTGTGGTAACGGCTTAGCTCCTCTCCGCCCGCGCCGATGAACACGGCGAGGTTGTCGAAGGCGAGGGGCTGCTCGGCGGTGACCCGGATGTAGGCCAGCACCAGATCCACGGAGTGCGCGCGGGCGAAGGCGCGCCCCCGCTCGACGAGCGCGTCCTCCTCGTCGGGACGGACGGCGGTCGCCCCCTCGTTCCAGACCACGAGCCGGGCGCCCCGTGCCGCCGCCCCCGCCGAGCGCTCGAAGAGCGCGTCGACCTCGACCGCCAACGCGTCCCGGTCCGGCAGTCCCTGCGGGCCGAAGCCCAGGTCCGTGGTGACGCCGGCCACCGTCACCGTGGGCGCGTCGCTCGGCTGGGCGAGACGCCAGACGCCGAAGCCGAACACCGCCCCCAGCGCCAGGACCAGCGCGAGCCCATCGGCACGCCAGCGCCGGTCGGGGCTCGCGAGGACGGCGGCGAGCCAAGCGGGGACCCAACCCATCATGAAGCCGATGCCGCCCACCCCCAAGAGGCTGCCGAGCTGCAGCAGCACGAGATCGTCCGTCACGCCCGCCGAGCGGGTCGCCCAGGCGCCCATGGGCGTGGTCATCGCGGCGGCCCAATCCCAGACCGCGGTCAGCGCCGCGAAGGCGTAGATCGCGCGCCGCTCGGTGGTGCGTCGTCGCAGCAGGTCCCAGGCCATCAGGACCAGCCAGAAGCCGAGGCCCGCGGGCACCCCGTAACCGAAGGCGGGCAGCGGACCGAGAGGCTCGGTGACGATCGTGAGGAGCTGCGCGACCGTCGCCACGAGCGCCGCGACGAGCACCAGGAGGCGGCCGCGCCACCCCTCGACACGCCGGACCCAGAGGAGCCAGGGCACCGGGGCGAGCCAAGCGCAGAGCTCGATGGCTTGCCGGCCGCCGGCGAAGAAGGTGAGCAGCAACGCCGCGGCGACCAGCACCGGGGTCGTGACGCTGGGCCGATGGGCGGAGTCGGACTCGATGCGAGACATGCGGAGCTCCCGTTCATCGAGTTGGACGGAGTGGGCGCGGCCGCGCGACGAGAAGCCGAAGCAGTGGACGCGACTCTCCCGCCTCCTCCCGGGGCGCCGGCCTTCGAAACCGGTCTCCAATCGGAGGACGACGGAGCCGACTTCTGGCACCCTCTGACGGACATGCAGACCCGACCCCATCCCGGCGCCGGCATCGAGATCCGCGGCGTCGATCTGCGCGAGGTCGACGACGAGACGTTCGCGCGGATCGAGGCACTCTTCCACGAGCACGGCCTGCTCTTCTTCCGTGGTCAGGAGCTGAGCGAGGACGACCACATCGCCTTCGCCGAGCGCTTCGGGACCATCAACGTCAACCGCTTCTTCCCGCACCACGAGCAGTACCCGCAGATCGCGCTGGTGAAGAAAGAGCCGGACGACCGGATCAACATCGGCGGCGGATGGCACACGGACCACTCCTACGACGTCGAGCCGGCGCTCGGTTCGATCCTCGTGGCCCGCGACCTGCCGCCGACCGGCGGCGACACCTGGTTCGTGAGCATGTACGACGCCTTCGAGCGGCTCCCGGAGCCGGTGAAGCGCAAGATTCGCCGGATGAACGCGGTGCACTCGAGCAAGCACGTCTTCGGCTCGAAGGGAGCGTGGCTCCGCAAGCTCCTCGGGGCCGACGAGCAGGTGGGCAACCCGGAGGCGGCCGACGCCCTCGACGACGTCGTCCATCCGATGGTCATCCGGCACCCGCTCAGCGGTCGCGAGGCCCTCTACGTGAACCCGGGCTTCACCGTCGGCATCGAGGGGCGCAGCCTCCTCACCGCGGGCCCGCTCCTCGCGTACCTCTACCTGCACTCCATCGCGCCGGGGCACGTGGCGAAGTTCCACTGGGAGCCCGGCTCGGTCGCCTTCTGGGACAACCGCGCCACCTGGCACTTCGCCCGCAACGACTACCAGGGCCACCGCCGCCTGATGCACCGCATCACCCTCGACGGCTGCGCCCTCGAAGCCGCCGCCTGAGCCCCCGCGCGCCGCTCAGCGGCGGAAGGGCTCGTGGACGTAGTACTTCGGCCGGCGGTCGAGGCGCAGGTGCACCCAAGGGACGCCGAGGCCGGAGGTGCTGACCCAGAGGCGACCGCGGCGGCGGCGGCGCCACTCGGCGATCGCGTCGCCGAGGGCGACGAAGACGGCGTCCACCTGCTCGGCCGGTCCGTCTCGAACGAAGCGGGCGAGGTGGGGGTAGGCCTCCGGTCGGCCCACCGGTCGCGGCACCACCAGCTCGGCGTCGCCGCCGAGGTTGGGGAAGGTGGCGCTCATGCCCTCGGCCCGGCGGAGCTCCTGCTCGAAGGCGGAGCCGTCGGGCTCGAGCCTCGCGAGCGCCGGCGCCTCGGTGAGGACGAAGGTGAAGGGCGCATCCCCCTCGGCGGGGCGGGGGACGCACTCCCAGAAGAAGGCCTCGAGCTCGCTCTCGGCCAACGCGGCGACGAGCGCGGCCCGCAGCTCCGGCTCGCTGCGCAGCGCGCTGGTGAAGCGGGTCCAGGAGATCTCGTCGCCCCGCTCGCGGATCCGGTGACCCGTCGCGTCGCGGAAACCCGCTTCCCGCCAACCCTCGACGAGGAAGGCGCCGCGCTGGATCGGCTCCACGCTCACGGGCGCAGGATCGGGGAAAGGGGGGCCTGCGAGCAAGCCGCGCGACGCTGCGATCACTCTCACAGCGCGGCGAAAATCGAGGCCGCCGACTGAGCGCTCGCGCGATTTGCCCCTATGCTGGCCACCGTGGAGTCGACCCAAGAGAAATCAGGCGAGGAGAGCTTCGACGTCGTCGTCGCCGGCGGCGGGTTGGCGGGGCTGACCTTCGCGCTGCAGCTCTCGCAAGAGGCGCCGGACGCGCGGGTGGTCGTCGTCGAGCGAACGGTGCGGCCGCTCCCCGACGCCTGCCACAAGGTGGGCGAGTCGAGCGTCGAGCTGGCCTCCCACTACTTCGCGAAGGTCCTGGGCCTGGCGGACTATCTCGACGAGAAGCACCTGCCGAAGAACGGCCTGCGCTTCTACTCCGGCGACTCGCGCGCCCCCATCGCCGAGCGACCGGAGATCGGTCCCCCGGAGTTCCCCCGGGTGCCCTCCTTCCAGCTGGACCGGGGGCGCATCGAGAACGATCTGCGCGGCATGATCGAAGACGCCGGCGTCACCCTCCTCGAGGGGCGCAGCGTGCGCTCGATCGACATCGCCGAGGGCGGCGCCCTCCACTCCGCCACCCTCGACGACGGCCGGGTCCTGAAGGGCCGGTGGCTGGTCGACGCCTCCGGGCGCCAGCGGCTGATCTCGAAGAAGCTCGACCTGCGCCGACCGAGCCCGGTGCGGTCGAGCGCGTCGTGGTTCCGGGTCGCCACCCACGTGAAGCCCCGGCACATCGTCCCCGAGGAGAGCGCCAAGGAGCAGGCCTGGCACAAGCGGGACATCGGCGACGACCGCTGGCTGAGCACCAACCACTTCTGCGGCCAGGGCTACTGGGTGTGGACCATTCCGCTGGCGACCGGCTACACGAGCATCGGCATCGTCGCCGACGCCGAGCACCACCCGGCGAAGACCTTCAACAAGCCGGAGCGCGCCCGCGCCTGGCTCGCCGAGCACGAGCCGGTGCTCGCGGCCCATCTGGAGCCCCTCCCCTTCGAGGACTTCCGGGTGATGCACGACTACAGCTACCTGACGTCGAAGATGATCTCGACGGAGCGCTGGGCCTGCCTCGGCGAGGCGGCTGCCTTCCTCGACCCGCTCTACAGCCTCGGCGGCGACTTCCTCGCGATGAGCGCCTGCTACACGACCCGTTGCATCGTCGACGACCTGCGCGGCGAGCTCGATCCGGCGGTGGTCGAGGAGCTCGACGCGCTCTTCCGGCTGCTGATGCAGGACTCGTCGCGCACGCTGAGCAACAACGGGAAGATCTTCCCGCACGGTCAGCTCTTCGGGGCGAAGCTCCTCTGGGATTTCTTCAACTACTGGAGCTTCATGTGCGCCCACTTCTTCCAGGAGGTGTGGCGGCGGGACGCGGCGACGCTCGCGAAGTTCCGCGAGCTCGCCCTTCGCTTCTACGACCTGAACACCACCGCCCAGCGCATTCTCGAGGCGTGGGCCGAGCTCATGCCCGCGGACTGCTCCGACGGCCCCAAGAGCTTCATCGGCCTGCCGCTCCCGCGCTCGGTCTTCAGCGACTCGCACCTCTCGCTGGCCGAGCGCCGTGACGACGACGCCACCTTCGCCAAGATGGAAGCCGACCTGGCCCTCGGTCACGCCGTGGTGGCCGAGCTGCTGGCGCACGCGTTGCGCTCGGTGGGCTCGGAGAAGGCACCGGAGCTCGGCCGCCGCGTCGGCGAGGCGATCGGGGGGGTCGCGCTCGAGGGTGAACGGCGCGCGGCGGAGCTGCCGCTCGGCGAGCGCTTCGAGGTGGTCGACGCCCTCCCCCGGCGGGAACGCCGCGACCGCTACCAGCCGGCGGCCCGGGACCTCGAGCGCGCCATCGGCCGCATCGAGGGGGACGCCCCGCTGAGCGAATTGCTCGCCCTCGCCCGCTCCGGCGCCGGCGTCGGCCGAATGGCGTCCTGAGCGTTCTGAGCGTCCTGTGAGGTAGGCGCTGGCGCCGCGGACGGCCAGGTGTAGAGATCGGGGGGTATGGCACGGCTACCCGAACGGATCGCGCGCGCTCTGCTCCCAGCGGGGATGCGGGAGCACCTCGCCTCGCTGGCGACCCGCGACGCCGGCCACGGCTACGACGAGCTCGGCCTGCACCCCGATTGGGTGGCGATGGCCACCGCCGTCACCCGCCCGCTCTACGACAGCTATTTCCGAGCGACCAGCCATGGCGCCGAGCACATCCCGGCGAAGGGCGCCGCGATCCTGGCCGCCAACCACTCGGGCACGCTGCCGATCGACGCGGTGCTCATCTACCAGGACGTGCTCCGGCACACCGACCCACCCCGCGTGCCCCGGCCGGTCGGCGACCGCTTCCTGCCGCACCTGCCCTTCGTCAGCACCTTCTTCAACCGAGTGGGGATGGCCGCCGGCACCCGCGGCAACGTCGAGCACCTGCTCACGAGCGGCGAGCTGCTCCTCGTCTTCCCCGAAGGCACGCCGGGCATCGGCAAGGGATGGGCGAAGCGCTACCAGACCCAACCCTTCCGGGTGGGGCACGCGGAGCTGGCGATTCGCCATCGGATCCCGGTGATCCCCATCGGGGTGGTCGGCGCCGAGGAGGCGCTGATCCAGCTCGCCCGCATCGACGGAGTGCACCCCTTCGGGGCGCCCTACCTACCCATCCCGCTGACCCCCTTCCCGCTCCCGACCCGCATCCACCTGCGCTACGGGGCGCCGCTCGCGCTCCACGAGGGGCTGGACGAGGACGCGGAGCAGGACCCGGCGGTGCTCCGCGAGGCGGCCGAGCGGGTACGCCAGGCCGTCCAAGCATTGCTCGACGAGGGGCTCGCCGAGCGGAAGGGGATATTCCGATGAAAGCGATGGTGACCGGCGCGACCGCGCCCCTCGGCCAAGCGATCGTCAACGCGCTCGTCGCCGACCCGGCCGTCGAGCGGGTGCTCGCCACCGGCCTCGAAGAAAACGCCCCCGCGCTCCCGGAGGATCCGAAGCTCACCTATGTGAGCTGCGATCTCGCCCGCCCACGGCAAACGCGGGAGCTGATGTTCGGGCCGGCCCGCGACCTCGGCATCGAGGCGGTCTTCCATGGGCCGCTGCACCGCCGGGCGACCGATGTCGGCGAGCGGATCCACCGCATCAACGTCGAGTCGACGCGCACCCTCCTCGACCTCGCCGAGCTGCACCCGACGATCACTCGCTGGGTGCAGCGCAGCTTCGCGATCGTCTACGAGGTCTCGGCAGACGTGCCGGTGCTGATCCAGGAGAACCACCCGATCCACATGGGCACCTGGATGCCCCAATGGCTGCGCGACCGAGTCGAGGCCGACGTGATGGCCGGCATGCGGATGGGGATGAGCCAGCTGCGCATCGCCATCCTTCGCTACGCCGAGATCCTGGCGCCGAACTCCGGCAGTCAGCTCTGCGACTATCTGCACAGCCGCGTCTGCTTCCGCCCGATCGGCTACGACCCGATGCTCCAGCTGATGACCCTCCGGGATGGGGCCGAGGCGGCGCGACTGGCGCTGCACTCCGACGCCGAGGGCGTGTTCAACGTACCGGGGCGGGACGTGCTGCCGCTCAGCGAGGTGATCCACCGCACCGGGCGCCGGAGCGTGCCGGTCCCCGGCCCGGCGCTCTTGCCGCTCTACGCCGCGCGCCGCTGGATGCTGGGGACGGACTTCGGCTACCGGCTCAACATCCAGCGCTTCCACTTCAGCGCGGTGCTGGACGGCGCGCGCGCCGCCGAGACCCTGGGCTACGAGCCGAGCGAGTGGGTCGACTGGACGACGGTCGCCCGGGACGCCTGAACGCCCGGCCGCTGCTTCAGTCGCCGCCGCCGAAGGGTTCGCGCGCGGCGGCGTCGTCGGCGGCGTTCTGCCGTGAGTCCTCCGGTCCCCAGCCGTAGTAGGTGGCCGCGGCCGCGGCGAAAATCGCCAGCACCAGCAGGATGCCGAAGAGGGACCGCGGCGAGAATCGAGGCTGCTCGGGCGCTTGGCTCATGGCTCTTTCTTGTTATCAGCCTTCGGCACCGTCGGCACCCCTGCCGCTGGCCGAACGCCCGGACCAACCTTAGGATCGACGGGTCTTGGACCGCATCTCCCGTCGCCGCGCCCTCGAGCTCCTGGCCGCCACCGGCGCCTATGGTCTCGTCGGCTGCACTCCCGATCCTCCCGCGCGGCGCCCCCGAGCGGAGCGCGACGACGCGCCGCTCGCCCGCACCGGCGGGGACGCGATCCTGGAGGTCGAGCCGCTCACCACCCCCTGGCAGACGCGCGATCCCTTTCTCTTCTGCATGCACCACGACGACCGCTACCCACCGGGCAACGGGCAGCTCGGCCCGGAGCGCTCGCTGCTGGCCGGCCGGCGCATGGGGAACGACTTCGCCGGCCAGGACGGCTGGCGCATGTACCACGGCGAGACGGTGCCCGGCTTCCCGCGCCACCCGCACCGCGGCTTCGAGACCGTGACCATCGTGCGCGAGGGTCTACTCGACCATTCCGATTCGCTCGGCGCGACCGCTCGCTACGGCGAGGGCGACGTGCAGTGGCTCACCGCCGGCGGCGGCATCCTCCACGCCGAGATGTTCCCCCTGCTGGACGCCGGGCGGCCGAACCCGCTCGAGCTCTTCCAGATCTGGCTGAACCTGCCCTCCGCGAGCAAGATGGTCGACGCCCACTTCTCGATGCTGTGGAAGCCGACCATCCCGACCCGCGTGGTGCAGGACGGAGCCGGTCGCAGCACGCGCGTCACCGTCGTCGCCGGAAGCTACGAGGGCATCGACGCGCCGGCGCCGCCGCCCCACTCGTGGGCGTCGGACTCGGCCAGCCACGTCGCGATCTGGAACCTGCGCATGGAGCCTGGCGCACGCTTCACGCTACCGGCCGGACCGGCGCGGGCGAACCGCTCACTCTACTTCTTCGAGGGCAGCCGACTGACGGTCGGCGGCCGGGCCATCCCCAGCGTTCATCACGTCGCGGTGAACGCGGGGAGCGATCTGGCGCTCACCGCCGGACCGGACACCACCGAGGTGCTGATGCTCCAAGGCATGCCCATCGGTGAGCCGGTCGCGCGCCACGGCCCCTTCGTGATGAACACGCCGGGAGAGATCCGGCAGGCCTACGCGGACTACCGCCGAACGCAGTTCGGTGGCTGGCCGTGGCCGAGCGACGAGCACGTCCACCAGCGGGAGCAGGGCCACTTCGCCCGACGCCCCGACGGGGGCATCGAGCGACCGCCGGTCTAGCCGGCGGTGTCGGCGCCGTTCAGCCGCGCCGGGCGCAGCTGCGACACATGCGGTTGTGCCGGCCGCGCGAGAGGAATCGGTCCGAGCAGCGCAGGCAGTTGCGCATCTTCGGACGGGTGCCGGCCAGGCGACAGCGCTTGATGAATCGTGGGGTCAGGCCGAGCTTCCGTGCCTTGGCGCGGACCGCCTTCAGCTCGGTACCGGTCCGCTTGGAGAACTGGCGGAGCGCTTGCTCGTCGCCAGCGATCGTCAGATCGATGATTCGTTGTACGCGCTTCTTCTCCGGAAGGGGCTGCATGGTCTTCATTTCACTCATTGGGTGCTCCTCCGGATCGAATGGGCTCGATCGAGCCCGATGTCCTGGCTCATGGGTCTCCTTGATGGAGCGGCCCGGAACGGGCCGCTGATAAAGCCGTCGCGCCTCCGCTCGTTCGTCCCGTCTGGGGACGGCGTTCGAGGGAGCTAGCTCGGCTAAGGTGGGAGACAATGCCACATCTTGGCCTATTTTTCAAGGGTTTCCGTCGTTTCGAGCCTGCGCGACCGCTCAGAGAGTGGCTGGTCCGACGACACCACGGCCCACCCGCCGGCTGCGGCGGCGGCCTCAGAAGTGCGTGGACGAACGACCGCGGCCGCGGGCTTTCTTCTGCCGGTACATCTGCTCGTCGGCGCGACAGATGGTCTGCTCGAGGGTCCCGGGAACGAGCGCCGTGCCGGTGCCGAGGGAGAAACGAACCGGCGGCCCGCCGTGCACCTCGTTCATTCGGTGGACGTCGGCGAGCAGCCGTCGGATCGCGTCGCGTAGTCCAGAAGCGCCCACCCCCGGGAGCAATACGGCGAACTCGTCGCCCCCGATGCGCGCGACCACGTCCTCCTTGCGGAACGAGCTCCGCAGGGCGGCGGCCATCCGGCAGAGCATTCGGTCGCCGGCGGCGTGACCTTGGGCATCGTTGATTTCCTTCAGACCGTCCACGTCGACGATGATCACGCTGGTCGGCTGCCGCGCGAGGTCGAAGCGCTCGACCTCCGTCTGGAAGTAGGCGCGATTGTAGACGTCGGTCAACGCGTCGTGGGTGCTGTGATAGCGGAGCTCCTGTTCGACCCGGCGCCGTTCGGTCGCGTCCCGGAGGATGATGATCACGTGCGGCTCGTCTTCGATCTCGATCTTGCTCAGCGAGACGTCGACGGGGACGTGGTGGCCGCAGGCGTGGATGGCGACGAGGTCCTCCCGAGCGGACATCGCGCGCAGTCGGGGGCGCTCCATGAACTCCACCCGGTGCTTGATGTTGGACGCGCTCTGTTCCGGCGGAACGAGCGTCTCGACCGACCGGCCCACCAGCTTCCCGGGCTCCCAGCCGAGCACGTTGCGAATGCGTGAGCTGGCCCCACGAATCAAACCACCAGCGTCGATCAGGAGGATCGGATCGGGTGAAGCATCGAGGATCGCCTCACACAGCGCGGCGGGAAGTGATGATCGCGACACTCAATTCATCTCTGCATCCGCGCCCCTTCCGGCAAGGGAAAATTCTTTCGTCGATGTGGTACGTGGAGGCCTGCCTCACCCCCGTTGGTTCGGAGTGATCACAGCGCGAGGTCGCCCGACGGGCGTGGCCGAATCTCGGCGAGCGATCGGGTGATCGCCGCAGGCTCCAGGCGATGCGGTCCGTGGCCTCCGTCCCCGGCCGGGCATCCGTGGTGACGCTCCCGGCGAAGCGGTCCGAGGCCTCCCCGATCGGAGGCGTGTGCGAAACTTTCGCAGCCCGCCACCCCCCTAGTGGTTGGGGCTCCGGCCGGGCTTGCGGCTCATGCCGTCGAGCTTCGCCTCGACCGCGTCCAGATCCAGGGGCCGGAGCAGCTTGGCCACCCGTCGCCTCTGCCGGGCGAGCGCGCTCCCCTTCTTGGTGCTCGCGAGCTGCACCACCGCCTTGGCGGTCGGCTCGTCGAGCTCGAAGGCCGAGAGGCGATCCGTCGGCAACGCCGCGAGCCGGGTCGCCAGCGTCTCGAGGCGCGCCTGGAATGCCTTCCGCTCCTTGCGGGCGTCGGTGCGCGACGGCCCGACCTCCACGTCCTCCTCGGGGACGCTGGTGTCGATCATCTTCCGGCGCTTCTTGCCCATCGACCCAGCATGCACGAGCAGCGCATCGCCGCAAAGGGGCGAGCCCTCTCGACAGCATGTGGTACGATCGAACAAATCCGCCCACAGCAAAACCATGACTCGTCCATCCGTCGACACTCTCGACGCGATCGCCGACCTCCTGGGGGAGGTGCTCGATCTCGAGCTCCGGGCGGTCGCCGCCACGGCCCACGGCTGCCCGATCCGCGTGGTGTTGGGGGAGCCCGCCGGCTGCGAGACCGAAGGGCTCTTCATCGATCCGGCCCGCGAGTACGGCATCCATCACCATGGGATGACCTGGGCGATCTACCGCAGCGGTCGACCGGAGCTCGGCCACGCCTGGGACGACGACCGAGAAGACACCGTCGGCGAGCCGGTCCCCTTCGACGACTGGATCCGCGGCGAGGTCGGCTCGCTGGTGGGCGGCCATCTGCTCCAACGGACGCGAGAGCTCTGGGGGGACATCGGCACGGACGCGAAGGAGCGCTCGGCGCTGCGACAGCGGGCCGAGACCATCGCCGCCACCGCGGAGCGCTTCTACGACCGGCTCCCCCACTGGTTCGTCGACGTGAGCGCCGCACGCGCGCTCCTGCGGTCGGCCACGGGCGACGCCGGCGATCGTGACCGGCAGGCGTTGGTCGCGATCGCCCCGACGCTGAGCGGAACCGTGGTCGAGCCACTCAGCCCCTTCGGCGTGCTCGCTCGGGAGGGCCTGCGCCTGGTCCCCAAGGAGGTCCGCCTGCAGGTCGCGAAGGCCATCGAAGAGCGCGTGAAGGGCGAAGCCCGCTCGATCGTCGAGGGACGGCTGACGGGGATGAGTGCCGCACGCTTCGGCGAGTACCGGCGCGCCTTCGAGGCCTGCGTCGCGCCGGTGTGGGATGCCTGCTTCGCCGTCTTCGACGAAGCCGGCCGCGACCCCTCGCTCGCCGCCCGTCAGAGTGACGAGCAGCGCGAGGTGCAGGGGTGGATCAACGAATACAACGACCTGTCCCGCGAATTCTCGGCGAGCTCGCCGCGCGAGGACGACGGGGTCGAGGAGCGGGCGAAGCGGCTCGTCGCGGTCGAGGGTCGGCTGAACGACTATTGGCGAACGAAGCACGCCCACGAGCTGGAGCAATGCGTCGAGGACGGCCGCTTCCTGAGCTCCGGCTCCGCCGGCTACGTCGGCTGGCTCCGCAACCACGAGCGCTACCAGACGGCGGTCGACTACGTCTGCGCGAACATGGGCGACATGGAGCTGAGCGCCCTGCGCCACCGGACCCACGACCTGGCCTTCGAGACCTACGTGAGCAACGGCCTCGGCTCCTTCCTCGACAGCGAGGATGCGAGGCACATCGAGCAAGCGCTGGCGTTGGTGGACGCGCTCGAACGTACGGTCTCACTCCGGACCGGGGATGCGCTCTACCAGGTCGCGTGTGTGTATGCGCGGGGCGGACGGGAGGACGATGCGCTCGGCGCCGTGGAACGAGCGGTGAAGGCCGGCGAGTCCATCCGCGCGATGGCCCACGACTCGGACTTCGCCGCCATCGCGAGCCATCCGCGCTTTCGCGCGCTCCTCGACGCGAGCTGACTCATTCGCCCGCGAATGGCGGATCGCCCGGTGAGCGGTAGCGGTCGAGGGGGCTACGCTCGGCGTCGCTGCCGTAGTACCAACCGCTCGCTCCCAGCTCGCCGAAGAGCAGGTGCAGCGGCGCGTGGGCGCCGTCGTGTGGTGTCTTCATGCCCATCTGCTCCGGCGATTTCTCGGCCGCCTCCGCGTAGGGCCGGGTCATGTCGGTCTCGATGAAGCCGGGGGTGCAAGCGCTGACCATCAGCCGAGGGTGCTCGCGTGCCTCGATCAGCATCACCGCGTTCGCCGCGGCCTTGCTGAGGCCGTAGGCGTCGCCATCGGAGAGACCGGTCGCCTCGAAGGCCGCCGGCCCGTCGAAGCTTCGGGTCTGGTGCAGCAGCGCGTCGAGCGCCTCCCACTCGACCGCCGGGTTGGTGAAGAAGCGTTGCATCCGTTCGCTGCACTTCGCCACGAAGCTCGGACCCGATGCGGAGCTGACGATCACCAGTCGCCCGCCATCGGCGACGAGGGGCGCGAAGGCCTCACAGACCCGTCGCGGCCCCCAGGCGTTGACCGAGAGCACCTGCTCGAAGGTGTTGCCCTGCCGGCCGAGGCCAGCGTTGTTGACGACGCCGTAGAGCGGCTGCGCCTCGCCCGCGAAACGCGCCGCCACTCGCTCGGCGGCGGCGTCCACCGACTCGTCGTCACTCACGTCGATGGGCAGCACCTCCAGCCGCTCGGACCAGTGGTCGTGGTCTTCGAGGATGGCCGCCCGCGCGGCGGCGCCGCGCCCTTCGTCGCGGGAGCCGAGGAAGACGAAGGCCTCCGCGTGCTCGGCGAGGATTCGCTCCACGATCGCCCGGCCGATGCCCTTGTTCGCGCCGGTGACCACGATTCGCTTCGGGTCGCTCATGGCGCCGACGCTATCAGACCTCCGGCCCCTCGCGGCTCCAGAGCTCGGGCCACTCGTGGATTCCGCCCTCGATGCGACCGTCGGCGAAGACGAAATAGGCGAAGCCGCCGCGCTCGGGGTTCACCTCGATCGCGAGCGACGCGTCATCGAGCTCGGCGACGTAAGGACGGTCCGGTTCTCCGGTGCCGCGCCATGCGATGGGCGTCTCGGTGTGAGCGGAGGGGGTGAGCTCGGGGACGCGGAGCGGACGCGACGATCCGGGCACCTTCTCCAGGCGATCGCCGACGGCGATCGTCGGGAGGAGCGAGCAACGAAGCGCGTGGTCGTTCGGATCGAAGACGAAGGAGTCCTCCTCGCCGTCATCGCGGCGGTAGGTGACCCGGACCACGTAGCGGTTCTTCAGGTGCGGGGCCCGCAGGCGCACCGGCTCGAGCTCCACGTGGGTGACGGTCGCCTCCCAGCTCTCCGCCTGGTGGGCGCGTTGCGATCGAAGGAGCGCGACCGCCACGGCGACGATCGCTGCGAGGGCCAGCCACTCCACGTTCAGTTGCAGGTGCCGTCGGTCTTGAAGACGCGGATGTGGAAGTGGTTGATGTGGCCGGTGACGGTGCGCATGAAGCGCCCGGCACCGCTCGGGTCCCAGGGCTCGTAGCTGTAGTTGGCGAAGAAGTAGTCGTTCACGTCGGCCTGGACCGCGGTGTCGTTGAAGAGGATCCCGCACACGCTCCCGGTGTCGACGAGGATGCGGCCGAGAGTGATGGCGGCGGAGTCGTCGGCGCAGGAGACCTGGGTGCCGCACTCGACGGTGATGTCGGCGTGGGTGCCGTCGTCGTGAGTCGCGTGGTCGACGGTGCTGCAGGAGCCCTCGTTCATGTCCCGAACGTTGAGCGCCGGCAGGCCGGGCCGCGCCTCCCGCCAGCGATAGGCGGCGGTGTAGAGGACCTGGATCAGCAACCGGTTGCCCCGCGAGCAGTCGTCGGCCTTCCGGGTGTAGAGGCCGCTCGGGTCCGCCGGCGGCAGCAGGTAGTAGCCGCCCTCGGTGTCGCTCTCGTCGAAGTTGGGCGGTGTCAGCAGCCGGTCGTCCTCGCAGTCCGCGGCGACGCCGAGGTCGTAGCTCGCGTCGGTCGGGAGCATCGTGGAGAAGTCCGCCGCGCGATTCGCCCAAGAGGTGACGATCACCCGAACCTCGACGTCGGTGTCGGCGACGATGGTGAAGGAGGCCGTGGCGCCGCTCTCGCCGGAGGTGATGGCGCTGACCCGGATCGGACCAGTGGTGAGCCCGGTGCGGCCGTCGTGGATGGTGGCGCCGCTCTGGTCGAGGACCAGGAGCGCCGGCTGCCAGGAGCCGCCGGTGGGCTCGAGGGTGTAGGTGGTCGCGACGTCGGCGCGGAGCCGACTGCTGTACTCGTGGGCCCCGTAGCGGCCGGAGCCGAAGTCCTCGCCGGTGGTGAAGGTGCCGCAGAAGGGGGAGAGGCCCCCGGCCATCCAACACAGATCGGAGGGGCAGGCCGCCGACACGTCCTCGGGCGCCGGCGGCACGAAGGCGTCGGCCATCCCCCCGTCGACCGAGCCACCGTCGAGGCCGGCCGCGTCCACGACCGAGCCATCGGACGGCCCCGCGTCCCGCCGGTCCACGTCCATGCCGACCGACTCACCACACCCCCACACGAGCATGCCGAGGAGCATCACCCGCGAACCAACACCACCAACCACTCTTCGAGAGTGCGCAAAGGAGCACGCGTCTGCAAGAGTGGTCGGGCCGCAGACGGCGCGGAAGAAGAGCCGAGACTCTACTCGGCGACGAGCGTCGCCTCGGCCGTCCGCCGGTCCGTCGCCAGGCACTCGGCGTCGCTGGTGAGCCGGACCCGCACCTCGGCACCGGACTCGTATGCGCTCGCCGGGAGCATCGGCCCACTCCCCGATGCCGCGCCATCGACGAACCACTCCAACGTGGGCGAGGCGCCTTCGTTGCCGACGATGGCGGTCATGCCGCTCTCGTCCTGCCGCAGCTGCACGTAGGCGGTGAAGGCCGCCCGATGCTGGGCGAAGTCGATGAGCGGCCAAGCTTCCTCGGCCCAGGCGATCGCCTCGTTCAACACGTCGCACTCGACGCCCATCACGCCGGCCTGGCGGATGGCCCAGAAGGTGTGGTCGGCCCAGAGCGGGCCGCCGTTGCCCAGCGAGCCCGGCCCGAATTCCGTGACGTCGAGCACCGAGTCCTTGTCGATCGGGTCGAGGTTGTTCGAGGGATCGCCGCCCTCGTCGACACGGACCCAACCGTCCAGCGAATTCTCCGGCCGCTGCACCTCGCGGACGAACTGCGCGAAGAGCGCGTCGAGCACCCACTTGGTCAGCCCGGGGTGCACGTCGTCGAGCAGCGCCGGGTACTCGCCATTCTCGAAGCCGTGGAAATGATTGGCCCGGGCGTCGCCTTCCTTGGCGAGGAAGTACCAGGGCCCCTGCACCCGGATGCGGAAGCCGCGTCCGTCGTTCGGATTGGTGGCGCCGGTCCAGGTCCGCGTCTGGTACATCGCGTTGATCGACGAGTAGTAGCGGAGCGGCTCGAAGATGTTGCTCGAGCGGCTGGCCTTGAGGATGAACTCCGGGTGGTAGTTGTTGTCGACCGGCGAGTTGTGGAGCATCTGCCCCTGACCGCCGTTGAGCACCAGCTGCAGGTGGTACCACTGCGTCGACTCGAACTGACCGGTCGCGTTCGGCTGCCCCTGGAAGTGCTGGCAGCTCTCGTCGTCGTCGAAGCAGGCGGTGAAATGCGGCGGTAGCTCGAAGACCTGGTAGTCGCGGCCGAGCCACTGGCGCTCGATCGGCTGGTCCGCCGGATCGAAGAGCCGCACCGCTTCGTCCTGTAGGCCGAGCTCGTTCATGAGCTCGAAGTGCTTCACCGCGAGCAGCCGGCCGAGCGAGGTCGCCGCCATCTCCTGCATCGGCACTCCCGCGCCGCCGAGCCCGCGCGTGTGCGCGCTACCGTCGCGGGTCCGCCAGTGCCGCGGGTTCGGCGACCCCTGCGCGAGAAAGAGCCGGTAGTGACGCCAGTGGCGGTTGATGGCGCCGAGGAGCTCGTCGGCGCTCCGCTCGCTGGCGGGCATGGCCTCGAAGAAGGCGCGGACCTCCGCGTAGGCCCGCGTCGGATTGAATTCGACCGACTCGTCCTCGTAGAAGCCATCGCCCGAGTAGGCGTCCATCGGATGGATCAACGGCAGCCAGTGCTTCCAGTCCGGCAGCTGCACCGCGATCGGGAGCGTGGTGTGATCCTCCATCGCCCCCGAATCGAAGTAGGCGGCGACGGCCTCCTCGCTGACTCCGCCTGGGAACATGTGCTCGAGCATCTCGGCGTCGCTCTCGAGCACGGCCTCGAGGCCCGCGCCGGCGGCCCACTCGTGGACGGGCCGGTCGGCGACCGCGGGCCCCGGCTGATAGGGCGGGTTCCACGGCCGACCCCAGCGGCCGATGCGCGGGTCACTCGAGAGCGAGCGGATGTAGGAGGCGATCTTCTCGCCCTCCTCGCGGGTGAGCTGGTGGAAGATCGACCGCTCGACGATCGACTCGTTCGAGTAGGCGAAGATCTCCAGGTCCCGGCCGTCCTGGGTGTGGCAGTCGGCGCATGCGGCGCGAATGGGCTGCGCCGCGGGGATGGTCGCCGCGTACCAGCGGCCGGTGCGTCCATCGGGGAGGTAGTGGTTCCAGAGCTCGGCGCCCCGCCAGAGCGCCTCGCCCTCGGCGATGGACTCGGCGTCACTGAAGGGCGGCTCCCAGTCGTCGGGATCGACCCGGTAGAAACGATGGGCGGGGAGGATGTCAGCCGCGTCGGCGTCGAGGAGCTGGAAGCGGACCACTCGGAAGCCGATGGAGATCCCGTCCGACTCGTTGAAGCGGAACGCGACGGTGTTCTCCCCCGCCCGGAAGTCGCTGGTCGGGATCCGGAGGCGAATGGTGCTGTGGCCGCCGTGGACCATCCCGCCGCGGCGCCACTCGGGGGTGTGCATCTCGACGGTGTCGTGGTTCAGGTCGACCCACGCGCCCTCGTTGATCCGAACGGATGCCTTGTTCTGGTAGCTGAGGTTGTTGATCTGCATCCAGAGGTAGGCCGCCGCGCTCGCTTCGCTGGCGTCGAGGTCGAAGGTCCGCTCGATGATGGTGCCCTCGGCGCCGAGCACCTCGACGGGGAGCTCGATCGCGTCGGCCGGGTCGCAGCAACGGTCCCCGCAGACCACCTGCGGCGCGGCGCACTCGAGCGGGCCTGCGTCTGGATCGCTCGGAGTGTCCCCGTCGCGATCCCCGTCGCCGGCGTCGACCGATCCGTCGAGCGCATCGTCGTCGTCTCCGCAAGCGAGAGTGAACGAGAGCACCAGCGCGAACACCGGCCACCAAACTGCAGGCCGCCCCATGGCGAGGGAGTATGGCAGCTGGGGGGCGCCTCGGCGACGCCTCGAACGCGCGGCGCGGAGGCGCTATGCACTCCGCCGTGGATCGCGACCTCGCCATCACCTTCGCCGGCGGCGGCAGCCGGGCCTTCTACCAACTCGGCTTCCTCGACCGCTGGGCCGACGAGCTCTTGCCGCGAACGGCGGCCATCGCCGGCTGCAGCGCCGGCGCCGCCATGGCCACCCTCTGGGTCAGCGGTCGCGTGGCCGAGACCCGCGCCTTCTTCGCCGAGCAGCGACGCGGCGTGCGCGGGCTGATCGATCTGCGGGCGATTCGCCGGGACGGTCGCCCCTTCCCGCACGAGGGGATCTACCGCCGCACGCTGATGCACGGCCTGGCCGAGGGCGGCTTCGAGCGGGTGCGGCGCTCGCCCTTCCCGCTCTACTTCGTGGCGAGCGCCATCCCGCGGGTGATGCCGAGCGTGCTGGGCATCGCCCTCGGTCTCGGCACCTATCAGCTGGAGAAGCGCTTTCGACCGACGCGGCTGCACCCGCGCCTGCCGCAGCGGGTCGGTTTCGCCGCGCACGCCATCGACGCGCGCGAGTGCGCCACCGCCGAGGAGCTGGTGGAGCTGATCCTCAGCTCCTCGTCGACGCCTCCTTTCACTCGCCGGGGCCGGCACCGAAACCGGCGGCTGCTCGACGGGAGCCTCATCGACAACGCCCCTGCCTTCCTCGCCGAGCGGGAGCCGACCGTTCGCCGAAACCTGGTGCTGCTCACGCGCCCCTACCCGGACGGCTCCACCGGCCGCCGCGGCCATCGGCTCTACGTCGCTCCCCGCGAGAAGCTGCCGATCGCCCGCTGGGACTATCGGGAAGCCGCGCCCGTCGACGAGACGCTGGCCGCGGGCCGCGCGGACGCCGACCACTTCGCGTCGGATCTGCAACGATTCCTCGCCGACGGGCCGGGTCGAGTGGCTGAACGGAGCGAGTCACACTAGAACGCGCCCGCACATCACGATTGGAGCCCCCCCGTGTCCAAGACCATTCTCATCGCAACCAAGAAGCCCTTCTCCCCCGACGCCAAGGAGCAGACGAAGTCCATCCTCGAAGAGCTCGGCTATCAGGTCCGAGTCCTCGAGAGCTACGAGAGCGAGGACGACCTGCTCGCCGCCGTGACCGAGGCCAACGCGCTCATCGTGCGCAGCGACAAGATCCACGCCGGCGTGCTCGACGCGGCCAAGGATCTGAAGCTCGTGGTCCGCGCCGGCGCCGGCTACGACAGCATCGACACGGACGCCGCGAAGGAGCGCGGCGTCGCCGTGATGAACACCCCCGGCCAGAACGCCAACGCGGTCGCCGAGCTCGTCTTCGGCATGCTGGTGTTCAACGCCCGTGGCCGCTTCGATGGCAAGCCCGGCACCGAGCTCGAGGGCAAGCGCCTGGCCATCCACGCCCTCGGCAACGTCGGCAAGAACGTGCTGCGCGTCGGCAAGGGCTTCGGCATGCAGGTCTACGCCCACGATCCCTTCCTCTCGGACGACGAGATCCGCGAGGCCGGCGCGATGCCGGTCGCCACCGTCGAGGAGCTCTACTCCAACGCGGACGTGCTCTCGCTGCACATTCCGGCGACGGAGAACACCAAGAGGTCGATCGGCAAGGCGCTGCTCAGCTCCATGCCCGAGAACGCCGTGCTGGTGAACACCGCCCGAGCGGAGGTCATCGACGAGCCGGGGCTGGTCGAGGCGCTGAAGGAGCGCGACGACCTGTGCTACCTGACCGACATCGCGCCGAGCGACGAGACGGAGGCCGCGCTGCAGGAGCTCGGCAAGCGCTACTTCCGCACCCCGAAGAAGATGGGCGCCCAGACCGCCGAGGCGAACGTCAACGCCGCCACCGCGGCCGCTCGCCAGATCATCGCCTTCTTCGAGAAGGGCGAGCGCCCGAACGTCGTCAACGACTGACTCCGCGACGGAGCTCGGCCGTTCGCGCGGGGGTCACTCCTCGCGGCGGCCGGGCATCTGGTGAAAGGCCCCCGGATAGGAGCTGGCCGGCTCCCCACCCTGGTCGAGGGTCTCCGCGACCCAAGCGAGCCAGGCGGCGAAGCTCGGGAAGTCGGGCGTCGCGTCGGCCCGGTCTTCCCACTCGCCGCTGGCGCGGATGCGTGCGCGCGGCTCGTCTTGGTGGTGGTAGTAGACCGCATACTCGCCGTCCTCGTCCTTCTGGGTGACGTCGAAGCAGAAGGCGCATTCGTCGTTGCCCCCGCTGGCGAAGGGGACGAGGTGGTTGGTCGACAGCTCGGGCCCGTCCGCGCCGCGGGAGACGCCCTCGGGGAGATAGACGATCTCGCCGTACTCGCGCATCGCCCCCGGCGTCAGGATGACGAACTCCTCGTGACCGAGGCTCGGCCCCCAGCTGATGGTGGCCGACGAGAAGTGCTCGAGGGCGGCGGCCAGACTCGGCGGCAACGACCACTCTGGTATCGACCCGAAATGGGGCTCTGGTGCCCGGATTCGCTCCTCCGCGTCGCCCGCGGGCGGCTGCGTCTCGAAATGGTGCCCCCCCGATCGGCCGGCCCATGCCCTCAGCCGATCGATCGACTCTGCGACGTTCCCCATACGCCCCAGGGTAAACGGCCTCGCGCCCATCGAACACCTCTCGCTGGCGCGCGCCCGCTCAGCCCAAGACGTCCACCACGCCGAGCGTCTCCAGGACCAGCCAGCCGACGTAGACCGCGTAGAGCAGGAGCAGGCTCACGCTCTCGACGCGCGTGAGCCTGAGCCCGGTGCGCAGCAGCGTGAAGAGCACGACGGTGGCCAGGGTGAGATAGCCCATGAGCGGTGCGGCCACGGCGAAGTCCACCACGGCCGCGCCCGCGATGAGCACCCCCACCGGAACGGCGACGAGCAAGTCGAAGATGTTGCTCCCGAGGACGTTGCCGATGCTCACGTCCCCCTCGCCGCGGCTCGCGCCGCGGACGCTGATCAACGCGTCGGGGATGCTCGTCGCCGCCGCCACCACCGTCGCGCCCCACAGGAAGCTGGGCGTCCCGAGGGTATCGCCGAGCCAGATCGCCGTGCGCAGGAGTCCCTCGACGCCGACGATGACGAGGAGCAGCCCCAGCAGGAGCAGCCCCCAGTCTCGCCAGGCGCTCTCCGAGATCTCGATCGAGTCGTCGACCGGCGAGCTCCCCTCGCCCTGCCACTCCTGGTGCTGGAGGAAGAGGTAGACGCCGTAGAGCGCCAGCGGAATGAGCGCGAGCGGGCGGGTGAGCTCCCCCGCGAGCTCGGGCTCGGGGACCGGCTCGTAGATGAGCGCGAAGGCGAAGGCGAGCAGGAGCACCGCGACGCTCGTGAGGTAGAACTGGGCATCGCGGTAGACGAGGCGGATGTCGTAGCGGAGCTCTTCCTTCGTGAGGCCGCTGATACCGGGGATCACCAGGATGTTGAAGATCGCCGAGCCGATGATGGCCGACAGCCCGAGCTCGAAGTCCGAATGCACGGGAAAGGCCAGGAGCGCCGTCACGAGCTCCGGCATGCTCGACGCCACCGCCAGCAGGATGGAGCCCTTCACCGCGTCGGGAATGCCGTAGTGCTCGGCGAGGCGGTGGGTCGACTCCTCGAGGCGGGAGCAGGCGAACCACAGGAGCGCGGTTCCGACGAGGGTCCCGCCGGCGAGTAGGACGTATGTCATCGCGCGATCATGTACGGCCCACGGGTGGAAGGCAAGATCGTCGGCTTGTGCATCGTTGCACGGCCGGCCGCGTGGAACATATGTTTTTGCACCATGGCTGCTCGCGCGATCGGATCGTCCAC
>JABAOG010000202.1_pt4 | contig 26125 bp, 30 predicted proteins | sample 7062131 | NCBI WGS metagenome assembly JABAOG01 (sample SAMN14538629, study PRJNA623070) | marine sediment metagenome | biome: marine biome [ENVO:00000428]; feature: marine pelagic biome [ENVO:01000023]; material: deep marine sediment [ENVO:00002113] | place: India: Arabian Sea | collected... | reverse complement strand
GGACATCGACGAGGCCATGGATCACATCCGCGTGCACGGATCGCAGCACACCGACAGCATCGTCACCGAGGATCTCACACGCGCGCGCCGGTTCCTGCGCGAGGTGGACTCGAGCTCGGTGNNCGGCATCAGCACCGACAAGCTGCACGCGCGTGGACCGGTGGGCCTCGAAGGTCTCACCACCCAGAAGTTCATTGTCATCGGCGACGGCCACGTGCGCCAATGAGAGCACCGCGAGTGTGCGCTCCTGAAGCCTGAGTGGCGGGCATCGGCATTCTCGGCGGCACCTTCGACCCGGTTCACTGCGGTCATCTGCGGCTCGCACTGGAGGTGCGCGATCTGCTCTCGCTCGCGAGCGTGCGCCTGCTGCCCGCGCCGAATCCCCGCCTGCGCGACGCGCCCCGCGCCGACGTTTCGCTGCGCCTGCAGATGCTCGAGGCCGCGGTCGAAGGGGAGCCGGGGCTCGAGGTCGACGCGCGCGAGCTCGAACGCGAGGGACCGACCTATACGGTGGACTCTCTGCAGTCTTTTCGGCGGGAATTCCCCGACGCGCCGATCGTCTTCATCGTCGGCATGGACAGCCTGCGGCGACTGGATCGCTGGCATCGCTGGCAGGAGTTCACCTCCCTCGCCCATCTGGCGGTCGCTGACCGGCCCGGTGGATCGCTTCCCGGCACCGGCCCGGTGGCGGATCTTCTCGCCGCGCATCGCTGCGACGATCCGGCGACGTTGATGGCGAAGCCCGCAGGCCACATCATGATCTGCTCGCCGCCGCTGCTGGACATCTCCGCGACCCGTATTCGCGCACTGGTTGCCGAAGGCCGCAGCATCCGCTTTCTCGTTCCCGACAAGGTGATTGAATTGATAAACCGCACCAGGTGCTATGCAGATGAAGAGTGAACGCTTGAGCCGGCTCGCCGTCGAGGCACTGGAGGATCTCAAGGCCGTCGACATCGTGCGTCTCGACGTGCGCAAGCTGAGCAGCTTCACCGACTACATGATCATCGCCAGCGGACGCTCGGCGCGTCAGGTGGTCGCCCTCGCCGAGCATCTGGTCATGAAAGCCAAGGAGGCCGGCGAGGCGCCGCTGGGCGTCGAGGGTGTGCGCGAGGGCGAGTGGGTTCTCGTGGATCTCTGCGACGTGGTGGTCCACATCATGCAGCCGGAGGTGCGCGAGTTCTATCAGCTGGAGAAGCTGTGGGGCGGCCGGGAGGTCAGCGGACGCGAGTCGCCGCGCGGTGCGGCCAGCTGAATGCGCATCCGCGTCCTCGCCGTCGGCACGCGGCTGCCGGCCTGGCAGCAGCAGGGATTCCGCGAATACGCGCGGCGGCTGCCGAAAGCGTGCGCCGTCGAGCTCGTCGAGATTGCCGCCGCCCGGCGCGGCAAGCGCACGAGCGCAGCGCAGGCGCTCGACAAGGAGAGCCATCGCCTGCTCGCGGCGTTGGCCAAGAACGACTACGTCGTCGCCCTGGATCGCACCGGCGTTCAATACGCCACCGAGGATCTCGCCGCCCGTCTGGATACCTGGCTCGGCCAGGGCCGCGACGTCGCCATGCTCATCGGCGGCGCAGACGGGCTCTCCCATGCCTGCCTGACGCGCGCGGACCTGCGCTGGTCGCTGTCCGACCTGACCCTGCCCCACGGGCTCGCCAGGGTGCTGGTCGCCGAGCAGCTCTACCGCGCCTGGTCGATTCTGCGCGGACATCCCTACCACCGCGGCGAATGATCTATCTGGCCTCGCAATCACCGAGACGGCGCACGCTGCTCGCGCAGCTCGGCGTCGGCTTCGAGACCCTCGATGTCGCCATCGACGAGACACCGCAGGCCGGCGAGACGCCCGATGCGCTCGCCCGGCGCCTGGCGGCCGGCAAGGTGCTCGCCGGCAGAGCCTGTCTCGACGACGCCGACGCGCACCTGGTGCTCGGCGCCGACACCGTGGTCGTGCTCGACGGCGAGCCGCTCGGCAAGCCGCGCGATGGAGACGACGCCGCCCGCCTGCTCATGCGCCTGTCGGGGCGCTGTCATCAGGTGCTGAGCGCCGTGGCGCTCGCATCAGCCGACGGCACGCGTGTTCGTCTGAGCCGCAGCCGGGTATGCTTTCGGGAGCTCGCGCGCCCCGAGTGCGAAGCCTACGCGGCGAGCGGCGAGCCCCTGGACAAGGCCGGCGCCTACCTACGCCATCCAGGGCCGCGCCGCCGCCTTCGTGCGCGAGCTTCACGGCAGCTACTCGGGCGTCGTCGGGCTGCCGCTCTACGAGACGGCGGAGCTTCTGCGCGAAGCGGGGGTCTCGCTGTAGGTCGCGAGGGTCAGGAGGGAATGCCCATGAAGCGCATCGACACCGAGTTGAAAAAGGTCGGAAACTGGCTGGTGGACGGCTTTCACCTGCTGGGGCTGTTTGTCATCGGCGGCACCGTGGTGTGGGCCGCGGTGCACGAGTACCTGCAAATGATTCAGCAGGGCCGCGCCGCACTGGACGGCATTCTGCTGCTTTTCATCTATCTCGAGCTCGGCGCGATGGTCGGCATCTACTTCAAGACCAACCATTTGCCGGTGCGGTTTCTGCTCTACATCGCCATCACCGCGCTCACGCGCCTGCTTGCCGTCGACGCCAAGACCATGCCGGATCAGCACATACTGGTGATCACGGGCGCCATCGTGCTGCTCGTGCTGGCGGTCATCGCCATCACCGTCGTGCGTTACAAATACCCCGGCGAGGAAACGCGCTGAGCTCGAGGCGCCGGGCCGGATGTTTCGTCACAGGCGATCTTTCAACGCGTAGTAGAGCATTCCGGCGACCAGCAGCGGCTTTCGCAACCAGCTCCCGCCGGGAAAGCGGCGGTGCTGGATCCCGGCGAACACGTCGAAGCGCTCGGCGCTTCCGGCGACCGCCTCCGCCATCAGGCGTCCGGCCAGCTGTGACAGCACCACGCCCGACCCCGAGAAGCCCTGAACGAAGAAGCCGGACTGACCGATGCGCCCGAAGTGCGGCAGCCGACTCATGGTGATGGCGAGCTGCCCGCTCCAGGCGTAGTCGATGCGCACGTCGTCGAGCTGGGGAAAGACAGCGAGCATGTAGCGACGCACGAATTGCTTGAGATTGCGCGGCTCCTGGTACGAGTAGGTCTCGCCGCCACCGAACAGCAGGCGGTGATCCGCCGACAGGCGGTAGTAGTCGACCACGAACTTGGTGGCGCACACGCAGCAGTCGTCGCGGATGAGGGCGCGCGCGCGTGCCTCGCCGAGGGGCTCGGTGGCCAGCACGTGATTGGCGATGGGCATGACGGTGGCCGCGATGCGCGGTTCCACGTCGCCCAGGTAGGCATTTCCGCAAAGCAGGACGTAACGGCTGCGAACCTGGCCGCGGGCGGTCTTCACCAGTGGCGTCGCGCCCCACTCGACGCGCTCGACGAGGGACTCCTCGTGCATGCGCGCGCCGGCTTCGACCCCCGCCCCGGCCATGCCGAGGACGAAGTTCAGCGGATGCAGGTGGCCGCCACCGCAGTCCATGCGCCCACCGCAGTACTGCTCGCTGGCGACCGCCTCGCGCATCGCGTGCTGGTCGAGCATTCGGTAGCCGTCGTAGCCGTAGTGCCGCGCCACCAGCTCCGCCTCGGCCGCCAGCTCGGGCAGAAAGCGCCGGCGCGTCGCGGCGAGAAGATTACCGTGCTTGTAATCGCAGCGGATGCCGTGGCGCGCGATGCGATCGTGGATGATGTCCATGGCCTCCGACGCCATGTCCCAGAGCGCGCGGGTGCGCGACCGCCCGAGTCGTGGCTCGAGCGCGATCACGTCCTTGCGCAGCCCGGTGCTGAGCTGGCCGCCGTTGCGTCCGGACGCGCCCCAGCCGATGCGCGCCGCCTCGAGCAGGACCACGTCGTAGCCGCGCTCGGCCAGATGCAGCGCCGCCGAGAGGCCGGTGAAGCCGCCGCCGACGACGCACACGTCGGCGCTCGTTGCGCCCTCGAGCGGCGCATGGCGCGGGTGCGGGTTGGCGCTGGCCGCGTAGTAGGAGTGCGGATAATCCGCGCAGAAGCCGAAGACGTTCACCGTGCGGGAACGCACGCGCCTCAGAACTGCGGCTTGTCCGGCGCCGCCTGGTAGCGCTCGACGCTGGCGACGATCTCGGCCTTGGCCTCCTCCGGGCCCAGCCAGCCCTCGATCTTGACCCACTTGCCGGCCTCGAGGTCCTTGTAGTGATCGAAGAAGTGGGCGATCTGCGCCATCAGGGAGGCGGGCAGATCGCGGAAAGAGTCGACGCTGCGGTAAAGATCGGTGAGCGAATCGATGGGCACGGCGAGGACCTTGGCGTCCGGGCCGGCGTCGTCGGTCATCGCCAGCATGCCGACCGGACGGCAACGGATGACCGAGCCGCTGATGAGCGGATACGGCGTCACCACGAGCACGTCGGCGGGGTCGCCGTCCTCGCTGAGGGTGTTGGGCACGTAGCCATAGTTGCAGGGATAGTGCATGGCGGTGCCCATGAACCGGTCGACGAAGACGGCGCCGGTATCCTTGTCGACCTCGTACTTCACGGGATCGCTGCCGAACGGTATCTCGATGATGACGTTGACGTCGTTGGGCACGTCGTGGCCGGAAGTGACGAGATTCAGAGGCATGCCGGATCCTGGGCTCGGGCTCGGTGAGGCCGGCAGTATACCAGCGGCCAAGATTGAGGAAGATGGTGACTTCCACTATAGTTCGGCGGTTTCGCAGGGGCCTTCGGGGAGACCGCAATGAGCTTTAACGCCCTCGTGCCGGCGTTCTTCGGCATCATCGGCCTGGTCGTCGCCTACTACATCTACCAGAAGATTCGGGAGTATCCCGAAGGCGAAGCCAAGGTCGCGGAAATCGGCGAGGAGATCCATCTCGGGGCCATGGTGTTCATGCGCCGCGAGTACAAGATGCTGTTCTGGTTCGCGCTGGTGCTGGTCCTGATCCTGCTGTTCTTACTCGGCCCGGGAACCGCTGTCGCCTTCGTGGTCGGCGCCCTGTGCTCCGCGGGCGCCGGCTATATCGGCATGAGCACCGCCACCCGCGCCAACGTGCGCACCACCACCGCGGCGCACACCAAGGGCGCGGCGGAGGCGCTCACCGTGGCCTTTTTCGGCGGCTCGATCATGGGTCTGGCGGTGGCTTCACTGGGGCTGCTGGGGCTCGGCACCCTGTATCTGTTCTTCGGCGGCGATCCGGAGCACGCCCACGCCATCCACGGCTTCGGCATGGGCGCCTCCAGCGTGGCGCTGTTCTCCCGCGTCGGCGGCGGCATCTACACCAAGNNCAAGGTCGAGGCCGGCATCCCCGAGGACGATCCGCGCAACCCCGGCGTCATCGCCGACAACGTGGGCGACAACGTCGGCGACGTGGCCGGCATGGGCGCGGACATCTTCGAGTCCTACTGCGGCGCCATGATCGCCACCATCGCCATGGCGTCAACGCTGGCGGTGGACGTCCTCGACCCCCTGGGCGAGCGCCAGGCGCTCATGTTCCTGCCGCTGGCGCTGGCCTCGCTGGGACTGGTGTGCTCCATCGCCGGCATCTTCATGGTGCGCCAATTCTCCGACAAGAGTCCCGAGGTGGCGCTGCGCATCGGCACCATCGGCGCCACCGTCGCCTTCATCGTGCTGTCGTTCCTGGTGATCGTCATCGTCGGGGTCACGGCCAGGGTCTGGGGCGCGGTGATCTTCGGCGCCTTCGGCGGCATCATCATCGGCCTGGTGACGGAGTTCTACACCTCCTCGAGCCCGGTGCGCCACATCGCCAAGCAGGGCGAGACCGGGCCGGCGACGGTGGTCATCGCGGGTATCGCCATCGGCATGAAATCGGTGGCCATCCCGCTGCTCACCATCTGCACCATCATTGCGGTTTCGAGCCAGCTGGTGGGTCTGTACGGCGTCGGCATCGCCGCGGTCGGCATGCTCGCCACCGTCGGCATCACCATGGCCATCGACGCCTACGGCCCGGTGGCCGACAACGCCGGCGGNNGCCGCCATCGGCAAGGGCTTCGCCATCGGCGCCGCGGCGCTGGCGGCCCTCGCCATCATCACGGCCTTCGTCGAGACGGTGTCCGCGCGCATTCCCGGTTTCGCGCTCGAGCTCAGCGATCCGATGGTGCTCATCGGGCTCTTCATGGGCGGCATCCTGCCGTTTTTCATCGGCGCGCTCACCATGGAGGCCGTGGGCGACGCGGCCTTCGAGATGATCAACGAGATCCGCCGGCAGTTTCGCGAGATTACCGGCCTTCTGGAGGGCAAGGCGAAGCCGGACACCGCCCGCTGCGTCGACATCGCCACTACCGCGGCGCTGAAAAAGATGGTGCCGCCGGGCGTGCTCGCCGTGGCCGCGCCCTGGGTCGTGGGCATCGGCCTCGGGCCCGAGGCGCTCGGCGGCCTGCTGGGCGGCGCCCTGCTCGGCTGCGTGCTGCTGGCGCTCACCATGGCGAACGCCGGCGGCGCCTGGGACAACGCCAAGAAGTACATCGAGAAGGGCCATCACGGCGGCAAGGGCTCCGACGCCCACAAGGCCGCCGTGGTCGGCGACACCGTGGGCGATCCCTTCAAGGACACCTCCGGCCCGTCGATGAACATCCTCATCAACGTGATGGCCATCGTCAGCCTGGTGATCGCGCCGCTGCTCGGCTGAACAGGGGCCGGGCCGCGGCTTCGCCTGGCGCGGCCCGGCGTGCCATAAGCCGTCGTTTACAGCGCGAATTCCGTATTCAGCTTTTTCGCAACGGGCTCGTTGCGCAGCGTGACGTAGTCCGGCATGCCGTGCTTGTAGGGCGGGTAGCTCTCTCCCTGAATGAGCGGCTGCAGATAGCGACGGCAGGCTTCGGTGATACCGAAACCGTCGTCGCTGATGTATTCGCTCGGCATTTTCTTCTCCACGTTGGCCACGTCGCCGAGACTGGCAGTGCCCACCTCCCACTCGTAGGGATCATCCGATGTGCGCACGATGACGGGCATCACCGCGTTCCTGCCCTGCAACGCGAGCTCCACCGCCGCACGGCCGAGCGCATAGGCCTGCTCGACGTCGGTCGCCGAGGCGATGTGCCGCGCCGAGCGCTGCAGGTAGTCGGCCACCGCCCAGTGGTACTTGTAGCCCAGCCGATCCTTGACCAGATTCGCGATGACGGGCGCGACCCCGCCGAGCTGCGCGTGACCGAACGCATCGCGGGTTCCAGCCTCGGAGAGAAACTTGCCTTCGGCGTTGCGCACGCCCTCAGAGACGACGATGGCACAGTAGCCGTTCGCGTCCACCGACTGCTCGACCTTGGCGAGGAACTTCTCCTCGTCGAAAACGACCTCGGGAAACAGAATGATCTGGGGAGCATCGCCCTCGTGCTCCGCGGCGAGTCCTCCGGCGGCGGCAATCCACCCGGCATGCCGACCCATCACCTCGAGCACGAAGACCTTGGTGGAGGTGAGCGCCATGGAAGCGACGTCGAAAGCCGCTTCCCGGATCGAAACCGCCACGTACTTGGCGACGGAGCCGAAACCGGGGCAGTTGTCGGTGACGGCCAGGTCGTTGTCGACGGTCTTGGGGATGCCGACGCAGACGATGGGATAGCCGTGCGTCTCGCCGATCTGGGACACCTTGTGGGCGGTGTCGGCGGAATCGCCGCCGCCGTTGTANNGCCTTGAAGACCTCGATCAGGCGCTCGTACTCGGCACGACTCTCGTCGATGCCTTTGAGCTTGTAGCGGCACGAGCCGAACGCCCCCGCCGGCGTGTGGCGAAGCGCGGCAATGTCGGCGTCGCTCTCGAGGCTGGTGTCGATGAGGTCCTCGGTGAGGGCGCCGATGATGCCGTTGCGGCCCGCGTAGAGCTTGCCGATGGCGTCGGGGTGACGGCGCGCCGTCTCGATGACCCCGGCCGCAGTGGCATTGATAACCGCCGTGACCCCGCCCGACTGCGCATAGAAGGCGTTCTTCGCCGTGCTCATGACAACTCTCCCGCAAGCAATCGCCGGCCGTTCAGATCCTGTATGATCGTCGGCTCGGCATACGGATCCTAACGACCGCCCTCCTTTCAGTGCAAATGCCCATGCCATCGAAATGCCCGAAGCGCCTGCGAGATGCGCTCGCCATCCTCGCCGTGTGCGCGTTTCTGCCGCTGGCAGCCGGTGGCCAGAATCAGCTGCCGGACTTCGGCGACGCGTCGAGTGCCACGCTGTCGCCGGCCCAGGAGCGCGAAATCGGCGCGCTGCTCATGCGCGAGATACGCGCATATCTGCCCGTCATGAACGATCCGGAGATCGAGGATTACATTCAGAACCTTGGTTACAGGCTCATTTCGAGCGGCGCGTGGGGCAGCACTGACTTTTACTTTTTCGTCATTGCCGATTCGGCGATCAACGCGTTCGCGATTCCCGGAGGCTACATCGGCATCAACTCGGGATTGATTATCGGCACTGAATCCGAGAGCGAGCTCGCCTCGGTGGTCGCACACGAAATTGCCCACGTCACGCAACGGCACATTGCGCGCCGGATCGCGGCATCGGAAAAGACTCAGTACGCAACCATCGCAGCCGTCATCGCCGGCCTGCTCATCGGCATGGCCAACAGCGAGGCCGGCCAGGCGGCCATCGCAGGAGCGAGCGCCGCGGGTGTGCAGTCACAGATCAACTTCACGCGCGCCAACGAGCAAGAGGCCGACCGAGTGGGCATGCAGATGCTGGCGGCAGCGGGCTACGACCCGCGCTCCATGCCGACATTTTTCGAGAAGCTGGACCTCGCTTCACGCTACTACAGCAAACCACCGGAATTCCTCTCGACTCACCCGGTAACGACATCGCGAATCGCCGACAGCCGCGGCCGTGCTGAACAGTATCCCTACAAGCAGTACGCGGACAGCGAAAGCTATCAATTGACTCGCGCGAAGCTGCGTGTGATGACCTCGAATGCACCGGAGCGCCTGCTGAGAGAGCTCGACTCGGAGCTCGAAGAGAACAGGAAGTTCGGTCGTCATGCGGTCCTCTACGCGCGCGCGCTCGTGCTCGCGCGGCTCGGAAAAAGCGATCGTGCCATCGATGATCTGCGCCAGCTCGTCGCAGCCCGCCCGGAGCAGGTGCGGTTTCGCGTTGCGCTCGCAGACCAGGAGCTCCTCTCGAACGATCCCAGGCGAGGACTCATGACTTACCGGGAGGCGTACAGTCTTTTCCCCGACAGCAAGCAGCTCGTGCGTGGCTATGCGGATGCACTGATAAGAAACGGAGAAGCACGCACGGCACTGGCGATTCTCGACGACTATGCGCGTGTCCAACACAATGACGCTACGCTTTACCGGCTCCAGGCGGAAGCCTACGGACAAGTGGGCAAGGCGATGGACAGCCGCATGGCTTTGGCAGAGCACTTTTACCACATCGGCGAGCTGGACGCCGCGATACACCAGCTCACGCTCGCGGCCAACGAGCCAGGGGGGGATTTTTACAAGCGCTCTCGCGTCGACGCCCGAATCCAGGAGCTCCAGCAGGAGAGAGAATACCTGCAACGCCGCTGACGCACACGATAGGTTCCCAGGACAGCATCAAACGAGGAAGGAAATTTTTTTGACCGTTCGGGTCGATTCTAGGTAAACATGCTGCTATGCGCAGCGTGTCGATTGCTTCGAAGATTCTCGGTTCACCCGCCGACCTCCAGGACTTTCCGGCCGAAGGCACGCCGCGCGCCGATTGCACGCGCACATGCACCGATCGACGCAGCCGCCATCTGCTTTTCGCAGACTGGCGCTGGGCTTATCGGGGACGACGCAAGAGCGTGAGGCGCACCATCGACGCATCCCGCGTGATGCTCGACTGGTATCACCCTAGCCTGCTGTTTTTCATCGTCACCACCTACGTCTTGAGCGGGATCGACGCCGTCCTGACCCTCACCCTGCTCGAGATGGGCGTAGCCACGGAAGCGAATCCGTTCATGCACCTGCTTCTGGCCGAGAACGTGCACCTGTTCGCCGGCGTGAAGTCGCTGCTCACGGGCATCGGCCTCGTATGCCTGGCTCTCTACTCCAACCACTGTGTGTTCGAGCGCGTGCGCGTCGACCGGGTCATCTACGCGCTGTTCACGATTTACTGCGTGCTGGTCGCCTACGAGCTCCAGCTCCTGAGAATGGCCGAATCCGCTGGCTGGCCCGGCTAGCCTCCTCTACTTGCCCGAGTACACCGGCGTGCGCCACTCGGGATAGTCCGACGACTCTCCGCGGACGACGCTGAAGAAGCGCTCCTGTAGCCTGCGCACCGTCGCCCCGACCTCGCCGTCGCCAACCGGGAGTCGGTCGATGGCGACGATCGGTGTGATCTCCCAAGCGGTGCCGCAGAAAAACGCTTCGTCCGCGGCCGCAAGCTCGCTGCGATCGATGTCGCGTTCCTGGGTCTCGATGCCGGCCTCGTGAAGAAGCTCGAGCACGGTGGCGCGCGTGATGCTCTCCAGGATGTCACTCGAAATGTGCGGTGTGCACGCGATACCGTCGCGCAGCATGAAAAAACACATGCCGGGACCCTCGGAGATTTTCCCGCGCGCGTTGAGCATGATGGCGGTGTTGTACCCATCGGCCTGCGCCTGCAGTCCTGCGAGCCGGCCGTTCTGGTAGTTGGCGTTGCACTTCACGCGCATGGGCATCGCGTTGTCCGGCACCCGCTGCCAGGAGCTCACCTGGGCGGTGCAACCCTTGTCGAGCAGACCGGGTCCTCCGCGAGCGGCTGCGGTGATGGCGAGCCCGACGGGTCCGCTCACCGTCGGCCCACCGAAACCGTCAACGAACACCGTCGTCATGGAATGCACGGTCGCCTTGAACTCGTTGGCACGCAACAGCTCTATGGTCTTCTCAGTCACGTACCCGGCATCGTAAATTTTCTCGAAGCGCATGAACTTCTGGGAGAACTCGAGCCGCTTCATGTGGGCGTCCATGCGAAACAGATACATCTGCTGATGCTGCTCGTTCCAGTAGCCCCGTAATCCCTCGAACACCGCCGTGCCGAATTTGAAGGCGGCCGTGGACACATGCACTCTGGCATCTTCCCAGGGCACGATTTCATCGTTCATGAAAACGTATTTTGGCGTCGTCACACTCGTCTACCCGCTTGGTCTGTTACGCTTTCAGAAAAATCCTTCAAAGGGTAACCCCGCCGTCCACCACCATGCTCGTGCCGGTGGTGAAAACCGACTCGTCGCTTGCCAGATACACCGCCATCGCAGCGATCTCCTCGGCCGTGCCGAGGCGGCCCAGGGGTTGCCGGGCGACGAACGCACGGCGCGCTTGCTCGGGGTCTTCGAACGCTGCAATTCGCTGCTGCAGAGACGGACTGTCGACGGTGCCCGGACAGATCGCATTGCAGCGGATGCCCCGGCCGATGAAATCCGCGGCCACGGATTTGGTCAGTCCTATCACCGCGGCCTTGCTCGCACCGTAAACGCAGCGCTGGGCGATGCCTTTGATGGAGGAGGCCACCGATGAGACGTTGATGATGGAGCCACCACCGGATTCGAGCATCGCCGGCAGAAACGCGCGAATCATGAGGTACATGCTGCGCACGTTCAGATCGAACGAGAAATCCCAATCGGACTCCTCGCACTCCAGAATGCTGCCGTGATGAACATACCCGGCGCAATTGAACAGGACGTCGAGAGCGCCCAGGTCGGCGGCAGCCGCGCGAACCGCGTCGGCGTCGGTGACGTCGAGGAGGCGGGTGGTGACGCCGGGAACCCCGTCGAGCTCGCGCAGCCGCTCCTCGTTGACATCCGTGGCGATGACCCGCGCGCCCTCGGCAGCGAAGGCCTCGGCCGTGGCCCGACCGATGCCCTGGGCAGCCGCGGTTACCAGGGCCCGCTTTTCCATCAGTCGTTCGGTCATTCGCCCTCCAGGCGCCATCGCGGCGAGCGCGAAGTATGGGCATCAGTTCGTGTCAGGCGCAAGAAGCGGCGCACACGCGACCCGGCGCTCACCGGGACGCTCAACCTTGCCTGCTCGAATTTCGCGTATCATGCCTCGCAGCATGTCCGAAGACGCGCGCAATCGGGCCCGGCAACCGGCCCGTGACGACGATCTGGATGGCGCGCGAACGGGCTCGCGCACTACAGGCGCCTGCTGCAACGCTAACGCGAACGTTAGCGGCATGATGAAGCCGAAGCCCATGGCGCCGACGAAGGGCGGACACTGCTTGACGGTGCGGATCTCGCCGAACACGTCGTCACAGGGGGCGCTCGCCGCCATGGGCTTGAGCCGGTCGGGAAGCCCGCGCTTCGCCGCGCACGGCTGCGGCAGCACGTCGGTGAGCTCGGGAGGACAGCGGAATGTGATTTTTAATGGCGACGAGAATCATTCGGCACGCGCCATGGTACCGCCACCTGCCGGGAGCCGCTTCCGGGCCGCACGGGCTGCGGTTAGACTAAACAGCCGGCGGGCTGTTGCCATCCGCAGCCATTCATCGAGCCAACGAGTTTATCCGTCATCTCTCGGGAGCAAAGGCATGAAATATCTCCATTCGATGGTGCGCGTCAGCGACCTCGAACAGTCCCTGGACTTTTTCTGCAACAAGCTCGGCCTCTTCGAGGTCAGCCGCTACGACAGCGAAAAAGGCCGATACACCAACGTGTTCCTGGCCGCGCCGGGCGACGAGCAGAGCGCGCGATCGATGAAGGCGCCGGTCGTCGAGCTGACCTACAACTGGGACCCGGAGGACTACAACGGCGGGCGCAATTTCGGCCACCTGGCCTACGCGGTCGACGACATCTACGCGATCTGCCAGCGGCTCATGGACGAGGGCGTCACCATCAACCGCCCGCCCCGGGACGGGCGCATGGCCTTCGTGCGCTCGCCGGACAACATCTCCATCGAGCTGCTGCAGGCCAACGGCGAGTCCCTGCCGCTGAAGGAGCCCTGGGCATCGATGCCCAACACCGGCGAGTGGTAGGCGAACGCCCGGCCGGCCGCCGGCGATGACGCCGGCGGTGGTGGCCGCACGGCGGGCGGGCGTCGCCTGCCGTGTGCTCGCGTATCCCCACGATACCGCCAGCCGCGCCTTCGGCCTCGAGGCCGCCAACGCGCTGGGCGTCGATGCCGCCCAGGTGTTCAAGACGCTGGTGGTCGCGGAGTCCGGCGGTGAGCTGCTGGTGGCGGTGATTCCCGCTGCCGCCCGGCTCGACCTCAAAGGGCTGGCGAGCGCCGTCGCTGCCAAGAAGGCGGCACTGGCGGATCCGCCGGCGGCGGAGCGTGCGACCGGCTACGTGGTCGGCGGCATCAGCCCCCTCGGGCAGCGCCGCCGGCTGCGCACGTTCCTCGACGAGTCAGCGCTCACTTACGAGGAGATCTACGTGAGCGCGGGCAAACGCGGACTCGAGATCGCCCTGCATCCGCTGGACCTGGTGCGTCTCACGCAAGCGGCCGTGACCCGCATCGCGCGCTGACGGTGCCCCCATGCCATCCCCGGCGTTGAGCCGTCGGCGGTCGCGGGCTAAATTAAACCTGATGGTTAATAATAGTGTGCCCGACCTGGACGCCGTCTTCCGGGCCCTCGCCGATCCGACCCGGCGCGGCATCGTCGCTGCGCTGAATACGGGACCCATGACCGTCGGCGCCCTCGCGCGGCCGTTCGATATCAGTCTGCCGGCGGTGTCGAAGCACCTGAAGGTTCTGGAGCGCGCCGGGCTGGTAACGCGGGAGGTGCATGGCCGCGAGCATCGGCTGCGTTTCGAGCCGCAGTCCCTGACGGCGGCGCGCGACTGGCTGAGCTATTACTCGGGCCTGTGGCAGGCGCAGCTCGACGCCATCGACGCGCTCCTGGACGACGGCGAGGAAATCTGAACGCAAGGGCGCGCCGAAATCGCGCCCATCGGTCGCACGCGGGCGCTGCCGTCGATTCTCTTTGCCGACCCAAGATGCTAGCTTCCTGCAATCTTGCTCCACGCAGGAAGCGCGATGCCCGTTCTCGCCATGACCGATCTGGACCTGCGCGGCCGCCGCGTGCTCATGCGCCTGGATCTCAACGTGCCACTGGCCGGCGGCGAGGTGAGCGACGACACCCGCATCCGGGCAAGCCTGCCCGGCATCCGCCGTGCCATGGACGGCGGCGCCCGGGTCATGCTGATGTCGCATCTGGGACGCCCGACCGAAGGCGTGCCCGACCCCGCGTACTCGCTCGCACCGGTGGCGGCCGCGCTCGGCCGGCTGCTCGGCCGCGACGTGCCCCTGGTGGATTGGGATTACAACGGCGACGACGACCTGGTGCTTTTCGAGAACGTGCGCTTCAACAAGGGCGAGAAGAAGGACGACGAGGCGCTGGCGAGGCAGATGGCGGCGCTGTGCGACGTGTTCGTCATGGATGCCTTCGGCACCGCTCACCGCGCCCAGGCCTCGACCCATGGCGTTGCCCGCTACGCTCCGATCGCCTGCGCCGGCCCGCTGCTGATGGCCGAGCTCGAGGCCCTCGCCGCAGCCCTGGAAAATCCTGCACGGCCGCTGGTGGCCATCGTCGGCGGCGCCAAGGTCTCGAGCAAGCTGACGGTTCTCGAATCGCTGCTCGAGCGCGTGGATCAGCTGATCGTCGGCGGCGGCATCGCCAACACGTTCCTGAAGGCCGCCGGCCACGAGGTCGGCCGCTCGCTCGTCGAGGAGGCGCTCGTGGACACGGCCCGTGCCCTCATCGACGCCAGTGAGGCCTCGGGGGCTCAGATTCCGCTGCCGCAGGACGTGGTGGTCGCTCGAGCCGTGAGCGCTGATGCCCAAGCGCGCCTCGTCGGCGTCGACGAGGTCGGCGCGGACGACATGATCCTCGACATCGGCCCGAAATCGGCCGACACCCTCGCCGCCCTGCTCGACGCCGCCGGCACCATCGTCTGGAACGGACCGGTGGGCGTGTTCGAGCTCGACCAGTTCGGCGAGGGCACCCGGCGTATCGCCGAGGCGATCGCGGCATCCCCGGCGTTCTCCATCGCCGGCGGCGGCGACACCCTGGCGGCCATCGCCAAGTACGGCGTCGGCGAGCGCATCTCCTACATCTCGACCGGCGGCGGCGCCTTTCTCGAGTTTCTCGAGGGCAAGAAGCTGCCCGCCGTTGCCATACTCGAGGAGCGCGCCACCGGTTGAAGGTCGCGCTCCCACCACGCGGAATACGGGACCATGCACGAGAACTACGACGCGATCATCATCGGCGCGGGTGTCATAGGCGCGGCTATTGCCTACGAGCTCAGCAAGAAGGGTTGCCGCACGCTCAGCATCGACAAGCTGCCCGCGGCAGGCTACGGGCCCACCAGCAATTCCTGCGCCATCATTCGCGTGCATTACTCGACGCTCGAAGGCGCGGTGTTCGCATACGAGGGCTACTTCTACTGGAAGAACTGGAGAGAGTACCTGGGCGTCGAGGACGAGAGCGGCATGGCCGTTTTCCACGAGACCGGCTGCATGGTCATGAAGACCGAAGTCAACGGCTATCTCGAAAGAATTCGCGAGGTCGCCGATCGGTTCCACATTCCTTACGAGGAATGGAGGCCGGAGGAAATTATCGAGCGACTGCCCATCTACGACATGCAGCGCTTCGGCCCTCCCAAGCGGCCGGGGGACGCAGGATTCTGTGAACCCACCGGCGGCGGCGTCGAGGGCGCTGTTTTCTTCCCCACCGCCGGGTACATCAGCGATCCGCAGCTTGCCACCCATAATCTGCAGCGCGCGGCAGAGGCGAGGGGCGCGCAATTTCTTTTCAACAAGAGGGTGGTCGAGATCCCGCGGGCGAACGGACGCGTCACCGGTGTCGTGCTCGACGACGGCACGCGTATCGATGCGCCGGTAGTCGTCAACGTCGCCGGACCCTATTCGGGTCCCGTCAACCGGATGGCGGGCGCCGACGGCGACATGAACATCCGTACCCGCGCGTTGCGTCAGGAGGTCACGCACGTGCCCTCGCCGGAGGGCTTCAATTTCGAAACCTCGGGCTTCGTCGTCTCCGACAGCGACATCGGCGTGTACTGCCGCCCCGAGACCGGCAACCACATCCTCATCGGCAGCGAGGACCCGGAATGCGACGAACGCGAGTGGGTCGATCCCGACAGCTATGATCGCGAGTTCACCGAGCAGTGGACGACCCAGGCCTACCGCATGGCCCAACGCATCCCGAGCCTCGGCATTCCCAGCCGCATGAGGGGCTGTGTCGACCTGTACGACGTCAGCGACGACTGGATTCCGATCTACGACAAGTCCTGCGTGGGCGGCTTCTACATGGCCATCGGCACCAGCGGCAACCAGTTCAAGAACGCGCCGGTGGCGGGCGCCATGATGGCCTCGCTCATCGAATACTGCGAAGGCGGCGGCGATCACGACCAAAGCCCGCTCGCGTTTCCCCTCCGCTACGTGGGGGGCAGCATCGACGTCGGATTCTATTCGCGCCGGCGCGAGATCAATCCCAATAGCAGCTTTTCGGTGATCGGCTGAGTCGCGGCGCGGATTTCCACCACAGCCCGATCTACCGCGACTGAAAACTCGGTATCATCTCCGCTCCCGAGGCGGCGATGGCACATGAACCGAAAAGACCAGCGGCGACTGCGCAAAGTCCGGCGTGAGCGCGGAGACGCGCCTCGGCTCCCCGACATCGAGGCAGCCCTCGGTCAGGTCACGGCGCTGCTCCAGGGCGGCCGCGCCGGCGAGGCGCGCGCGCTCTGCCAATCCCTGCTCGCCGAGCAGCCCCGGGAGCATCGCCTGCTCAACCTTGCTGCTATCGCGTGCTTCGAGACCGGCGATGCGGCCACTGCACTCACGCTTCTCGAAACCGCCATCGAGCATCGCCCCGACTTCGTGGATGCTCACAACAATCTCGGCAACGTGCTCAAGGCCGAAGGTGACCTGCTGCGGGCCGAGTCGGCTTACCGACGGGCGATCGAGATTGCGCCGACGTACTTCGACGCCCATTTCAATCTCGGCATCGTGCTCGAGGCCATGGGCCGGCCGGGCGAGGCACGGGAAAGCTACAGGAAAGCCCTGGATATCCAGCCGGATTTTCTACCCGCGTACCTCAACGCGGGAAATGCATGCAAGGCGCTCGGAGAGTTCGACGAGGCGCTGGCGTACTACCGCTGGGTCCTGGAGGTAGCGCCGCACCACGTGGATGCGCTGAACAACATGGGCGCCGTGTTCTATGAGCTCACGCGCCACGACGACGCCGAGTCCACCTACCGCAAGGCGCTCGAGATCGAACCCGGACACGCCGATACCCTGTACAACCTGGGCGTGCTGCTGCACGACCTGGAACGTTACGACGAGGCCGTCGATGCGTTCGAGCGCGCGATAGCAGTCAGACCTCACTATACCGAGTGCTTCGTGAACCTCGGCTACACCATGCACAAGCTCGGCCGCCTGGACGACGCCGAGCGCGCCTATCAGCATGCCATCGAGCTCGATCCCCACCATGCCCAGGCGCATGCCAACCTCGGGGACCTGCAGCTCTCGCGCGGCGAGCCGACGGCGGCGCTGGCCCTGTCCGACAGCTTCCTCGGAAGGCATCCCGGCGACACCGCCATGCTGGCATTCAAGACCATCGCGCTTCGCGAGAGCGGTGATGCCGCCGGCGCGCGCGCGCTCGCCGATCTGGACACTTACCTGCACACGGCGGAGCTCGAGATTCCGAAGGCGTTCGCCGATCGCGACGCCTTCAACGCGGCGCTCGCCGAGCACATCTGCGCGCACCCCTCGCTCGTGGATGCGCCCGCCAGTCACGCCACGCGCAAGGGCAAGCATTCCGGTGAGCTGCTGGTCGAGCCGAGGGGCCCCATGGCCGGTTGGGAGTCCTCTCTGCGCCGGGCCATCGAGACTTACCGCTCGGCATTGGACGCAAGCGCGGCGCATCCGTTCGTCGTCAGCATGCCGGCGCGCTACCGCTTGACCGCGTGGAGCGTGGTGCTCGAAAGTCAGGGACACCAGATGCCGCACATTCATCCATCGGCCTGGATGAGCGGCGTCTACTACGTGCAGATCCCCGAAGCGGTGTCGGCATCGACGCAGGACACGGCAGGCTGGATCGAGTTCGGTCAGCCACCGGATCACTTTCACACACGCGTCGCACCGGAGCTCAGGCTCGTCAAGCCGCAGGCAGGAATGCTGGTGCTGTTTCCCTCTTATTTTTACCACCGCACCATTCCCTTCGAGGCCAGTGGCCGGCGTATCAGCATCGCCTTCGATGTGCTCCCGCAGCGCGGGCCGCAACGGTGAGCGGCGAGGACTCACCGTGGAGCTGACGGACTACAAGGCGCTCACCTTCGACTGCTACGGCACGCTCATCGACTGGGAGAGCGGCATCTTTACCGCCTTGCAGCCGCTGCTCGCCCGCCTGACGCAGCCCCCCGGCCGCGACGCGGCGCTCGAGGCCTTTGCCCGTTACGAAACCGAGCAGGAGGCCGCCACCCCGGACATGCCCTATCCGGCGCTGCTCGCCCGGGTGCACGCGCGCCTGCGCGCGCACTGGGGCGTCGAAGCCGGCGCCGAGCTCGATGGACAGTTCGGCGAGTCGGTCAAGGACTGGCCGGCATTTCCGGATTCGGCCGAGGCGCTCGCCCATCTGAAGAAGCACTACATGCTGGTGATTCTTTCCAACGTCGATCGCAACAGCTTCGCCGCCAGCAACGAGAAGCTCGGCGTCGAGTTCGACGCCATCTACACCGCCGAGGACATCGGCTCCTACAAGCCGGACCCGCGAAACTTCGAATACATGCTCGAGCACCTCGCTGCGCGCGGCATCGCCAAGAGCGACATCCTGCACACGGCCCAGAGCCTGCATCACGACCACGTGCAGGCGACCGCCTTCGGGCTCGCCACCAACTGGATCGACCGGCGCCACGACGTGGAGGGCTACGGCGCCACCGTGGCGCCGCAGCGCGACGTGCGCATCGACTTTCATTTCCCCAGCATGGCGGCCTTCGTCGAGGCCCACAGGAAAGCGCTCGAAAGGGCCTGACGGGAGTAGATAGATGTTGCGAAGTTCCCGGCACCTGCCGGTCGGAGGAGTGCCCTCCCCCTTGAAGAGGGGAGGGACAGGGAGGGGGTGTAGACGAGGAGCGTTCAATCGAAGCCTTCGCGCGTGTACCGGATTTCTGCACAGCTACTGGATTACAGACAGGCTCAGCTGATAGGCGAAGCCGGCGAGCATCGAGCCGCTCAATCCGAGCAGTGCGTAGAGCGCGAACACGGACTTCTTCACCAGTGCGTACACGGCGATGGCCGCCGGGATCGACGACACCGCGCCGGAGGTGATGAAGGTCATGGCCGCGCCCGGCGACATGCCCAGATCGAGCAGGCCCGCGACCAGCGGGATGGCCGCGTAACCGTTCAGGTAGGTCGGAATCCCCACCAGCGCCGCCAGCGGCACGGCCAGGGCGTTGCCGTCACCGACGACGCGGGCGATCAGCTCCGTCGGCACGTAGGCGACCATGAGGCTCTCGAGAAAAAAAGCCAACGTCAGCCACTTGCCGAGAAACCAGCCGACGTCGCGTACCTCGGCGAAGAACTCCTCGCGGCGCCGGGGATCGCGCCAGAACGTCCACGCCACCGCGACCGGCGCCGAAGCGTCGAAGGTCGGCCTGCAGCTGCCGCAGGCCGGTGCGCTCTTGAGCGGCGCCGCCAGCCAACCGCGCCGCTCGATGGCGAGCACCACGAAGCCCGCCATCAATCCCATGGCCACGGTGGCGATGGTCTTGGCGACGGTGAAGCCGAGACCGATGCCGGCGGCGGTCAGGACGAACATCTCCGGGTCCATGATGGGCGAGGCGATCCAGAAGGCCATGACCGGCGCCAGCGGCACGCCCGCCCCGAGCATGGCGGCGATGAGGGGAATCACGCCGCAGGAGCAGAACGGCGACAGCGCACCCACCAGGGAGGCGGCCACCACCGCCGTCGCCGGGTGGCCTGCGAAGGCTCGCGCGATGAGCTTGTCGGCGCCGCTCGCCTTGGCGAAGGCGGCGATGGCCACGGCGAGGAGAAGAAACGGTGCCATGAACAGCAGCGAGGCGCCGGTGAAGCGCAGCGACGCCGCCACCTGCTGCGCGTCGACGGCTGCCAGGGCCAGGACGCCGAGCCCCAGGGTCACGACCACGCGGTCGCCGAGCCGCTCGCCGAGGCGCACCGGCCATGGGGATCGCTTCAGTTGCTCGGTGGGCACGCTCATGGCGATGCAAACCCCTCAGCCGGCGGCGCGCCGCGTGACGGCCGCGTCGCCCACGTCGGTGCAGCACTCGGCGGTCAGGAACGCCACCAGCCCGGCGATCAGCGCGAAGTCGACGAAGCAGCGCAGCACCGTGCCCTCGCGCTCCTGGCGAACCAGGCCGGCACCGCGCAGATGGCTCAGGTGATGGGACAGGGTCGACGCCGGCACGTCGAGGCTCCGCTGGATGTCGCCCACCGCGCGCCCCTGCTCGCCCGCGCGCACCAGCAGTCGCACGATGCGCAGTCGCGTCGGGTTGCCCAGCTGGTCCATCAGCCGTGCGGCGTCGTCCAGATTCATGTCCACGCCGTCCATGCTAGCGGCCCCCAGGGGATAAATCAACGGTATTTCTAGAAATATAGAATTATTGCCCCGGGGCCTCCGGGGGACGGGCCCGGACCCATCCCCCGCGAGCCGGCCTCAGCTGTTCAGCTGAGTGATGAACTTGGTGCTCAGGTACGCCTCCAGTCCCTCGATGCCGCCCTCTGCACCGTGGCCGCTCTCCTTGACGCCGCCGAAGGGCGTCTCGGCGAAGGAGATGGCGCAGTGGTTGACCCCGACGAGACCGCTCTCCAGCGCTTCGGACACGGCATTGGCGCGCTTGGTCGATGTGGTGAAGGCATAGGCCGCGAGGCCGAAAGGCAGCCCGTTGGCCTTCTCCATGACGTCTTCGAAGTTGCTGAACGGCTGCATGGGCGCAAGCGGTCCGAACGGCTCCTCGTTCATGATGCGCGCCTCGTCGGGCACGTCGTCGAGGACCGTCGGGGCGAAGAAGTAACCCTGATTGCCGATGCGCTCACCGCCGGTGGAAAGACCCGCCCCGCACGCCACCGCGTCGCTGACGAAACCTTCCACGGCCTCGACGCGGCGCTTGTTGGCGAGCGGCCCCATCTCCATGCCCGCCTCGAGACCGTCGCCCACCTTGAGCGCCGCGGCCTTCTCGCTGAACTGGGTGACGAAGCTCTTGTAGACCTTGTCCTGGACGAAGAAGCGCGTCGGCGAGACGCATACCTGGCCGGCGTTGCGGTACTTGCCGGCCACGGCGATGCTGGTCACCTTGTCGACGTCCACGTCGTCGAAGACGATCACCGGCGCGTGCCCGCCGAGCTCCATGGTCGTGCGCTTCATGCCCTCGGCGGCCATGCGGGTCAGCATCTTGCCGACCGGTATCGACCCGGTGAAGGTCACCTTGCGGATGATCGGCGATTTGATGAGGTGCTCGGACACCACCGGGGGCACGCCGAAGACCACGTTCACGACGCCCGCCGGCAGTCCGGCATCCTCGAGCGCCCGCACCATGGCGATGGCGGTGCCCGGCGTCTCCTCCGAAGGCTTGATGATGCAGGAGCACCCCGCGCCGAGGGCGCCGGCGATCTTGCGCGCCGGCGTCACCGCGGGAAAGTTCCACGGTGTGAACGCCGCCACCGGGCCGACGGGCTCGCGCACCACCATCTGCCGCGCGCCCGGTATGCGGCTCGGGATGATGCGGCCGTAGGCCCGGCGGCCTTCCTCGGCATACCACTGGAAGATGTCCGCCGAGACCATCACTTCCATGCGCGCCTCGCCGAACACCTTGCCCTGCTCGAGGGTCAGGGTTCTGGCGATGGCGTCCGCGCGCTCACGAATCAGCTCGCCCGCCTTGTAGATAATCGCGCAGCGATCGTAAGCCGATGTGACACGCCACTCGGCAAACCCCCGGCTGGCCGCCGCCAGCGCGCGGTCCAGATCCGCGGCCGCGGCGTGCGGCAGGCGCGCCAGCGCCTCTTCGGTGGCGGGATTGATGACGTCCTCGCCAGCGCCGTCGCTGCCCTGGCACCATTCGCCGTCGATGTACATGGCGAGCTCTTCATACATGGATGGTTGCTCCTGGTCGATCGCAAAGGCGCGCAGAATATCACAGCGTCGCGCGCTTCGATGCTGCCGAACGGCGTCCCGGCGCGCGGCGGCTCAGGCCTCGAAGCCGTCGTGCACCACCACGTCGAGCAGGTCGGGGCCATCGTTGGCAAGAGCGGCCTCGAGCGCCGGCACGAAGGCGTCCAGCTCGGTGATACGCCGCGCCGCCACGCCCATGGACTCGGCCAGGGCCACGAAGTCGATGGGCGGATCGCGAAAATCCATGCCCGTGAACGATTGATTGGTCGCCGCCATGCCTTTGAAGGCCAGCAGCCGCTCCTTGAGTATCCGGTAGCCGCGGTTGTTGCAGATGATGTAGGTGACCGGCAAACGCAGGTGCGCGGCGGTCCAAAGCGCCTGAATGCTGTACATGGCGCTGCCGTCGCCGATGACGGCAACCAGCGGGCGGTGGGGCTGGGCAAGCTGGATGCCGATGGCGCCGGCGATGGCGAAGCCGATGCCGCCGCTGGCGAGTCCGAAGAAGCCGCGTGCATCGCGAAGCGGCAGGAAGCCGAGCAGCGGACGCGACGACACCAGGCCCTCCTCCACCACCACCGCATCCTCGGGCAGGGTCTCGGCGATCTGCAGCATGAGACGCTCCGGACGTATGGGGCCCGAGTCGGGCAGCGCGAGCGCCTGCTGGCGCAGCCGCCGGCGTCGCGCGCCCCAGTTGTCGTCGCCGATCGCCGCCATGCGGGCCGCCGCCTGCTCGGCGCGCCTGGCACTGCGGCGCGCCTCGAGCACCGGTGCCAGCGCCCGCAACGTCTCCCCGACGTCGGCGCGCAACGCCATCTGCGCCGGATAGTTCTTACCGAACTCCCAGTCGCGCTGACCGATCTGGATGACCTTCATGGCGGCTGGCATGGGCTCGACGGCATGCCACACCGACATCCGCAGCACGTCGGCACCGAGGCAGATCATGAGATCGTGGGGCTCGAGGATCGCGCGCACGCGCGGCTGATCGCGGCCGAGGCTGCCCATGAATGCCGGGTGCTCGGAGCGGAAATGGGTCGCGTAGGGCACCGTTTGCTGATAGACCGGCGCGCCGAGAAGCTCGGCGAGCCTCTCGGCCGCGTCGAGGGCGTCGCCGGTGGCGACCTCGTGGCCGCTGACGATGACCGGGTTGGACGCCTCCAGCATGCGCTCGGCGAGCCGCTCGAGGTCCGCCTGCGCCGGCACCGTGATCGCTTGCACGCGCGTCGCCTCGCCGAGCGCGAGGGGCGCCTCGTCGTTGAGAATGTCGCCGGGAAGCGAGATGAACACCGGCCCCGTCGGCGGCGTGAGCGCGATCTTGGCGGCGCGGCGAACGACCAGCGGCAGGTCGGCAAGTCGCGTGACCTCGATGGCCCACTTCACCAGAGGTGCGGCCATCTCCACCAGTGGCCCGGCCAGCAACGGCTCGGTGAGACCGAAGCCGAGCTGCTGCTGACCCGCCGTGACGATCACGGGGGATCCGTACCAGGCGGCGTTGTAGAGCGAGCCCAGCGCGTTGCCGAGCCCGGGCGCCACGTGCACGTTGCAGGCGGACAGCTTTCCCGATGCCCGCGAGTAGCCGTCGGCCATGGCGACGACGATGGACTCCTGCAGCCCGAGCACGTAACGCATGTCCGGGTGCTCGACCAGCGCGTCCATGATCGGCAGCTCGGTGGTGCCGGGGTTGCCGAACAGATGCGTGACGCCCTCGTCCTCGAGCAGCTCGAGGAAGGCGGAGCGGCCGGTGAGGGTGGGCAGGCTGACATCGTCCGCGTGGCGCGTACGCGCGTTCGGATCCTTCGTCGACATGCCGGTGTCCCCCGTATTCGGCGCCTGCGCCGCGCGATCGGGCGCGTTTCTCCGCATTATACGTCCAGCCTCGAGCGCCTGTTAGAATGCCCACCTGTCGTTGCAACAACTTCGCCGCATCGGCGCCGGCGCGCGAGATCATGCCAAAACTGCTCGACTCCCAGCAGGTTACCGCCTTCGAGCGAGACGGGTTCGTCTCGCCGGTGCGTGTCCTGTCGCAAGAGCAGGCCGCGACGTACCGGCGCCGCTTCGAGGGCTACGAGCGCGCCCACGACGGCTGGTACACGCTGTCGAAAGGCCAGAAGATCCACCTGCTGCAGACCTGGGTGTGCGAGCTCGTGCGCAACGAGAGCATTCTCGATGCCGTCGAAGACGTTCTCGGTCCCGACATCATGTGCTGGGGCACGAGTCTGTTCGTGAAGGACGCACGCGACCCTCACTACGTGTCGTGGCATCAGGACTCGACCTACTGGGGCCTCGACGGAGCCGACGTCGTGACCGCCTGGGTGGCACTGTCTCCTGCGACGCGCGCGAGCGGCTGCATGAAAATGATGCCGGGTACTCACCTGCTCGATCAGATGGCCCACCGGGACACGCTCGCCGAGCTCAATCTGCTCACCCGTGGCCAGGAGGTGACCCTGGAGATAGACGAATCGAGAGCCGTTTACCTCGAGCTGGCCCCCGGTGAGATCTCTCTGCACAACGTGCGCACGGTTCACGCATCGGAGCCCAATCAGACTGACGGTCGGCGTATCGGCGTCGCGCTTCGCTACATCGCGCCCCATGTCCGCCAAGGCAACGGCGAGCGCGACAGCGCCATGCTGGTGCGCGGCGAGGATCGCTACGGAAACTTCGTGCACGAGCAACCGCCCAGAAGCGACATGGATGCGGACGCGCTCGCGGAGCATCGCCGCATCATGAGGCTTCGACAGGATATTCTCTACGACGGGGTTGCCGGAAAGCCGGCGCACCTCGATACCTAGACGACCGCTTTCATGAAGATCACCGGCCTCGACTGCGTGCAGGTGCAGATTCCCCTGGAGAAACCGATCCGCACCGCCATTCACGACATTCGCTCGGTGGGCTGCGTGCTTGTCAGTCTCGACAGTGATGAGGGCATCAAGGGCGAAGCCTACAACTTCACCATGAACGCCGTGCGTCTCGATATTCTACAGGCAATGATCGAGAGCCTTGCGCCGCTCGTGATCGGCAGGGATCCGCGCGACGTCGAGAGCCTGTGGGACAGCATGTGGCGGGAGATCAACTTTTTCGGCCACAAAGGCATCACCCTATTCGCCATCTCGACACTCGATACGGCGTGCTGGGACCTCGTCGGCAAAGCCGCGCAGCAACCGCTCTACAAGCTGTTTGGCGCCTGCAGGGACTGCGTGGACGTGTACGCGAGCGGTGGCTTGTGGTTGTCGTATTCGATCGATGAGCTGATCAGCGAGGCGCGTTCTTTTGTCGCGCAGGGGTTCCGCGCCATGAAGGTTCGCGTCGGAAAACCGCGCATCGAAGAGGACGTGGAGCGGGTGACGGCGGTGCGCGACGCCATCGGAGCGGATGTGGCCCTCATGGCTGACGCCAACCAGGGCTTCACGGTAAGCCACGCAATACGTCTCGGCCGGCGCCTGGAAGAGCTCGGGCTCGTGTGGTTCGAGGAACCGGTGCCGGCCTGGGATCTCGAAGGCCACGCGGCGGTGGCGGCGGCGCTGGACACACCCATCGCTTCGGGCGAGACCGAGTACACCCGCTACGGCATGCGCGATATGCTCCAGGCGAAGGCGGTGGACGTGCTGATGCCCGACCTGCAGCGTATCGGTGGTCTGACCGAGTTCCGGCGTGTCGCGAGCCTGGCATCGGCATTCGACGTGCCCGTCTCCACGCACGTCTTCACAGAGCAGAGCCTCTCGATCGCCGGCTCCGCGCCGAACTGCATCTATCTCGAACACATGCCGTGGTTCGAGAGTCTTTACCGGGAGCGCATGCACCTCGTCGACGGCCGCATGGCGATGCCGGAAGGCAACGGCCTCGGATTCACCTTCGATCCCGACAGCGTCGATCGCCTGCGAATAAAATGACAAAAAGGGAGACCGCGAATGCTATTCGACCATCGCACTTACACCTGTAAACCCGGCACGCTTCCCAAGCAGATGGCGTTGTATGAGAAACACGGTATGCGGGCACAGCAGAGGCATCTCGGCAAACCGCTTCTCTACGCCGTCACCGAAACCGGACCGGTCAACAGCTTCGTGCACATCTGGGTCTACGAGGACGCCGCCGA